>VMBT01001807.1_pt1 | contig 11139 bp, 13 predicted proteins | sample 4404301 | NCBI WGS metagenome assembly VMBT01 (sample SAMN12238535, study PRJNA552566) | marine metagenome | isolation source: Coastal seawater | place: USA: coastal Georgia, Sapelo Island | collected 2008-08/2009-08
CTCCAGGCATAATCATCACTCTTTCTGGACTCACTTCTTTGTTATAGAGAGTTTTTATTTTACGAGTGACAGCTTGCCTACATTCAAGGGTTCCATTAGCTAAAACATAACCATGATGACCATCATCAATAGCTTTCTTTGCAGCATCAGCAATATGTTTTGGTGTTTTAAAATCAGGTTGACCTAAACCTAAGTGGATCATTTCCTTACCTTGAGCTTCTAATTTTTTTGCTTCCGCTAAAACGCTAAAAGCTGTTTCTGTTCCTAATCTTTCTAAGTTTTTTGCTAATTTCATTCTTTATGTTTACGTAAATTTTAATTATTTTTCAAATCACCAAATTGCATCACCTGTATGCAATTTTAGAACTGTTTAGTTCTTTTATAGATTTGCAACCCAAAAGGATCATATCTCTTCTTAATTCTTCTCTCATTCTTTTTAAAATTTGTTCAACGCCAGCTTGGCCTCCGGCTCCTAAAGCAAATAAAAAACCTTTACCAAAACTACAAGCAGTTGCACCTAATGATAAAGCTTTTAAAACATGTGTGCCTCTTCTTATTCCTCCGTCTAAAATAATTTCTAATTTATCTCCTACTGCTTCTTTAATTGCTGGTAATTGATCAAAAGGTGATCTTGAACCATCAAGTTGCCTGCCACCATGATTGGATAATAAAATTGCAGACGCTCCAATATCAATTGCTCTCTTTGCATCTTCAACTGACATAACACCTTTTAGTGCAAATGGACCTCCCCATTTTTTTACAACATACTCCGCATCCTTCCAGCTCATTGCTGGATCATATTGCTCATTAATATATTCCATTACACCCTTAGCAATACTCGAACCTTTTTTTGTCCAATGAGAAACATTAGCTAATTCAAATTTTTTATTGGTTAAATAATTAAAAGCCCACTTCGGATGCATAGCAAAACTCATAATGCTTTTTAAAGTTAGCTTAGGAGGAGTAGTGAATCCCCATCTATGGTCTCTTTCTCTATTGCCGGCCACAACTGTATCAACAGTTAGACATAAAGATTTGAAACCTGCACTTTTACATCTATCGATTAAGTTGTCTGTTAAACCTTGATCTTTATGAATATAAAGTTGAAACATTTTTGGTCCACTTGAAACATTTGCAATTTCCTCAATTGAAGAAGTGGCCATAGTTGACATACTGTAAAATGTTCCAAATTTTTCTGCAGCTCTAGCTGAAGCTTTATCACCATCATGATGATATAAACGTTGCATTGCTGTTGGCGCTAGAAAAAGTGGCATATCGATTTTTTGACCGAATACAGTAGTTGATAAATCTGGTTCCCCAACACTTGCTAGAATATTTGGAACTAGATCACATTTTAAAAAAGACTCTGTATTTCTTTTAAGTGTAGTCTCGTCATCAGAACCACCGTCAATATAATGAAATATAGGTGCTGGTAAATTTTTTTTCGCTAGTTTTCTAAAATCTTCAAAATTATAACAATCTTTAAGACTCATTATAATTAAAAGTTTTTAGAAAAAGTTATTTGTTGATTATCTGTTCCTGGATTAGTATTACCCCAGTCATTATTTGAAATATGACTGTAGCTATAACTTAATTTTGAGTTCTCAAATAATTCTAAACCTACTTTAATTTCACTTTTAAATTCTAAAACGCTGCCTAAATCTTTTCCATCACCTTTTTCATAATATCCAGGTGCAAAGCTAGGTAAAATTTTTAATGGACCAATACCGTATTGTCCTTCTATCCCAGTGTAAAGATAAACAGAGCTGTCACCTGTCATAAATGCTCCTGTAACAGGTTTAAATTTTCCTAAAAATGTATCTCTAAATAAATTTGGATTTTTATGTTCTATTCCAAACAAAGAGGTTTGATCGTCACCCTCTTTATCAATTACATCAAAAGTTCCAGTATAAAATGAAATATCAGCGTCACCTTCATCTGCAACTAAATTACTTGTTGCGAATACTGTGAATACTAAAACTAATAGGCTTTTTAAATTCATGCGAAAAAATACAACTAATTGTTTAATAAGTACAGTTTACTTTGCTATTTTATTTTTTTTATTAAAAAGTTTTATTATAAAAAAACCACCTAAAATTAAGGCCATATAAGGCAAGATCCACAATAATGAATTTTGAATATTTAATTGAGGCTTAAAAACAATCCACTCACCATATTTATCCGACATAAAGGAATATATCTCCTCCTCGGTTAAACCTTCATTAATCAAATCATCTACAACCATTTTTATAGTCTGAGCAAAATCAGAATTTGAGTCAGAAATTGATTGACCTTGACAAACTAAACAACGTAAATTTTTCTGAATCTCCTTCGGATCTATCTGTTTTTCGGATGCAAATATACTTTGAGAAGCTACTAACAATATAATTAAGAGATATTTTATATTCATTACTTAATAATCTCCTTTATATAATTAAGATCATTTACAGATAAAGGTCCCACAAACTTTTTTATTACAATAAGCTCTTTATTTATAAGAATACTTTCTGGAATTCCATAAATTCCAAATAAAACTGATTGTTTTCCGTACGTATCCTTTGTGGACACGTCATATGGATTGCCTAGCTCACCTAAAAATTTTTTTGCTTGTTCTTTTTTATCTTTAAAATTCACGCCAACTATTTTCATATTTTTTTCTTCAGATAATCTAATTAATATTGGATGTTCAATCCGACAAGGAGCACACCATGATGCCCAGAAATTAATTAATGTAAAATTATTTTTTCTTAAATCATTTTTCGTAAAAAAATTTTCTTTATCAAGGTATGAAACTTTAAAATCTGGTATCTCTTTATTAATTTGATTAGCAGTATTGTAATTTGTGTCTCTATTTAAGCCTATAAAAAATACACTTAATATAAATAAAAAAATAAGAAAAATTATAGTCTTAACTATTTTTTGCATTTTTAAAAAATCTTAATAAACCTCCAATAACAATCATGATGACAGAAAGCCAAATCCAGATCATTAATGGTTTTTCTTGAAACTTAATATTATAATAATCTGATCTATCAATATTACTCATGGTCAAATAATAATCTTTAATAAAACTTGTTTTGATTGAAGCTTCATAAGTAAGAGTTTTTGGATTACTATAAATTCGAATTTCTGGTTTTAAAATATTTCTGTCTTTTTCTTTTAATATTTCAAATTCACCGACTACAGCTTGATAATTAGTAAAATCTTTTAATTCCAAGTTTTTAAATTCAATTGAATAATTATCAAATTTTTTTATCTCACCAATTTTCATATTGTAATCTTTTTCGATTGAGAAAATGTGATTTAAGCCGATAAACAAAACTAAAAACCCAAAAGAAGCATGGGCAATTATTCTAGCTAGGTCTAAATTGTTCTTCTTTTTTGAAATAACAAAATCTTTTAAGGATGAGAGAATTAGAAATAAAGCGCTTATAATTATAAAATTTGATAAAATACTAAAATTTTTAAAAAATAAAATAATCATCAAATTTATCAAAATTGCTCCGAGTAGTATTAAAAAATATAATTTAATGTTATCAAATTTATTTTTTATCCAGCTTGCATTAGGTCCTATAGCCATAAAAATTAAAAAAATTACAACTACTGGAAAAATAATAGCATTGTAAAAAGGGGGGCCTACTGAAATTTTATTTTGAGAGAGAGCATCAGTAAAAATCGGATAAATTGTACCTAGTAAAACTGTTACTAAGTAAAACATCATGAACCAATTATTAACTAAAACAAACGTTTCTTTGCTGTTTTGGTTCAAATTATAATTTTCAGTTTTATATTTCTTAAATAAAAGAAAAACTGAACCAAAAATCATTAAACTTAAAAAAGATAAAATATAAATTCCTCTTGTAGGATCGCTCGCAAAAGTGTGCACTGAGTTTAAAATTCCAGATCTAACTAAAAATGTTCCTGTGACACTTAAAATAAAAGTCATTAGGCATAAAATAATTACCCAAAAATAAAATAAATTTCTTTTTTCAAAAACTATGATGGAATGAAATAAAGCTGTCATTGCAAACCAAGGGAGCAAAGAGGCATTTTCAACTGGATCCCAAAACCAAAACCCTCCCCAGCCTAATTCATAATAGGCCCATATAGAACCAACCAAAATTCCAAGAGTTTGAAAACTCCAAGAAATTAATATCCAATTTTTTATTGAACTAGCAAAATTTTTTTCAGAATAATTAGATATTAAAGATGCAATTGCAGCAGAAAAATAAATAGATGAACCCACAAAGCCTATATAGAGTAAAGGCGGGTGTATAGCTAAAGCAGGATCTTGTAAAATTGGATTTAACCCAAGACCTTCTTTAGGTATTGGAGATAAAGGACTAAAAGGATTAGAATTTAGTATAATAAAAAACAAAAATCCTATTATCAAAATATTCTGAATAATTAATGTTAATAGTCTAAATTTTTTTGGGTGATTTTTGTTGTAAATTAAAAATAAGAATGAAAAAATTGTTAAAATAATTACCCATAACATTAAGCTCCCCTCGTGGTTTCCCCAGGTACCAGTAATCTTATAGAAAATTGGCTTCATTGAATGTGAGTTTTGATAAACTGTAATTAAAGAAAAATCAGAAACAATAAATGCCGCTATTAAAGTAAAAAAACAAATTATAACTATAGTGCTTTGAATTAAACTTAACTGAAAAATGTTCTTAGTAATTTGATTGCCATTTAATTTAAGATTTTTATTTGAGAGATAAATAATACTTAAGCTTAAAACTATACTTATAAATAATAATAAATTTCCAAAATTACTTATCATTGTTATTCATAATAGATTGAAGTTCTGGTGGCATATAATTTTCATCATGTTTTGCCAATATTCTATCAGCAATAAAAAATGATTTATCTTGTAGTTTGCCTTCAGCAACAACACCTTTTTCTTCAGAAAATAAATTGGGCACGGTTCCGCTGTAACTAATCATTAATTCATTTTTAAAATCTGTAATAACAAATTTTATCTCCTGCTCTTTAATTTCGAGAGAGTTTTTCTTTACCATTCCTCCAACTCTGATTTTTTTTTTAGAATGTATATCTTGATCGTTTTTAATATCTGTCGGAGATTTAAAATATAAAATGTTCTTATTTAAAGTTTGAAGAATAAAAAAAATTGCTAATATTGATACTAACAATAAAGTAGCTAAAAGAGACGCTCTTTTTTTAACTTTCTTTTGAAGCATTTAATGCTTTAGATAGTTTTGCTATATGAAGATATAACTTGTGAAGCTATTTTTGAATTTTCAATAACAGAAGCTTTTTGTTCTCTAGATAATTCATTAATTTCTTTTGCAAATTCACTCTCATATTTTTTTAATGTTTTATAAGTTTTGTAGTAAACAACTCCACACACAAGAAATGTTATCGCAAAAGATGACCAAACAAAAATGCCGTAACCATTCATTGAAATTAAATTTTGAATCATAGTCTTTTTAAATTTTTTTTCTTAATTCTAATGATTTCTGTCTTATATTTCATTAGAAAAATTAACGCACAATATAACAATAACACAAAAAACATAAGAAATAATGGCATAAGCATTGAGGAATGTATTGTGCTTGTTCCTGTAAGTTTAATACTTGCTGGTTGATGTAGTGTATTCCACCAATCAACTGAGTATTTGATAATTGGCACATTAATAAAACCAAATATTGCTATTAAACTTGAAACCCTGTCAGCTTTATCCTCTTGAGCTATTAATTTATTAGCTAAAATAAACCCTATATAAAACAAAGAGAGTACTAACATAGAAGTTATTCTTGCGTCCCAAGCCCACCAAGTTCCCCAAGTTGGCTGTCCCCAAATAGCTCCGGTAACAATCGCTAGACATGTAAACATGAGTCCTATTGGGGCAATACTTTTAGTAATTAATTTTATGTTTTTAATTTTAAAAATAAAATTTGCTAATGATAATAATGCAATTGTGGAAAATGAAGCTAGACCTATCCAAGCTGCAGGAACATGCACATACATTATTCTCACACTATCTCCTTGTAAATAATCAGGTGGAGATAAAATTAAAGCAAAAGAAAGTGCAACTAATAATAAAATAAAAAAAATTGAACTAATGAATTTAGTTAATTTTTCTATCCAAATAAATGTGTTGCTTAAACTAAAAAACTTAAACATTTAAATTGATTACAATAATATTAATTTTATGGGAAGGTGTTTTTAAGCCCAACTGAGAATTAGGAGGGAGTTAACTAAAGAAGTTTATCCTCAATCGGGCTAAAACATTTTAAATTTAAATGATTTCTTTGACTTCTATTTGAGTAAAAATTGTTAAATTTTAGGCAGGGAATTAGTTAGAAATTTTATGGTAACTAGAGCCTTTTTTTCCTGAAAAAATTTCTTCTATTAAAGGGTGCTTAACTGGCTCTTTAGATTGATCCAATAATAAATTTTGCTCTGAAACATATGCCTCATAAGTCACATCATTGCTTTCGGCCAACAAATGATAAAAAGGTTGATCTTTTCTAGGTCTAACCTCTTTAGGAATTGACTGGTACCATTCCTCTGAATTATTGAATTCAAAATCTACATCGTAAATAACGCCTCTGAAATCAAAGTGTCTATGCTTTACGACTTCACCTATTGAAAATTTTGCAGTATTGCTTGTAGCCATGAGTAATAGTTAGTAATTTTTATATTAAAATCAATATCTAATTTATAAAAATTTTATAATGTGTTAAAAATCTTATTGTGAATAAGTCTTTTTTAAAATTTATCACCGATTTTGGACCTCTTCTTATTTTTTTTACTATTTATTACAAGAGTGGAAATAATTTAAAAGCCGCTATTCCTCCACTAATAATTTCAACATTGATTGCCGTAGCGATAATGTACGTAGTTGAGAAAAAAATTCCTTACGTTCCTTTAATTGGAGCCGTAGTAATATCTTTATTTGGAGGATTAACTTTATATTTTGATAATCCGATATTTATTTACATGAAGCCCACTATAGTAAATGTAATTTTTGCATTAATACTAATAGTCAGTAAGGTTTTTTATCAAAAAAATTTTCTAAAATTGTTTTTACAAACAGCTTTTCAATTAAATGAAGAGGGATGGAGCAAGCTTAATTTTAGATGGGCATATTTTTTTATTTTTTTAGCAATTTTAAATGAGATTGTCTGGCGAACACAACCTGAAACAACATGGGTAAATTTTAAGGTTTGGGGAATGTTGCCAATCACAATTATTTTTACTGCAATGCAGGTTCCTTTAATTAACAAATATAAAGTATGAGTAAAATTAAATTAGTAATAAATAATACTAACCAACAAAGAGAAAAAGAAAAATTTTTTATTAAAAAAGAATTACAAAGTATATTAAATTTATATGCAAAGATGGTTTCTAATGGTTCATGGAAAGATTATTCTTTCTCATCAGGTATCAAAGAAGTTTCATTTAATGTCTACCAAAGAGCATCTGAAAAACCTGTAATAAGAATTTCGAAAAATCTTAAACCTAAGTATTTTAATGAAAGATATTTTATTAAAGATAGAGACGGAACTATTCTAAAAAAATCAGAAAATCTAAATCAACTTATTAATAAAATGAGTTGGAATAAATTAAGAATTATAAAGTAATTATCTTCTTTGACCAAAAAGTCTTAGAAGCATTATGAAAAGATTTATGAAATCTAAGTAAAGTGTTAACGCACCCATAACAGCTTTTTTGCCCATTAGCTCTCCGCTGTCGCTAACTAAGTACATATTTTTAATTTTTTGAGTATCGTAAGCCGTTAATCCAACAAAAATTAAAACACCAATGATTGATATAACAAAATACATCATAGGTGATTTCATAAATATATTTACTAATGAAGCAATTATAATTCCAAAAAGACCCATCATCAAAAATGAACCAAGTTTAGTTAAATCTCTTTTAGTAGTGTAACCATAAATGCTCATAGCGCCAAACGTTCCTGCAGTTATAAAGAATACTCTAGTTATGCTTGTGCCTGTGTACATTAAAAAAATTGAAGAGAGCGAAGCTCCCATTAAAGCTGCAAAAATCCAAAAAGTTGTTTGTGCCTTAGCTGCAGACATTTTTGCAATTCCAAAACTCATATAAAAAACTATAGCAAGTGGAGCCAGCATAATTACCCATTTAAGCCCAGATGCATAAATTGTATTTCCAAAATTTGTTAAACCAACAATCTGTCCACCATCAGAAGTTACGACTGCCATTTTAAAAAATGCTAAAGCAATAAAGCCAGTTAATAGTACACCTGAAGCCATGTAGTTATAGACTTTCAGCATGTATGATCTTAATCCCTGATCTATAATTGCTTCTGAAGCAGAAGATCTTACAGTTGATGTTTGTTTGTTAAATTCCATACTTTATATATAAGATTTTTTAATAACTTTTCAATAGGCAAAATATGACCTAAAACTGTTAAGAAAACATTACAAATTAATGAAATTCAAAAAACTTGGAAATACAGATCTAGATGTAAGCTTAATTTGTTTAGGTACTATGACATGGGGAACTCAAAACACTGAAAAAGATGCTTTTGAGCAAATGGATTATTCTGTCAGTCAAGGCGTAAATTTTTTTGATACTGCAGAAATTTATTCAGTTCCACCAACTTCTGACTCTTACGGAAAAACAGAGGTCATGATTGGTAATTGGTTTGAAAAAAGAAAAAATAGAGACAAAATAATTTTGGCTTCTAAAGTAGCTGGACCTGGGTGTGATTGGATAAGAGGTGGCGGGAATAACTTTGATGAAAAGAAAATCGGAGAAGCAATAGATGGTAGTTTAAAAAGATTAAAAACTGATTACATCGATTTATATCAATTACATTGGCCAGAACGCTCGACTAATTTTTTTGGAAGAAGAGATTATTCGTACAATAATAAAGAAGGTGAATGGAATAGTTTTGAAAATATTCTAGATGCTCTAGGCAAATATATAAAGAGTGGCAAAATTAGGTATATAGGCATGTCCAATGAAACCCCCTATGGATTATCTAGGTATCTTGAAATTTCTAAAAATAAAGGCGCTCCTAGAATGATGTCAGTTCAAAACCCTTACAGCTTAGTGAATAGAACTTATGAAATTGGAATGTCTGAAATCTCAATTAGACAAAAGTGTGGTTTGCTTGTTTATTATCCTCTTGCAGCTGGAGCATTGTCGGGAAAATATAGAAATGGTGAGATGCCAAAAAATTCTAGAATGGCTCTTTTTAAAGGTTGGGAACGTCATTTGAACCCTTTAGCAATGCGTGCTTATGATGAATATTACAAACTTGCTAAGGATTTTAATTTAACCATGGTTCAACTTGCACAGTCTTTTGTTAATTCAAGACCATTTGTTACTAGCAATATTATTGGGGCTACAACGATGGAGCAACTTAAAGAAAATATTGACAGTGTTAATATTGATTTCACAGATGAAATGATGGAAAGAGTTGATAAAATTCATAATGAAAATCCAAATCCTTCGCCATAAACAATCTTTATAATAGAATAAATTTAGTATAAAAAAGAATCATGTCCTTTAAAAAAATTTTGGTATTTATTTTCTTCATTACTTTCTCACTAGAAGCCTTTGCTAACACTCCAAGATCAACCGGAAAATATAAAAACTGGGAAAGTTTCGTTGCAGAAACAGATCAAGGAAAAATATGTTTTGCTCAAACAAAACCTACTAAAAGAGCACCTGGTGCTATTAAAAGAAATGAGTCAAAATTATTTGTAACTTTCAGACCTGCAGATAGCATAAATGATGAGGTAAGCATTACAAGTGGCCATGATTACAAAGCTTCAAGTGTTTCTGCTAGCTCAGGTAAAAGAAAATACTCATTCTTTTCCCAAAAAGATTTTGCCTGGTTGTTAGATGATCAAGAAGAAAAAAATTTCATCAAGTTAATGAAAAGAGCAACAGATTTAATTGTAAAAGCTAGAACTACTAAAGGTGCAGAAACTACTGACCATTATTCGATGATGGGATTCACAAAAGCTTATAACACAGCAAAAAAAACCTGCAGCTAAATGAAGAAAATTGTTTTAGCTTATTCAGGAGGTTTAGACACCTCGATTATTCTTAGATGGTTACAAGAAAACTATAAAGCAGAAGTAATTGCTTACACTTCTGATATTGGTCAGGAAATTGATAGAAAAAAAATCATAAGGAATGCTAAGCGCCTAGGTGTTAAAAAAATAATTATTGAAGATCTAAAGAATATTTTTGTTAAAGATTATGTCTTTCCCATGATTAGAGCTCATGCGGTTTATGAAGGAGTTTATTTACTTGGAACATCGATAGCTAGACCTTTGATTGCTAAAAGGCAGATTGAAGTAGCAAAAAAATTTAAAGCATATGCTGTATCACACGGAGCTACCGGAAAAGGAAATGACCAGGTAAGGTTTGAACTCGGTTATGCTTTTTTTGGTGGTAAAAAAATTAAAACTATTGCTCCATGGAGAGAATGGAAATTACAATCAAGAGCAGATTTAATAAAATATGCAAAGAAAAATAATATTCCAATACCTAAAGACAAAAAGGGTGCGCCACCTTTTTCTGTAGATGATAATATTTTTCATACTTCAACTGAAGGAAAAGTTTTAGAAAACCCAAAAAATTCAGCTCCAGAATTTATTTTTCAAAGAACTATATCTCCAGAAAAAGCTCCAAACAAAAAAACAAAAGTAAGAATTACTTTTAAAAATAGTGATCCTGTAGCTGTTAATGGAAAAAAATTGAAACCAGAAAAAATTTTAGAGAAATTAAATATACTCGCAGGCAAAAATGGAATTGGAAGAGTTGATCTTGTTGAAAATCGCTTTATCGGCATAAAATCGAGAGGTGTTTATGAAACACCTGGAGGAACTTTGTTATACGCTGCTCACAGGGCGATTGAGTCTGTAACTTTAGATAAAAAAACAGCACACGAAAAAGAAAGAGTAATGCCTGAGTATGCTGAGCTAGTTTACAACGGATATTGGTTCTCTAAAAAAAGAATAAAACTTCAAAAGATAATTGATAAAAATAAAAGTAAAGTTTCTGGAGATATAGTTCTTGGATTATATAAAGGAAATATTACAATTCTCTCAAGAAGAACAAAAAATAAAGCTTACTCGATGAAAAAAGTTTCATTTGAAGAAA
>VMBT01001809.1_pt1 | contig 11120 bp, 10 predicted proteins | sample 4404301 | NCBI WGS metagenome assembly VMBT01 (sample SAMN12238535, study PRJNA552566) | marine metagenome | isolation source: Coastal seawater | place: USA: coastal Georgia, Sapelo Island | collected 2008-08/2009-08
CTTCTAAAATCAACCATTGGTTCAAAAATATCTTTTACTTTTTGCTTAAAGGCAGTTGGATCACTCTTAAAAAGATCGCTGTTAGTAACAATAACATTAACCATTTCCTGCGATTTTTCATCAATAAATTGATGAGGATTGGTTTCAGCGCTTAAACTAAAAGAAAGAAGGCACATATAAAAAAGTGCCAAATTAATATGCATAGTTAATTTCATGTGTTTATTATAACATTTGGAATATTTGAAATATCCTATGAAAAATCATAATTTTGAAAAATCTGCGCTTAAAACAATTGATACAGAAATTGAAGCTATCACTTCATTAAAACGATCAATTGGAAAAAGTTTTAGTGCTATTTGTACTGATATTCTCAATTGCAAGGGTAAATTAGTTGTAGTTGGAGTGGGTAAGTCAGCTCATATCGGAAAAAAAATAGCTGCCTCTCTTTCAAGCACCGGTACGCCAGCTTTTATGATGCATGCAACCGAGGCTGCTCATGGTGATTTGGGGATGGTTTCAAAGCAAGATGATGTGCTCATCCTCTCCTATTCTGGAGAGACAGCAGAAATAACCTCAATTCTTCCAGCTCTTAAAAGAACTGCCAGAAACATATACTCATTTACTGGAAATAAGGATTCTACAATTGCTAAAAATAGCAAAGAAACTATCCAAGTAAAAATAAAAAAAGAAGCCTGTCCTAATAATTTAGCGCCGACCTCATCAACAACTGCAATGCTTGTTTTGGGTGATGCCCTTACCGTTGCCCTGCTAGAAGCCAATGGATTTTCCTCAGAAGATTTTGCAAAAAGTCATCCAGCAGGCGCACTGGGAAAACGCCTAACTACATTAGCATCTGATTTGGCGATAACCGGTAAAAATATTGCCAGTGTTTTAGACAAAGATTCAATCATTGATGCCGCTGTTGAGATATCAGCAAAAAAACTAGGTATTGCCTTAGTAAAATCAACATCCGGGAAAATTGTTGGGGTGTTATCAGATGGGGATTTAAGAAGAGCAATAAAATCATCACATGATTTGAAAGCAGAACTTGTTAAGAATCATATGTCTAAAGAATTTATGACAGTAAAGACTAATAGCCTAGCAATCGATGCCCTGAGAATCATGGAAGACAAAAAAATCTTGTCTGTGGTTGTGAAAAATCCCAAAGAGAAAAATTATGTTGGATTATTAACTATGCATTCTTTGCTTGAGTCAGGAATTGTCTGACATGAAAAAAATTGCATATGTCTTAGCGCTGCTGCTAACCCTCTCTTTACAGGCATATGATTCAGCAATTTCTGCCAAAGAAGTTCTTTATCTTCCAGAAGAAGAAAAAATAGAGCTTATTGGAGATATTTCATTAACTTTTGAGGGTTGGAAATTCCTAGCAGAAAGAGGAGAATTTCATATCGAGGAAAAGAAACTCCTTTTACAAGGAAATGATCTTAGAAGAGCTTCTTTTAGCAATGATGGAAGATCTGTTTTTGGTGAAGCAAATTTTATTGAGGTCAAATTATCAGAAAGTATTAATTTATCAGGAGATGCAATACTTACCTCAGATTCTGAGATTATAAAATCCAATAAGATAAGTTATAAATTTCCTAATTAAGAAAGTATGTTGGACATATCAAATCTTTCAAAAACTTTTAAAGAAAAGAAGGTAGTTAACGATGTTAGCCTTTCTCTAGATAAGGGAAAAATCATTGGTCTTTTAGGTCCAAATGGGGCTGGAAAGACAACGATCTTTTATATGATTGCAGGACTAATGCAACCTGATACAGGAAAAATTAGCATCGATAACGAAGATATTACCAACTTTCAAATGCATGAAAGAGCCAGAAAAGGATTAGTATATCTTCCTCAAGAACCATCTATCTTTCAATCAATGACAGTTTGGGAGAATATTCATGGAGCTGCAGAATTACTCTACAGAGAAAAAGAAAAAATTGATGAAAAGACTTCAAACGTCATCAACGCTTTTGATTTAGATGGAATCTTAAATCAAAAAGGAAGGACTTTGTCAGGGGGTCAGAGAAGAAGAGTTGAAATTGCCAGATGCATGATCTTCGATCCAAAAATTATTTTATTAGATGAGCCATTTGCGGGAGTAGATCCTTTGGTTGTTGACGAAATTAATCAAATCTTGAAGCGTTTAGTTACGGAAGAAATCTCTGTCATGATTACTGACCATAACGTATCTCAGACTTTAAATATTTGTGATCACTCATACATTATTAATGAAGGGAAAGTCATAGCCTCTGGAACTAGAGAAGATCTAATAAATAATAAATTAGTAAAAGAAAAATACTTTGGTAATTTATTTGCATAAATGTCACTCAAGCTTGTTGCTAAAAAAACCTTAAGTCAAAGAATTGCTTTAACGCCTTCCTTAAAAAAATCTATTGATCTTTTGCAGCTATCAAAATTTGAACTACTTGAAAGGATTTCTGATGCTTGCCAGGAAAACCCCTTCCTCAATAATTTGCAAAAAGATAATGTTATAGCTGATTTTTCTTTTGATATTCCTGAAAATGCTTCTCTTCAAGAATCAATATTGAAACAGATTCCAGATATTTTTGGAAATTCCTTAGAGCAGGATATTGCAAAAAATCTTACCTATTGTTTGGATGAGAATGGATTCCTAGAGCTAGATTCTCTGGAAGGATTGAAGAAGGCAGATAGCCGACTTAATGTTGCTAACTTGAATGAGTTAATTGATACATTGCAAGAAAATATCGACCCTGCGGGAATATTTGCAAGAAATAATAGAGAAAATATATATCTCCAATGTCAAAGAAGAAAACTTAAGAAGGAATTATTAAAGTTAATTGAACATTTGCTATTTGATTTTGGAGGACTTGATTTTGAATCAATTTTAAACTCAGTTAAAAATAATTTTTCTGGCAACCTCATTGATGAGGCTACGCTAGAAATAAGTAAATGCGACTTAAGCCCTGGTTTAAACTTTCAGACAACTAGAGAAATTAGGCCTGACCTAAATATTAAGGTTTCTAATGCTGGTGAAATTGATATTGCATTTATCAAAGAAGATATGCCAGATATTGTTTTTGATGATGATCTGCTAACAGATTTCAAAGGAGCAGACTCATTGAATGAGAAAACAAAAATATTGATTGATCAAGCTAAATGGTTTATTTCAGCAATTGAGAACAGAAATAAAACATTAGAAAAAGTTGGAATTTATATTTGTTTATTTCAAAGAGATTTTATTCTAGGAAATAGAATTGAGCCCAGTCCATTATCTAATAAGGACATTGCAAAAGAATTAAATATCTCTCCTTCAACTGTCTCTAGGATTATCAGAGAAAAATTTATATTGGTTAATGGTAAAAATCTATCTTTAAAAAACTTTCTTATCCCCTCAGTTTCAAAAACAAAAAAGCTGTCTCCAAATGATTTTATTCAGGAAATATCAAAGGTTATAGCTTCCTCAAGAGTTCAATTAAGCGACCAAAAGATTACAAATTTATTGAATATAAGAGGATTTAATATTGCCAGAAGAACTGTTGCAAAATATCGAAATTTATCAGGCTTAAAAAATTCCAGAAAGCGAAAATAAACTGTTTGATATAAAATTTCCCTATGAATACTATCAAGGGGCAAGATTCCATCCTCAGAGCTTTATTATCTGATTATCCTGATCAGAATAAATCTTTGTCATTGAATCAGCTAAAAAAATTAGTCGATGAAATTGGTGCTCCTCAAGTCGCTCATGCCCTTGAATCCCTTCCCCCACAGGAAAGAAAATTACTTTGGTCTTTAGTAGATCAATCAATAGAAGGGGAAGTGTTACACGAACTCAATGAAGAGCTCCAACTAGAGCTCCTGCAAGACATTGAGCTTAACAATCTAGTGGAAATGATTGGAGAGCTTGAACTGGATGAAATGGTTGATATCCTTCAAACCCTGCCTGATCAAAAGTTAGAGGATTTCTTATCAAGAGTCTCAAGACAAGACAGAGAAAGAATTGAAAAAGTACTTGAATATCCAGAAGATACAGCTGGAGGGCTTCTCAATACTGATGTAATTAGTGTAAAACCTAGACACACTTTAGAAGTTGTATTTAGATATTTAAGAGCAAAAAAGGATTTACCCCAAAATACCGACAAAATTTTTGTTGTCTCAAGAGACGATCAATATTTAGGAGAACTGCCCATATCGAAAATGCTCGTCTCAGAACCAAATCTTACAGTTAGAGAACTAATGGAGACCGATAAAAAGCCCATCAGTGCTGATGTTTCTGATGCTGAAGTCGCTAGATTATTTGAGCAAGAGGATCTGGTTTCTGCTGCCGTAGTGGATGAAAATCAAAGGCTTTTGGGAAGAATTACCGTTGATGATGTTGTAGATGTAATTATTGAGGATGCTGATCAAAATTTTCTTGGCATGGCTGGTATTGTTGAGGATACTTTTGCCCCACCCGGTCGAGCTGCAAAATCTAGGGTACTATGGCTGACAATTAATCTTGCAACTGCTTTTTTAGCATCAGCAACAATTAGCATCTTTCAAGACTCAATTGATAAGTTAGTGTATTTGGCAATATTGATGCCAATTGTTGCCAGTATGGGTGGTGTCGCAGCAACTCAAACGTTAACGATTTTTATCAGAGGAATGTCCCTCCAACAAATTAATGCAACCAATATAACTTGGTTATTTAAAAGAGAGGTTGCAGTATCTATTATTAACGGCATTGTGTTATCAATTATTATTGGGGCAATTACCTATTTTTGGTTTGAAGATATTTTAATATCAGCATTAATTTGTATTGCAATGAGCATAAACTTGGTGGCAGCAGTCATTGCCGGAGTTTTTGTGCCCACTATTCTAAGAAGCCTCAATCAAGACCCTGCAGTTGCAGGCAGCGTAGTGGTTACAACTGTAACTGATGTTGTTGGATTTTTTTCATTCCTGGGACTGGCAACTATATATGCCCTCAGTTAGCCTGAGTTGCAATAATTTTTGGACTATTAATCGGTCCAGAAACTTTGTATTGGTAGCTCGACAAATCATTAAGCTCTGATTGAAACAATTCATTAAAAATTACTGAGCCTGCAACTCCGGGAATTCCCCCAATAATTCCTGCATACCATGGAAGATTTTCCTGGAGTCTTATTCTTAAACTTAGGTCAAGATCTAGACTGTCAAGGTAGCCATTTTTTTTATTAATTTCTCCCCTCCACGCCATCTTAGCTGCATTGGTTTCTACAAAAAAAGCATCGCTTATTCTGGCACTTTCTTTATTAAAGATTAGATTGCCCTCAATGCGTCCAAGCTCCGTTCTTGCATACTCGTTCAAACTTAAATCAAGATTAACTACTTTTCCTAATAATCTTTTTAAATTAAAAACACCGATGAGATTTAAGGCTGCAGAGTCTGCAATCCTGTCTTCAAAATACAATTCTTTACCCAGTATAGAGATGTTCCCCTCAATATCCTTGAGTTTAACTAGATCCTCAAACTGAATCCTTGTTGCAAACCTGAGATAATCAAATCCAAGTCTAGGGTTTTTAGTAATTGGCAGCTTTGCAGAATCTCTAAATTCATAAATACCATTTAAGTGATAGTGATTATTATCAAAACGATAAGAGATGAATGCATCCCTAGATTCAAAAGGCAAAACCGAGAACGATTCGGCTTTTATAAATAGTTTATTGAGCGAAATAGCCTTTGTATTTTTTTGCAAATAAACATCTAAATCATTAAAAAGAACATTGTTAATAGATACATTAGATAAAATAATTCTAGAATTTATATCAGGTAAATTTCTTAGATCAGTATTTGTTGAGCTACTTTTATTCGATGAAACAGTAATATTTGAATCTTTAACAAAAATTTTTGTAAAACCTGATAAATCTTTGGTGAGTTCTATATTTAAATTAGGGCCTTGTGTTGAAAGCTGACTCAGGGACAGAGATTCTTTGTTAGAGTAAAAATTAGCCTTAAATACGTGATCAATGAATCTGATATCTGAGGACCAATCTTGACTGGCTGATTTTTGAAATGTTGCAATTAAATTAGCTTTTTGATCTCGCTCTTTTGAAAACATATCTAATGGGCTCTCAATTTTAAGACCCCCAAGATCAGAGCTTAAGCTTGCATTTATTTGAGATTTAGCAATTTCTAAATTAATTCTTCCTAATGTCGATCCAGAAATAAAACCATCTAAATAAGCTGTCTTAAGAAGCTTATCTTGGATAGGTAGTTCGAGCTCTAAGCTAAGCGCAGGTTTATTGAGATTGATTTTTCCGTATGCATAAGAATTAAAAGAAAAATTGTTCAAAGAAAAATTGTTCATTGAATACAAATCTTCAAAATTAATTACCCTTAACTGTTGAGACTGCACAGCAAGAGATGACGTGTCTGATTCTTTTGATTTATAGTCAAGATCACTTAGCAAACTAAAGCTATTAAATCTCTTATCTTCAAAACTATATGTGCCAATGCTATGAGATGAAGTTTCTAAAAGATTTTCTGAGCTATCCAGCAATAGTTTTGAAACTTCTTCAAAATATAAGTCTTTGGAATTAAAGCTATAAATACCCTTTAGATTACCTAGATCAAGCATTTGAACTGAAAATTTATCTGCGCTGAAGTGGACGCTTTTATTGTCAATATCAACAACCATATCTCTTGCCTTCAAAGGAATATTTTTAAAACTTAAGGATTCAATATTTGCTAGGGTTGTATTTCTTTCAGGTTGGCCTAAGTATAAAGTTGTTGTAAATTCTTTTATCTCAAGCTCATCGATCTCTTTGAAGAAATTTCTAATCCCTGCAAATTGATAAGCTATCAAGCCATTTGTATCTTGTAAGTTGATGTTAGAGCCGCTTAATTGCAAGCGTTTGTTTATGCCCTCCCTGGAGAGAAAATTTACATTCAAGCGAGATCTTTCATTTTTTAAATTGGCGATAATAAAATTATCAGTCTTGCTCGTTTTACTTAGTAGATCTAAATTATAAGATCTAATCAATCCATCAAATCCAACTATTGAAATATTTTGACCTATAGATTGAAAATTTAGGGCTCCATTTTGATAAGTCAACTTGCCAGATAATCCATCAAGTTTACTAAAATAAAAATCCTGTAGTCTTCCGCTCTGAAGAAATGCCCCAACGAAAAAATCTTTAGAGCCAAGATTGTTAATGGAAATATCCCTTAAACTAGTATCTAAAATTACTTTAGAGCTTTTTAAAGAAAAATCATTCAAATCCAACGACTTTAGATAAATACTGCTAGAACCAAGTTCCACAAAACCAAAAAAACTTTCAGGACTAGGAAGTTGAGTATCCCTATAAAAATAAATATCTTGATTAAGCATTACACCAAGTAAATCTAGTTCAATTGAATTAAAAGTTACTTCGTCATCAGAGGGTAGTATTTCTAGCTTAAGATTAGATGAGCCTATCCCTTTTTTAAATGCAAAAGATCCTGTCACTTCAAATTGAAAATTCAGTGCGTTTGATATCCTTGAGCTTAGATCAGTTATCAATTTAGAATCCTTTATACCTAAAGCTCCTGAAAAAGACTGCGTCTCCTTATCTTGATAAATGGAAACAGAATTCTTGAGATTATTTTTTTGGACTAGCTGCTCTGCAATTATGGAAGAAAACTCTTGAGTAGAAACTAAACTAAGATCAATTATCTGAGGGCCTGCATTTGTGTAAATATAAATTTCAGCATCCACAAAATGGGATTCTGATAATAAAAATGGTATTTTGTTTTGGCCTCTGTTTTGATTTGACCTTAGATCTAAGAAAATTTCTTTGCCAGAAAAATAATAAAACGTTGGTTTTAAATTTAAGAACGATTCCCAAATAGAAAGTCCTATCGTAACTTCATTAGCATGAAATACTTCTTTATCTTCAATATTTAGAGAGGGCTCTTTAAAAGTAAGTTTAGGAAATAGTAAATTTTTATCGTAGGCGATATTTTCATAAAAAAAATTAAAGCCCTGGCTTTTGCTAGTGATAAATGATGTAAATTTTCCTGGGGCAACAAGATAAAGTGAACATATGGCAATCAACGTCCATATCCCAAGTGAAATTAATAATAGAGTGCCTTTGAGGAGCTTCATTTAATAGTGTATGCGTAATGCCTTCTTAGGTATCTACAAATTCCAAATATTAAGGGCCAAAAAATAATGGTGGAAAAAAAGTTAAAAATCAATTTACTATAGAGATAACCCTCAGGATAAATAAACAGGTATTTGAAGGTAAATCCTATTGAGGAAAGCAGTGCTATTATTAGGGCTATCTGAAGATGAGAGAATAATCTTAGACGGTATGCATAAGACCTAAATACCAAGGAAAAAAAGATAAAAATAAGGGTATGAGTTCCAATAAATGACGCAGTTAAAAAATCCAAGAGTATGCCTGACAAAATTACAAGCGCTAACGTAAATTGCTGGGGAGCAGCATAAGACCAGTAAAAAAATACTAGGTAAACGGTAGATATCTCGACGAAGGATTGGTTTACAAATGAAATTATGGATGAATCAATTAAATAGGCTCCAAAAAGACTCAAATTGATAATTAACAATTCCTTAAAACTCATGCTTCCTCAATAATGTAAACATTTGGTGAGATTCTTGGATCTGCAGCTAGCTCAATTACAATCTCAGCTGCATCCCCTAAGAGAGTTATCTCTTTTACATCTCCTACTTTCAAACCCTTAGGAAAAATTCCTCCAAGCCCAGACGTATAAACTAATTGGCCTCTAAATATAGTCTCATTAATTTCTGATACATCAGTTCTGCAAGATATTGTCATGGGAATCCCTTTGCCAGAGGCATTGCAATATGAGGATCCAATTAAAACTGGTAAAAAATGCTTTGAGCTTGATAAGAGCAGTATTTTTCCTAAATTACCTTGTCTTTCAACAAGTTGTCCAATTAATCCTGAGGCGTTAAGAACCGGTCTAAAAAGTGGTGCTCCCTTAGAAATCAACATCTCATGAACGCCGCAACAAATGTATTTGTAAGCATTAAAGTTTACAATTTTTGCTGATGTAGGATTGCTCCTCATTGATTGAGATTCAATGTTTGGAGCATTGCTTTCAAGGAAAAAGTTTTTTGCTAAGAGAGCTTCATATTTATTTTTTAACTCCCTAGCTTCCTTTTTCAATTTTTGTTTTTCAGTTTGACTTACATAAACCGAACTAAAAAAATTCTTGGTTTGATTAACAAGTAAGTCAGAAGTGATAACTATTGAGGCTTGGATTACTCGTAATGAGCTAAAAACATTATTTTTTGAATCAAAGAATAAAATTACAGAAAAACAAACGATAAAAAATATATATGAAAATCTTGAAAACTTGAGAGGCGTTCCACTCGCCATATACTTAACTACTCAGTTGATAAGAGATCAATATTGTATTTATCCATGATCTCAAGAGCTTGCCCCCCTCCTCTAGCAACGCATGTAAGAGGATCTTCAGCAACAATAACTGGAATGCCTGTTGAATTAGATATCAGCTTGTCCAAGTCTCTCAACAATCCTCCTCCACCGGTTAGGACTATTCCTCTCTCAGCAATATCCGCAGAAAGTTCTGGAGGTGAAAGCTCTAAGGCGTTTCTTATGGCTCTTACAATTCCATAGAGGGGATCTTTCATAGCTTCAAATATTTGATTGCTTGTCAAAGTAAAACTTTCTGGAATTCCTTCAGCAAGATTACGTCCTGTAACGGTCATTTCTTGTTTTTCAGAATCTTCAGTTGCACAACCTATATTCGTTTTGAGTCTTTCAGCAGATGATTCTCCGATAATGCAGCCATAATTTCTTCGCACCCAAGATGTAATGGCTTCATCCATTTTATCTCCGCCAATTTTTACTGACTCTGCATAAACAACTCCATTTAAAGACAGAATTGCTATTTCTGAGGTTCCCCCGCCAATATCTACAACCATGTTTCCATTTGCTTCTTCAACCGGTAACCCTGCACCAATAGCAGCTGCCATGGGCTCCTCTATTAATTTAACATCTCTAGCCCCAGCGCCGAGGACTGATTCACGAATCGCCCTTCTTTCTACCTGTGTTGAACGACAAGGAACACAAACAAGAACTCTAGGACTAGGTTTAATAAATCTTTGTTCATGAACTTTAGCAATGAAGTGTTGAAGCATTTTTTCTGTAACTTGGAAGTCAGCTATGACCCCCTCAGACAATGGTCTTATTGCTTTGATATTTCCAGGAGTCCTTCCAAGCATTTTTTTTGCTTCATGCCCTACTGCAACAACAGTTTTTTGTCCTCTTGACTCTCTAATTGCTACTACCGATGGCTCATTTAACACAATCCCAATATCTTTGGTGTATATGAGGGTATTAGCAGTTCCTAGGTCAATTGATAAATCATTAGAAAAGAGTCCTCTTACTGCTTTAAACAAATTTAAATCCAAGGCTAGCCCCTTATTTATGTAAAAAAATTACCAAATGGTTTAATATTCCGGTCTACGTAAATAATATCATATGGACAAAGAAACAGTCAGAACAATTTGCTATCTTTCAAGGCTTTCGCTTGATGAAGATAAGGCTAAAAATATTGAAGGCGACCTGGATGTAATCCTATCCATGATTGATGAGTTACAAGAAATAGATACCTCAAAAATAGAGCCTATGTTCAGCCCATTAGAACAAACAGCAATTGTACACAATGACGAAATCTCCTCAGACAATAAAAAAGAAGCATATCTATCACAGGCTCCTGATGCAGATAGTGATTTTTTTAAAGTTCCTAAGGTTGTAGAGTAATGCAGCACAAAACCATTTCAGAGCTTCATGAAATGTTGGCCTCGAAGGCTATAACTCCTGTTGAGCTTGTTGAAGAAAGTCTTAATCTTGCTAAAAAATTCGAATTTTTGAACTGCTTTAATTTTATCAATGAAGAAAAGGCATTAACACAAGCAAAAAATGCCACATTTGATCCCAATAATCCCTTAAGTTGTATTCCTGTAGCTCACAAAGATTTGTTTTGCACAGAGAATATACAAACTACATGTAGTTCAAAAATTCTAGAGGGTTTCAAGCCTCCTTACACCGCAACCGTAGTTGAAAATTTAGAAAATGCAGGCTGTATAGCAATAGCAAAAACTAATATGGATGAAT
>VMBT01001811.1_pt1 | contig 11112 bp, 10 predicted proteins | sample 4404301 | NCBI WGS metagenome assembly VMBT01 (sample SAMN12238535, study PRJNA552566) | marine metagenome | isolation source: Coastal seawater | place: USA: coastal Georgia, Sapelo Island | collected 2008-08/2009-08
CATCTCTGAGGCCCTTGAGCTGCGCCATCGCGTTGCGATCGAGCATGGCCGGTATCGGCTCCTGAAGAGTTAAGCATATGGCGGCTTCGTCGCTGGAAAGGCCAGCGCCCACACCACCTTGCAAAAAAGGAAATGCTATCGAACTTCAGGCGCTGTGTCGTCAAAGGTTTTATCGCCACTTTTTTTGCGGGGGTCATTGACACCGGTCTGATCCGCCGGTTAACTGAAGTTGCCCGAAATGTGGAGAGTAGGACACCGTCTGTGCCGATTCGAGCTGGCCGCCCAAGGCCGCTGAAGCAGACCGCACCCGGCGCGATTCATGCGCCGAGGCATTTTCAGCTCGGAATTTTGCCTAAACTGAGTATCTCCTTTTCGATCGCAGCCAAGTGTTGGCTGCGTTGCGATGCTTTTTTCAATTTTTCCCGCCAGGAGGATGCATGTCCCTGACCGCAGCCGAGACCCATGAAGTCACCAAGCTCGAACCTGCAAACCGCAAGATTTATGTCCTGGACACCAACGTATTGCTCCACGACCCCACTGCCTTAACCGCTTTTGCGGAACATCGGGTCGTTATCCCCATGACGGTTTTAGAGGAGCTCGATCACATCAAGGACAGGCGAGACAAAAGTGTCAGTCGCGAGGCGCGAATCGCTATTCAGCTCATCGACAAAGTGGTGGGTAACGCATCCCCTCAGGAGATCCAGCACGGCGTTGATATTCAGGGCTCCAACCTTGATGAAAACCGACTCGGGACGCTGGCGATTTTTCCCGATCAGCTGATAGCCGAAGATGCCGAGGTGCCTTTTCTCAATACCAACGAGGATCAAGCCAACGACAATCGGATTATCAATGTTGCGCTGAGATTGAGTGCCGACAATCCGGGCGCCTTCGTCTGTCTCGTGACGAAAGATATCAATATGAGGATCAAGGCCAAAGGCTCTGGCTTGCAGTACGTGGAGGACTATCGTCACGACCGGGTCCTTGACGATATTGATCTGCTCTCGACAGGTTACGATAGTTTTACCGGCGATTTCTGGTCGGGCATCGAGCAGGTCGATACCGTTCGCGAGGGTAACCTCACGCTACACCGCATCCCTCGAGCTGAACTACCTGACGCCTATCCCAATCAGTTTGTCTACGACGAGCAGGATTTCATCGCTTATGTCGATCATGTTGATAGCGATTACGTCTATCTCGCCGTAGACAGTCGTGATCATTTGATGAACCAGCGGTTCTGGGGGTTGGCTCCACGCAATCTCGAGCAGGCGATGGCCATGCGTCTGCTCGATAGCGACGACGTGGATATGACGGTCCTGACAGGACCTGCGGGCTCTGGCAAAACCCTGCTCGCTCTGGCCTACGGCTTGCACGCGATCCTTGAGCAACGAAAGTACAGCAAGTTGATTGTCGCCCGTTCGACGCCCCCTATAGCGGAGGAAATCGGGTTTTTGCCAGGCACTGAAGAAGAGAAGATGGCCCCCTGGTTGGCCGCTTTTGACGACAATCTTGAGATATTGCACGGCGCTGATGAATGCTCAAACGGCAGCATTGAGTACGTGAAGGAGCGCGCCAACATCCAGTTCAAGTCGCTCAATTTTATGCGCGGCCGTTCTTTTAACAGCGCTTATATCGTCATTGACGAAGCACAGGGGCTGACCCAATTTCAGTTGAAGTCGATTATCAGCCGCGTGGGTGCCGACTCGAAATTAGTGGTGCTGGGCAACCTCGCTCAGATCGACAACAAATACATTTCGCCGCTGACCTCGGGGCTGACCTATCTGGTCGAGAAGGTAAAGCACTATCCGCATGCAGGTGTGATGCACGTTAACGGTATCGTGCGCTCCCGATTGGCTGCTTTTGCGGAAGAGAATCTGTAGCGAAGTGGCAGCTCGGGGTGAGGCGATAGCTCAGCGGAATTGTCTGTCTACCGTCTCGGCGGGATTATCAAACATCAAAAATTCCAGCCGGAGTTCCACTCGCCACGCACCCTCGCGATCGAAGTAGGGTTCGTCGATTCGCCAGTTGTAGCTGGGTTCAATTTCCCAGAACAAAAAATCTCTGACGGCTTGCCTGCGCAGGCGCAGGCCGACCTTGTAGTTTTTTACGAAGTCGTAGGGCTCGGTTTGTCCGTCTACTCCGACATAAATCCAGCTGGCGCCCACTCGGCCGCCATCACCCTGCCAGCCTCGTGCGTAGGAGAGACTCGATGACCATTCCGTGCCATCTGTTTTCTCTCCATAGAGCAGTTTGGTGTAGGCGCGAATGAGCTCCCGTTCACGCAGGGCTTTATCCAGCACGAATCGTGAGGTGCCATACCCCCCTTCACCCAGGTCGTAAGTAAAGCGTTGGGTAAAGCGAAAATTGAGGTCTTCTGCAAAGGCATCCTGATAGACATATTTCACGCCAGGTTTGGGGCCGGAGCTACCAAAGCCAACGGTCAGGTCAAAGCGATGCTTTTGAGATTCTCTGGGCCCCACCTGATATTGGAGGCCAATTCGATCCTCAGACGGGTCATCGACTCCCTCGTTACTGAAGTCGTCCATGTCCTCGCCCCGGAAAACAAGGTCCAGGCGCTTGGAGATCTGGGGCAAGCTGACTTTGCCACCCAATCGCAATTTGACTTCGTTATCGAGACGGTCATCCCAGTTGTAAATCGTGCGCAAACGCAGACGGGATTCAGCTTGTTCGAGATCCCGCTCATCGTTCCCAAAAAAGTTGTCGACCCATTGGGTCATCTCATTGGCTTTCTGTGCCGCATAGTCATGCCCGGCATCAATCCAACGTTCGTCGTCTTCGTCTGGATCCGCATCGGGCGACGAGGGCTCTTCCTGCGCGACAGAACCGGTAGTCGTCTCTTCATTGGCGGGGTTGGGGGGCTTGCTTTCACTCGTTTCGTCAGCGAGTGCTGTTGAGGCTGCTATCAGCAACAACACAGCGAATATGTACCGAGCGGCAATGTAGAGAGGAAGCAGGGGCACGTTTAACACCACGAGGCCTATTTGTGTCTAGGTTACACTACGTCCATGGAATCTGTAATGACTGCACTGCAGGCGATTTTGCCGCAGCACTGGTTGTCGCGTTTGGTGGGCAGGTTAGCCCAACTCGAACGACCAGTCTGGCTCAAAAACGCGTTGATTAACGCTTTCATGGCCCGCTATGAAATCGATCTGACTGATGCGAGTTGTCGGTCGGGAGAGGATTTTCCGCATTTCAATGCTTTTTTTACACGATCGCTGCGCGACGGTGCACGACCCCTCGCAGATGCTCAGTGGTGTCATCCTGCTGACGGCGTGTTGAGCCAGCGCGGTGACGTTGCGTCCTCGGAGCTGGTGCAGGCGAAGGGACGCACTTACTCGGTTGAGGCTCTACTCGCGGGTACGGGGGCGGAGGCTGAGCGCTACGAGCGGGGTTGTTTTGCCACGACTTATCTCTCACCTCGAGACTACCATCGAGTGCATATGCCCATTGCCGGAAGACTGGTGCGGACGCGCTATGTACCGGGCGACCTGTTCTCGGTCAACGCGGCGACGGTAGATCGCGTTGACGGCCTGCTGGCGCGCAATGAGCGATTGGTTTGCTTTTTTGAAACAGACCGGGGCGGCATTGTGTTGGTGTTGGTGGGCGCCATGATTGTGGCGGGCATTGCGACGGTCTGGGGTGGCCGCGAAGTGCCAGGTACGGGCGCTATACGAGAACATACCTGGTCGGAGGAGTCGGCGCCGGTTTTGGATGCCGGACAGGAGATGGGGCGATTTTTTCTCGGCTCCACTGTCGTGATGGTGACTGAAGCCTCTCATCTCGATTGGGTCAATCAACCCGGTGATGCGGTTAGAGTTCGCGCCGCGCTGGCCCAGTAATCGGCAGGATTAACCTTTTACGGGTGCGATTGGGATTGCGCCCTTTCAGGACAAATCCTGCAGGCTCGCTCTGATCTGCTGATAACTCTCGAACCGCTCGCTGAGAATCTCGCCCGTCGATACGGCGTTTTGCAGCGCGCAATCGGGTTCGCTCATGTGTTTGCAATCGCGAAAGCGACAGCGTCCCAAATGGGGCAGAAATTCCCTGAAGCCACGATCTATCGCGTCGGGTGTGACGTGACCGAGGCCAAACTCGCGGACGCCAGGCGAGTCAATCAGATTGCCTCCACCAGGCAGGTGAAAAAGCTCTGCGGCAGTGGTGGTATGACGGCCCTTATCCGCCACCTCTGACAAGGCGCCGATTCGAATGGACGCCTCCGGAAGTAGCCGCTGAATCAGAGACGACTTCCCCACCCCGGATTGCCCGACAAGAACCAGCGTGCGCTGGCCAATGACCTCCAGCAAGTCGGAGGCGTCGGGCATGTGATGATGGGTGGTGAGGGTGCGATAACCCAATGCTTCGTAGCGAGCTATCAGATCGAATAGAGAGGTGTCGGTAATGAGGTCAGATTTGTTGAGGACCAGAATTGGTTCCACGGATATGTGTTCGGCCGCGATTAAATAGCGGTCGAGTAGATTGGGTTGCAGCGCGGGTTCGGTGGCAAAGACAACCAGAATCAAGTCAATGTTCGCAGCCACAGGCCTCAGTGTTCCGCGACCATCGGGTCGTTCGAGCGCGTTGCGGCGCTCTATCATCGCGGTAATGACCCCGTTTTGCTCGCTTGGAATCCACAGCACCTGATCTCCCGCTACTGGGGGGTCCAGGTGGGAGCGGAGGTGGCACAGCACCTTTTCACCGGACACGCACTCGACCAGAGCTTGCTTGCCGTATCGCGCAATCACCAGCCCCCGCTCCCCCGAATTGGGCGACGAGGCGCCCGAGTGCGAGCGCTGTGCCTTGACGCGACGGCTCTGTTGTTCCGTGAGGCGACCTTTCTTCATCGTGATAGTGTATGTCACCTGTGGCTGTCTGGCCCGTTGTGGCTGTTGATGTTCGGGATCATGAGGTAACGCGGAGGTAGGGGATGGCGCTCAGCGATCAAAATCTGGTCTGGGTCGATATGGAAATGACCGGTCTCGTACCCGATATTCATCGGGTCATCGAGATCGCAACAATTGTCACCGATTCCAGCCTCAACATTCTGGCGGAGGGCCCAGTCATTGCCATCCATCAGGAGGAGAGCGCACTCGAGGCAATGGATGAGTGGAATACTCGCACTCATACCGGTTCAGGGTTGGTTGAGCGGGTTCGATCCAGCCTCTACTCGGAGCAGAAGGCATCTGATGCTGTGAGGGAATTTCTCGGCGACTGGGTGCCGTCGGGGCAATCTCCTATGTGTGGTAACTCGATCTGTCAGGATCGGCGATTTATGGCGCGGCACATGCCTGAGTTGGAGGCTTTTTTTCATTACCGCAATCTCGATGTCAGTACCCTGAAAATTTTGATGCAACGCTGGCGCCCGGATCTGCCTCCTGCGCCCAAGCAAGGCGCGCATCAGGCACTGGTTGATATTCGTGAATCGATCGAAGAACTTCGGCATTACCGAGAGCATTTCCTGAGAATGGAATGATCGTGCCCGTGCTCAAGCGTGCTGTTTGAGCGCCCAAAGCGCGTGCTCCCTTACCAGTTCGGACGGATCTTCCAGCGCGCCTTGAAGCGCGACAAGAATAGCGTCTGACGTTTCGGCATTACCCAATGCAATGGCAATATTGCGCCGCCATCGCTCATACCCGATTCGCCGGATTGCCGATCCTTCGGTGCGCGAGAGAAAGGTCTCCTCGTCCCAAGAAAAGCACTCCAACAGAGTGATGTCGTCGAGGTGCTGCCTCGGTTCAAAGTCTTGCTCGCGCGTTGGATGAGCAAACTTATTCCAGGGGCATACCAGTTGGCAGTCATCGCAACCGTATATGCGGTTGCCCATCGCTGATCGCAGGGCCTCGGGAATAGCGCCGGGATGCTCAATGGTTAAATAGGAAATGCACTTTCGCGCATCCAGCACCCAAGGTCCTACAAATGCCTGAGTAGGGCACACTTCAAGACAGGCAGTGCAGCTACCACAGTGCTGCGTTTCCTGCGGTACATCAATGGGCAAAGGCACATCGGTGTAGATCTCTCCAAGGAAAAACCAGGAACCGGCTTTGTCGTTGAGAAGCATGGTGTTTTTTCCGATCCAGCCAAGGCCGGCATTCTCCGCCAGTGCCCGCTCGAGTACGGGGGCGCTGTCGACAAATGCGCGGTAGTGCCCACCCCCCAGCTCTGACGCGATGCGCTTGGCAAGCTTGGCCAGCCGAGAACGGATCAGCTTGTGGTAGTCACGCCCAAGGGCATAGCGAGAGATGTATGCCTTTTCTGACTGCTCAAGGACTGCTTCTGGGTTAGCGCCTTGCGGCAGATAATCCATCCTCGCGCTGATCACGGTACAGGTATCCGGTACCAGATCAGCGGGCCGGCTACGTTTCTTCCCATGCTCGGCCATCCAGCCCATTTCGCCGTGATAGCCCGCGCTCAGCCATCGCTCCAGATAGGCCTCGTGTTGACTCAGGTCGATTCCGGTGAAGCCCAATGACTGAAACCCGAGCTCGCTGCCCCATTCCCTGATGCGCCTCAGTGCATCGAGTGGCTCGTCTTGGCGATCGCTACTGATAGGCGGATTAGTCATCCCGAGATTGTGACAGATGGCGCGCCGGGCGAGGTACACTTCTGCAATGAGTGCACGCCTCGACCATGAATTGACTGGTTTTCTAGCGGACGAAACGCAGACCCTGACGCTGGGGGAGAAATTAGCGAAACGCACCCCGCCGCGCGCAGTGATTTACCTCAGCGGTCAATTAGGTGCCGGTAAAACCACTTTTAGCCGCGGGTTTTTGCGCGGCAGGGGGCATAAGGGCTCGGTGAAAAGCCCCACTTATACGATTGTTGAACCCTATGAGGGATTACCCGGGGGGGCCGTTTTTCACATGGACCTCTATCGTTTGGGAGGGGCCGGGGAGCTCGACTATCTGGGTCTGGACGACTATCTCAAAATGGAATCCGTGTTGTTGATTGAGTGGCCGGAGCGCGCTGAAGGTCTTTTGCCGATGCCAACGGTGTTAATCACGCTGACCAGCGAGCGCGAGGGACGCCGGGTTTCTCTTAGGGTAGCGGAGCCAGCGATACTAGAAGGGCTTACCTGCTGATATGTTGCGACGCCGCCTTTTCAACGTGTTGGCCCGTCTCGCGCGCTCGATGATCTTATATATCCCAAGGCCGGACTTTCTTGGGCGGGTACTGACGGGAACCATGATCGTTATCGCACTGCCGTTGCAGGCCGCCACGGTCGAGGCAATCAGGTCCTGGCGTGCTCCGGACCACACTCGTCTGGTACTCGATCTATCAGACGAAACTGCATTTAGCAGCTTTGCTCTGGATAATCCTTCTCGTTTTGTACTGGATCTCAAACAGGCTCGACTGGTCGGCTCGCTGCAGTCGTTGTCGCTGGAGGAGACCCCAATCCTTCAGGTGCGTGCGGGGATCCGCAAAGGCACGGATCTGAGATTGGTGCTCGATTTGAGTGCTGAGGTCAGGACATCGGTTTTTTCGTTGCCGCCCAACAACGTGACCGGCCACAGAATAGTGGTCGACCTGTTTGATGTGCTGGCAGACGAACCGCAGTCAGAGCCCGAGCCCGTTCTGTCGGTTGATACCCTCAACACGCGCAGAGATATTGTTATCGCTATTGATGCGGGGCACGGTGGTGAAGACCCGGGCGCTTCTGGGCCCGGGGGGCTCCGGGAAAAAAAGGTGGTCCTTGAGATCGCGCAGCGGTTGGAGCGACAGCTGGCTGAGGTTCCGGGCTTTAAACCGGTCCTGATTCGCACCGGGGATTACTATGTGGGTCGTCAAAAGCGACGAGATCGCGCCCGTCAACTGAAAGCCGATCTGTTTGTCTCGATTCATGCGGATGCGTTTACCAAACCCTCTGCCAATGGCGCTTCGGTTTATGCGCTGTCGCTCAAGGGCGCGACCTCTGCCACTGCCCAATATCTGGCCGACACCGAGAGCGCATCCGATTTGATAGGCGGTGTAGCAAAAACCGATAGCGATTCGATGCTGATGGATGTGCTGGCGGATCTGTCCATGACTGCAACGCTCGACACCAGTCTGAAGGTGGGTGCGCTGGTTCTGGAGCAGCTGGGCGGTGTGGCCAGACTTCACAAGCGACAGGTAGAGCAGGCAGGATTTACGGTGCTGAAATCGGCTGATGTGCCATCGATATTGGTGGAGACGGGTTTTATCTCCAATCCTACGGAAGCGGAGCGCCTGGCGACGCCCGAATATCAGGACAAGTTGGCGCGCGCCATCAGACGCGGTGTCCAGAGCTGGTTCGCCCGACAGCCACCCCCTGGCACTTTACTGGCCTGGCAGCGGGAGCAAGGAGGTCGAGAAGTGACGATAGCTGCCGGCGACACATTGTCTGAGATTGCCGAGCAATATGGCGTATCGGTGACAGCGATCAAGGCGAGTAATGGTTTGAGTCGGGATGTGATCTATGTCGGTCAGACCCTGTTGATACCGGAAGCATAGCAGTGCCTATACGCATTTTAGAGCCCAGACTAGCCAATCAAATCGCCGCGGGGGAGGTCGTAGAGCGGCCGTCTTCGGTTATCAAGGAAGCTGTCGAAAATAGCCTCGATGCAGGCGCTTCTAAAATCGAGATTGATATTGAGGCAGGTGGCACCCGCCTGATGAGAGTCCGAGACAATGGATGCGGTATTTCCCAGTCGGATCTGGCCTTATCTCTGGCGCGTCATGCCACCAGCAAAATAGACACCATCGAAGATCTCGAGGCAGTCTCGTCGCTGGGTTTTCGCGGCGAGGCGCTCGCGTCAATCGCTTCTGTCGCGCGCCTGGTGCTCACAGCCAATACCGAGTCGGACTCCGCCCGCGGGCATCAAGCGCTCTGCGAGGGAAGGGATATGCAGGTGTCGGTGCGGCCGGCGCCACATCCGCAAGGCGCCACGCTCGAGGTTCGGGATCTGTTCTACAACACGCCGGCGCGGCGCAAGTTTCTGCGTACTGAGAAAACCGAATTCGGGCACATATACGAGGTGGTTAAGCGGCAAGCGCTGTCGCGCTGTGATGTCACCTTTTCTCTGCGACACAATGGTAAACAGACCGCGCAGTTCAACAGTGCGGCTAGCGAGGCAGACATGCTTCGGAGGGTGGCAGCCATCTGTGGCAAAGAGTTCGCTGAGCACTCGGTAGTGGTCGAGCGTCAGGCGGGCAGCCTGAGGCTTTCCGGTTGGGTGGCTGAACCGACCTTCTCGCGAAGTCAGTCTGACCTGCAGTATTTTTTTGTTAACGGTCGAGTGATCCGCGACAAACTGGTATCGCACGCCATCCGTCAGGCCTACCGAGACGTTTTGTATCACGGTCGTCATCCGGCCTTCGTGCTCTTCCTCACTCTCGACCCAACCGGTGTCGACGTTAATGTTCACCCCACCAAACACGAGGTGAGATTCAGGGACAGTCGTTCCGTCCACGATTTTCTTTTCGGCACACTTTCCAGAGCATTAGCCGATGTCAGGCCCGGCCACGCAGCCCACGAGCCCTCAAGGTGGATTGAAGAGGGGCTTCCGAGGGGGGATGCTTCGACAATTGGGGTGGGTCAAGCGCTGCAGGGTGGATTGCTGCGGGGGGCAAGCGGGGCGCAGCACTTTGTATCGGCACCAAGCGCGTCGCACGGAGAATATTCTGCGAACTTGAGCAGGGCGCCTCAACCGGAGTTCTCGTCAGAGCCGGTCGATATTCCCCCCCTGGGCTTTGCCATTGCCCAGTTGCACGGCGTTTACATTCTGTCGGAAAACCAGCACGGGTTGGTAATGGTAGACATGCATGCGGCGCATGAACGCATCACTTACGAGCGACTAAAGCACGCGCGGGATGGTAGCGGCATCATCCGCCAGCCTTTATTGGTGCCGCAAACGATAGCAGTGTCGACTCGCGAGGCCGCCGTGGCGGGTGAGCAACAGGATGAACTGTCAGCGCTGGGCGTAGTGGTTGAGCCCGTTGGCGAGGAGACCGTGATCGTCAGAGAGGTCCCAGCGGCGTTGATCAACTCTGACGTAGAGGCGCTGGTGCGGGACGTGCTGGGGGATCTCATGGAGTTCGGAACCAGTGATCGCATTGAGGGTTCGATAGACGAACTGCTCTCGACAATGGCCTGTCACGGATCCGTTCGCGCCAATCGTCGACTGACGATCGCCGAGATGAATGCGTTGCTCCGCGACATGGAGGAGACAGAGCGCTCCGGGCAGTGCAACCATGGGCGTCCAACCTGGGTGCAGTTGGGTATGGCGGATCTGGATAAGTTGTTTCTTCGCGGTCGCTGATTGTGATCAAGCCCGTATTGGCTCTGATGGGCCCTACCGCCTCTGGAAAGACAGCGCTCGCTGAGCGACTGGCGGAGCACGTTGATGGCGAACTGATCAGCGTTGATTCGGCTTTGATCTACCGCGGACTATCGATCGGTGCCGCCAAGCCGGAATATCCCCATCACCTCATTCATATTCGGGACCCATTGGAGCACTACACCGCCGCTGATTTTGCCAGCGACGCGAAACGCTGTATCGACGACGTACGAGCGCGGGGGCGGCAACCCATTCTGGTGGGTGGGAGCATGCTGTACTTCCGCGCATTGCTACAGGGGCTCCATGGCGTGCCTGCCGTCGATCTCAGCGTTCGCGCTGATATTGAGGCTGAGGCGCAAGTCAAAGGGTGGCCAGCCTTACACCAAGAGCTGATGTTGGTGGACCCAAAAATAGCCGAGCGCCTGCATCCCAACCATAGCCAGCGAATCTGTCGGGCGCTCGAGGTATATCGTGGCACCGGTATACCCTTGAGCCATTGGCAGCGAGGCACTTCGGCGCCAGCCACTGAGCGCTACGAGTGTATTGCGCTGTGCCCCCGGGATCGGAGCGACATCCATGCCCGCATCGAACTGAGGCTCGATGCGATGTTCCAGAATGGGCTCCTGGAAGAAGTCCAAGCACTCTATGACCGCGGCGACTTGCATACCGGGTTACCTGCCATCCGCGCGGTGGGTTACCGTCAATTCTGGGCGTATTTGGAGGGAGAGGTGTCGCTGGAAGAGTGCCGTGAGCGAGCGCTGGCCGCGACACGTCAATTGGCCAAGCGGCAGTTGACTTGGTTGAG
>VMBT01001812.1_pt1 | contig 11111 bp, 7 predicted proteins | sample 4404301 | NCBI WGS metagenome assembly VMBT01 (sample SAMN12238535, study PRJNA552566) | marine metagenome | isolation source: Coastal seawater | place: USA: coastal Georgia, Sapelo Island | collected 2008-08/2009-08
AAACGAAATACCTTCGATAGGAACGCGAATTGATTGACCATTTGATGTAGCTAGCATTATTTGGTCTTCAAGTTCTACTGGAAAACTTGCTACGATTGCTCCGCCACGCATTGTCTTGTCCATTGCAGCGACACCCATCCCACCTCGACCTCTTACAGGATAATCATGGCTCGAAGAAAGCTTACCTGCTCCTCCCGCCGTAATTGTAAGTATCAAGTTTTCAGCTGCCGACATTTCTGCGTAACGATCAGGTGAAATGGTTGCATTTTCGCTGACTTCTTCTTCATCTAAACTTGTTTCTTCATCGACTAACCCTGAGACAGCACGACGCATTTTAAGATAGGCTGATCTTTCGTCTGGCGTAGCAATAAAATGCCTAATAACTGACATTGAAACTACTTTGTCTGTTCCCAAAAGCTTTATACCGCGCACACCGGTTGATTTTCGGCCTTTAAAAACTCTTACAGCCGTTGTGGAGAACCTTATAGCTCTTCCAGAGTCTGTAAAAAGCATGACATCGTCATCTTCGCCAGCAATTCGAGCATTAACTAATTCTATGCCTTCATTGAGATCCATTGCTATTTTTCCATTGGAACGAACATTCGTAAAATCAGAAAGAGCATTCCGTCTTACGTCACCGGCAGAAGTTGCAAAGATAATTTGTAGGTTATCCCACTCCTTCTCTTCAACATCTACGGGCATGATTGCTGCTATAGATACGCCTACGGGGATAGGTAATATATTTACGATCGCCTTTCCTTTGGCTGTTCTGCCTCCCAAAGGTAATCGCCAAGTTTTAAGCTTGTAAGCCATTCCATCTGTCGTAAAAAACAATAATTGGGTATGGGTGTTTGCTACGAAAAGTGTCGTTACAACGTCCTCATCTTTGGTTTGCATGCCTGCTAGGCCTTTGCCACCGCGTCGCTGAGCTCTGAAATCGATGAGTGGTGTTCGCTTAATGTAACCTCCCGAGGTAACCGTTACGACCATATCTTCGCGCTCGATGAGGTCTTCGTCTTCCATATCGCCAGACCATTCAACGATTTCTGTTCGTCGAGGCACTGCGAACTGCTCTTTCACTTCATTCAGCTCGGTCATAATAATTGACATGATCTGTTCGCGAGAACCCAAAATGGCAAGATACTCTTTTATTTTCTTTGAAAGAGTTTGTAATTCCTCTGTAACTTCTTTTACGCCAATCTGTGTGAGACGTTGTAATCTTAACTCTAGTATCGCTCGAGCTTGGGTCTCTGATAGATTGTACGTATCATCTTCGTTGATTGTATGTGTAGGGTCATCAATTAGTTTGATATACTCAGCTATAGATCCAGCAGGCCATCGGCGTTGCATTAGTTTTTCGCGTGCTTCTGCCGCGTCTGAAGAAGATCTGATAGTTGCAACCACTTCATCAACATTGGTGACCGCGACTGCTAGACCGCAAAGAATATGAGAGCGTTCCCTAGCCTTGCGTAGTTCAAAAGCGGTACGCCGCGCTACAACAATTTCCCTGAAATCAATGAAATTAGTTAAAAAGGACCTTAAAGTTAATTGTTCTGGCCTGCCTCCATTAAGTGCAAGCATGTTACACCCAAAAGAAGTTTGCATTGGCGTAAATCGGTAAAGTTGGTTCAGGACAACATCTGGTGTTGCATCTCTTTTTAACTCGACAACAACCCTTACGCCATTTCTATCACTTTCATCTTGAACGTGCGAAATTCCTTCAACTTTTTTCTCACGGACCTGTTCTGCAATTTTTTCTATCATTGACGCCTTATTAACTTGATATGGAATTTCTTCAATTATGATTGCGTATCGATCTTTTCTAATTTCTTCTACTTTGGTCTTAGCTCGAATTATAACGCTACCTCGTCCTTCTAAATAAGCTTTACGAGCTCCTGAACGACCAAGCATTATACCACCAGTTGGAAAATCGGGTCCAGGTACGTATTGTATCAGATCTTCAGAGCTTAAATCAGGGCTCTGGATGAGTGCCAAAGTTGCGTCTATAACCTCGCCAAGATTATGTGGGGGAATATTTGTCGCCATTCCAACAGCTATTCCTCCTGCTCCATTTACTAGCATATTGGGGAAGCGAGCGGGTAGGACTGACGGCTCTCTATCCTTTCCGTCATAATTATCTTGAAAATCAACTGTGTCTTTATCGATATCGTTCAACAAAAAGGCGGCAGGTTTGTCCATACGTACTTCGGTGTATCGCATCGCTGCAGGATTATCCCCATCCATTGATCCGAAATTTCCCTGCCCATCTAGTAAGGGTAAAGACATTGAGAAGGGCTGTGCCATCCTAACCAAAGCATCATAAATGGCACTGTCACCGTGCGGATGATACTTACCCATAACATCACCAACAGGCCGCGCCGATTTACGATATGATTTATCGTGGGTGTTTCCGGTCTCATGCATGGCATAAAGGATACGACGATGAACAGGTTTTAAGCCGTCCCTTAAATCCGGGATCGCTCTGCTCACAATTACGCTCATAGCATAATCTAGATAAGATGTTTTTAGCTCTTTGGTTATCGAGATTGAGGGGCCATCATATGGCTTTCGTTCTACAACGCTCGATCCGCTTTCATCTGATTTGTCTTCTGAGTCGCTCAAGTTTTTGTACCCAACATAAACTACTATATTTTGTTACTATCATTATAGCAGAGCATGTATGTTGTGCGCAATGAAAGACTTTGTGAATTCTTAAAATTTAAAGGTTTACAAGAGAATATTTCAAATCAGGATTTTTCTGGCATCTAAAAACGTAGTTTTGTGTATTTTGTACCTTCGAGCGTAGCGCCAACTTTCAGCCCGGCCTGACCAAATACCAAAGCTATTACGGGTGAAAAAGTTGTTAATGTCTCTATCTTCAAAGACTCGCTAATACTTGGCGTTATATACTCCAAATCTCCGCCTGCAGAAAAACCCATAGAATATTCAAACTGGTTTAAAGCCGTATCTGTCATGAAGAATAATGCGTGGGCATATTGTTGAGCACCTAGTTGAATCCCGGTATTTGCAGATATTGAGGAATAATAGTTTTTCACTGCTCCATCTACAACAAGTGCACCCCGACCGTAACCGGCTCCCAAGCCAAACCCAGCTTCCGTGACCAGGGGCATAACCAAGACCCCGGATGCTTTGGCAGCTAATTGCCTGCTGTATGGATATTCCATATACATTTGATCGATTGTTTTAAATACTCTTGCGTCAATATTAGCCGCTGCTTTTGGACTATTTAAAGGATTGGATATTTTGGGAATATTACTGCAGGATGACAAAAATAAAGTAAGTAGAAAAGTAATTTGTAGGCACTTAAAAACTTTTTTCATGAAAATCTCTTAAATTTACAATTTCAATAATTTAGCGGCTTCTGGGGCAAAATAAGTTAAAATTCCATCGCATCCAGAACGCTTGAAAGCCAACAGTGTTTCAATAATTATTTTATTTCGCTCGAGCCATTCATTCTCAAAAGCAGCGGAAAGCATGGCATATTCTCCACTTACTTGATAGGCAAAAGTAGGAACCCCAAATGTCTCTTTCACCCTTCGGCAAATATCGAGATATGGCATTCCGGGTTTAATCATTACCATATCCGCTCCTTCTTTTAAGTCTCTTGCAACCAACCGAAGTGCTTCGTTAGAATTGGCTATATCCATCTGGTATGTTTTTTTATCCCCAGTTAGAGCTCCAGATGCACCAACAGCATCTCGAAAGGGACCATAAAAGCTACTAGAGTACTTCGCAGAATAAGACATTATAGCGACATCGGAATATCCGTTTGTTTCTAATGCTGATCTTATCGCTAAAATTCGGCCGTCCATCATGTCTGATGGCCCTATGATGTCCACCCCAGCTTCTGCTTGCGATAAGGCTTGTTTAACTAATGCTTCAACCGTTTTATCGTTAACAATTTTTCCATTTTCAACAAAACCATCATGACCATTAATATTATAGGGGTCGAGAGCGACATCTGACATTACTACTAAATCTGGAACAGCTTTTTTTATAGCTCTTGTCGCTTTATTTGATAAATTATCAGGGTTCCAAGCCTCGGCACAGTCTTCTGTTTTAAGCGACTGCTCTGTGTAAGGAAAGAGGCATATAGCTGGAATTCCTAAATCAAATGCTTCAGATGCTGCTTCTACAAGGCGGTCGATACTTCTTCTTTTTACGCCTGGCATTGAAGGCACATTTTGCTCAACATTATTACCTTCGCAAATAAATACCGGCCAAATGAAATCATTTGCGCTTATACTTGTTTCACTAATTAAGTTTCTAATTTTTTCACTTTTTCGGTTACGTCTAAACCGCAGTGATGGAAATTCCTGTTCGATAAATTTCATATTAATACAATCTTTTTTGTTTAATTTTACATGAATATAAAAGTACCTCAAGTGTTTGTATAAATGTCATGTTGTAGTTTTGATAGCCAAAACTAAGTTAAGATGTGATGGGCATAATTAAATGAATATTTTATGAATTTTTTTTCAATAGATGCTTATTCTAGTGTATGGTTTTGGGCCTTACTAACTATAGCTTGGTTAATTGCCATAGATAAGACATCAGTGCTTAGCTATTCTACGTGGCTCAAGGCCTCAAAAGATGGTGAATTGGGTCAAAAAGAAATAATGAAGTCCTTTTATCTGAAACAAGGTAAGTTGCTCAATCAGGAAAATAATCTAAGTCTTTTGTTACTGTGTTTTTTTTCTTTTTTGGTAGTCAATTGGTTTATCATAGCGTTTTTATATTCTGTTGAATTTCTTCAAGCTGCGTTTCTTCTTTATTGGCCTTTTATTGTTTGCATTTTCTTGCGTCTCTGTCTCCTTCAGTCTATTGGGGATCTCTATGAGGCGTCCTTCAAAGATGTTTTGCGTAAAGTTAAGTTTTTTCGACGTATCGTTGTGATAGTGGCATTTGTCTCACTTATTAGCAGCATTACTTGGGGATCATATTTTAATTTAAAAACAAATTTTTTTTAAAATTTAGTAATGTAATCACTTGTTAGCTAAAGAATGATCAATAATATCGTAAAAATGGGTGGCGCTCCTGAGGGATATGATGCAGCCCTAATTGCCAAAGAATTTGAAGTATCGAAATCGTGTGTTATCCACATAGCGCGTGATGATAAACGTATGGCGGCTGTTAAAGATGCGTTGGCGTTTTTTGCCCCGGATCTTAGGGTTGAAATATTTCCCAGTTGGGATTGTTTGCCATACGACCGTATTTCTCCAAATTCGGGAATATCGGCAAGTAGGTTGTCTTTTTTAACTGATTTAGCTCAAGACACAGCCGAAAAATATATCATCTTAACAACAGTAAACGCTGCCATGCAAAGAGTTCCAACGAGATCGATTCTTTCATCTGCGACGTTTCAAGCTCAGGTTGGGCAACGTATTGATCTTAATAAGTTATATTCATTTCTTAGTAAAATGGGTTTTTCAAAGAATTCTAATGTATCTGAGCCAGGTGATTATGCGGTAAGAGGTGGAATTATCGATATATTTGCTCCAGGTGAAGTTGGACCCATCAGGCTTGATTTATTTGGTGACGTTATAGACGGCATTCGACAATTTGATCCAGCAACTCAAAGAACAGTTTCAAAGATGAACGATATTCGGCTTGCACCAGTTTCGGAGGTAATTTTGGATGAAGACTCTATTTCAAGATTTAGACAAAACTACCGAAAAGAATTTGGCGCAGCAAACTCAAATGATACGTTGTATGAATCCGTAAGTGCAGGAAGCAAGTATCAAGGTATAGAACACTGGCTTCCGTTTTTTCATGAAAACTTAGAGACTTTATTTGATTATTTGCCGGATGCAGTTGTTACTCTGGACGATAACATTGATGCATCGTTTACGGCTCGTTGGGAAGTCATTGCAGACCAGTTTCAGTCAAGAAAAGAAAATTTAGATCAACAAAGTCGACTAGCTTCTGTTTACAAACCGATAGACCCAGAGGCACTGTATTTACCTGAAGAAGACTGGAAAAACGCTTTCAGTTCAAGAAAAGTCCTTCAGTTTAATTCATTCACTCAAACCCTAAGCTCAAACAGCATAGATGCGGGTGGGAGTATCGGAAGAAATTTTTCTGTCGAACGTAAATTAGAAAATATAAATATTTTCAGTGCTCTATCAGATTTTATTAAACAGGAATTAGCAGATAAATCTGTGGTCATTGCAAGTTATTCAGATGGTGCTCGGGAAAGGCTAAAGGGATTGCTGGAGGATGAGGGGTTAAGTAGTGCCTTGCTCATCCAAAATGTAAGTCAGATGGGTAAACAGGGATTGTATTTGGTTGTTTGGAACTTGGAGCAAGGCTTTAGTACCAACACTTTAACGGTTATTTCAGAACAGGATGTTCTGGGTGAGCGTTTAATTCGGCATGCATCAAAACGCAGAAAAGCAGAAAATTTTTTAACGGAGGCTACATCCCTTAGCTCGGGTGATCTTGTTGTACACGTTGACCATGGCATTGGGAAATTTCATAATCTGGAGGTCATTAAAGCAGTTGATGCTCTCCACGAATGTCTAGTTTTAGAATATGCCGAAAATTCAAGACTTTATCTTCCAGTTGAAAATATTGAATTGCTTTCAAAGTATGGCCAGGAATTTGGACTTTTAGATAAGCTGGGTGGTGCGGCTTGGCAGGCGAAAAAAGCCAAACTTAAACAAAGAATTAAAGACATGGCGGAAAGACTAATTCGCGTTGCTGCTGAGCGGGAGCTGAGATCGGCACCAATATTTGAACCTCCACCTGGTATTTGGGATGCGTTTTCTGCTAAATTTCCTTACCAGGAAACCGACGATCAAATGAATGCAATTGAAGACGTTGTTTCTGATTTAACATCGAAGCGTCCAATGGATCGGCTCGTTTGTGGTGATGTCGGATTCGGTAAGACAGAAGTGGCAATGCGAGCGGCATTTTTAGCTTCTATTTCTGGTTTTCAAGTGGCTGTCATTGCTCCAACTACTCTCTTAGTAAGGCAACATACTCAAAGCTTTCTGGATCGTTTTCGTGGTTTGCCGATTGAGATTAGACAGTTATCTCGATTTGTTTCAAAAAAGACAGCAGATAAAACCAGAGATGAGATACAGAACGGTAATGTTGATATTGTAGTTGGTACTCATGCTCTTCTTGCTAAGAATATAAAGTTTAAAAATCTAGGCCTCCTAATTATCGACGAAGAGCAACACTTTGGTGTACAACACAAAGAAAGATTAAAACAGTTAAGAAGCGATATTCATGTTTTAACGCTCACTGCAACTCCAATACCTAGGACTTTACAGTTATCTCTCTCAGGTGTGCGTGATTTATCTATTATAGCCACACCACCTGTGGATAGATTGGCAATTAGAACATTTATAAGTGAGTTTGATTTTGTAACGATTAGAGAAGCCTTGCTACGCGAGAAATTTAGAGGCGGTCAATCTTTTTATGTAGTTCCAAGAGTTGCTGACCTTGAAGAGATCGAGACGTTCCTTCGTGAGCACGTCCCAGAGGTTTCTTACGTAATTGCTCATGGTCAAATGCCTCCTGGGGAATTGGATAATCGAATGAATGCATTTTATGATGGCAAATTCGATGTGCTACTAGCCACCACAATCGTGGAAAGTGGTTTAGACATACCTTCGGCCAATACAATAGTAGTACATCGTGCTGAAATGTTTGGCTTGGCGCAATTATATCAAATCCGGGGTCGTGTCGGTCGATCTAAGCTTCGAGCCTATGCTTATATGACTACGAAAGCGAGAACTAAGCTCACAACAGCATCTGAAAAAAGGCTCAAAGTACTTGCGTCACTCGACGCACTGGGTGCAGGTTTTTCTTTGGCAAGCCAGGACTTAGACATTAGAGGAGCAGGTAATTTATTAGGAGAAGAACAATCTGGACAAATTCGGGATGTTGGATACGAGCTTTATCAATCCATGTTGGAGGAGACCATTTCAAAGATCCGGGGTGGTCAAATTGATGTTTTAACTTCTATGGATAATCAATGGTCGCCTCAAATAAATTTGGGAGTTTCGGTTTTAATACCTGAAACTTATGTTTCGGATTTGGATGTTCGTTTGGGTCTTTACAGGCGTCTCTCTAATTTAAACAAAAAGGTTGAGTTTGAGGGATTTGCTGCTGAATTGATAGACAGGTTTGGTAAATTGCCCAGTGAAGTAAATACCTTACTATTAGTCGTAAGGATTAAATCTGTTTGTAAAAAAGCGGGCATCGGTAAACTCGATGGTGGGCCTAAGGGAGCTACAGTTCAGTTTTATAATGATAAGTTTATATCTCCTGAAGGTTTGGTTGAATTTATTAAAAATCAAAATGGCACAGCAAAAATCAAAGATAACAAACTCATCATAAGACGTGATTGGAAGAAAAACTCCGATAAATTCAAAGGAGCGTTTGCTATAGCACGAGATTTAGCTGAGATTGCAGCTTCATTTGAAAAAAATATTCAAAAAAAACAGAAATCTAATTTTTTAAATTGAGATTATCGCGTATTTTCAGTTAGACGTCTTTTTACATAAGCTGTTACGTTTTCTATCATGGGGTCCATGAAAGGTTCCTCATAAAAATGACCAGCTCCTTCTAGTTGAGTATGGGTAATTGTTATACCTTTTTGCTCATGAAGTTTATCAACTAATATTTCTGTATCTGAGGGAGGCGCGATCCGGTCGTTTGTTCCATTTATTATCAGCCCAGAGGAAGGGCAGGGTGCTAAAAATGAAAAATCATACATATTTGCTGGGGGCGAAACAGAAATAAATCCAGTAATTTCTGGCCGTCTCATAAGCAATTGCATTCCAATCCATGCACCAAAAGAAAAACCAGCAACCCAGCAATGCTTCGAATTATTATTCATAGACTGTAAGTAATCTAAAGCGCTCGCGGCATCAGAGAGTTCTCCAACCCCCTGATCATATTCTCCTTGAGATCTTCCAACTCCCCTAAAATTAAATCTAAGAACGGTAAATCCCATATTGAAAAAGGCATAGTGTAAATTATACACTACTTTGTTATTCATAGTTCCACCAAATTGGGGGTGCGGGTGGAGTATGATTGCAATAGGAGCATCACGATCTTTTTGTGGATGATATCGACCTTCTAATCGGCCTTCTGGACCAGGAAAGATGACCTCTGGCATTTTATAAACTCCTAAAACTTATTGTCATTGCGTTGACTTAAACTTGAAGCAAAATTAGAATAGTTCTAAACTACAAAAGCAAACCTCTGATGCACTTAAGCGGTGTAGCGGCAAAGGTCAATAAATTCTGAAAAGGTTTAAGATGAAGCTTAGCACAAAAGGTAGATACGCAATGGTTGCAATGGCTGATATTGCGCTTTCAGCCAAAGAAAAATTAGTTACTTTAGGTGAAATTTCCAAAAGACAAAATATATCAATGCCATATTTGGAGCAATTGTTTGTTAAGCTTAGAAGATCAAAATTAGTTATCTCTGTAAGAGGCCCAGGCGGCGGCTATAAATTGGCTATGCCCCCTCACCAAATTCGTGTTGTTGACATTTTAACAGCAGTTGAAGAAAACGTAGATGCAATGAGCCAAGGGGCTGGAGCCTCAGGTGGATTATCTGGTTCAAAAGCTCAATCCATGACAAATCGACTTTGGGAGGGTTTGAGTGCCCATGTGTTCGTCTATTTGCACCAAACGAGGTTATCAGATGTAGTTGAAAACGATCTTGCGCCTTGTCCAGCAGTGCCGACAATATTTTCTGTGGTCTCAGATACTGAATGAGGACTTATCTAGATTACAACTCAACTGTTCCTTTGAGGAGCGAGGCCAAGAAGGCGATGATTGACGCTATGGATGTTGTGGGCAATCCGTCGTCGGTTCATTTAGAAGGTCGTGCTGCGAAGGCACTTATCGAAGACGCAAGGATTAAAATCGCGGAAGCCATTGGAGCAGTCGGGGCAGATATCATATTTACATCTGGGGCAACAGAGTCTGCTGCGTTAGCTCTGTCTGGAAGAGATGTAATGTGTTCAAAAGTAGAACATGATGCTGTTACAAGTTGGTGTGCTCCCAAGCTCTCTGTTGATGATTTTGGAATGGTTGAAGTCACCAAGCCAGAACAGTCTGTGTTACAAGCTGCCAATTCTGAAACTGGCATTATTCAAGATTCTGTTGAAGGTATTTGGCTGACAGATATGACCCAGGCTTTTGGAAAGTTGCCAATAGCTTTTAATTGGTACGGTTGTACTTGTGCGATGATTTCTGCCCATAAGATTGGTGGCCCTAAAGGCGTTGGCGCTCTCATTATAAAAAGGGGCACGGATTTAGCAGCTCAAATAAGAGGCGGTGGTCAAGAGATGGGTCGACGATCTGGAACAGAAAATATTCTAGGTATCGTTGGGTTTGGGGCTGCTGCTGAGGCGGCCCAAAAAGACTTGCTTAATGGTGAATGGGAAAAGATTTTAGAATTTAGAATGATTCTAGAAAATATGATTGAAGAATTTTCAGATGTTCCTATTTTAATAGGAAAGGATTCTAACCGGTTGCCCAACACAACTTGTGTGGTAACACCTGGATGGAAAGGAGAAACACAAGTGATGCAAATGGATCTTGAGGGAATTGCGGTTTCCGCTGGGTCTGCATGCTCGAGTGGTAAGGTTAGACCTAGCGATGTTTTAAAAGTAATGGGTTTGCCTGACGATCAAGCTTCTTGTGCGCTTAGAGTTTCACTAGGTTTGGAAACCACTATGGAAGAAGTTGTAAGGTTTGCTGATACTTGGATTAAAAAGTTCGAATACAACTTAAAAAGAAAAAATGAGAATGAGGGCCATTAATGGCGAGTTTTGAAAGTATAGAAGTAAAAGACGGTGTTGATCAGGAAACCGTAGATGCTGTACGAGAAGTTGGTGGGGCGTATAAATACGGCTGGGAAACTGATATTGAGATGGAATATGCTCCAAAAGGGCTCAATACAGATATAGTTAAGCTGATTAGCGATAAAAATGAAGAACCTGAGTGGATGACGGAGTGGCGTCTCAAAGCCTTTAATAGATGGGAAAAAATTAAGGAACCTAAATGGTCGATGGTGCAATATCCAGAAATCGATTTTCAGGATCAATATTACTATGC
>VMBT01001814.1_pt1 | contig 11105 bp, 10 predicted proteins | sample 4404301 | NCBI WGS metagenome assembly VMBT01 (sample SAMN12238535, study PRJNA552566) | marine metagenome | isolation source: Coastal seawater | place: USA: coastal Georgia, Sapelo Island | collected 2008-08/2009-08
GAGCGCTTGGCGACCACCCGGACCTGTTTGGACGCCGCGACGATCCCCTTGGGGTGAACCAACAGCACCGCCCAGGTCTGACTGCCCGGCTGGAAGGGGGCCTGCACGGTCTTGAACAGGCCGCCGCCACCGAGGGCCTCAAGCTGCAGGTCGGGAGCCTGCAACCGCAGCAACTCGCTGACGGTGACGGGCTTGATCGCCCCGGCAACCACCGCACCGTTAAGGGGGTCGTCAAAGATCACATCGAGGTCGTAGCGCTGCCCGGTCAGCACGGCATCGGGAATCAACAGGCTGACCTTGAGGTTGGGGTCACCGCTGCGCAGGATCGAATTGGATTCGATCACGTCCTGGCTGTTGAAGCGATCGCCGCTGGATCCCAGCACCAGCTTCTGGGTGGCTTCAAAGCGGAATTTGTAGGGCCCCTGCTTACGGCTACCGGCAACGGTGACGAGGGTGGTGGGCCGTCCGTCCTTGAGGGAGACCCCGGGGCTCACCTGCCAACTGGCATCGGGGAACTGGGCGCGCAAGAAGTCGCGGCGCTGCAACACCAGCGCGGGATCCAGACCATTACCGGCCTCGAGCAGGGCCGAGATCTCCGAGGAGGAGCCGTTGTTCAGGGCCTCCTGCAGGGCCTGCAGGCTGGGCGCCGCCCGAAGGGGAGCCCCCATGGCCAGACCCGTCAGAGCGAGGGCGGCAGCCAGGAAGGAGCGCAACTGCACGGGAGCTCAACGGGGAGGTGCCCTTAAGTTAGGCGCGCTCATCAGCGATGCCCATGTCACGCCTGTTGATCGCTGCCAGCGGCACCGGCGGGCATCTCTTCCCAGCCCTCGCCGTGGCCCAGGCCCTGCCCTCGGACTGGGAGATCCAGTGGCTCGGGGTTCCCGACCGGCTGGAGACCGAGCTAGTTCCCCAGGAGTACCGGCTGCATACCGTCGATGCCGGCGGCCTTCAGGGCCGGGGACTGCGCAAGCTCAGCAACCTGTTGCGCCTGCTGGGCGCCACGGTCACGGTGCGGCGCTTGATCCGCCGGGAACGCATCCGCCTGGTCTTCAGCACCGGCGGCTACATCGCTGCACCGGCGATCCTGGCGGCCCGCTGGTGCGGGGTGCCGGTGGTGCTGCATGAATCCAATGGCGTCCCAGGAAAAGTCACGCGTCTCTTCGGGCGGCTCTGCAGCCAGGTCGCCGTCGGACTACCCCAGGCAGCAGAGCGCCTGCAGGGCTGCCGCCCGCGGGTGACGGGCACCCCGGTACGCCGGGAGTTTCTGCAGGCGGCACCACTCCCGAATTGGGTCCCGGCGGGAGCGGGCCCCCTGCTGCTGGTCATGGGCGGCAGCCAGGGTGCCGTGGGGCTCAACCGCATGGTCCGGCCCCTGCTGCCCCGACTGCTGAACCTGGGCTGCCGGGTGGTCCACCTGAGCGGCAACAACGACCCCGAGAGCGGTCAACTGCAACACCCCCGCTACGCCGAGCGACCCTTCAGCGACGAGGTGGCCGGCTTGCTGCAACACGCCGATCTGGTGATCAGCCGTGCGGGTGCCGGCAGCCTGAGCGAATTGGCGGTCTGCGGGAGTCCAACGATCCTGGTCCCCTACCCCCAAGCAGCGGACAAGCACCAGGACGCCAACGCCGGTGCCGCCGCGGCCGTCGGTGCTGCAGTGATCGTCTGGCAGCACCCCCCCGAGCATCCCGCCCTGGAGCGCACCCTCTGGCGTCTGCTCGGTCCCAGGCTGCGGGGCTGCGATCCGGTGATCGACCCACTGCTGCAGTTACGCCGCGGCATGGAGCAGCTGGCCGTCCGCGATGCCGAAGCACTGATCGCAGGACTACTGCAGGAGCTCAGCGCTTAGGGCCCGCAGCAGACGCCGATTGCCGGAGCGGTTCTGGTAGCCGATCCGCAACCAGGACTCGCCAAGCCCGGCGAAGGATCGGCAATCGCGCACCAGGATGCGATGTCGCCGCTCCAACGCCTCCCGAAGCGGCTGCAGGGAACCCTGCTCAGCGCGCAGCAGCAGGTAATTGACCGCTGACGGGTAAGGGTGAATGCCAGGCAACGCCCGCAGGCGCTGCTGCAACCACTGGCCCTCCTGCACCACCCAGGCCTGCACGCGGGAGCACCAGCGCTGGTAAGCGCGGGGATCGCTCAGCAGGGCATCGGCCAGCGCTCCAGCCCAGGTATTGATGGGCCAGGGATCCCGCCAGCCGGCCCAGCGCTGCAGCCGCTCGGGCTGGGCCACGGCATAGCCGAGCCGAACCCCAGCAATTCCGTACAGCTTGGTCAGGCTGCGGATGACGATCAGGTTGGGGTGCTCCGCCACCAGCGGAATCAAGGACTGTTGCTCCCCGCCCGGCACCAACGGCAGGAAGGCCTCATCGCAGATCACCAGGCTGTGACGCGCCAGCAGCGGCCTCAAGGACGCGCGGCTCCAGAGCTGGCCGGTGGGGTTATGGGGGTTGGTGATCCAGAGCACCTCCGCAGCGGCGACGGACGGGAACGGTTGCGGGAACGAGGCGTCCCACTCCAGGGGAAGGGCCATGGGCCGCTGCTGGCCGCCCCAACACTGAAGAGCACGCGCGTAATCAGCGAAGCCGGGCTGGGGCAACAGCGATAGACCACCGCTGGCCGCATCACGGGCGGCCCAAGTGAACAGTTCCGCCGCGCCATTGCCAGGGAGCACCAGCTCCGGATCCAAGTCATGCAGCCGCGCGATCTGGTGGCGCAGCCGCCAGTGGCTGCGGTCGGGATAGGCCCGCAGATCCACCTGCCGCAGGGCCCGCCGGGCCGCCCGCGGCAGGACAAAGGGCGCCAGGGACGCGCTGGCATCCAGGATCTGATCCGGCCGGCAGCCCAAGCGCCGCGCCGTCGCCTCCAAGTTGCCGCCGTGGGCTTCCATCCCCCCAGCCTGATCGACGGGGGGAGAGATGACCGTTAGAACAGCGCCAGTTCGGCCGCACCAGCCCATGGCTCGCCTGCGTCTCCATCTGGCCGGCTTGGCTTTGGTGCTGGGGAGCGGAGCCGCACAGGCGGCCGATGACCAAGCGGTGATTCGCACCCTGGATCAACGCTCCTGCGAGCGCTGCATGCTGCAGGACGCCGACCTGGTCCATGCCGACCTGCGGGACGCACAGCTGCAAGGGGCCCAGTTGGAGCGGGCCAACCTCAGCGGAGCGCGCCTGGATGGAGCCGACCTGAGGGAGAGCAACCTGCGCTTCACCAGCCTGGCCGGCGCATCCCTGCGGGGAGCGGATCTACGGGGCTCAGTGCTGGAGGGGACCGATCTACGCAACAGCGACCTCTCCGGTGCACGACTGGACCCCGGCGCCCTCGAGGGCAGCCATTGGCAAGGGGCCCGCGGGGTCGGCGCCGCAGTCCACAGCTATGCCGCCCTCCACAACGCCGGCGTTCAAGCGGCGGAAGCCGGCCGCTTTCCAGAGGCCGAGCAGTTCTTCAGCCAGGCGATTGAACGCCTCCCGAACGCCGCGGTGAGCTGGATGGCCCGGGGGGTCAGTCGCGCCGAGCAGGGCCAGTTCAGCCTGGCTGCCCAGGACCTGCGCTACGCCGGCCGGCTCTACAGCGAGCTGGGGGCGCTCCAGCAGGCCAAGTCACTGGAGGAGGCAGCAACCACCCTGCTCAAGCCCAGCAAGAAAGCAAAGGGAGGCAATGGCATGGGCAGCGCCCTGCTGGGGGGACTGATGGCCGCCTTCAAGATGGTGGCGCCGATCGCCGCCAAGGCCGCCCTACCGGGCTCGATTTAGTAGGGCGAGACCAACTGACGGGCTTCTGGCGTCGCGGCTTGGTAGCCGTAGCCGAAGTTGCCGCCGTTGTCGTCGCGGATGATGCGCGGCGACACCAAGATCACCAGCTCGCGCTTCTCACGCCTGTTGATCGAATCCCGGAAGAATTGACCAACAAACGGAATATCCCCGAGCACGGGCCACTTGCGCACCACGGCCTGGTCGTAATCAGAAATCACACCCGTCAGGATCAAGGTCTGGCCATCGCGCACACGCACCTCGCCCGTATCCAAGCGACGGGTCGTCAAGGTGTTCACGGTGCCGCAGCCTTCAATGCGCACGTCCGTCGCAATCACCGCCGAGATCTCCGGTGACATCGAGAAGGTGACAAAGCCGTTGTCATCAATGCGGGAGACCCGCGCGCCAAAGGTCAAACCAGCCGTCCCAAACTCCGGCTGACAGCTATTCGGGGCACCGTTTTGCCCGGCCTGCACGGTGTAACTAACAATCTCCTGGGCCCCAACCGTCACAAAGGACTCGTTGGCAAAGGGACGACCAATGGAAGCCGTGTTGAGTGCAGCGGTGCCCGAACCGCCAACGGTGACCGCCGCACCGGAAGCGATCGGCTCGGAATTCTCGTTAATGATCAGGGTCGGCGAAGCCAGAACCTTGGTCGTGTTCGACTCAATCAGACCTCGGACGAAATCGAAGTAGTTGTAGTTGTTGGCTCCGCTGAAGGGATAAGCGACTCCGGGATTCACTGGTGCCGGACTTGTGGCCGCAATGGACTCACTCGCGACAGTGGCCAATTCACCAGTCGCCGTCACTGTCTCAGCCTTTGCACTTTCCGCTCCACCCGCAATCGTGCTGAATTGATCCCCTTGCGGCGGCAGCAAGCCACCAAAGGCACCCAAGAATTCACCCCGATCACTGACAACGAAGTTGCTGCCGGAGCGGAAGGCAAAGGAGTTCGACAGGCTGGTGTCGTTGTTCAAGGTGACATCCAGGATCTTCACCGACAACGCCACCTGCCGTTGGCGCAGATCGATCTGCCGGAGATAGTTCTCAGCGACGGAAACCAACTGCGAATCACCCACCAAGGTGATGGTGCGCAGGCGTGAATCGGTCGTCCCAATCAAGCCACGCAGGGGACCGGTGGAGGCGCCATAGGTCTCCGTGGTGGTGATCTGCTCCTTCTTGGTCTGCTGGGTTTGCTCGCCACCAGCCACCTGGTTCGCCACGGGCTGCCCCGAGGTCACCGCATTGGTGATCGTGGTGACCTGGGTGATGCGCGCCCCCAGGCTGGCCAGGTACTTGGCGGCCGACTCGGCTGAGGCCTGGTTAAGGCGATAGACCTTGGACATCTGGGTGCCGAAGGTCTTGCCCATGACCGAGGGACCCGCCAGCAACAGATTCCCTTCCATCCGCCCCTGCAAACCGGAGGCCAGCAGTACCGAGTTCAAGGCCTTGCTGTAGGCCTCACCGCGGAAAGACAGCGAAACCGTCGGGCCCGCGCTGGCCTGAGCACCCGGTCGCTCCTCATCGTCGACATAGACAAAGCCGTAGCCACCCATCTGACTGAGGGCCATCAGGGCGTCTTTTGCCGGTGCGTTGCGCAGGGTCATCGTCACCGGCGGGCCGCTGAGGTTGAGGTAGCTGCGGTTGCGCAGCACCATCGTTCCCACGGCCATGTCGCCCAGGGGCGGCGCCACCGCCCGGGGTTGCAGGGGCGGGGCATAGCGCGGCTGAGGCACCGAGCCGGGCTGATTGAGGTTGAAGGTGCCGGTCTTCGAGACCAGCTCACTGGGGGCGCTGAAGCTCAGGATCAGGTTGCGGCCATCGGCACTGACCACCGGCTTGGAGGCCGGTGCCCCCGGCATCGGCACCACCTCCAGCTCAAACTCGCGGCCACTCCCCCTGATGCTCACGCGCTTCAGGCCGGCCTCCGGCAGGGTCAGCGTTTGCGGGCCGACCTTCAGGGAGGCGGATTGACTCAGCTGCAGTTGCCCCTGCCAACCGGCCGCGGTTTGGCGTTGCCGCAGCAGCGGAGCCGCACCGGTGCCCTCGACCACCACGTCCACGCTGTTGGCGCCACGGCGCAACTGCAGCAGCAGTGCCCCGCCGGACGGCGCGACGGACGGCGCGGGAGCAGACGCGCTGGACTGCGGCAGCGCCAGCGCTGGAGCCGTCATCGCGGCAGCAGCCATCAGGGCTGAGATCCCAGTGCGCCGCCAACCCACGCTGCCCTTTGCCAGTTGGGCGGATGGTATCGATGCTCAGCCGGGCTTTCCAGGCTTCTGACTTGGGCTGTGATCTCTCGCATAGAGGCCCAGATTCAGCCGCAATTCGGTGGGCTCCACCACCACCCGGCCATCCTTGTCTTTGCTGCTGTTGCCGCTTTTGAGCGAGAGATCGCTCTGGACCACCAGGAGGCTCAGGCGCTCCAGACGCCGCAGAAAATCCAACAGCTGCGGGCCACTGCCGCGGGCGCGCAGCAACACCGAGGTCTTCTTCAAACCAGGGGCCAACAACGGATCCGCCGGCGGGGTCTCAGCCGCGGTCTTGTTGCTTTTTTTGCTGGTGGGCGGCGCGACGGCCTGCACCGGTTCATAGCCATCCAGCAGCACGCCGGTCTGGGCCGCCTGTTCACTGAGCTGGGCCAAGAACGTCTGCAGCTCGCCGCTGCCCGCGATCAACCCCAGGATCTGGGCATTCCTGCGGTCAGCCTGCTCCCGCTGCTGCTCCAGGCTCTCGAGCTGACGGCGCAGCAAGGGCAAGCGCTGCTGTTGCTCCTCCAGCACCAGCAGCTCCTGCTGATCCGCCTGCAAGCGCTGCCAACGGGGCCAGGCCACCAGGCCCCCCAGGGCTGCAGCCAGCAGCACCCCCAGAAGGACGGGTGCACCGAGCAACACCTGCTCTCGCCGCAGTTGGAGGCTCATGGCAGCACCCCCTTGGACTGCAGCAAACGCAGACGCTGCACCAAACCGTCGGCCTGCAGGGCCTGCAGCACCGCCAACTGTTGATCCGGAGCCAGGGCCGCGAAGCGAGCGGAGAGCTCCCAGTCCACCGGCCCCCCGCTGGCGCCATCGCGCTGGAGCTTCACCACCTGAACCGACTCGGCATCAAACAGGGGCGACTGGGAGAGCAGCAGACTCAGCCCATTGACCCGTCGGAATGCCTGGGGATCAACGGCGACCCCTTTGAGCAGTAAGCCGCTGTTCTGGGAGCGCACCTCCGTCAGCTGCACACCGGCCGGGGTGACCGCGGACAACTGGGCCAGCAAGGCCGAGCCGGAGGACACCCCCACCAGACCCTTGGCCAAGCCCTCGCTGCTGCGCTGCAGCTGGGCCTTGGCCCGCCGCACCCGTCCGACCCGCGTCTCCAGGGTCTGCACCTGCAGCTTGATGCCGGCGAGGTTCGCCAAGGCCGCGTTCACCTGCTGCTGGCGCCACCCCAGCGCCACCAGCAACAGCAGCATCAAGGCAAGGACGCCACCGCCAATGGCCGAGCCCTTGAGCAACAGCGGGCGGGCCGGAAGCATGGACCCACCTGGCTCAGCCACGCCGCTGGCGCGCCGCCGCTCCTGCAGCAGATCGAGGGGGCCAAGACGAGGGCTCATCGCTCCAGCTCCGCCGCGGCCAGCCCCCAGAGCAGACCCAGAGACCACTGCGCTGGGTCGCTCCGCAAGGGATCCAGGCCATTGAGCTCCAGCGGAAGACAACTCTGCAGGGTCTCCAGCGCCGAAGCCGGCAGGGCCGCTGAGACCACGACATCCATCGAGCGCGGCTGAGGAGCCTGGGATTGCCAATAGCTCAGGCATTGGTTGAGCTCGCTTTGCAAAGCCTCCAGCTCCTCCAACGGCGGCAGGCGCCACTGCCAGATCGGAGCCCCCCGCTCCAGGCGCAGCAACCAGCTCTGCTCAGGCTCCAGTCCCAACAACCAACCCTTCTGGCCCTCGACGCAGCGCAGCGCACAGACCGGAGCAGCCTCGAGGGCATCGAGACCGAGGCCCGCATCGGCAAAGACCTCGATCCAGTCCTCCAGCAAGGCCGACTCCACCGCCACCGAGACACGGCTGCCCGGGGAGGAGGGCAGAGGGGAGCTCAGCAGATCCACCGCGGTCTCCGGGGGCCAAGGCAAGCGCAGGGCCTCCAGCTCCTTGGGCATGGCCATTCGCTCAGGAGCGCTGCCCTGCAGAAGGCGTAGTTCGCAGGCGCTGCCCGGCAGCACGGCCCAGATCCTGGCCCCGGGGTAGCCGCACTGCACCAACCAATCCCCCAACAGATCCGCCAGGGCCGAACCAGACACGGGACGTCCGCCCGCGCAGAGCCCCGGCGGCAGGGACAACTGATCGACCCAGCTCAGGCCCCGGCCGCTCAGGACCATGGCCGTGATCGCTTGATCCTGCAGCTCGAGGTAGACCCGCTGCGGAAACAGCCAGGCTTGCAAGGGGCCGAGGCGCTCTTGAACTCCTGCGAGCACCACTCGCCTTCCGCTTGCTCTATCCGCAAGCTATCGAGATTTCAGCTCCAGGGCACCCCAGAGCCGACGGCTTCGCTGATGTTGCGGAAACCGTGGCGATCGAGCTGCTGGCTCAAGCCCTCAAGAATCTCCGGGACCAAGGCCGGCCCGCCGTAAATCCAGCCGGTGTAGAGCTGCACCAGGGACGCACCGGCGGTGATCCGCTCCCAGGCGGACTCGGCGGAGTCGATGCCACCCACCCCGATCAAGGGCAGGCTTGGGCCAGCGGTGACCCGCAGCCGGCGCATCACCTCCAGGGCCCGCTGGCGCAGGGGTGCACCACTCAGTCCCCCGGCCTCCTCCGCCAAGGTCTTGCCGGTTTGGGCCAGGCGCCTGCCCTCCAGGCCCAGGCGATCCAGGCTGGTGTTCACGGCAATCACCCCAGCCAGGCCCTCCTCGTAGGCCAGGCGGGCAATGGAATCGATGGCGTCGTCCTCCAGGTCCGGGGCGATCTTCACCAGCAACGGGGGGCAGGCCGGCAGACGCCGCAGCCGCTCCACCAGGCGACGCAGCTGCACTTCGTCCTGGAGTTCCCGTAACCCAGGAGTGTTGGGGGAGCTGACATTGATCACGGCGTAGTCCGCCAGGGGAGCCAGCAACTCCAACGACGAGGCGTAGTCATCCGGGGCGAGATCCAAAGGGGTGACCTTGGACTTGCCCAAATTGATCCCCAAGACCGCCGGTCGCTGCCCGGCCGCCGGCAGGGCCTGGCGCTCCAGGGTGCGGCGCGCCGCCTCGGCCCCTTGGTTGTTGAACCCCATGCGGTTCAAGGCGGCCCGCTCCTCGGCCAAACGGAACAGCCGGGGCCGGGGGTTACCGGGCTGGGCATGCCAGGTGATCGTCCCCAACTCGGCAAAGCCAAAACCAAACAGATGCCAGATGCCCGCGGCGACCGCGTTCTTGTCAAAGCCCGCGGCCAGACCGACGGGATTGAGGAAGCGGCAGCCAAAGAGGGTTTGCTCCAGCCGCAGGTCCTTGCGCTGCAGCTCTGCTCCGAGGCCCGCCAGGGAACTGCTCACCAGGGGCCAGTTGCGGCGCAGGGAGGCCTGCCCCAGGGCCTGCAGTGTGAGTTGGCTCAGCTGCTCAGCATCGGCACCGTCATCACGGCTGAGCAGGGGACCCACAAAACGCTGGTAGAGCGATCCCGTGCCGACCTCAGCCATCTCCTCGCTCCTCGCCTTGGGGCTCCCCTGATCCTGACGCGTCACGGCGAAGACGCCAGCGCCCCTCGTCCAGGGGAAGGACCTGCCAATCCCGCCAGCGCCAGGGACCATCGCGTCCCTCCAGGGTCTTGAGGGGCTTCTCGACCAACTGCGCCAGCTCCATCAGGCTCAACCCGTAGTCGCCCTCGGCCAACCGATCCGCCAACTCCAAGCGGGTCAGCAGCTGCTGCAGGGCCGGAGGGGCCAGATCAAGGGCCGGGGCCGCCTCCACCACCTCCCCGGCCGCCAGCTGGATGGGGTTGCCCTTGGAAAAGGCCACGGCGATGACATCGCAGCGGTCGTTGTCGGGATCACCGCTGTGGCCCTTCACGTAGGTCAGGGGCAAGCCCTGGATCCGGGCGCCATCGAGGGCCTCCCAGAGGTCGCGATTGAGAACAGGGCTACCGGAGGCCGTGCGCCAGCCCTTGCGCTTCCAACCGTTGATCCACTTGCTGAAGCCGTCGATCAGGTACTTGGAGTCCGTGCGGATGCTCAGGTCCGGGTGACGCGGCAGAACCGCCAAGCGCTCCAGCAGGGTCAGCGCCGCCGTCAGCTCCATGCGGTTGTTGGTGGTGTTGGCCTCCGCCCCACCGAATTCCTGAACGCTGCCATCGTCAAAACGCAGCAACGCACCCCAGCCGCCAGGGCCGGGATTTCCGCTACAAGCGCCGTCGCAGGCGGCGGCAACCACCTTGGGCGTATCACTGACCACTGGGCTTGTCCCCCAACATCCGGTACAACACAGCTCTCGTCAGGAGCCCAGGAGACATCCCATGCAGCGAAGCTACCTCCCGTGGGCCGGCCTCGCTCTGCTGAGCGCAGGCCTGGTGGGCAGCCAAGCCGCCGCAGGGGTCTTCCAAAGCCAGCCGCTCGAGCAGGAGCGCCTGGCCGTGCTGGGGCAACCGGTGGGCAACCAGGACTGGAAGCTGCTGGTGCTCGAGCAGCTCAAACCCCAACCGAAGTGCTGGGAAGAACGCCGGGACGGCCTGATTGATCCGGCCCTCAACCGCTTCAACTTCAGCGGGATCTGCAGCCGCTACCTCGACAGCAATGGCTATTCCCTGCGGGTCGGCGAGGACGACGTCTCACCCCGTTATCGCCTGAGGCTCGAGAGCCAAGGGAACACCCTGGTGCTGCTGGCGATGTCCGGCAGCCACCCGACCGAACTCGTCGTGGGGCGTGGGGCGATCCCCCTGCGGGACCGCAGCGGATTTGTCGCCCTCAAGCTGGAGCCGGGCTGGCAGCTCGAACGGCGGATGTACGGCGAGCGCAGCTTGAGCCATGTCTATTTCGCCAACCCCAAACCCCTCGATGGCTTGATCGCCCAGGCGGAACGGCGCCAGAACCGTCCAGCGGTGGCCCTTAGTAGCAGCAGCAGCAGCAACGGCCCCATCGCCCTCCAGGTGATCCCCTACGCCGGGCAGACGCCACGATTCTGATCAGGGACAGTTGAGACAGCGGCCCGAACCGGCGGCCTGGTCTTTTTCTCTGGCGGTAAGGTTTTGGCGTGTGAGGAGTGCGGAACACCACTTCCGGGGTCGAAACGAGGACAGACTCCCAGAAGCGTTCCAAACTCAAAGCCATGCCTTCGGCGGGGCTTTTTTGTTGGCGATTTTCGCTGACAACGCCAAACAAAAGCCGGCCCCCG
>VMBT01001815.1_pt1 | contig 11100 bp, 9 predicted proteins | sample 4404301 | NCBI WGS metagenome assembly VMBT01 (sample SAMN12238535, study PRJNA552566) | marine metagenome | isolation source: Coastal seawater | place: USA: coastal Georgia, Sapelo Island | collected 2008-08/2009-08
CTCTGTGAAACGTGATCTTTTCATTGTTCGGATGTTTAAATCTAACATTTTTCTCTATTTTTAAACTGTCCGAAAAACCGATAAGGCTACATGGGCCGTTATCAGCTGAGGCGCTTTCTAATTCCTTATGAATGGAATTGATAAAAAACCAATAACCAAATCACAACATACTTACTTGATTATTTGTCAGCTTAAAGTGTAAATTTGAGAGCTTTTGAAGTCAGCCGCCTCTTCAATTGCAATAGCTAGCATGAACGAGCGGTCCTAACAAACACAATTAAAATGAAAAGAACTTTTACTTATGCCCTAATGAGCTTGGCTATGGGATTGATCTCCCTCAATGCGTTTGCTCAACCTAGTGTCTCAAGCGTAACTGTCGCCGACATCGACACGATCGTAGTCGAGTTTGACGTATTCGTAACCGGAGCTACTGCCGGCAACACTGCGAACTACACACTCACACCTTCCAACACAATTGCTTCGATCGAATTTGACTCGATGAACAAGACTGCATCTTTAGTCACTTCTCTAACGAGTGGAACTTACTACTCTCTGGAAGTTGCCAATATCAAAGATGCCGGTGGAATGACCATGTCCAGTGCCCATACAGAAAATGATCTGGTATTCAACACATATAATGGTGATGGTATCGTGATCACCGAGATACTATATAACGACTCATCAGGGCCTGACTATTACGAATTCGTAGAGATCCTGAACAAGAGTACCGCCTCGATCGCCATTGGGGGATTGAGAATGGTAGAAGGTGCTACTTGTACTTTCCCTGAATACGACCTCGCTGTAGGTGAAGCAGTTATCATCGCGAAGTATTCTGACTCAGTTATGAATGCATTCGGAGTGAAAGCTCTTGCGCAATTCTCAGGAGGCCTGAGTAATTCCGGTGAAGATATCGATATCCGAAACAGCAATGATGAAGTGATCGATTATGTAGACTTTGAAGACAATACCCAAGGATGGGACGATCGAGCGGATGGAAAAGGGCCTTCATTACAATTGGAAACTCATCGTATCAACTCGGACTCAAATGACCACTCCAGAAACTGGGTAGTATATTATGGAAATGCCATCGTAAATGATTGGGGAACGACCTATGCTACTCCAGGTTCAATACCTGTAGAAATGATCGTGCCTATTGGAGAAGTCACTGAAGTTGACATGGACGGTAATAACAAGGTCAATGGTGCCAGAGTTGCCGTTTCAGGTACAGTGTACGGTGTGAATATGAGAAGTTCAGGATTGCAATTCACTTTGATGGACAACACTGGAGGTATCTCAACCATCGAATTCAATAAAGACTGGGGATATACCGTAGCGCAGGGAGATGTTGTAGTTGTGCGAGGAGGTATCTCTCAATACAGAGGATTGACTCAAATCGGGAACATTGATACAGTATTCAAAACAGGAACAGCCACTCCTGTTAGCCCAACTATCGTGAACAAACCTTCAGAAGAAACCGAGAATAAATACATTCAGGTTATCGGCGTGGAAGTTCTAACAACCGACGCTACTTGGGGTGGAAACAAAAACTACGATGTTACCAATGGAACTGACACTTTCACGGTAAGAATTGACCGTGATACTGAAATTGATGGAGAAGCGATCCCGAGCGGGAAGCTTGACATCGTAGGTATCGGTGGACAATTTGATGCCTCTTCACCTTATACTTCAGGATATCAGCTTTTGCCTCAGACCAAAGACGATATAACTGCTTCTACCGGAGGACCGGATCCAGTGATCGCTTTCAAGGGTTCTACCGGTTCCGTCGATGAAGCGGCAGGTACCTATACACTTGAAGTGACCCTCGCCAACGCGAACTCTACACCTACTACTGTAGAAGTTTTTGTTTACCAGAGCACAGCCACCCTTGGTACTGACTACAACTTCAGCTCACCTCAAATGCTAACCTTCCCTGCGAACAGTACTACTACTCAAAATGTGATTGTGACCATATTGAACAATGCTACCACGGACGGTGATCGAACTGTTGAATTCCGTTTCCAAAACCAGACCAATGATGCTGTATTTGGAGCTGATTCTGCTTTCTTGCTCACCATAATGGATGACGATCTTGCGGTTACTCAGATACAAGATATCACCGTGAACGATGCAGAATTCAAACCAACAACGATCGATCAACGCGTACGTATCCAAGGAGTCGTATATGGTGTGAACCTTCGCTCTACAGGATTACAATTCACCGTAATTGACAATACTGGTGGAGTTGGTATTATCGAATTCAGCAAAGACTTTGGTTATACTGTCCGCGAAGGTGACGAAGTGATCGTTCAGGGTTACGTTGGATTCTATAACGGACTAACCCAGATCCAAGATCTGGACACTGTGATCTTTGACAACAATCAATCAACTCCAAAGAACCCGCTGGTTGTTACAGAACTAGATGAAACTACTGAATCGGAACTAGTGGAGATCGAACGCGTTTGGTTCGTGAACGACAGCGAAACAGAATGGCCTGACAATGGGAACATTGATGTGACCAACGGAATGGATACATTCACACTGCGTATCGATGGTAACGTATTTGACCTTGCCGGTCAACCAACACCGATCTTCGATACCATGAATGTAGCTGGACTTGGAAACCAGTTCGATCCTTCTTCTCCATATAACGATGGTTATCAGATCTTCCCTCGTTATGCAGGTGATGTGACTGAGTGGGAAGATGCCGGATCAATTGTCGATGCGGAAGTACAAGTTAATGTCTATCCAAACCCTAGCCATGGGATCGTTAACATTCGCTCCAACTCACAGATCAATGCTGTTGAAGTGATCGATGTTCTTGGTAAGACCGCACAACTTGGATCCGTGAAGATCGTTGGATCCATGGCCCGAGTGAACATGACAGGTCAAGCTGCAGGAGTTTACTTCGTAAGAGTGCATACCGAAGCAGGACTCATGATCCAAAGAATTTCGCTTAAGTAATTAAGGAATACTAAGTGATATGAAAGGCTCCGCATTGCGGGGCCTTTTTATTTAATACTTCTCTTTCCTCGCCAGAGCTCCCGAAGTGGAATAATATTTCCAAATACCGCTCCTCTTTCCATTCTTGTATTTGCCCTTGATATGAAGTTCCCCTGTTGGGTAGAATTCTTCGTACCTGCCATGTAATTGGCCGTCCTCCATGTTTGCCAGGATCTTGATCTTCTCACCACCGGGGAAAAACTGCTTGAATTCACCGTCTTCCACATATTCGAGGACGAACTCCTCATCGGAGGAGTGATCCACAGCATATGAACGATAGAGTTGATCCACAGCGGCTCGTGACATCATGCTGTCCAATTCATCGATCTGAACAATGCGCAAACGTGTGGCAAACACGTCACCCTCCGCCCGAAGATCCAGAGCAAAGGCACCAAACCTGTCTATTTGTTCTGCGCTCTCATTGAGATTGTGTCTTGACGAACCCCGCATGTGAGTTGCTATCATTTTGCGTGCAACCGGCGGGGCTAAAAATGCATTCAAACTACTCGTTTTGCTCACCGATTTGATCGATTGATATGCCGGGGTGCTCATCAAATTGCGGTTTGCCTCAAAGTCCTCGATCAAGCCTATGAGTGTGATCGGACTGTTGCTGAAGACCACATAATCGTCTATGATGGTATAGAATGGTTTCTCTAACTGCTCGAATGCCTTTCCAAATAATGCATTAAAGAATCCCTTGATCGCCAGATATCTGATCCTGTACGATCGGTATTCCATATCCTTGAATTTCGCAGGTGTCTTCTTTCGAACTTGTTCGCTGATCTCGTGAAGTCTCTTCAAAGCTAGTGGCTTATCCCTCATCTTAAGAAAGATGGCGAGATCCTCCTGTTGGCTTGTGTAACCCGAACTTTGGAGTTGAGCTACCCCGACTTCATTTCCGATCCAGTCGACAAAGTGTTTTTCGATTTCAATATCTAATAGATTCTCGACCTTTTCGATATTCTCATCGAACTCCTTTCTGGTCTCGGGATACTGTTCTAATTCGACGAGCAATGCCCGATAAAAATCCTGCATGGACCAGAAGTTGAATGACGTATACCACGCCGTTCTGTTTGACAAGATCCCTGGCAGCCTGTGCTCACTTTTGCCTGCTTTTGAAAGAGCCCTCAAGTAGGATCGACGACCTTGATTCACCGAAGTATACCCGATCAACTCCCACACGTTCTCCTCCATCCTCAGATCAAGGGCACTGAAAAGCAGTGCCTCATCCAGATCCGCGCTTAATTTGTCGGGATTGGAGAAGTAGCATTTCAAATAGTCGTCCAACTTGGACCATTGGACATAGATCCTGCCGGCTCCCTTGGTACTGACTTCCTTGAACACTTCCTGAAATTGGTAGTCGATCCCAAAGAAGGGGTTATTCTTCTGGCGGATAGCGGATTCTACCAACTGAGGAGTGTAACTGCACACCAGGAAGTTGTCGATCTTGCAAAGGCTCAGAACACTCTTATCGTTCCTAACTTCAAGGATTTCCGTAGAAGCATGCTCACGTCGAGTCACTTCAAAGCCTTCTCCGCGAAGTACTTTTTCCAGTGCGGTATATAGGATTGGTCTCTGAGCGGATTTCCTGAGATCCACGAGATAGAGGAAATCGAAATCATTTGCTGTGGTCTTATGAGTACTCAGATAGAACTGACGTTCACCAAATAACTTCAACAGGTAAGAGTTGTCCTGCAGAAGCTTATCCAAATAATCAGCATCTTCTTCTATGCTCTCAAAGGACGCATGATCCTTGACGCTTCCCCAGATCTTGCTTGAGCTAAGTAGCTTCCAACTGCTCAAAGGTTGTTCACTTTCAATGATATAGATGGCATCAGAAGGTATCAGATACATTCCGTTGATGCGCTTATCGGGCATCAGATAGAAAACCAATCTGATCAATGCGGCCAGGAAAACAACTAGTAAGAATATGCGTAAGAACCTTCTTCCCATCTGTACAAAAATAAACAGCGCACGGGAGTGCTTGTCTTAAGAACTCATGTACAAACTATGAACGTATGTACGTGTTCTATTCTTGGGTGAGTGAAATCCTCATTTCTCGACCTACCTTTGCCGCGCTGATGAAGAGACTCAAACAATATTGGGACAAGCTCAAGGAGAAATGGAATCTTAAGAATGACTGGCATGGCCTGTGGATCATGGGAGTTTTTGCAGTAACCGGCTTTTCGATTTTATATGTGAAGGATCCCGTCTTTAACTTCTTCGGTTACTACAACCTTGAGCCCGGTGTTTGGAAGGTGTTGGCATACATTGCCATCATCTATCCTTTGTATCAGCTTCTTCTCATCAGTTGGGGAACAATTCTGGGACAACCGAAGTTCTTTTGGTGGATGCTCGGGAAAATGAACGGGAGATTCCTCAAACAATTCAAGCGAAATAAATGATCGAACAAGAACAAATACTGCACGCACTTAGTCATGTTGACGATCCGGATCTGAACAAGGACTTGGTGACATTGAATATGATCAAGAATATCGAGATCACGGATCAGAAGGTCTCCTTCGATGTGGAACTAACGACGCCGGCTTGTCCGATGAAGGACATGATCCAAAATGCATGCGTCAACGCGGTTCACCATTTCGTGGACAAGGACATTGAAGTTGTACCGAACATGACCTCGAGAGTTACCTCGGCAAGAGACCAGGTACAACTCTTGCCTGACGTTAGGAATATCATTGCAATTGCCAGTGGTAAAGGTGGAGTCGGCAAAAGCACCGTCACGGTGAATCTGGCTCAAGCGCTAGCTGCCACAGGAGCTACGGTGGGTATACTCGATGCCGACATCTACGGACCATCTATTCCAACGATGTTCGGCATGAAAGGTCATCACCCTGAGATGAAGGACGACAAGATCCAGCCTCTGGAAAAGGGTGGGATCAAAGTGCTATCGATCGGTTTTCTAGTGGACGATAAACAAGCTATAATCTGGAGAGGCCCAATGGCTTCATCCGCTATAAAGCAAATGATCAGCGATGTCAATTGGGGCTCTCTGGACTATTTGTTGATGGACCTGCCTCCGGGTACCGGAGATATCCACTTGACCATTGCGCAAAGCGTTCCGCTCACAGGTGCAGTTGTGGTCACAACACCTCAAGAAGTTGCTCTGGCTGATTGTCGCAAAGCTATTGGCATGTTCAACAACCAACATATCGAGATACCCGTGCTTGGGATCGTGGAGAACATGTCATACTTCAGCCCACCTGAAGTAGATGGCAAGAAATACTACCTGTTTGGAAAGGATGGAGGTCAAAAGCTCGCAAGCGAGTATGAGCTTCCAATGCTCGGTCAGATCCCGATCCAGGAAATGATCATGCAAAATGCCGACAAGGGAGTTCTGGAGTTGGGCTCTCAGCAGGAACAAAGCAAAGCATACGCAAAAGTCGCGGGAGAAATGGCTCGTCAAATAGCCATCTCGAACCAGAAGAAGAATGCGTCAAATCCATTAAATTCGAACGGATAATTATGAGCAATTCGCAAAAAGAGATCGAAGCGAAGATCAATCAGGCACTGGAAACAGTGAGACCATTTCTTCAAGCCGACGGAGGTGACGTGGAATTGGTAGGATTCGATAAGGATCTTGTGGTGAGACTGAAACTCCTGGGAGCATGTGCGGGTTGCGACATAAGCCACATGACCATGAAAGCCGGCATCGAAGAAAGCATACGCAAAGTGCTTCCTGAACTCAAGGAAGTGATCGCCGTGAACTGACCCAGTACGTATTGGAGCGTGATTCTAACAAATCCTTAGCCGACCTCTCTGTAACGGAATTCCTGAACAGTTTCAGCATTCCGGTAGTCTTTGGCTCCATTTCAACTGCCTTTTTTTTCAGCAGGTTCTTTAGGACCGATCTTCCTCTGAGTTTCTATTGGCTTCTTCCCTCAACGGTTTGGCTGATCTATACGATCGACCACTTGATGGACGGACTCAAATTGGGAGAATCTGCTTCTGCACTGAGGCATCAGATTCACTACAGGTACAGAAAAGAACTCAAGTTCATTTGCTTCCTGCTAGTTTGCATCAACTTCCCCTTAGCGATCATCACCCTCCCTCCTCATTTCCTGATCAGTGGTATGCTATTGTCCGTGTTTGTGTTACTGTACATGTTCCTCATCCATCGCACCAAGCTTTCCGGAAAACTCTGGTGGAAAGAGGTTCTCATTGCGTTTGGTGTAACTTATGGGATGGCGATCCTTCCCGGAATTCCCCAAAGTCTTCAACCCGATCCTGCTGCTGTGTTATTGCTGCTCATCTTCTTTGGGATCAACCTGATCAATTTGATGATCTTTTCATATTTCGACCATGAAATGGATAGGTCCGATGGGTTTGCTTCATCAAGCTCCAAATACGGCGTTGAGCGATTGGAGTCGATCATCACGCGTATGCTGATCATCACGTTTGCTCTGATCGCCATATGGACCTTTCTTGTGCCTCATCAACGCAAACTTCCGGTTATCATGGTACTGATGGTCATGCTAAATGTGCTGGGAATGATCATGTTCCGAAAAGACCTTTTCAAAGAAGATGGAAAGTACAGATTATGGGGAGATATGATCTACCTCGCTCCGGCCATCATCTGGTTCATCCTCAAGGATAAACCCGTATTCTGAGATCACTCAAATTTCAGAAGCTCACCGGACCCTTCCTTCACGTTCAGTTCTTTCAATCCGCTCGGTTCCTGCATGTAAAAGATATTGCCCCGGTTGAAGATCTTCACGAAGATGAGACGAGTGGCATTGATATAGCAATCCAAAGGGGTGTGTGAGTCTATGAGCACTTCTTCACATACCAGATTCCGTGCATCCAGATCGGAAACTTCCTCGATCGAGCCTTCCAACTTTCTGGATCTGCCGTGAAGAATGGTCAAACCGGAGTTGATGGAATTCACCAGCACCCGTTCCTTCACATTCAGGATCAGGTCGATGTCATTCAATCCGCTTTGATAGATGTGCAGATTTTCCAGAAAAAGGGTGTCTGTGCTATGTACAAAGACATCTCCGCTAATGGTCAATTCTCGCACATCGTGAACATTGATCACTAATTGAATGCGGTCTTTAAACGACCGGACGAAATTGCATGTATTCCTGTTTCGGACCTCCAACATTCCGTCTTTGACCTTAGATTCAATTCCTTCCAGCAAGTTTGAACCACACGTGATCTCAATACTTTCGGGTTTTGTGGTATCCTGGATCAATTGCACATCAAACTTCTGTCCCACTTGAACGCGGTCAAACGATGCGAGTTCGCGATGTTCTGATTTCACATCCCCTGCAGAACTGAAGCAGTCATCCAGTTGGTATGGTTCGCACCCTGAGACAATCAATGCCATCGCGATATATAGGATCAGACTCCTCATAACTTGTAGCCTATTCCCCAGTCCAGGAAATCGGCTATTCCTAAATGTGCTTTCAATGTGGACCGGAAATACCAATGGTCCATGATCTGATATTTGAATCCTAGTCGCTCATACACGAATAATTTCTCCGTGCTCGGCTTGTACAGATATACACCGAGATCAAAGAAAAAATGCACCTTGTAAATGAGCCACTGGTGCCCGCCGAACACAGCGAGCTCTGTCATTTCCTGAGGCTTCAATCCCTTCAATTCCCTCTCAGGATCCTTCCCAAATGCATGCGTTTTATCGAAAAACAGTTCGGCACCAACTCGCCATTGCCGGGTAAGCTTGTTATAGAAGATTCGCTCAACTCCGAGATTGATGATTTTGAAAGTCGTCGTATTGGCAAGGCTTCTCTCCTTGAATGCATAGGCAGCATATACAGTCCAGTCAGGTACTCTGATCGTGTCCGAGGCATCAGCACGAATGTGTTTGGAATGACATCTCCTGTTCACACCAAGCCAAAGAGTAGGCATGTTCACACCCAAGTTGGGTACGCGAAAACTTCCGTTGCTGAAATGTGTGATCCCGATCCCGATATTACTCTCTAGACCTGAGTTCCCAAATGAGTGCAACCAATTGAGTCGTAATTGCATCAGCGCATTCAAATTTGAACCAATGGCTTGATTGCGTCGATTATTGTACACGTCGAATTTCTGAGTCAAATACGCCACTCCAGAACCGGCTCGGAATTGAAGGGCATTTCGCTCATTGCCGAGAACGCGTGTCTCAAAATTTGGACCGATGCAGAATACTTTTCCGGTGAGATCCGGATTGCCAAGATCCATATACAGCAAGTTCAGTCCGATCTCAGCGTGGTCGTACTCCTTTCCCCACGGTCGCTCGACTATATTCCTGCGACTCCACTGAAGCTCATAACCCATGACATGGGCCTCCAGATTCTTTGAATCTTCACGATGCGCTACTAAAAATCCCGGCATGGCATTCACTCCAAGGGAATAGAGTCTACCTTGTTGGGCTTTTACCTCTGTTAGATGCAACGAGGTCAGGATCAGAGCTATGAACAAGCACCGCATTTTCACGGCGTGAAGATATATATTTTGATGGTTCGAGAATCGCCTGCTATAAGTCCTCATCTCCATCTTGATCGGGTTTCTCAGCACCTTCTCTTCTCATGGCAATTCCCCAGGCAATGAACAGGAAAACACCCGTCAGCAAGAGCTTTGACGCATTTTCCGATTGCCCATTAAGGATGACACCTGAAATTATGAAAACAAGAGAAGCGACCATTAACAAATTTGACAGACTTAAGAGACTCCTCATGTCTCCCGCGTATTCCTTTATCCGGCCTGCCAGATGGTAACCGGCTCCAATGGCACTACTAATTGCCAACGCATAGAGAACCCAATCATTCCACTCACCGAGATCGTAGTATAGTCCTAAAATGAAGATCAGGAATAACATATAGCTGATCAGATTCTGCCAAAAGAGAAAACTTCTAACACCCTTTCTTACCCAGGAGACGGTGTATCCAATGCTCAGTAGCACCATTCCACTCACCCCGAGGATGAGTATCCATTTATCCCGGAAATCATATCCCAAAATTGAGCTCATGGATATAGCAACGATGAGCAATCCCAGCCCAACAATCTGTAATTCCTCTGTGAGCTTCTGATTCATCTGATCTAGACGTCCTGCGCCAATACCATATTGCTTACGGTATCGCCAATGGCCAGCGAAGATGTGGCGGCAGGTGACGGTGCATTCAAAACGTGGATCGCCTTATTATCTTGTACGATCTTGAAATCATCGAGAAGGCCTCCGATGCGATCGCAGGCCTGAGCACGGACACCGGCTTCCGCCTTTTCGAGATGATGCTCCCGAATATCAGGTATAAGTTTTTGAAGTGCCTTGGTGAATGCGCTCTTACTGAATGATCGATACATTTCGCCCAATCCGGTCTTCCAATACTTGGAAGCCACTTTTCTGAATCCCGGCCACGTCACGGATTCGTAGAATTCCGACATATTCACATCCGACTTCGTGTATCCCTCGCGGCTGAACGCCAGGACCGCATTCGGACCGGCTTCGATATGTCCGTTCATCATACGCGTGAAATGCACACCTAAGAACGGGAAGTTAGGGTCCGGCACCGGGTAAATGAGGTTATTGACCAAATGCCTCGCCTCTTCTTTGATCATGTAGTATTCCCCTCGGAATGGAATTATGCGAGTATCGAGATCTTCGATGTTCAAAGCTGCTACTTTATCAGAATACAATCCTGCACAGTTCACGATACGCTTGGCCATGATATTGTCCTTATTGGAGCTGACAGACCAATGGTCTCCTTTGTCATGAAGGCCGGTCACTTTGAAGTTGGGAATGAAGTCGGCTCCAGCGAGGACGATCTCTTTCTTGTATGCGTACGCTACTTCCGTGTAATCGATGATGCCCGTTTGAGGCACCCATATTCCTCTTATCCCGGCACAATAAGGTTCGATCTCGCGGATCTCTTTGGAGTTGAGCATTCTCATCCCTTGGAGTCCATTTCGCTCACCACGATCATAGATCATGTCCAACTGATCGAATTCAGATTCGTCTGTTGCTACGATGATCTTGCCACAGAGTTCATAGGGTATGTCATTCTTTTTGGCGAATTCCAGAAGCATCTCATAACCACGAATGCAATTCTTTGCTTTGAGGGACCCAGGCTTGTAATAGATTCC
>VMBT01001817.1_pt1 | contig 11092 bp, 10 predicted proteins | sample 4404301 | NCBI WGS metagenome assembly VMBT01 (sample SAMN12238535, study PRJNA552566) | marine metagenome | isolation source: Coastal seawater | place: USA: coastal Georgia, Sapelo Island | collected 2008-08/2009-08
CGCCAGTAGACTTTTGGTGGACTTTTAGCCGGCTGAAACGGTAGACAAACCGTCTTATCTACCGGCGCAGAGCGGGGTAGTCATACATGACCGAGTGACACCCCTCGTATTTGCATTTTCGTTACAGGGGCACCTGAGCAGCGGCTTCTGACACTCAAGCTCCAGCTGATCCAAGCAAGTGCGTACCGCTGGGTTCATTGGAGGGCTGCCCAGTTACCGGCTATCGCTGGCACTAGATGCAGAGGTAGTACGAGATAGGGGCTTGGAAATTTGCGGTGGCAAATTGGGCGTGAGCAGCTCACTCAGCCAGGATGACGCCGGAAATGGCTCACTGGCTCTGCAAGCTTTCCGGCACAAGAGGCTGACCGGCGAATCAATGCAACGCCGTGCTTTTGATTACATCTGCTGCTTACTGGTCAATCAATTACGTAAGCAGTGCCTTCGGATGGGCCTGCAGTTGAGTAGCACTTCGGATCTGGTGCCATAATTAAGTCTACCGCTTCTTTTGATTATTGACTAACCTTCTTATATCGCTCAGATTTGACCACGTACTGGTCTCCAGACTCAATCAGCATGAGTTGGATGACTCCGCCTGAGACCAACCTGCCCCTAAACGCCCCACGCTCTACCGTTTCTGCCAACCCAATCTGACAGCTACCAGCATCTATGACGCCAACCACACGTTCGCGGTCCTCATTTGTTTTAACGCCATCTTTTGTAAATCCATAGCTATTGAGAGACCGCCATGATCTCCACCCACTAATTACACCATTTTTATCAACCTCTAAATCTAACTTAGATGAATCTATTTTCGGCCCTAACCTGTTAACACCTTTTCCTTCCCCAATGTACGAGCCAGATAGCTGTGTCAGATCGGATGGAGCACTGCATAGTGGCCCGTCAGGGCGAACTTGATAGCCACTAGAGCATGCGGCCAGGGCGGCAGCCACAACGGGCATCACAAAAGACTTTTTCTTCATGCTTGATTCGCGATTACCAATTATCGCGCATTCACCTCCGACTTGCAACCAATAAGCCAGGTTTCCTTGGTGATTGATGCTTTCATGACTCAACTCTAGCCGTCGCTGAACAACTCAAGTTACGGACTCAGAGCAAGGAATTGATCTTCGTTGTTGTTGGGCAGGTAGAGGATGGTGATCTGACAACTGGACTAGAGAGCAGCGGTAGTGCCGCTGACGTCCTGCTGCCGGCGGTGGAGAAGTAGCCAGTGACGATTTAGCGGGAGTGTGAGCCCTAGAACAGAGTCGTAGCTAGAGACGCTGAATAAAGACTCTGTTCAGGTTTTACACGTTGAAGAGGAACTCCATCACGTCGCCTTCCTCAACGACGTATTCCTTGCCTTCAGCGCGCAGCCAACCTTTATTACGGGCTTCAGAGAGTGAACCCGCTTCAAGCAACTGCTTGTAGCCAATGGTCTGGGCCCGAATAAAGCCGCGCTCGAAGTCGGTGTGAATCACACCAGCGGCCTGGGGAGCGGTCATGCCGGCTTTGATCGTCCAAGCACGGGTTTCCTTTTCACCCGTCGTGAAATAGGTGCGCAGGCCCAGCAGGCTGTAGGTGGCCCGGATCAGGCTCTGCAGACCACCCTCTTCAACGCCCAGGCCTTCCAGGAATTCAGCACGGTCCTCTTCAGGCAGCTCAATCAGTTCCGCCTCCACCTGCGCGGAGATGCGCACGGTTCCTGCGCCCTCTTTCTCCGCCAAGACCGCGACTTCCTCGCAGTAGGCATTGCCACTGGAGAGGTCGTCTTCGCTGACGTTGGTGGCGTAGATGATTGGCTTGGCCGTCAGCAAGCCCAGGGGCTTGATCATCGCGGCCTCTTCCTCTGTGAGGCTGACGCTGCGGGCGGCACCGCCCTGCTCCAGCACCGCCTGGATGCGCTCAAGCGCCTCGTCTTCCGCCTGGGCTTCTTTGCTGGTGCGCGCTTGCTTTTTCAGACGCTCGCGCCGCTTCTCCACCTGGGACAGGTCCGCCAGGCCCAGCTCCAGGTTGATCACCTCGGCATCGCGGGCCGGTCCAACCGATCCACTCACGTGGATCACGTCGTCGTCCTCGAAGCAACGCACGACGTGGACGATGGCGTCCACCTCCCGGATATTGGCCAGAAATTTGTTGCCCAGTCCCTCCCCTTGGCTGGCGCCCTTCACCAGGCCGGCGATATCGACAAACTCCACCCGCGTCGGGATCAGTTCCTTGCTCTTGCTCAGATCCGAGAGCTGCTGCAGACGGGGATCTGGAACCGCCACCACACCGGAGTTCGGCTCAATCGTGCAAAAGGGATAGTTGGCGGCTTCGGCTTGAGCATTGGCCACCAAGGCGTTGAACAGGGTCGACTTGCCCACATTGGGCAGCCCCACGATTCCGGCTTTAAGCATCGATGGAATCTACGGTTTGCCCTCGATGGCGGTGATCCCTCCCTGACCGAACCCCCGCCCGCTGCCCGCCACCAGGAAGACTGGGGTGACACCGGGAGCCAGGCAGGTCAACGCGATGCTCCAAGACCGTCGTCGAAAACAACCTGTTGCGACCTGGCTGCAAGGCAACACCTTGAGCCTCAAGAGACTGGCGGCTGATCGCCCCTGGCTGGCCCGTCGTCGCTTCTGGGCCGCCGCCCTGGCCGGGACCGTTTTGATTGCCGGTGGAGCAACGGCGCTCAACCTCAGCCGCAGCGCCAAGCAAGCCCGCAGCCTCAACACTTACACCTCCGTCGCCGAGGAAGGCTCCCTGCCGGGCCTGATCACGGCCAGTGGCGAACTGGAGGCCTTCCGCCTGGTCAACGTCAGCCCCAAACGCCAAGGGGTACTCAAGACCCTTTATGTGGAAGAGGGCGACAGCGTCAAAGCCGGCCAGGCCCTGGCCCTGATGGATGGGGGTGACCTTCAGGACCGGCTCGAGGAGCTCTCCGCCCAACTGCAATCGGCCAAAGCCCAACAGGCGCGTAGCCAGAGCGAACTGCAACGCCGGGAAAACCTGGTGCGCAACGGCGCCATTAGCCAGGACAACTACAACAGCGCCAAGGCGGCCTACCTCGTCGACCGCGCCGCCGTCGAGGCTGCCCAACAGCGGCTGGAGCAGCGCGAGATGGAGCGCAGTGAATTGGTCGTCCGAGCGCCCTTTGCAGGAACCATCACCGCGCGGTTTGCCGACCCTGGGGCCTACGTGACGCCCACCACCTCGGCCTCCGCCTCCGCCGGTGCCAGCAGCTCCTCCATCGTCGAGTTAGCCCAGGGCCTCGAGGCCGTGGCCAAGGTGCCAGAAAGCGACATCGGCCGGATCAAGCTCGGGCAAACCGGCTCGGTGCGCGTCGATGCCTTCCCGGACCGTCGCTTCAAGGCCCAGGTCCGTCAGATCGCTCCGCGCGCGGCCAAGCTCAACAACGTCACCTCCTTTGAGGTCACCCTGAAGTTCGTCGAGCCGGCGCCTGAACTGCGCATCGGCATGACCGCCGACATTGACTTCAACACCGGGAACCTCCCACCGCGGACGCTGGTGCCGACGGTGGCGGTCGTGACCGAGCGGGGTAAGCCTGGGGTGCTGCTGGTGGGCCCGGGCAACCAGCCCAAGTTCCAAGCCGTGACCCTCGGAGCCAGTAGCGGCCGCAACACCCAAATCCTTGACGGCATCAAGCCCGGGACACGGGTCTTTATCGACCTGCCCCCCTGGGCAAAGCGCAAAGGCGATTCGAACTAAACCTGCGCCTCAGCCGCCGCATGGCGGCGCTCGTTGAGGAAGCTGCGGCAGGCCTCCAGGATGCGCGTGCTGGCCTGGCCATCCCCGAAGGGGTTGTGCGCCCTGGACATCTCTTCGTAGGCCTCGGCGTCATCCAGCAGCAGCGAAGCCTCCCGGAGAATGTCAGCGGAGTCCGTGCCGATCAGCTTGGCGGTGCCGGCATCCACGGCCTCGGGCCGCTCGGTGGTGCGCCGCAGCACCAGGACCGGCTTACCCAGGGCCGGAGCCTCCTCCTGCAGTCCACCGGAGTCCGTCAACAGAAGCGTCGCGCCGCGCATCGCCGCCACCAGACGGTCGTAGTCCAGGGGTTCGGTCAAGAACGCCCGGGGGTGATCGCCCAGGAGTGCCTGCAGGGGCTCCCGCACCGTTGGGTTGCGATGCAGCGGCAGCAGCAGCGCCGTATCGGGGTAGCGCTCCAGCACCGCCAAAAAGCCCTTGCCGATCTCCTGGAGCCGCTCGCCCCAGTTCTCCCTGCGGTGGACCGTCGCCAGGATCACCCGCTGCTTCTCAAAGTCCAACCCCGGCAGCTCAAACGGGGGAGCTTTTTTCGCCATCAACAACAGCGCATCAATCACCGTGTTGCCGGTGGTGATGGTTTGGCCCACCACCCCAGAGGCCGCGAGGTTGCGGGCCGAGACGTGGGTCGGAGCAAAGTGCAGCAGGGCCACCTGGGAGATCAGACGGCGGTTGGCCTCCTCGGGGTAGGGATCAAAAATATTGTCGGTGCGCAGGCCCGCTTCCACGTGGCCCACAGGGATCTGCTCGTAGAACGCCGCCAAGGCGGAAGCAAAGGCCGTCGTGGTGTCCCCCTGCACCAAGACCAAGTCAGGGGGGAACTGCTCAAACTCAGCCTTCAAGCCCTGCAGCGCCGCGCAGGTGATGTGGGTCAGGGTTTGCTTGGGGGCCATCAAGGCCAGGTCGTGGTCGGCCTGCAGGTCAAACAGGTCCATCACCTGGGTCACCATCTCCCGGTGCTGACCGGTCAGCACCACCCGGGTGTTGAAGTCATCGGACTGCTGGAAGGCCTGGATCACCGGAGCGAGCTTGATCGCCTCCGGACGGGTTCCCAACACGATGCAGACGTTGTGGGGAGCGCTCACTCAGGTGCCGTTGGCAGACCTCTGGATCCTAAAGATGGCGGGCAAAAAAGCTGCCCCTGGTCGGATTTGCAGCAACAGTGACGGCAGCGCGCCTGCGGGCCAGTGAGCAACAGTTCGCCCTTCCCCATCGGGCTGTTCCCAGAGCAGGCAACGGCAGCAGCAGAAAGCCCGACTAAGCCACTGGATGGAGCCCTCCAAGGGCAGCAACCCAGCTCACTCGAAGGCATCGTCAAACTTGCTGCGGAGCAGGGCTTCTCCGATGTCCACCTTGGGGTGGGCGAGGAACCCCGCTACCGCGACCGCGGCGAGATGCTGCGCACGGGCTGGCCCGTCACCGATGCCGCGGGCTTCCAGCACTGGCTCAGGGAAATGCTGAGCCCAGCTCAGATCGATGCCTTCCAGCGGGACAAGGAATTTGATGGCTCCCACGCCTTCCCCTTTGTCAGGGTCCGCATCAACCTCCTGGACTCCCTGCGGGGACCCGCGATGGTGCTGCGGCTGATTCCGCAAACCATCGCCAGCCTTGAGGAGCTCCAGCTCCCCCCAGTGCTGCAGGAGCTGGCCTCCAAACCCAAGGGCCTGGTGCTGATCACAGGTCCCACGGGGTCAGGCAAGAGCACAACCCTCGCCGCGATGATCGATTGGATCAATCGCAACCGGGCCTGTCACATCCTCACGATTGAGGACCCGGTGGAATTTGTGCACCGCAGCCAGCAGTCCTTGATTCGCCACCGCGAAGTCGGGCAGCACACCAAGCACTTTCCGAGTGCCCTCAGGGCTGCCCTGAGGGAAGACCCCGACGTGATCCTGATTGGGGAAATTCGCGACGGCGAGACCCTGACCACTGCCCTTGAGGCATCCCAGACCGGTCACCTGGTCTTCGGCACCCTGCACACCAATTCGGCCGTCAAAACCGTCGAGCGGGTTCTGGGGATGGTTCCGCCCCAGGACCAAGGCAGTCTGCGGCGCTCCCTGGCGGAAAGCCTGCTCGGGGTGGTCGCCCAAGGGCTGATCAAAACGAGCGACGGCAAACGCGCCGCCTTTCACGACATCTTGATCAACACCGACGCCTGCAAGGACTACCTCGAGCGCGGTGAGCTTGAAGAGATCGAATCGATCATGGCCCGCAGCGGCTTTGATGGCATGCAAACCGCCAATCAGGCCCTGATCGCCTTGGTGGAAGGGGGAAGGACTTCAGCCGAGGCGGCCCTCGCCCAAAGCCTCAAGCCCAACGAACTTGGCCAAGCCCTGCGGGGCAAGGACTAGACCTTGCCGGCGAGGCGGGCAATCAGCAAGACACTCAAGCCAACGGAGAGGCCCACCATCGCCATGCGGCCGTTCCAGATTTCAGCCTGAGGCGTAAAGCCGCGCTTCCACTGGTTCAGCTCCTCAGGAGCCGCTTCAACCACCTGGTCGGGGGTCGGGGCGGAGTCTGCAGTGGCCATCGCCTCTGCCATCAAACTGCGAGCAGCCTACGGAAATCAGAAGGGCGCCTGGGGTTCATAAAGAACCGGAGCCTGCTCCAGGGGCAGCCTGGGCGTCACAGCCAGCTCAATCGAGCTTTGTGCGCCAGCACGGAAGCGCTGTTCAGCCGCCACACCGATCATTGCGGCGTTATCGGTGCAGTAGGCCAGAGGCGCTACCCGCCACTCGAGCGCAAGCGCCTGGCAACGCTCCTCCAGCCGCGCGCGCAAACGCTGGTTTGCCGCCACTCCGCCCACCATGACGATGGTCTTCAGTCCCTGATCGCGGGCGCAGCGGGTCGTGCGCTCGACCAGGACGTCGGCGACCACCTGCTCAAAGCTCGCCGCCACATCCGCCAAGGGAAACGGCTCGCCGCCGGCGGCTTCCTCGGCCCGCAGTTGATTGACCAGCCGCAGAACCGCCGTCTTGAGACCGCTGAAGCTGAAGTCGTAGGGATGGAAGCCCCCCTCGGGCCGTGACACCCGGCCCTTGGGAAGGCTGAAACGCTTGGAATCGCCACTGGCGGCGGCGGCCTGAACGGCCGGGCCTCCCGGATAGCCCAACCCCAACAGACGGGCGACCTTGTCGAAGGCCTCACCGGCGGCGTCATCGCGACTGCGCGCAAGACGCGTGTAGTCACCGGGACCATCCACACGGATCATCTCGGTGTGCCCACCGCTGACCAGCAGCACCAAATAGGGTCCCGGCGGCAGGGGATCTCCCAGCTGGACCGAGCAAAGGTGCCCCTCCAGGTGATGGACCCCCAGAAACGGTTTTCCGTGAAGGCGAGCCAGACTCCGCCCGGTCACCGATCCGATCAACAGCGCACCGACCAACCCCGGGGCCGCGGTCGCCGCGATGGCATCGAGCTCCTGGTAACTGACTCCGCTCTGCGCCATCACTTGTTCAATCAGATGGGGCAGCGCCTCCACATGGCGTCTGGAGGCGATTTCCGGAACGACGCCACCCCAACGGGCGTGCTCCTCCATTTGCGTTGCAACCGCGCTCGCGAGCACCGTTTGATTACACACAACGGCTGCGGCTGACTCGTCACAACTTGTTTCGAGGGCCAGCAGCGTGGGCATTAGGTCTGGAGAGCTCTCTTACTGTCCGTAAGTGACATCCTGCCGTGCAGCAGCTGGACCTGACGATGCGCCGCCTTTTTGCAGTTCTCATTTCTGCCCTGCTGATCTTCGGCTTCGCCCCCGTGGCGAAAGCTGATGTTGCAGGCCTGACCCCCTGCGCTGAAAGCGCACGCTTCCAATCCCGGGCCGCCGCCGCCTCCACCCCCCAGGCCAAGGCGCGCTTCGAGATGTACAGCCAGGCCTCCTGCGGCGCTGATGGCCTGCCCCACCTGATCGTGGATGGTCGCCTCAGCCACGCTGGTGACTTCATCATCCCCGGCATCGCCTTCCTCTACATCGCTGGTTGCATCGGCTGGGCCGGTCGCAACTACCTGATGGCCATCCGTGGCAGCAAGGACGCCGCCATGAAGGAAATCCAGATCGACCTGTCTCTGGCCTTCAAGAGCACCCTGGCCGCAGCCACTTGGCCCATCGCTGCCTTCGCTGAACTCAGCGGCGGCAAGCTGACCGAATCCGACGACAAGATCACCGTCTCCCCCCGCTGATCGCGGCGGGTTATCTCCACTCTTTCAACGTCATTCCGATGAAAAAGTTCCTGACCACCGCCCCGGTCTTCGCCGCGATCTGGTTCACCGTCACCGCTGGCATCCTGATCGAATTCAACCGCTTCTTCCCCGATCTCCTCTTCCACCCGATGTGATCGGCAGTTGCCATTGAAAAAGGCCCCAATCGGGGCCTTTTTTATTGCCCAGCGCCCCTAGCCAAGCCCCATCAACTGCTCCAGCTGCTGCAAGGCCTCCGTCAGATCGCCATTGACGATCACCGCATCGAATTCGGACTCGGCCTGCAGCTCCACCTGGGCCCGCTCTAGCCGCCGAACGATGGCCTCCTCGCTATCGGTGCCCCGTCCGCGAATGCGGCGCTCAAGCTCCTCAAAGGAGGGGGGCTTGATGAAGATCTGGAAACCGCTGGGGAAGCTGCGGCGCACCTGACGCGCCCCTTCCAACTCGATCTCCAGCAGGACCGGCCGGCCCGCTTGAAGCTGAGCCTCCACGGGCTCTCGGGGGGTGCCGTAGCAGTTACCGGCGAACTCGGCCCACTCGAGCAAGCCCCCTTGGGAGACCTTGGCGTCGAAATCAGCCCGGTTCAAAAAGAAATAGCTCGTGCCCTCCACCTCACCGCTTCGGGGGGAGCGGGTGGTCGCTGAAATCGAAAGCCAGATCTCGGGATGACGCTCCAGCAGGGCAGTCACCAAGGTCCCCTTGCCGACTCCACTGGGGCCCGTGATCAGAAACAACCGGCCGCTGGAGGAGGGCTCTTCCGCCATTGGGACTCAACCATGGCCCTGCAGAGTAAGAGTGCCTCCGCAGCGAATCGGCGCAGACCATGGCCGCCCAGTCCCTCCAGGCCATGGACCTCACCAGCCTTCGTGCGGTGTTGGCGGAACTGCGGCCGCAACTGGTGCCCAGCCGCTTTGAGAAAGCCCAACAGGCCGACGGGCAGACCCTTCACCTGGGGTTCCGCACGCTGGAGCGGCGGCTCTGGCTCGAGCTCAGCTGGCTGGCCGAAGCACCGCGCCTGCTGGAGATCCCGCCTCCCCCCAAGCAGGGGGATGGCAGCACCCTGGCGCAACAGCTCCAGCACGGACTGAGCGGGCTGGCGCTCACCGGCCTCCAACAAGACGGTTGGGAGCGGGTGGTGGAACTGGACTTCGCCACCAGGCCGGGGGAGCCGGCCCAGCGGAGCCTGGTCCTGGAGTTAATGGGCCGCCACAGCAATGTCTTCCTGCTGGATCAAGACCGCAGGGTCGTGGCCGTGGCCCGGCAGGTCCGCGATAACCAGTCCCGCCTAAGGCCGATCAGCACCGGCGATCTCTACAGCGCCCCACCGCCCATGGGCGGTCGCTGCCCCAGCCGCAGCGAGAGCTTTGAGCACTGGAAAAGCGAACTGCAACTGCTGCCGCTGCCGCTAAAACGCGCCCTGCCCAGCGCCTATCAAGGCATCAGCCCAGCGCTCGCGCGCCAATTGGTCGCGGGACTCGGCGATGACCTACTCGATCAACCCGCACAGGGCCTCAGCCCGGTGACCTGGGACCAGCTCTGGCAGCGCTGGCAGCTCTGGCTCGAGGCCCTGGAGGAGGAACGTTTCGTATTCCGCCTGGACGAGGGCGGGGGGTATTGCTGTTGGAGCAGCGAGCGCGCACCAGAGCAGCCAGACAGCCTCAACGCCCAGCTGGCGAGCTATCACCGCGATCGCTTGCAAGCCAGGACCTTTCAACAGCGGCAGCAGGCCCTCAAGCAGCGGCTCGAGCGGGCCTTGGAGCGCGAACGGCAGCAACAGCAGCAACAGCAAGCGCTCCTGGATCAAGTCGGCAACAGCACTGGACTGCAGGAGCAGGCCGACGCCCTGCTCTGCCAAGCCAACCCCAGCCGAGACACGGTGAACGAGGCCCAGAAGCTCTACAAAAAAGCGCGGCGTCTGCGGCGCTCCGTGGCCGCCATCACCCCCCGACTGGCCCAGCACCAGCAGCAACTTGAGCAACTGGAGGCAAGCCTGACCTTCCTGGAGCTCATCCAGCTCGAGTGCCAATGGGACCCCGCCAACGGGCTCCTGCAACTGCAGGCCCTCGAAGAGGACAGCGAGAGGCTCTGGCAACGCCAACCCAGCAACCGCAAGGAACGCAGGCGAGCGCAGGGGGATCCCAGCCCCCTATCCGTCACCAGCCCAAGGGGACTGACGATCCAAGTTGGCCGCAATCACCGCCAGAACGAATGGATCAGCCTCCAACAGGCCCGCAAGGGGGATCTCTGGTTCCACGCCCAGGAGTGCCCCGGTAGCCATGTGGTGCTGAAGAGTTCAGTCGCCCCTGCGGAGGACAGCGATCTGCAGGCGGCGGCCAGCCTGGCGGCCCACTTCAGCCGTGCCCGCGGCAATCGCCAGGTGGCGGTGGTCATGACCCCCTGTGAGCAGTTGCAGCGGATCCCGGGGGCGGGTCCAGGCACGGTCAGGCACCGCGGCGGGGAAGTCCTCTGGGCCGACCCCGACGCCGCTGAGGCACTACTGCGCGGCAAACCCCTTAGCCTCAGTGGGGAGCAACAGTCATGAGCGATCAACCCCAGGGCCCTGACGGTCGCCCCGCTGGAGTCGCGCCGCCGCCTCCCATCAAGATTCCGGCCGCTGAAGTCCAAGAGGACTTCCCCTCCGAGGTGGAGATGACCCTCGTTGGGCACCTCGAGGAGTTGCGCAGCCGAGTCCTGCGCAGCCTGCTTGCGGTGGTCGTTGGCGCGGCCGCGTGTCTGCTGTTTGTCCGGCCGCTGGTGCGCCTGCTTGAGGTACCCGCCCACGGCATTCACTTCCTGCAGCTGGCACCGGGGGAATTCCTACTGGTCTCTTTGAAGGTGGCGGGCTACGCCGGTCTCACCCTGGCCCTGCCCTACGTCCTCTACGAAGGCCTGGCCTTCGTCCTACCCGGCCTGACCCGCAGGGAACAAAAGCTCGTGGCTCCAGCGGTCGCGGGGTCCGCCGTGCTCTTTCTGGCGGGCCTGGCCTTTGCCTGGTGGGCCCTGGTTCCAGCCGCCCTGAACTTCCTCGTGAGTTACGGCGCAGATGTGGTGGAGCCGCTCTGGTCGATCGAGCGCTATCTGGATTTTGTTCTGCTGCTGATGCTGGCCACCGGGCTGGCGTTTCAGCTCC
>VMBT01001821.1_pt1 | contig 11075 bp, 7 predicted proteins | sample 4404301 | NCBI WGS metagenome assembly VMBT01 (sample SAMN12238535, study PRJNA552566) | marine metagenome | isolation source: Coastal seawater | place: USA: coastal Georgia, Sapelo Island | collected 2008-08/2009-08
CAACTACGACTTGGGCGGCCTGAACAGCCGCTGGCGGCGCAACCCGGCACCCCCGTTGGAGCTCTACCGGCTCTACAATACGGAAACCGGGGTTCCCATCCGGGAGGATATCGAGGAAGCTCAAAACCTCGTCGAATCCATGCCGGAAAAAGCCCGTAAACTGAACGAGCGCCTCACCGAACTGCTCACCGAGATGAAAGCCACCTACCCTTCTTTCAACCCACATTACTCTGGCGAACTCCCCCACAAAGACAAGGTGCCCGCTGTAACCAAACATAAACAAGATGGCAGGGCCGTCCGGGTGACCTACAAGGAGCGAGGAGCAAGGGTGGTCGAAGCCAGTTTGATCTACACCACCGAGGGTACCCACCCGCGTGCGGAATGGTTTCGTCTGCCAGCAAAGCTACTGCCCGGGCAGGTGGCCGAGGTTACCTTGCCGGCTGGTGCCACACATTATTTCATCAACCTGATCGACGAGAATAATTTTCTCGTCAGCTATCCGGATTTGGAGGAGGCAAAGGAGACTCCCAAAGATTTGGCCTCAACAAATACGGCCAGGAAGAAAAAGCCCAAGGTCAATTACTCGGAGGCAGCTCTCAAGGTCCATTGATCCTTCCTTGATTCAGGCAACCATGCGATTCATTCACATGCCTAGCAAACCTAGCCTTCTCGCCTTGCCGAGAGTCATCCTCTATGGGGCCCTCCTGGTGACAAATTGCTTATCGGTTGGAGCCAAAGATCGGATCCTGCTCGATTTCAACATGAAGACGGAACCACCAGCGGACTGGGCGGTGGAAGGCTACGCATTCGGTACGCGTAACCCGGTCCCGAATGAGCGGCAGAAATATGCCCTTGCTACGCAAAGCCAGCGCTATGTAAAGCAGGGGCGGATGACCTCGCCCCCGTTCTCCATCGAGTCGGACTACCTCAGGGTGCACTGTGCCGGGACCTATCACCCAACGAAAATGGCGGTGGTCCTGCTGGTCGATGGCAAAGACATGCGTTCCTGCTCGCCCGAGCCCGGGTACGGATTCCTGGGGGCCAAGCTGCCGCAGATCCGTTTCTTTCAGCCCCCGGACCCGGCTGGGTATTTTTTCGATGTGCGTGAGTTGCGCGGCAGGCAGGCCGTACTGGAAGTGCGTGATCAGCATTACGATGGCATTTTCTTTGAGGTGAAAATCACCGCCACGGATCGAGGTCCGGACAGGAAAGAGCAGCTCATCACCAAGCCTGTGAATTGGGTGGAGGAGCAGTTTGAGACGAAGATCGAGGATGGTTTTTTATTGGTCCCTGTTGGGCATCTTGCGGGCACGCCCTTGCAGATGGTCACGGTCGAGATTGACGGAGAAGAGAAGCTCCCGGTTCATCTTCCGATTGCCTTTGGCGATATGGAGGTTGCAGGCTACGAGGCGGTTTATGACCTCTCCCCATTTCCGGGCCAGCAACTCAAGGTCACCTACCATCGCTTCGGCAAGAGCAGACCAGCGAAGTTTCTCATGCAAAAAGAGATACCTGGCAGGGAGGTGTCTGATCAAAAGCCGGCGTTTCATGTGTACAACCGGATCGGGATGCTCAATGACCCCAACGGCCTAGTTTACTACAAGGGCGAGTGGCACCTCTTTCACCAATTCAATTACAATGTCTCGCACCTCGACTGGATGCACTATGTGAGCAAGGACCTGATGCACTGGGAGGAACGCCCAATCGGTATCTTTCATGATGCACTGGGATCGATGCATTCAGGTTCTGCCGCGGTGGATGTGTTCAATACATCTGGCTGGGGAACAGCGGATGAGCCGCCCTTGGTTCTCGCATATACCTCGTCTGCAGGCAACGGGGGGGCAGATAAAATTCAGACCCAGTGTCTGGCCTACAGCACCGACGGCGGGCGAAACTTCATCAAATATGACGGCAACCCAGTCCTGGGGCGTGAGCAACATATCATCAAGGACCGCCGTGGGGACCCCAATGCCCGGGATCCGAAGATTTTCTGGTTCTCACCCACACAGGGGCGCGATGCCTATGCCAAGGATGGTTACTGGGTCATGGTTCTCTTTGAGCAAAGAGGTCACAACATCTATACCTCGAACGATCTCAAGACATGGACCAAGACGGGCAGCATCGATGGCTTTCACGAGTGTCCGGAACTGTTCCCGCTGGCCGTGGATGGGGATCCTAACGATGTTAAATGGATCATGTACGGGGCCAAAGGCCAGTACCATATTGGTGCCTTTGATGGCAAAACCTTCAAGCCGGAGACGAAGCAACAAACCCCGATGTTCTTCGGAGACAAGTGCTACGCTTCCCAGACCTTCAATAATACAGAGAAGGGCCCGGATGGGCAGCCCCGGCGTATCCAGGTCACCTGGCAGGGTGGACGCCTCGGGCAAATCTCGTTGCCCAATGAGCTGACCTTGCATCGTACACCTCTGGGCATGCGGGTGTGCCAGCTTCCCGCCAGGGAGATCGAAAACCTCTACATTCGCTCCGCAACCCTCGATGGTCTGGTTTTGGAGCCAGGTGCGGCCAACCCGCTCGAAAAGATGAAAGGCGGCCTCTACGATATCGATCTGGAAGTAGACCTCACTCAGGCAAGGCAGCTCATTCTCAATATTCGGGGAAACCGGCTGGTTATCGATGCATCCAAGGACGGACTGTCACTCGGAGATCAAATGAGGATTCCTGGCACGAAGAAACTGCACCTTCGTGTGGTGGTGGACAATACCTCGCAGGACATCTACTTCGGTAAACACGGGCTCTTCTACTCCCCACGGATGATCAAACCCAGTAACGATCAATCGATCCGCATCGAAGCCACAGGGGGCAAGGTAACCCTAAGCAAATGCCGAGTTCACGAATTAAAATCCATTTGGTGAAAACTTCTTAAAATTAACGAAAAGCAAAACTATGAAAAAAAGAAAAGATACTCTCTTACTGGCCTTGACCGGACTTATCACTGCCAGTCTCTGCTCGCCCCTGCGTGCAGCGGAAGAACCAGCACAGGACATGCAAACCTTCCCGTCTTACCTCGATGTTGGGTATGACCAGAAGCACCGCCCCCAGTTCCATTTCACCTCCCGTAAAAACTGGCTCAATGACCCCAACGGCATGGTCTATTACGATGGGGAGTATCACCTCTTTTTTCAGCATAACCCAAAGGCCAATAAATGGGGAAACATGACCTGGGGCCATGCAGTAAGTAAGGACATGGTGAGATGGGAGCAATTGCCCCATGCGATCTTGCCCTACGGTGGTGGAACGATTTTTTCCGGTACCGCTGCAGTGGATGAAAAAAACACGCTCGGCAAGCAGCAGGGTGATGTTAAGACGCTGATTGCGAGTTACACCCTGGCGATGAGGGGACCCTTCTATCAAGCAATTGCTTACAGCACAGACAAAGGGCGCACCTTCGAGCTCCTCAATGAGGGCAAAGCCGTGGTCCCCAACCAGGGCATTGAACGGGGTGAGCGGGATCCAAAGATCTTTTGGTATGAGCCGACCCAAAAATGGGTGATGATCCTCTGGGTAAAGAAAGCAGTCACTGCAAAGGACAAGCAAAGAAAGCGCTTTAAGGACGTGCCGATTGGCCCGGGCAAGGTTCGTTTCTTTACCTCCGACAATCTCACCGACTGGAAGGTGGCGAGTGATTTTGACCGCGACTGGGCCTTTGAGTGCATGGACTTTGTCCATCTCCCCGTGGACGGCGATTCCAGCAATAAGAAGTGGCTGCTCTTCGATGCCAGTTTCGACTACGAGATTGGGGAGTTTGATGGCACCACCTTCACCACCGACAAAAAAGTTGGCCTCGGTGATTACGGGCCGAACTACTACGCCGCCCAAACCTTCAACAACAGCCCGGATGGACGTACCGTGGTCATCGGCTGGATGAGGCATAGCCACTTCGACAAGGTCGGCATGCCCTTCAACCAACAGATGTCCTTCCCTACCACCATGGAACTGCGAACCACCCCGAATGGCGTCCAACTTTTCCGCTGGCCGATCCAGGAAATCGAGAGCCTCTACACCAAGAAGCATGCTTTTGAAAATACGGCCATCGCAAGACTGGCAAGATCACTGGGTGGTATCAAAACGGACCTGATTGACGCCTCCATCGAGTTTGACCCCAAGCAGACTGGAGATCTCGAATGGAACCTGCGTGGTCTCAAGGTATCCTATGTTGTGGATAAGAACTTTTTTGTATACCAGGGGCGGCGCCTGTCCGCCCCTGAAGTTGATGGCAAGGTCAAGCTTCGCGTATTGGTGGACCGTGGGTCGATTGAATTGTTCGCCAACGATGGGGCCGCTGTGGCTACCCACTTCGCCTTGCCAGATCCACAAAACCGCAGCATCAGCTTATCGGGTAAGGGCAATGCCACAGTTTCCATGGTGATCAACGAATTAAAGTCGAGTTGGCCTGAAAAATAATTTGGATTCGAAAAAAGAAATACTTCTTTTCTGGGCATAACCTTTTGCTAACCCAGCCGAATTCCTTCACAAAAGAATGAATGATTAAAAGTTTTTTCACCCTTACATTTGCATGTCTGTCTACCTGCTTATTTGCCGATAAGAAGGTGGAAGAAGGCAGGCCCAATGTTCTGCTGATCTCCATTGATGATCTTAATGATTGGATCGGTTGCCTGGGTGGTCACCCCCAAGCTAAGACTCCGAATATCGACCGGCTGGCTGCCCGTGGTGTGCTTTTTAATAATGCCCATTGCCAGGCACCGGTGTGCAATCCCTCGCGGGCCAGTATGATGACCTCCCTTTATCCTGAAAGTACCGGGATTTACTTTTTGTCTCCCGACCTCGCCGAATCCGATGTGGCGAAGAAAAACACTTTACTCCCGAGGAGGTTTGAAGAGGAGGGCTATCAGGTCACGGGTGCGGGCAAGATCTTCCACGGCAACCAAAATAAGAAATACATTCCCAATTATTCCGACAACTTTGGCGGGTTTGGTCCTCTTTCAGAGAAGAAGATTTCCTCCTTTGCAGGTCACAAATTGTGGGACTGGGGGGTGTACCCAGACCGCGACGAAGATATGCCGGACCACAAGATTGCGGCTTGGGCAGTCAAGGAACTGGAAAAAGAGCCTAATCAACCCAGTTTCCTCGCCGTTGGATTTTACCGGCCTCATGTGCCCCAGTATGTGCCCCAAAAGTGGTTTGATCTATACCCCTTGGAATCCCTGCAACTGCCCAAGGTGTTGGAGAGAGATCTGGATGACTTGTCGGAATATGGAATCAACCTTACCCGCCTTAACCATGTGGCCCCAACCCAGGACTGGGTGAAGCAAAGCAACGAGTGGAAACCGCTGGTTCAGTCTTACCTGGCCTGTGTAAGTTTTGTGGATCATCAGGTGGGGAAGCTCCTCGATGCATTGGACAGCAGTTCGGCCAAAGACAACACCGTGGTTGTTCTTTATTCCGACCATGGCTTTCACCTCGGTGAAAAGGAGCGCTGGGCGAAGCGCAGCCTCTGGGAAGACAGCACCCGGGTACCCCTTGTCTTTGCCGGCCCAGGTGTGGTCCGTGGGAAAGTATGCCCTAAGCCCGTGCAATTACTGGATGTATACCCCACGCTTTTGGAGATGGCAGGACTGCAGGGGGATGAAAAGCTGGAGGGGAACTCCCTGGCAACTCTTCTTCAAAACCCTCGGGCGGAGTGGTCCAATATGGCACGCACCAGTTTCGGCCCGGGGAACTACAGCATCCGTTCTGAACGGTATCGCTATATCCATTACAATGATGGTTCGGAAGAATTTTACGACCACTCGAACGACCCCCATGAGTGGAATAACCTGATTGAGAAACCGGAACTTTTCTCGCAGATCGAAGAACATCGAGCCCATAAGCCCGGGCAATTTCACCCGGTCTTGGGAACGGTATCCACAGGACACAGAGCCTTTCATGCGAGTGAGGAAGCCAGGAAGCAGGCAAAAATGTTTGATGCTTTGGATTGGGAACGCCCGGATGATAATCCAGTATTCACCACCACCTTTGGCAACAACCATGACTCGGTTCTATTCGTCGACCCGGAGCTGGAGTATCCCTATCACCTGATCATCAGCCACACGACCAAAGCGGCACATCTCTGGCGTGCGAAGAAGTTCTCCTGGAGTAGCGCAGACTGGGAGCTTGTTTCTGACCAATATGTTATTGGCAAACACTACGAGTACGATGACGGGGTGAAAGTTGATGGGACCTACTACCTCTACGAAGAGGGAATTGTTTACACCTTCTCTGGCCCGCTGGAAGAAGCCAGTGGTAAATGGAAAGCCGCCGGCACTTTTCCTAGTAAGCAGTGCGATGATATCGGTATCTATTACGAGGATGGGGTGTTTCACATGTTTGGTGAGCATGGGCACTTCCCGCACGGGCCGGATGGCACCAGCCTGGCTCACTTCAGTTCCACCACCGGACTGGGGGACTGGAAATTGGTCAACGCCAAGTCGGTCGATCCCAACCCCGATGGCGGGCACAAATATGGCGTGGGAGATGCCACCATCGAAAAGATCCATGGAACTTATTACATCTTTTGCGACCGCGAATCCAAGGGCAGTCCCTACAAGGTGGTGGCCTGGAAATCCAAGGATATCAATCAGCCCTTCGAGTATGTGGGCAAAGCGATCACCCCGCGTTCAGACGAAGTGGATGACTGGGACAACCACCGCATTCAGGACCCCGACATTGCCTACATTCCCGAGTTGGGCAGATATGTCATTACTGCCAACATGATGGACCGAGATGGCAACCCCGGTGGCAACTTTCCCGGCTTGAAAGGGAATATGACCCGGGTAATCGGCGTCTTTTACCACGGGGATGTTCAAGCAGACCCAGGCAAAAAGTGAGTTGGGCGATAAGCCTTTACTGAGTGGTAGGTATTACTAGATTCCAAGGTATGCGCTCATTCATAGTCTCATTGCTGGTAGCATTTATGCTCATTGGTTCCTTTTCTTGTTCACCGGCTATTCCCGCTCATGAAACAGAGCGCCTGAAAAAACTAGAATCCGCATTAGCACCCTATATATTACCAACCAAGTTTGATGAGGAGGTAGTGGAGCACTTCAACTTAAGGAATGAGCGTATCAGTAAGCTTGCAGATATTTTAGAACCACACGACATCAAGCTGCAGGTTTCGGAACAGGCCCTTAAGCAATCTAATATGGCTATGTCTGGTTTTACCATCCAGCGAACAGTTGATGAGAGCGTTCGTAATATCGATGGGTGCTGGATCTATGATGATAAGACTGTTTTTGTGGCTAAGAACCCCAGTGAATTTGACCAAGCACTTCAAAAAAAGTACGAGCACAAATGGGCCCTAAGCTTATTGATTGAGCAACAAAGATTTCTAATAGGGCAATTAGAAATGGGAGTCGCCAGGTTGCCTATGAAAGTATTGACCTACATCCGATTTGGAGGGCTTCCAGAAAATCTCAAACTCGATAGTATTTCCTGGCAGGATACTCCCCTGAAAGAAATATTCAGCGACCTAGAAAGTGCAGTCCGAAAAGAACTGGATAAGAATGCCAATCATTCTAAAAAAGAGTTCATCAAAAATTTTGAGATTACCCTCCTTCTTGAAGACGATGAAGTCTACGAAAGAAAGAAGAGCTATCACTTTAAAAACAGTTCTATTGAGTCAATAATTTCTACGATATGTGAAGAAAACCAACTACACTACAAAGGCCATTCCGCTACGGACGAACAATTTTACATCGTTCCCTTGCACCCAAGTATTTTGATTGGTGCAGCTGACCGCAATCATTGAGGGTGCAGCAGGCGGATTCAGCGGGGATGCATGGAGCGCAGAGGTGGAGAAACGGTCGGTTATCATAAACCATGATTTAGTAAATGGGTTTGCTTAGTTAATATCTGACATCTGTATTTATCTTTTCATGCCTTTTAACCAGATAGTTATTGCTGCACCTCCTTTTAAAACTTTTAGTTTTATGCATGATAAAAGTAACGAATAATATGAGTAGAGCCATCCTCTTGTGCGCAGCCCTTCTCGCCATGATTGGGGTAACCGCAGCGGGCAAGACCCCCACCGTGTCGGTGGCGGTCCCCGCCACTGCGGATGCCACGCATCAGCGGATCGCGCAGGTCTTCGCGTCCCAGCTACACCAACGCTGCGGCCTCCGGGTCGAAGGCGGAAGCGGAGGAGACATCGTGGTCGAACTGGTGCTTGGCTCCGGCGGAGCCCCGGACGGATACAGCATCAGCGACCGGAAGGGCGGGGGCACGCTGATCACCGGCAATAACCACCGCGGCCTGCTCTATGGCGTCGGAAAATTCCTCCGCTCCAGCACCTACGAGGACGGCGGGGGAAACGCCACCTTCGTCCCCGGAACCTGGCGGGGCTCCTCCGCCCCGGTCCAGCCCCACCGGGCCGTTTACTGGTGGACACACATCGGCCCTCGATGGCGGAATTCCGAGCTGGAAAACATCCGCCTCGATGTCGAGGAAATGGGGCTGTGGGGGGTGAACGTCATCGCCGGGTGTTTTCCGGTGCAGGGCGGCTACGGCAAGATCCCGGGCTACAGGGGGTTCGACGATCCCAAGCTCGCCGGTCTGCTCGCGCGCATGGAGACCATGCTCAAGACGGCCCGGGCACTGGGCCTTCGAACCTGCCTCTTTGTCGTCCCTAACTCCGCTTACAGCGGCGCCCCCGCCGACATCCGCGCCACCCCGCACCAGAACCAGTGCGGCGGGAATCACGGCGTCTTGGTCTGTCCAAGCACCCCCCAAGGAGAGGCCTACCTGCTCAAGCAATGGGAGGGTGTCTTGAAACACTTCCAGGTCATCGGCATCGATGAATTGGTCTTCTTCCCCTATGACGAGGGCGGTTGCGGATGCGAACGCTGCCGCCCTTGGGGCGGCAACGGGTTTTTAAAAATATCCCGGGCGATACAGCGGATGGCCGACACCCTCTATCCGGACGTCGAGATCGCGCTGTCCACCTGGTGCTTTGACAAGGATCCCAAAGCCCCTAACGAAACCGAGAAGCTCGCGGAGGCGTTGGATAAAGATCACCGTTGGGTCGATTACATCATGCCGGATTACCGTGTGCCGGGATACTTCCCGCAGAAAATGATCGACCATGGCGTTCCGGGCAACCTGCCCGCGATCAACTTCGCAGAAATCAGCATGAAATGGCACGGCTGGAACAACGAGAAACGGGGCCTCTCCCCGAATCCCGCGAAGGTCGCCGAAATGTGGGCGCTGACCAAGGACCACTACCAAGGCGGCATCATTCCCTATTGCGAGCACATCTACACCGATGCCGACATGGTCATGCTGGCCCAGCTCAGCTGGGCGCCCGACCGTCCCGTGGACGATGTCCTGCAGGAATACACACGCTTCGAGTTCTCGGCTACTCATTCCTCCGACGTGATCGAGGCCATCCGTCGCAACGAGGCGGGCCACACAGACCAGGCCGCGCGCATCCTCAAATCGGTGGAACCCAAACTCACCACCTTCCAACGTGACGCCTGGAGGTGGCGCTCACTCATGTGCCGGGTGACCGGCGCCAGCGCTAAGTCCATTAACTATGGTGTCGAGCCGCCGCGTAACCGAATCGGACTTGCCAGGGCCAATCACCGCGAACAAGGCGCTGCAGCAGACGCGGACAAGCCGCGCCGCTGAGCTCACCTTTAACATTCGACGAAAAATTATGAAATACACAACATCCATTGCTTTAATAGCACTCCTTGCTTTCACAGGATGCGTAAAAGAAGAAGAATTCAAAGCGCATCAAGCCGATATCGACGAACGTCTAGAGGCCCTCGAAAGGTTCAGTTCGTATTATACAAATCCCCTGACATTTGAAATTCATGACATTAAAGTCGACGGCGAGGATGTTTCTGCTGTTATCAGAGCACTAGATGAGAGAGTAAAAGGAAAGACCGTATATTTGGATGCCGTTATGGACGTTTACAGTGGCGAAACCAAAGTAACAGAAATCTCAGAATTTTTATATGTCACAGATGGGATTGGTAAGATCGACACAAGTCTTTGGTTGTGCTCAGAAGCGGAAAGAAAAGTCGACCCCACAAAAGAGATTAGCGTAAAAATCCGACTACTTGGATGGGGTGAAATGTTTCCCGGCATAATCCAACAGAAGTAAGTCGAACCAGGTGTGAGTGGTAACGCCTTTGGCACGCCACCACTCGACGTTATGAAAGTGAATTTCCGGCACTACAGCGAAAAAGATTCCGAAGAGATTCAGTCCCTTTTCGCATCAGTTTTTGGAGCTTCGGAAAGCGAAGCCGAAGGTGCAGTTATTGGCAAGCTATCCAAAGAGTTACTCGAAAAAACAGAAAAAAATGACCTGTTCGTTTTTGTAGCATCTAGTGGCGAAGAGATCAAAGGAGCCATTTTCCTGACTCGGATGCCTAGCAAAAAAGAGAATGAGATCTTCCTGCTGGCACCAGTAGCTGTGAAGACAGAATCTCAGGGGCAGGGCATTGGTCAGAGCTTGATAAGTTACGGAATAAAAGAACTTAAAGAGAATGGAGCGAAGCTTCTTGTGACCTACGGTGACCCCAGTTTTTATTCGAAAGTAGGATTCAACCAAGTGGAAGAGAAGTTGATTGAACCACCCTTCCCACTTTCCCAGCCAGAAGGATGGCTCGCACAAGACTTGAATGGAAGGCACATCACGGCGAGCATTGGAAAGTGCTTATGTGTTCCAGCATTTGATAACCCGAAATACTGGTGAAAACTGAAATCATAACAAGGGAGTGGCATCAACTCCGTTACGCGCTCCACTGCGTGCCTCACTTTGGCATTCCTCCACCTTTTCCAATTACCTGATGCCTTGCTTAGGCTTTTGCCTGAGGTTGATTAAGTGACGCAAATCAACAGGATTTGAACGCAAAAATTGTCGTTAAATAGTTGTTAGTTTTTGGATAATGGAGTGGTATTTAAGCAATGCCCCATTTAGTTTTTTATCTGCTAGTCTCTTGCTTGTCGTGCTTGGTTTTTACTAAGGCCGATGCCACCAATTATGTTGGCAAGATTAATAGCCAAACTAATCGTGAGTGGAGCGCTTTTAACAAACCCTACAAGGAAGC
>VMBT01001825.1_pt1 | contig 11063 bp, 10 predicted proteins | sample 4404301 | NCBI WGS metagenome assembly VMBT01 (sample SAMN12238535, study PRJNA552566) | marine metagenome | isolation source: Coastal seawater | place: USA: coastal Georgia, Sapelo Island | collected 2008-08/2009-08
GCAACTCATTACCAGCTACATCTAAGCAAATGCTTATGTCTATTTCTGGTTTAAATTTTGATTTTTCAATTGCATCTACAACAAGATCAAGTGCTTCTTCATTTGAATTTAAAGATGGTGCAAAACCGCCCTCATCACCTACATTAGTTAAAAATTTTTTTGACTGAAGAATTTTTTTTAAGTTTTGAATAACTAAAAAACATTTATGTATTGCATCTTTAAAATCTTTTGCAGAGTCAGGTCTGATCATAAATTCTTGTATTTTAAGGTCATTGTCTGCATGGGCGCCACCATTAATTATATTCATTAAAGGTTTGGGTAATAAAAACTTTTTACCTAAAGTTTGGTAAAGATCTTTTTTTTTCGATATAGCGTTTGCTTTAGCGGCAGCAAGTGAAACAGCCAAAATAGCATTTGCACCTAATTTATTTTTATTATCAGTGCCGTCTAAATTTAATAAAATTTCATCTATTTTTTTTTGCTTACTGATGTCAATATTTAATAAACTTTTATTTATAATAGTATTAATATTATTAACTGGCTTTAAAACGCTTTTACCTAAAAAATAATCTTTGTTTCCATCTCTTAATTCACATGCTTCAAATGCTCCTGTCGATGCACCAGAAGGAACTATGGCTGATCCTTGAATTCCATTTTTAAGAATTACTTCAGCTTCTACGGTTGGATTTCCTCTGCTATCGAATACTTGCCTGCCGATAACTTTTTTGATTTTGCTCATTGATTAATTTTTAATTAATGAGTCAATTGAAACTAATTGTTTAAGTAAACCTTTGATTTCTTTTAAAGGAACCATATTAGGACCATCAGAAGGTGCATTGTCAGGATCTTCGTGTGTTTCCATAAAAATTGCTCCAACTCCTACAGCAATAGCCGCTCTTGAAAGAAACGGAACAAATTCTCTCTGGCCACCACTTTTTTCTCCCATGCCACCAGGTTGTTGAACAGAATGAGTTGCATCAAAAACTATTGGGTAGCCGTACTTAGCCATGATAGGTAGAGCTCTCATGTCAGAGACTAAAGTATTATAACCAAAACTTGCACCACGTTCAGTAATCAAAATATTTTTATTTCCAGATTCTTCTAATTTTTTAATTACATTTGCCATATCCCAAGGAGCTAAAAATTGTCCTTTCTTTACATTGATAATTTTTCCTGTTTTAGCTGCAGCAATTAATAAATCGGTTTGCCTACATAGAAAAGCTGGGATCTGTAATACGTCTACATGAGGAGCTACAACAGCACATTGTTCAGCAGTGTGAACATCAGTTAATACTGGAATACCAACTTCTTTTTTTATTTTATCAAAAATTGAAAGTGATTTTTCTAAACCTAACCCTCTTTTCCCTTTTAAACTTGTCCTGTTAGCTTTATCAAAAGATGTTTTGTAAATTAAATTAATTTTTAAATCAGTTGTTATTTTTTTTAATTCAGTTGAAACCTTCATAGCGTGCTCTTCGCTTTCTAATTGACAAGGACCTGCAATTAAAGTGAAGGGATGATTGTTGGCTATTTCAAAGTTAGCACATTTTACTTTATTATTTATCATTTCTAATTACTGAATTATTTTTTGCTGCTTTAATAAATGATGAGAATAATGGATGCGGAGCAAAAGGTCTAGATTTAAATTCTGGATGAAACTGAACACCAATAAACCAAGGATGGTTTTCTAGTTCTATTGTTTCTGGCAAAGATCCGTCTGGGGACATTCCTGAAAAAATAAGTCCTTTTTTCTCTAATTTTGATTTTAGTGATTTATCTACTTCGTATCTATGTCTGTGTCTTTCACTGATGATGTTAGATTTATATATTTTACCAATAAGCGAATTTTTTTTAAGCTTAGCTTTATAGGCCCCTAGTCTCATGGTTCCTCCTAAATTCGTTTGGCTCCCTTTTTGTAATTTTTTTCCTTTAATCCATTCATGCATTAATCCTACTACGTGCGTTCCTCCGTTACCAAACTCACTTGATGTCGCTTTTTTAATGCCTAGCATGTTCCTTGCTGACTCAATAATCGCCATTTGCATACCAAAGCAAATTCCGAAGAATGGGACTTTATATTTTCTAGCATAAGAAATCGCTTCAATTTTTCCTTCGCTTCCTCTATAGCCAAAACCTCCGGGTATCAAAATTGCATTAAATTTACCTAAAACTTTTGATGCATTTTTTTTATTAATTTTTGTGGAATCTACCCATTCAGATACAACTTCAACATCGTTACTAAATCCTCCATGATTTAAAGCTTCATCTAAAGATTTATAAGCGTCTTTTAAATCAACATATTTTCCAACAATGGCTATATTTATCTTATCTTTTTTTGTGTTTATTTTTTTTACAATATTTTTCCAAACATTAAGATTAGATTTATTTTTTTCTTTTAAATCAAAAATATTTAAAATTTTTTTATCAAGTTTTTCTTCGCTATATTTAATAGGTACTTCATATATAGAATTAACATCAACTGATTGTATTACGTGCTCTGGTCCTACATTACAGAACAAGGAGATCTTTCTTTTTTCATCCTTTGGTATTATTTTTTCTGATCTACAAACAATGATATCTGGTTGAATTCCAATGCTTCTTAGTTCTTTTACAGAATGTTGAGTTGGTTTAGTTTTTAATTCACCTGATGCACCAATATAAGGAACTAAAGTTAAATGAATAAATAAAGTTTTATTTTTACCTTCTTCGTTTGAAAATTGTCTTATAGCTTCTAAAAAGGGTAAACTTTCAATGTCTCCAACCGTACCTCCTATTTCGCAAATTACAAAATCTTCATTGGTAATTTTATTAGAAATAAATTTTTTAATATGATTAGTTACATGAGGAATAATTTGAACAGTGCTACCAAGATATTCTCCTCTTCTTTCTCTTTCTATAATGTCTTTATAAATTTGACCTGTAGTTATATTGTCTTCTTTAGTTGCAGGCTTATTAGTAAATCTCTCATAGTGACCTAAATCTAAATCTGTTTCAGCGCCATCATCTGTAACGAATACCTCTCCATGCTCAAAAGGATTCATAGTGCCTGGATCTACGTTTAAATATGGATCTAATTTTCTAATACGAACTTTATAACCACGCAGTTGTAATAGTGATGCTAAAGATGCTGAAGTTAAACCTTTGCCAAGTGATGAAACCACGCCGCCAGTAACGAATATATATCGCGCCATGGAAGAATAATATATCTAGTTTTTTTAAAAAAACAAAGATTATTTTTGATTTTCAGGTATCTGTGGAAGATTTTTATTTTGCTCTTTCTCTTTTTCTAAATCAATAACAGATTGAGACTCTTTTATATCTTTGTGTGAAATAGAAACTAAAACTACGCTAGTGATAATAAATAAAGTAGCTAATATTGAAGTAAATTTTGTAAGAAATGTTCCTGCAGATCTCGAGGTCGTGAAATTATCTTGTGAAACTCCAAGTCCTAAAGCTCCTCCTTCTGAACGCTGTAACAAAATTACTATTACAAGCAAAACTGCTAGAATGATATTGATTGTTATTAGAATACTTTCCATGAAATTTATTTATAGTAATTTTTTATTATATCAATAAAATTTTGATCAGATTTAGAAGCGCCACCAATTAAAAATCCATCAATTTGCTTTATTTGTGAAAATTGTTGAACGTTTTTTGAATCTACAGAGCCGCCATATAACACTGCTGGGCAGTCTTTGTTTTGAAATATGTCTTGAAGAACTTTTTTAATATAAACTACTGTTTTTTCTAAATCATCAACTTGAGGAATTAATCCTGTACCAATAGACCAAATAGGTTCATAGGCAACTATAATTTCTTTTGAATCATAACTATTTTGTAAAACCTCTCTTAATTGCTTTTCTAAAAATTCAAAAGTTTTATTGTTTTCTTTATCTTCTTTATTCTCTCCAATGCAAAAAACAATTTTTAATTTATTAGTAAAAGCGTTTTCTACTTTATTTTTTAACATTGGACTTGTATCGCCTTCTGATCGATTGTCAGAATGACCTACAATAACATATTTAGCACCAACTGATTTAAGCATATACGCACTAACAGCTCCTGTGTTAGCTCCAAAATTATCTTTGTGATAGCAATTCTGAGCACCTATTTTAATTTTCTCATTTAAAAAAATTTTAGAATAACTTTCAATTAAAGTATGAGGTGGCGTAATGACCACTTCATAAAGTTTGCTAAATTTATCGTCGCTTTTTACAAAATCGTTAATATTTTTTAAAATTGATACAGAGCTTGGCTCTCCAAACATCTTCCAATTACCAATAAAATATCTCATGTTATTTGCCATATTAGGTGTTTTAATTTATAGGTGTCTAATAATTTAACGATCTAATAAATTAAATACATGCTTACATCAATAAAAAAAGTAACAAGCTCTTTTTTAGCTAAAACGCTGATAGTTATAATTATACTTCCTTTTATTTTTTGGGGGATGGGTGATGTATTCAGAACTGGAAATCAAAATGTGTTAGTTACTATAGACTCAGATAAAATAAGTGTGCAAAATTTTGTCAATTATCTAGGCCAACTAAATCTAACAGAGAAACAAAGAAAAGAGATGAACAAATCTGGCTTACTAGATAAAATTCTTTCAGAATATATAGGCAAAAAAATTATATTAATGGAAATAGCTAAAAGAGGCGTAAAGTTATCAAATTCTTCACTAAAAAATATTATTACATCAGATGAAATGTTTCAAAAGGACAATAAATTTTCTAGAACCGAATATGAAAAATTTTTATTAGAAAGTAGAGTTAGCGCCCCTATATTTGAAGAAAACCTTTCAGAACAAGAAAAAAAAAGACAATTACTTACTTTTTTATCTGAAGGTGTAATTCTACCAGATTTTTTAATACAAAAAGAATTCCAAAATGAAAATCAAACAAAGTCGATTGAATATATTGAGTTAGACAGTCTTTACAACAAAACCACATTTTCAGAAGATGAGATAAAAAAAATATATGATGAAAATAAACAATTTTTGGTTAAAGAGTATAAAAATATAAATTATGCTGAGCTATTACCCAATAACCTTGTGGGTCAAACTGAATATAACGAACAATATTTTAAAAAAATTGATCAAATTGAAAATCAAATCCTAGATGGCAAGCAACTAGAAAGTTTTGTTAAAGAATTCAACTTAAACGTAACTTCTATCAACGGAACTGATATAAATAAAAAAGATAAGTCAGGAAAAGAAATTCAAAAAATTGATAATAACTTATTTAATAAAATCTTTAATCAAACTGAGGCCAATAAAACAATTTTAATTAATCAGAATAACAAATATTACATAAGCAATATTTCGTTGATCGAAAAAACTACAAGACCATTAGAAGACAAGGAAGTTAGAGACGCAATTGTCTCTCAACTAAAAATTAAAAAGATTGTCGAAAAAAATACTAATATTGTAAAAGAAATGTCAGAAGGAAATTTTAAAAAAGAACAATTTAATAAATTTAGCAAAGATAACAACCTTGAGATTAAAAAATTAACTCTTAAAAACATTAGTGACGAAAGTGTCTTTAATAAAGATATTATAAAAGAAATATTTAAAGTTAAAGATTCTGAACTGCAGCTTATAACTAATAGCTCATTAAGTAAAAATTATATAATTCATTCAATCAACACGGAACTTAAGCCGCTTGATAATACTAATAAAGATTTCAAAGAATATGAAACTAAAGCAAAATTAAAACTAGCTAACACTATTTATAGCATCTACGATACAACGATTAATGATAAATACGAGATTAATATTAATCAAAAAGTCTTAAACCGAATAAAAAACACACTCTAATGAAACTTAGTGTTTCTTTTGGTCTTTTTAAAAATAATCATAAAAATAAAAAAGATCAGCTAATTTACTCTAAAAAGACATGCAAAGATTATAAAAAAGTTGAAAACCTTTTTAATTTTATTTTAGCAGAAAAAAATAGTTTTATTTTTGAGTCCGTAGAAAAAGGTACGATTAGAAGTAGGTACACTATTATTGGGCTAAACCCTGATAAAACATGGGATATTAATAATAATACTATCTACGAGTTTTCTAGAAATACAAAAAAAATTATCAAACAAAAACCTCTAAAGTTTATCAATAAACTTATTGATAGCTTCAATTCTAAAATACCAAAAAATATTCCTAAGATGGCAAAAATGTTAGTTGGTTATTTTTCTTATGACATAATTAGATATATCGAAAAAATACCAAATAAATGCATTGATGATCTTAAAATACCTGATGTTAGGCTGATGCGACCAAGAAATTTAATCATTTATGATAATCAAAAAAAAATATTATTTTTCATCGAAAATATATTTAAAGATCAAAAAATTATTAATCATTTTGAGTATTATGAAAAAATTAGAGAAAACTTTCAAAAATTTGAAGATTACACAGAATTAAACTTACCTATCAATTTCACCTATAAAAAAAATAATAACAAAATAAAAAGTAATATCCCTAAACAAAGATTTAAAAAAAATGTTATTAAAGCAAAAGAATACATTTCTAAAGGTGATATATTTCAAGTTGTTTTAAGCCAAAGATTTGAGAGAAAAATTAATAAAACTCCTATTGAAATCTACAACCATTTAAGACTTTCAAACCCCTCGCCTTTTATGTTTTATTTTAATTTTGATGATTTTAAGATTCTAGGAAGCAGTCCAGAAATTTTAGTAAGATTAAGAAATGATAAAGTAACTATAAGACCAATAGCTGGAACAAGACCTAGAGGAAATTCAGCCCATCAAGATCTAAAATACAAACAAGACTTACTAAAAGATAAGAAAGAATTAGCAGAACATTTAATGCTTTTAGACTTAGGAAGAAACGATGTTGGTAAAGTATCTAAAATTAATTCAGTAAAAGTAACAGAAAGCTTTACAGTGGAGAAATATTCTCATGTAATGCACATTGTTTCTAATGTTGAAGGCCAAATTGATAAAAAAAATACAATGTTTGAAACACTTCTTTCAGGCTTTCCAGCTGGAACTGTTAGTGGAGCACCAAAAATCAGAGCTATGGAAATTATTGATGAATTAGAAAAAAACAAAAGAAAACTTTATGCTGGAGGAGTTGGTTATTTTACGTCAAGTGGTGACTTTGATACCTGTATTGCTTTAAGAACTGCGTTAATTAAAAATAACAAATTTTATGTTCAAGCAGGTGCTGGAATTGTGGCTGACAGCTTGCCTGAAAAAGAATATCAAGAGACAGTCAATAAAGCTAAAGCTCTTTTTAGTGCGGTAGATTAAATGAAAATTTTACTTATAGATAACTACGATAGCTTTACTTACAATTTGTATCATTACATCTCTAAACTCGATTGTAAGGTAGATGTTGTTAGGAATGATAAAATTGACTCTTTTAAAATTTTAAAAAATAAATACAAAAAAATTGTCATATCTCCTGGGCCAGGTAACCCTAATCAGGCTGGAAACTGTTTAAAAATCGTTAAAGACCTTCATAAAAAAATACCTATTTTTGGGGTTTGCCTTGGTCATCAAATTATAGGTCAAGCTTTTGGTGGAAAAATAGTTAAAGCAAAAAATCTAATGCACGGAAAAATGAGCAAAATATTTAATAAAAAAAAAGGAATTTTAAAGAATGTAAATTCTTCTTTTGTTGCAACTCGATATCATAGCCTTGTTATAGATAAAAAAACGGTGCCTGATTGCCTTGAAGTTGTTGCTGAAACAAAAAACAAAACTATTATGGCCATTATGCATAAACAATATGACCTGCATGGTGTACAATTTCACCCAGAGAGCATTAATACAAAAGTAGGGATGCAAATAATTAAGAATTTTATAAACCGATAAATACATGGAAGATTTAATAAAAAAATTAATCAATAAAACAAATTTATCCTTCTTAGAAAGCAAAACACTTTTTGAGAACATAATGGAGGGTAAATATGAAGAAGAAAAAATTGTTCAAATTCTTGAAGCATTGAGTTCTAAGGGTGAAACTAATAATGAATTAGCAGGAGGTATTAATGTACTAAGAGCAAAATCAAAGCATGTTAATGCACCTGATGAAACTATTGATACTTGTGGCACAGGAGGCGATGGACAAAATTCTCTTAACATTTCAACAGCTGCAGCTATTTTACTAGCAAGTTTGAATATTAAAGTAGCTAAACACGGTAATAAAGCAGTCTCATCAAATTGTGGTTCTGCTGACGTGCTTGAAGCACTAAAAATAAAAATAAATTTAGAACCAAATGAATGTGAAACAGCAATTAAAAAAGTAAATTTTGCTTTTATGTTTGCACCAAATTACCATCAGGCAATGAAACATGTTGCGGGAGCAAGAAAAAAAATTGGAAAAAAAACTATATTTAATTTGATTGGACCTCTTAGTAGCCCTGCAAAAGTAAAAAGACAAGTAGTAGGAGTTTTTGATCAAAAATGGATGAAACCCTTTGCTGAAGCTTTAAATGAAAATAATGTAAAAAATGCATACATAGTTCATAGTGAAGATGGAATGGATGAGATATCTCCTTTTGCAAAAACAAAAATAATTGAATTAGATAATGGGAAGTTTAATGAATTTAAAATTGATCCAAAAGAATTAGGTTTAAATAAAAACAACAAAGAAAATTTAAAAGGTCAAAACGCAGATTATAATAGCTTACAAATAATTAATATTTTTAAAGGTACAGATAATGAATTTTCAGACGCTGTAGCTTTAAACTGTGCTGCAGGTCTTATTGTAGCAAATAAAGAAAAAAATTTTAAGGAAGCATTTAATTTAGCTAAAAAACAGTTACTATCAGGTAAAACCTACGAACACCTTCTTAAGATTCAAAAAGCTTAATGGATAACGTTCTAAATAAAATAATAAAACAAAAGTCAGAAGATCTTAAAATTATTAAAAAAAAAATATCAATTAATAATTTAGAAAATGAAATAAAAAAAAATTCTTTTTTTTATAATTTTAAAGAAAAGATAATAGAAAGAGAAAAAGCTAACAAAGTTTCTTTAATCACTGAGATCAAACAAGCTAGCCCCTCTGCCGGAATCATCGTCAAAAATTTTAACCACTTAAAAATCGCTAAATTATACAAAGAAAACGATGCTGCATGTTTGTCAGTTTTAACTGAAGAAAAATTTTTTTTAGGTAATTTAAATTACATAAAAGATATTAAAAAAGAAATTAACATACCGATTTTAGCAAAAGATTTTTTTATAGACCCTTTTCAAGTTCTTTATTCAAAAAGTTTTGGATGTGACTGTATACTTGTCATTTTAGCTGCTCTTTCAAACAACCAAGCTGATGAAATCTATAAAACTGCAATAGAAAATAACTTAAGTGTAATCGTTGAAGTGCATAATGAAAAAGAAGCAGAACTGTCTTTAAAATACACGGATGCATTAATTGGTATAAATAATCGAGATCTAAAAACTTTAAATGTCTCTCTTAAAAACAGTATTAATATGTACAAAAAAATAATTTCTCATAAAGGACCTATTGTTTCAGAAAGCGGAATTAAAACAAAAGAGGATGTTCAGTTCATTTATGATCAAACAGGAATTAAAAACTTCCTGATTGGTGAATCACTTTTAGCAAGTGGCAAAACCTCAGAATTAATAAAAGAAATGCATTCAATTAACCTTTAAAATAGCCATCAATTAGAGGTTGATTAAAAAAGAGAACTTTTGTAGAACAAATATGTACGAGGTTTGTTCTTATGCTAACTAAAAAACAAAAAAACTTACTACTTTTTATCAATAAAAAAATTAGATCGACTGGTGTGTCTCCTTCCTACGAAGAAATGAAAGATTCACTCAACCTTAAGTCGAAATCAGGTATTCATAGATTAATTTCTGCATTAGAAGAACGAGGATTTATTAAAAGATTAGCACACAAAGCTAGAGCATTAGAAGTTGTAAAATTACCAGAAAATGCAAGCGCTAATGATATTTTTAATAGTTTCACACCAAGCGTAATCAAAGGTGGTCTAGATAAATCAACTAAAACTTCTACTGAAGTTTCTGTTCTTGGAACTATTGCAGCTGGAACTCCAATTGAAGCTATTCAGCAAGAAGTTGATCGAGTAGCTTTACCTGAGAATTTACAAAACAAAGGAGAACATTACGGTTTAAGAGTTAAAGGTGATTCAATGATTGAAGCTGGTATAAATGATGGTGACACGGTGATTGTTCAAAAAACAAATATAGTTGAAAATGGTCAAATAGCTGTTGTTCTGATTGATGACCAAGAAGCTACTTTAAAAAGAGTAAGAAAAAAAGGTAATACGATTGCACTTGAAGCTGCAAATAAAAATTACGGTACTAAAATTTACGCAGCAAATAGAATAAAAGTTCAAGGTAAATTAGTCTCTTTATATAGAAACTTTCACTAAAATAGTTTAATTAAACTAAATGAGTTTTATTTGTAGGTTTGCGCCCTCTCCTACTGGGCCTTTACATATTGGAGGTGTCCGAACTGCATTATTTAATTGGCTTCTAGCAAAAAAAAATAAAGGTAAATATTTTCTAAGAATAGAAGATACTGATAAAGAAAGATCAAAAGAGGAATTTAAACTTCAAATTATATCATCATTGTCATGGTTAGGCATAGAACATGATGGTGAACCTTATATACAATCAAAAAATATTAAGAGGCATATTGAAGTTGCTGAAGAATTGATCAAAAAAGATTTTGCTTATTATTGTTATTGTTCAGAAGAAGAATTAGAGGCTCAAAAAAGTTTAGCTAAAAAAAAAAATTTGCCATTTGTATACAACCGAAAATGCAGAGATTTAAAAGAAAGTAAAAAAGAACCGGGTGTACTTAGATTTAAAAGTAAAATTTCAGGCTCAACCTTGATAAAAGACTTAGTTCAAGGTGATAGAAATATAGCTAATTCTACTATTGAAGATTTTGTTATTTTAAGAAAAGATAAAACCCCTACCTACCAATTATCAGCAACCGTAGATGACCATGAAATGAAAATTACTCATGTAATTAGAGGTGATGATCATATGATTAATTCCTTCAAACAGAAGCAAATCTATGAAGCCATGGGTTGGGA
>VMBT01001834.1_pt1 | contig 11020 bp, 7 predicted proteins | sample 4404301 | NCBI WGS metagenome assembly VMBT01 (sample SAMN12238535, study PRJNA552566) | marine metagenome | isolation source: Coastal seawater | place: USA: coastal Georgia, Sapelo Island | collected 2008-08/2009-08
AGCTGCAAGCGCTATGCTCAAATTTACTTGTAGCCTTTCCTGCTAAGCTACTCTTGAATAGAAGAGAGAGTTATCGGCTATTGCCGGGCGTTCTTCGTGCAGTACCTTCGGGCAAAACAAACCTCCTGAATCCAACCATCACTTGCTGGGACCGAATGCCGACTTGGAATCTTGTATTTGACATCGACTTTACCCTCACTGGAGATCTGCCATCGTTGCGTAAACTTGGGCAAAAACTCGAACGTCTCCAACAAGCAGACCAGGCTCGGGTACTGTTCTGCACAGGTCGGCCTTATCCTGATGTGCTCCATGGATTGAAGCACGAGGAGTTACCTCAGCCAGACGCCATTATTGCTCAAACGGGAGCTGAACTTTATCTACCTCCTTTTGGGAGTTTCTCGACACCACTTCTCGATTGGCAACTGCAACTTGAGAAGTTTGGCTTCTCGGTGGAGGAAGTTCATCAGCGATTGATTGACTTGAATGATGTGATCAGCTTGGAAGCAGCCAATTGCCAGACCCCCCACAAGGTCTCGTACGCGATTATGGATCCCAAACAGCCGCTTGCGTGGCTAGCCGAAATTTCAAGGCGCATGGTGGAGCCTGTTGGACGCTACCAAGTGATCTGTGCTGCTTTTGGAGAAAGTTACTATGTCGATATTTTGCCAGGGATGGTCAACAAGGGGAAAGCGCTGCACTACCTGCTGGAACTACTGAAATGGCAGGAAGCAAACACAATTGTTGCCGGGGACAGTGGTAACGATCAGTCAATGTTTGACGAAGGTTTTCGGGGGATTCTCGTGGGCAATGCTCGGCCAGAAGTCAAAGAATATTTACAGAAATTTCCAGCGGAGCAGTTCTACCAAGCGCAGCAAAATTATGCGAAGGGTGTGTTGGAAGGCTTGGCTCATTGGCAGGTTCCAACCTTTGATGATTGATAGGACAGGTATCTGAGATTGAAATCTACATGGGTATTCGTAGATCCTTTTAGGCTAGCTGCAGAGGAACTTCCTGGAGTATCTGTTCGAGGTTGCTGCAAAGCCGTTCCGCTTCAGATTCTGGAAGAACCAGTGGGGGTTTGAACTTGATCACATTATGATCCGGCCCATCTGTACTGAGCAGGAATCCTTGGGCTTTCATCCGCTCCACAACATAGGTTGCTCGGGCTGCACAAGGTGTTCTTTGTGCGGGATCAGCAACGAACTCCATACCAAGAAAGAGACCCTCCCCACGAACTTGTCCCAGCGCAGGACACTGCTTTGACATTCCCTTCCAGCGTTCAAGCAGATAATTCCCCAAGGTCAGTGCATGTTTTTGGAGGTTTTCTTCTTCAATCACATCCAGTACGGCGTTACCCACTGCCGCAGAAACAGGGTTTCCACCAAAGGTGTTGAAGTATTCCATTCCATTGGCAAAGGCTTCTGCAATTTCGGCAGTGGTGATCACAGCTGCGAGAGGATGTCCATTACCGATCGGTTTTCCTAGAGTAACAATATCTGGAACGACTCCCTGTAGTTCAAATCCCCAAAAGGTTTTCCCCACCCTACCAAAACCCACCTGTACCTCATCGGCAATGCACAGTCCTCCAAGCCTGCGAACTCCTGCATAAGCAGTCTGTAAATAATTTTCTGGAAGAACAATCTGTCCTCCACAACTCAGAATTGATTCGCAAATGAACCCAGCCAACCCGGTTTCGGATTTTGCGAGTGATTCTGCGTGCTCAATGACCTTTTCCCCATAGGCTGAGCCTGGATCAGGATGATGCTCCCTGTACACTCCTCGATACGTATCAGGCATGGGAGTGGTTCTTACCCAGTCTGGTGCTCCTTTTCCACCAGGCCCATTGTGCTTGTACGGACTCAAGTCTATCAGAGATTTTGTATGCCCATGATAGCCAACGTCCACCACCACCATCCCCTGAGCTTGGGTGTGGGCTTGAGCTAGTCGAAGCGCCAGTTCATTGGCTTCACTGCCAGTACAAACCAAGAAACAGACGTTCAGTGGGTCAGGAAACAAGCCACACAAGCGCTCTGCGTACCTGACGAGTTCAGGGTGAAGGTAGCGAGTGTTTGTGTTGAGTAGGCTACTTTGTTTTCTTTGGGCTTCGACAACCCTGGGATGACAGTGCCCGACATGAGCAACATTGTTCACACAGTCAACAAAGCGACGCCCGAGAGAATCAATCAGGTAGACTCCCTCTCCCCGTAGAATAGTGAGCGGTTCTTTGTAGGACAGAGAGAGATTGCGTCCCATGATGTGGAGGCGTCTGGCCAATAAATCTTGTGGCAGGCCTTCCGGTTCTACCCAGGATTGCTCTTGGATTCCGAGTAAACGATAGGGATTGGGACTGAGCTGCTTCCAGAAACTTTGTTCGGAAGGCAAGGCGACACCCGGGAAATCGGTTTCCCATCCCATTCGATGACCGATCACCTGCAAGTGCAGATGCGGAGGCCAGTTGCCATTTCGGGGTGATGCTCCGATCCTCGCAATACGAGTCCCGGCTTGGACGAAGTCTCCCGGTTGCCAGAGTTCTAGGCACTCTGGATCAAGATGGCCGTAGAGCGTGAAGAATTTCTCTCCATTCAGATCCTCATGCTGCAACATGAGTGTAGGGCCATAGTCCTGCTCTTGAGCGTTATCATGAACCGTGACGAAGGTCCCATCCAGTGGAGCAAATATGGGCGTTCCAGCTAGTCCGAAAACATCCAGTCCCAGGTGTACGGTGCGCGATTCTAGATCCTGCTGAAATTCAGGTGCCGTGTAGCAAAGTCGAATCTCATCATAGAGTCCAAGAGCGAAGATCTTTTGTGCACTTTCAATGGCTTGTTGAATGCGAGCAGACTGTTCCTCAACGTCACCACTCAGCCAATCGCTGGTAGGGCTCTCGATTCCCAGTGGCAAGAGCAGGGTGTTGTCGGGAGTGAGAGCTTGGCCCATCACCGGAAAAAACATTTGTTTTTCCAAAATAGTTTCTAGAGAAACCTTTCGGTGGATAGGGGAATGGCCACAGGCGAATCTGGAGCGGGCGATACCCTCCTCCAGTGAGAGAGCATTTAAGCGTTGAAGTAACTCTCGAATTGGTTGCTGACTGATCAAGAGATATTCATTTTCCGGCTGCTCCTGAATTTGTTTTGCAGCCATCACGATGCTCACACCGAGTCGCATCAGTGCCATTGGCCAGACAAACTCAGCCTCCTGCAAAGAGAGTGGCCTGGCTTGACTGAAACCACCGAGCGTTGCCTGCAATGCTTTCCAAGGAGCTATTTGACCAAGAAGAGTATAGGCCAAAGTCACAGCTGCTTCTGCACAAGTCCAGGAAACAACCATGTCGCCAAAGTCGATCAAGCTCAACTCTGGGGGTCCTTCAAGCCCACCATGGACCAGTACGTTGTAGTCGTTGGCGTCGTTCTGAATCAGGGAACGAGGTAAGTCTCTCTCCAGAGGTCGTCCATACCTGTCGTATAAGCGTAGGGCTTGCTCCAGAAAATTCTTGAGTAAGGGATCCGTCACCAGGGAAAGACCTTCTTCCACAATTTGCGAAGCTTGATTAGGGTGCCACGGTAGTTCTGGATGGGGATCTGGAACAGTAAGGGTAGAGAGCGAAGTGGCAACTCGTCCCATCAAGTGACCAACGGAATGAAAAAGTTCGGTGGTATGTGGTCGGAATTCGGCGAGGGGAATGCCTGGCTGCCAGCTTTGCAAGCGTAACCAGCAGGCACTCCCATTCTGTAAGCTTCCCTCGGAAATAAAACGTCCAACCTGATCCGCCAGTGGGTTTGGTACCAGACTGCCCAATTCAGAGTTCAGGTGCTGCATCGCTCGAATTTCAGTCTTCAGACTCTCCAGAGGAACCTCAGCATTCACCACTTTGAAAGTGTTTTTCTCTCCGCTTGCTAAGCAGAGTTGAAAGTTACGGTCTCTTTCCCCAGGCAGGGCAACCAGTTGCCCGGTCAAGCCGTAGTGTTGAGCAAGCAGTTCCAGCGCTTCTGCTTCAGTAAGTTGCGGAGGTGTCATTTTTTTGGAATAGGCGTGGTTCTTCGTTCCAGCCACTTGAGCAGACTGGCAGCCGCAAGGGTAAGCACGACGTATAGAATCGCGGCTGTATTGAACGGAGCAAAAGGAAGAAAACTACTCGCTTGGAATTCGCGCATCCGTTGGGTGGCATCGCGAACTGAAAGAATGGACAGGAGTGCCGTGTCCTTCAGCATTGCGATGAATTCATTGCCAAGTGGTGGAATGACGATGCGCAGGGCCTGTGGCAGAATAACCAATCTGGCGGTTTGCCATCGGTCGAGTCCAAGTGTTCGGGCTGCCTCTACCTGCCCTTTGGGAACAGCCTCGATGCCAGCCCTGAAAATCTCTGCCATGTAGGCCGAGTAGCCCAGACAGATTGCAAACACTCCCCGGATCATATTGGGCAGGTCAATAAACCCATCGGTGGCTTGTTTGACAGCGCCACTGAGTGGCAATCCCACGTAGAGGATAATCACCAGCATGGGAATCCCACGTAGGATATCAATATAGAACTCGGCAAAGACAGCCAATGGATGCATCCGGTGCTGCCATCCTCCGAAGGTCAGCAATCCAAGTAAAAAGCCGAAGACACCAAAGACCATTGCGGGTGTTCTGTACTCATCGGCTAGAAACTCGGTGCGCCAAAGAATGGGGGCTTCTGCAGGAAGGGCTGATTCTGGGATAAAAGCGGCGCTGATTCTTTTGTCTTCTGCATAGAGCTTCAGAGCTTGCTCAACATCCCTAGCAGCGCGGATCTGCATCTCCACACCATTGTCAAACTCACCGTAGCGCAGCGTGTCTGCTAAACGTTGTGGAGTATCCTTGATGAAAGCAGCACGTCCTTCTGTGGTTCCAATCAAGACATACTGTTCTTGTGGCATTTGGGAGAAGATCAACCCAATGCCCAACAGTAGTCCGGCAATCACTCCGTAGCGTCGATAAATGTTGGGGTTGGGCTGCAGGGATAGCATTCCCGCTAGAATCAGTCCAAGGATGGCGGAGGCTACATAAGCGAAAATGGCTGCCCGCAGGGTCAACAACAAGCCAGTAGCAAAACTCAGTCGTGCAACCAGAATTAAGAAGAGTAGGCTTCCTCCTTGGAGGATCAGCAGTAAACGCCAAATCCAACGGTTGATAGTCTCTGGCAATTTCTTACTGAGACCGACTGCACCGAGCAAGGTAGTCCCAAGAAGATAGGGCCACCGCAGAGTCTCCAGCCATCCTTGCATCCAGGCCTGTCCTTCTGGAGTAAGGGCTGGATAATTGACCTTGGGATCTCGGAATGGATTGCTGCGGGCATCCAGTAGGTCTCCAATCACTGAATCCCAGAAAGGCGCCAAATCCCATCGTGTGAGTAGCCAGGACATCAACAACAAGTGCAGCACCAGTCCCAACCAGGAGACTTCACGAGGATAGGAAAGCCAACTTGGAGATTTGCGAACAAGAAGGATGGGGATCAATCCGCTCAACAACCCTAGCAGCAAAACCAGGAAGATTTGAAAGACTTCTGCAGCACCTTCCTCAACACCAACGATGAAGGCGAGGGAGCGGCTGTAGTTGGTGGAAGTGGCGAAGAGATAGATGAAGAAGGGCGCGCTGGCCAGCAGCACAAGATTGCTGGCCCGAAGCTGAAGCCACTCCGGGCCGATGCGCCTTGGTGAAGGGTCGGTCATGAGGCGCGAGTCAAATTATTCGCTCCAGTATTTCAGGACGAGCTTATCGAGCGTGCCGTCAGCTTTGACTTGGGCAAGACCGGTGTTGAAGGCGTCAACCATCCCATCCCCCTCACGGAAAACCAGTCCCAGAGGATCACTATTGAGACCACGAATGCCGACAACCAATTCACCAGCAAATTGCTGCTCATAAGCTGCGGCGGAAGTACCGTCAATCACCAAGCCATCGACATCTCCATTACGCAGGGCCTGAACCGCAGCGGCAAAGGTGTCGAAAAGAGCGACATTGTTACGGCCAACCAACTCTTCGGCGAGTTGAGCATTGGTGGTTCCAGTTTGTGAAGCCAACTTTCGCCCAGCTCCTTTCATGTCATCCAGTGTCATACCCTCGTCATCAACACGGACCATGATTGCCTGGCTAACCACGAGATATGGATCACTAAAGTCCATTTGCTTGTCGCGTTCTGGTGTGATGGAAACACCAGAGACAACCATATCGAATTCGCCCTGCTGTAGCGCAGCAAAGATTCCATCCCAGGCAGTGGTCACGAACTGGGGTACACAGTTGATCCGCTCACAGATCGCATCAACCAAATCCACATCAAACCCAATAATCTCTCCAGTTTTTTCATCCACCATCTCCATTGGAGGATACGTGGTGTCGGAGCCAATCCGGAGTACTTTACCACCTAGGTCAGCGGCGTGCACCCAACCGGCAAAAAGCATTAAAGTTGCGGCAATAATGAATCTTTTCATAAGGAATCCCCTGCTGAGAAGTGAACGTTGAAACGTAACTATCATGAACAACCGAGGGACTGTTATAGGGGAAATCCTGCCTTGGATGCAAGAAAAACTAGCTCTGCCAACCGCATCTGACAGGATTATCGTTTTTACACCCCTCCTGGAGATTCTTGTGTTGGAGAAAATAAATCGACCCTGCATTCTGGCTAACCATTGAACACTACTGGAAAAACTTGGGTTTATTGCTATCGTAAGGCTCTTAGTAAATCAGAGCCAATATCTAGGGCAGCTTTCCTTCCAGGAGTTCCTCTGATTCTGAAAAATCCAAATACTTTGGGATATTCAAGCAGTAATTTAATGGATTCTAATCGACTATGAAGATTCGTCGCATTCTCTACTGGTTTCTTCCCACGCTAATCATTGCTTCTACCTTAGGAATACACCTCCTCGAATATCTAGTTACTGAGAATTCAGAAACACAATACGGAAGCCTCTTCAATAGCTTTTATTGGACGATTGTGACTATCTCGACAGTGGGCTTTGGAGATATGTCTCCTCAAACTGTTCTTGGCCGGGTGTTTACGATTCTTGTAATTATCGGAGGCGTCCTCAACTATTCCCTAATTGTCTCTTTATTGACCACCAAGTTCAGCGAGTATCGCTCTTCGACTGAAAAGGGGCTAGACCCGGTTAAGAAGCAGGGTCATACCCTTGTTTGTTCGGATGATCCGGCCTGGATGACTAAAATTCTTGGACAGAATCAGCAGTTGGTTCAAGAGCGTAAGATTGTAATCGTTTCTCCATCCACTCAACATCCTTTGTTGACCACAGAATACAAGGATGTCAATTGGGTTGCTGGGGACCCTCAACAGGTGGACACCTTGCTCAAGGCTGCGGCCACTTCAGCTCATACGGCCTATGTCTATTTCAAGAACAGCAACCAGGGATTGATCACGGTGTTGCAACTGGAAACCCTTAGCAAGGGAGAACTGATTACCCTGGCCCAGTATGTCGGCAGTGATTTTCGTAAGTATTTTGCTGATGTGGGTTGTGATCATGCGCTGAATCCATATGACCTGTATGTGCCGATGATGCTCCAAGCATTTCGCTCACAGGGGGGGCCTTCTTGGATTAGGGGAGTGGTGCATCATTCACAGGAGCACCAACTGGAAACACAACCGCTACCATCGAAATTTGCGGATAAAACCTGGATAGAGTACGTGCATGCAACCAAGCGATCGACGGGACACATGCCACTAGGGATCGTGATGGAGGAAGTAGTCTTGATTAATCCGAGTTCTGAGCACGTCTTACGTCGAGATAACCAGGTGATCCAGTTGCAGTCTGTTGCTGAGCGCAAGGGGGGAGACCTGGAAGAGCATGGGATCGAAGTGTTTGGGATGGATGATATTCGTATTGATGGACATCTACTGATCAACTCAGACAACCCTATTTTTATCCGGCGCATGCTGAGAGAGCTATCCCGTGGGGAATTGGGAGATCACATTGTAGTGTTGACCAGCTTGCCACAGTCGGAAGAAATTCCAGAGAATCTTTCAGTGGAGTGGATTGAGGATCCCACTAACAGCGAGGAAGCTTTCCGCAAAGCACGGGCCTCCTTGGCCAAGGTGGCTTTTGTCGATCATCTGCAAGATGGCCAGACCTTTATGGCTGTACTGTGTCTGGAGCAGGAAACAGACGGTGAAATTTTTACGATTGCAACCTTCCGTGATGATAACTTTGACCAACATCTCCTCAAGGTGGGTTGTGATTTCTGCCTCAAGTTTGATGATCTGGTTGTCCCGATACTTGCCCAGTCTGCCAACAACAGCGGCTTGGGTAACCTGGTGAGCCAGTTACTATCCAACGATCTAAGTACCCAGAGTCTGTTTGTCCGCCGATTGAGCTATGATTGGACAACGGCCAATTGGGAGGAAACAATCCTCAAGATCAAAAAAGAATACGGCTACCTTCCTGTGGGATTAATTCGTCGAGGAACCAACAAACTACTGGTAAATCCACATTTTGGCCAATTGGTCAACCCTGGCGACAGCTTGATCTTCATTGCCAAGGAGTCTGCATTGCGAGGTCAACATCTGTTTGATTTGAATCATACGGATCAGGTTGTTGCACAGTCATCTCCGACCAAAGCTCCAGAAAAAACAGAGAAAGGCACTGATGAAGAACATTTAACACAGCAGGCCCTCAAACTGCTGCGTCAAGGTGGTGATGCCAGTGCGGCTTATCGTTTGCTGATGCAGGCAGCAACGCTGGGCAGTGCCGAGGCAAAGTATGAACTTGGTATTTTGAATTTCCGTGGAAAAGGCATTCCTAAAAATCTGGATGAAGCCTACTACTGGTTCCGTGAGTCGGCTATCTCTGGTTATGAGCAGTCTCAGAATGTGCTCTCTACCATTAGAATTTTACGAGAGACCGAGCAGAAATTTGAGGAGACAGAAGACCAGATTCCAGAGTTCAATCCAGAAATGTTGAAGATGTTTACCCCCACACAGCGACGCTGGTTTGCACGGATGGTAGTGGCCATGGTCCAGGCAGATGGTCGAGTTGATCTACATGAGCGTGCCTTTGTGCACTCCGCCATTCAACTCCTCTCAGATCACGAGGAGATCCTTGATCTGGAAGAGTATGTACTGCATGGAAAATGTCCTGAAGTGGAGCCGATTGAACTATCCAAGGAATTGAGAGATCGTGTTCTGGATAGCCTACTCAACGTGGCTACGATTGATCGGCATTTTGACGAGGCAGAGAGCGAACTACTGAGCAAAATCGCCCTGTCTGTGGGCTGTGATGAGCAAATGGTGGAACAACTCCTGGAGATTGGTAATACCCGGGTACAACAATTCCACTCCACTCAACTGCACGCTCCAAACGTTCGTGCGCGTGTTTGATTCTATCCAGATTTGGTGACTGAAGAAAAATGGACTCACATACCTGGTTGATCTATTCAGTCGCTGCTCTCGGACTCTCCCTCTCTCCGGGGCCAAACGGCCTACTCGCTCTCACCCATGGTGCTCTTTACGGATGGCGTCGAACTCTCAGCACGATCGCTGGTGGAGCGGTGGGGTTCACAATCCTCATTGCACTCTCGCTATTTGGGATCGGCGCACTGCTTCAATCCACGTTGATCGGTCTGACCATTCTCAAGCTGGTTGGCGGGGCCTACCTGATCTGGCTTGGTATTCAAGTCTGGCGAGCCCCACCTGTGGGAGAAACGCTTGCGCCTGTATTGCAGAGTTCTCGTAAGAGGACGCTCTTTCGTCAGGGTGCCCTTTCGGCGGTGACCAATCCCAAGGGGATTCTCTTCTTTGCCGCCTTTTTGCCCCAGTTTGTTGATCCTCAGCGAGAACTCGTCCTGCAGTTTGTGTTGATGGCGGCCACTTTTGTGCTGATTGAGATTGTTACGGAGCTTTGCCTGGCCAGCTTGGCGCAACGGATTCGCCCTTGGTTGCAGCGGGTGGGACAGCGTTTCAACCAGATTTGTGGAGGGCTTTTCATTGCGATTGGCTTAGCGCTTCCCCTGAGAAGCTGAGCAGAGACCTTGATTTACTCCCTGCGAGGTAGGTTATTGACAAAGCTGTTGATCTCATTATTTTTGTGTAAGCAAAAATAAAGGAGATAATATGGAAAGCCTTACTCAACTTGATCCAGACTTTCAACTTGATACGACTGCCCAACTCTTCAAGGCACTTGCGGAACCAGCCCGTCTACGCATTCTGAATTTACTTGTTCACGGAGGAGAGCTTTGCAATTGCCAGGTGGAAGCGGTCACAGGTTACCGAAATCCTAAAATTTCCCGCCATTTCCAGTTCCTCAAACACGCGGGTTTGATCCAGTTTCGTCGTGAAGGCACCTGGATTTTCTACTCACTTCGTCAACCTGAAAGTGATCGACTTCAAGCTGTGCAGGCGCTGCTGCCTTTGCTTGCTCAGTGGCATCCGATCTGTGTTGAGGATCTGGAGCGCTGGAAGACCATTGCTCAACGGCCCTTGAGTGAGATCTGTTCACGCTGATCCTGCTTCTTTCTCAAGGATTTCCTTGTAGAAACAACTCTCCTACACCCCAAGAGTAAATTGAGAACGCATATGGCACGCATCGCTATCAACGGCTTAGGCAGAATTGGCAAACTTTTACTCAGAGCACTGATTGATCAGGGGGTTCAACCTCATGAGATTTGCTTACTGAATGATGCTGTAGGTACTCCCGAATTGCACGCACATCTTCTGGAATTCGACACGGTTCATGGCCGCTGGCCGGCTCAGATCTCTTTTGATTCAGAAAGTATCATAGTTGAGGATCGAAAGATCCCAATGCTAGCGCTTGAAAGGATTGAGCAGTTGCCTCTTAAAGAGGCGGGTGTTGATCTGGTCATTGATTGCACAGGTTTTTTCAAGACACCGGAGCGAGTTCAGCCGTATTTTCAGGCAGGAGTCAAAAAGGTGTTGGTCTCTGCTCCTATTAAGAGTGAACCAGCCCTTAACTTGGTCTATGGGATCAATCATCATCTGTATGACCCTTTGCAACATCATTTGATCACGGCAGCCAGCTGCACAACCAATTGTCTGGCTCCAGTT
>VMBT01001841.1_pt1 | contig 11002 bp, 9 predicted proteins | sample 4404301 | NCBI WGS metagenome assembly VMBT01 (sample SAMN12238535, study PRJNA552566) | marine metagenome | isolation source: Coastal seawater | place: USA: coastal Georgia, Sapelo Island | collected 2008-08/2009-08
TGAGGATCCCCTGTCGCGAGTTCGCCCGCGAGAACCACGAGTACGGCTACTGGGGTGGCGAGAACGAAGAGGACCGCCACCTCCTCGGCTACACCGTGGCCGCGCCCATCGGTATTCGCGCCCGCAACTCCTAAGACCCCCACTCCGCCGGCGACCCCCTCCCCCCGGACGGTCGCCGGCGGCTCGGGGTGTCGGACACCCCCGGCCTAGGTTGGAGCCGATGCCGCCCACCGACGCCTCTCGGACCTGCACCGTTCTCGATCTCGAGACCTCAGGCCTTAACGCTCGCTCCGACCGAATCCTCCAAATCGCGGCTGTCGACCTCACCCTCTCCGAACAGGCAGGCATCGTCTCCGCCGTCCCGACCGGCGAATGGTCAACCCTCGTCAGGCTCCCCCGACCGTGGACGCGCGTCGGCGCCAGCGAGGTTCACGGCCTCAACCGCCGAACCCTCCGACGGGGGATCCCACTCCGCGAGGCCGTCGCCGAACTCGACCGTCGGCTCGAGGGCCGTACCGCCGTCGCCCACAACCTCGACTTCGACTGGGCCTTCCTCACCACCGCCCGCGAACACGAGGGCCTGCCGGCCTCGCACGCTCCGACCGCGTGCACCCTCAGGATCTCCCGCAGCCTCGACCCAGATCGGCGGCGATCCCACCGTCTCGGCGACCTGTGCCGCGAGCACGACATCCCCCTCGTCAACGCTCACGACGCCCTCGCCGACGCGCGCGCGACCGCCGCCCTGCTGCCGATACTCCTCAACCGTGCCGGGGGCCTACGAGCCCTCCGGTCGGACGCCGATCACTCAGCGTCGTAACGCTCAAGCACTCTCCGGGCAGCATCGCGCCCGATGGCGCGCATCGAATCAGGGCTGACCACCTCGACCTGATCACCGAGCCGCAACAACACGCGAGCCAACCAACCCTCCCCGGTCACCGCCATGCGCGCCGACACCCACCCGTCCGCATCAGGTTCGCTGACCGAATCGACCGGATAACGCTCGATCACCCAACGCCCCGCCGGCCCGACCCGGAGATCGACGCGCTCGATGTCGGCATCGACGAACCAGGTACCCGGAGCGCCGAGATCCGACGGGGGACGCCGATCCGACGGGCCACCAACTTGGAGGGACTCGATTCGATCGACGCGGAAGTCGCGCACCTCATCGCTCAGCGAGTCGTGGGCGGTCACGTACCACCGACCGAAGTCGATGAAGGTCCGGAACGGGGTCAACACGCGCTCCGTCGCCTCCTCCCGGGTCCGCGACCGGTAGACGACCGACACCTCCCGGCCCTCCCGGGCCGCCTCGGTGAGTTCGGTGACCTCAGCCGGATTCGCGCTGATAACGAGCACGCCCGTGTCATCTTCTCCAAGCCCCACCGCCAGCTTCCTGAGGCCGCGGTTGAGGGCACCCTCCGGATCGGCTCCCGGAAGTTGCATCGCCGCTCGACCCGCCGCCAAGAGCTCGAAGGCCTCTTCCTCGGTGAGGCGCAGCGGCCGAAGGAAGAGTCGCGGAACACCAACGTTGATGGTGCCCTCATCGATGAAGAGGTCGATGAGCTCATCGACGTAGGGCGGAAGCCCACACATCGCCACCAATTCGAGATCACGCACCAGATCGCTCTCCGAGACCGCGAAGCGGGTTGCGGTCTCGGCGACCGAGGCAGCCCCCCGCTCCATGAGCCACGGGAGGATCACGAGCAAGCGGCTCAGCCGAGACTCCGCCGACTTGGGTGAACGAGCACCGCTCACGACGCCACCGCCCGGAGCCGCCCGATCACCTCGTCACGAACATCCGCCGGTTCGAGCACCACGGCGTGCTCGAGAAACCCGAGCACCCACGAGACCAGCGCGTCGAGACTCGCGAACGGCACCGCCACCTCTACCGAACCGTCGTCGTGGCGGGCAAGCACTCGATCCGGGCCGAGCTCGCGGACCGCGGTGAACGCCCGGAACCGGTCGATGAGGATCCGCGCGGAGCGAACGGTGTGCTGATCCGCCCCGAGCATCATCGGGTCCTCCGGAAGGGCGGTGCGAACATCGAAGCCCTCGGGCACCTCGATCGACTCCTCGAGCACCTCCACACGGCCACCGATGATGCGATCGACTCGGAACGTTCGACGGTCCCCTCGGGATCGATCGTGGCCGACGAGATACCAGAAGCCGTCGCGGAGCAGCAGCCCCCATGGTTCGACTACACGGTCGACATCGCCATAGGAGAACGCGACCGCTCGACGATCGGTCAGGGCACCACGCAGGACGGGCAGCACCTCGGTGGTGGGCACGCTCATCGCGACGAACACCGGGCCATCGGCCGCGCCGGCACCCAATTTCCACAGGGCGTCGCGTCCGCTCTCCGATCCCGGCCGCGTCGCGGCGAGTGCGAGTTGCAGTGCCCGCAGTTCCTCCTCGTCGAGCCCGAGGTCGGGGATCTCCATCTCGCGGCGAATCACCCAGTACCCCATCTGACCTGCCCGGTCGCCGGTCAGCGTCTCCGAGGAGATCTCGACGCCGATATCGCGAAGAGCGGCTTTGTCGCGCTCGAAGGCGGCCCGCCGGGCATCGTGGCCCTCGGGGTATTGGCCGCCGAGCTCCGAGGCGATCACATCGAGGGTCACCGGCTCGCGGGTCTCGAGCAGGAGCGCGAGCAGGTTGGTGAGGCGCTCGACCCGGTCGGCCATCAGCGGCGGTACTCGTAGAAGCCGCGGCCAGCCTTGCGTCCAAGAAGGCCAGCGTCGACCATGCGCGACAGGAGCGGCGGCGGCGCGTAGAGCGGCTCCTTGAACTCCTCGTAGAGGCTCTCAGCGACCGCGAGGGTGGTGTCGAGACCGATGAGATCGGTGAGGCGCAGCGGACCCATCGGATGGCTGCACCCCTCGACCATGCCGACATCGATGTCATCACGGGAGGCGAATCCGGACTCCATCATGCGAATCGCCGACAGCAGATACGGGATGAGTAGCGCGTTGACCACGAAACCAGCGCGATCTTGCGACCTGATCACCCGCTTGTCGAGGGCGGTGGTCGCCAACTCCTCCGCCCGGGCGATGGTGTCGGGGGCCGTCATCAAGCTCGTGACGATCTCGACGAGCCGGAGCACCGGGACCGGATTGAAGAAGTGGACCCCGATGACCTGCTCTGGTCGAGCGGTAACGGTGCCGAGCTTCATGATCGGAATCGACGAGGTGTTGCTCGCGAGGATCGCGGCGTCGTCCACGAGGACACGGTCGAGCTCGCGGAAGATCTCGACCTTCATCGACTCATCTTCGACCACCGCTTCGATCACCATCTGGCGGTCCGAGAGGTCGTCGATCGAGGTCGTGAACGACAGTCGCCCGAGTGCCTCGTCGCGGGCGGCCTCGGTGAGTTTGCCGGCGGCAAGGCCACGATCGAGGGAGGTCACCAACCGCTGGCGTCCCGCTTCGGCCGCCTCGGCACTCACCTCACGGACGGTGACATCGAGTCCCGCGCGGGCGCAGACCTCCGCGATTCCCGACCCCATCAGCCCGCAACCGATCACGCCGACCCGCTCGATTCCCATCCGTTCCTCCGTACTCGCGTCGCTTCAATCGCCGACGGCATCGACAACCTCCCCATTCTGGCCGATCGTGCGGACCCCCGGGCAGCGAGACCAACCCGTCAGAGCGGATTCGTGCCGCTCTACGGGCCGAGAGGCAAACTTGCTCGATGAGCGGGCTCGACGACGCGGCAACCCCGGTCCACGGGGTGAGGCGCGTGTGGACCGGAGAACCACACCCGCTCGGCGCTACCCACGACGGCGAGGGAACCAACTTCGCCTTGTTCTCGAGCGTCGCCGAGGGAGTCGAGCTCTGCCTCCTCGACGGAGACAGCCGACACGAGACGAGGATCGAGCTCACCGAGGTCGACGGCCATATCTGGCACGCGTATCTCCCCGACGTCGGACCCGGTCAGCGCTACGGATACCGCGTCCACGGACCGTGGGAGCCCTCACGAGGCCGGCGATGCAATGCATCGAAACTCCTCCTCGATCCCTACGCGCGATCCGTAACCGGCGCGGTCGACTGGTCGCCAGCCTGCTACGGCCACGACCCCGACGACATCGACCGCCCGAACACCCACGACAGCGCTCCCTTCGTCCCGCTCGGCGTCGTGACAGGCGGGGAGTTCGACTGGGGAGACGACCGGCCGCCTCAGGTGCCCATGCATCGCAGCGTCATCTACGAGACCCACGTGCGCGGGATGACACTTCGCCATCCCGCCGTCCCCGACCACCTGCGCGGGACCTACGCCGGCATCGCCCACCCCGCCGTGATCGAGCACCTGGTCTCCCTCGGCATCACCGCGGTCGAGCTCATGCCCGTGCACCGCTTCGTCGACGATCACCATCTGACCGAGCGCGGGCTCCGCAACTACTGGGGCTACAACACCCTCGCCTACCTGAGCCCTCACGACGCGTACGCCGAACCAGGCGTGCCGCCCATGGACTCCTTCCGGTCCATGGTCCGGGCCCTGCACACCGCCGGGATCGAGGTCATCCTCGACGTCGTTTACAACCACACCGCCGAGGGCAATCACCTCGGCCCGACCCTCTCGCTCCGCGGCATCGACAACGAGGCGTACTACCGACTCGTCGACGACGACCCGAGGCACTACCTCGACTTCACCGGCTGTGGGAACACCCTCAACATGCGTCACCCCCACGTCCTACAACTGGTGATGGACAGCCTTCGCCACTGGGTCACCGACATGCACGTCGACGGGTTCCGATTCGATCTCGCCTCCGCGCTCGCCCGCGAGCTCTACGAGGTTGACCGGCTCTCCACCTTCCTCGACATCGTTCACCAGGACCCAGTCCTGTCGAGGGTGAAGTTGATCGCGGAGCCCTGGGATGTCGGCGAGGGCGGCTACCAGGTGGGCGGGTTCCCGCCGAAGTGGTCGGAGTGGAACGCTGACTACCGCGACACCATGCGCGATTTCTGGCGCGGCGAGCACGCCCGACTCGCCGAGTTCGGCCAGCGCTTCACCGGCTCCTCCGACCTCTACATGGCCGACACCCGCCGGCCGTCCGCCTCGGTCAACTTCATCACCTGCCACGACGGGTTCACCCTCTCGGACCTCGTCTCCTACGAACGCAAGCGCAACGAGGACAACGGTGAGGACTCCCGAGATGGCGAGAACCACAACCGGTCGTGGAATCACGGGCATGAGGGACCGACCGACGACCCGGGGATTCAGGAACTGCGCGCTCGTCAACGACGGAACCTGATGGCGACCCTCCTGCTGTCCCAAGGCGTTCCGATGATCCTCGGTGGGGATGAGCTCGGACGAACCCAACACGGAAACAACAACGCCTACTGCCAGGACACCCCGACGTCATGGTTCGACTGGGAGAACACCGACATCGTGTTTCTCGACTGGTGTCGCCGCCTCATCGCCCTTCGCGACGCGCACCCGGTGTTCCGCCGGCGACGCTGGTTCAAGGGCCAGCGGATCCGCGGAGTCGACGACATGGCGTGGTTCCGGCCCGACGGCTGCGAGATGAGCGACGTCGACTGGGAGCAGGGTTTCGCGCAGTCGGTCGCGGTGTTCCTGAACGGCAACACCCTCCGGGCCCCCGACCGCCACGGTGAGCGGATCGTCGACGACTCGTTCCTCGTCATTTTGTCGGCGAGCGATACCGATCTGTCGTGGACACTTCCACCTGAGGGCTGGGGCCGGCGGTGGATCGTCACCCTCGACAGCGACGACCCGTCGGTCGACGAGGAATCCGAGGTGACCTTCGCGGCGGCCCAGTCCGTCGACATCCCGTCGAGATCGCTGCTGGTGCTCCGCAGCCTCGATGCTCAGCGCCGGTGAGCGCGATACCAGTTGAGCCCCGCCGCCGTCGACCGGTCACCGACCGGAATCGACGGATCCTCGATCGCGGCACCGAGTGAGCCGGCGAGCTCCTTGCCGAGTTCGACCCCCCACTGGTCGAAGGAGGGAACACCCCAGAGCGCTCCCTGGAAGATCACGACCCACTCGTAGAGGGCGATCAACTGGCCGAGGACGGATGGGGTGAGTCGCTCGGCAAGGACGACGGTGCTCGGGCGGCCACCCTCGAACCGCCGGTGTGGCTCGCTGGCCTCCGGTCGTCCGAGGGCGAGGGCCTCGACCTGCGCGAAGAGGTTCGCCATCAGCAGGTCGTGCTGGTCGAGGAGATCGTGCTCCGGTCGAGCGAAGCCGATCACATCGACTGGGATGACATCCGTGCCCTGATGGAGCAGTTGGAAGAAGGCGTGCTGGCCGTTCGTACCCGGCTCACCCCACACCACCGGGCCCGTTGGACCATCGACCCGACTGCCGTCGACACGCACCGATTTGCCGTTCGACTCCATGTCGAGTTGCTGAAGGTAGGCGGGGAAACGATCGAGGAGCGCCGCGTAGGGCAACACCGCCTTCGTCGGTCGTCCGAGGAGGTTGCGATGCATAACCCCGATAAGCGCCATGAGTAGCGGGACATCAGCCTCGGGCGGAGTCCCCATCACGTGCTCGTCGACGAGCCGACCCCCGGCGAGGAACTCCGCGAACGCCGCTGGCCCGATCGCGAGCATGACCGAGAATCCAACGGCAGACCACACCGAGTAGCGACCACCGACCCAGTCCCAGAATCCGAGCACACGATTCGCCGGAATACCGAAGTCCGCGGCCCGGTCAACAGCGGTGGACACAGCGACGAAGTGCTCCGCCACCGCCTCCTCACCGAGAGCGTCGACGAGCCAGGCGCGCGCGGTCCTCGCGTTGGCGAGAGTCTCGACCGTGGTGAACGTCTTGGAGACCACGACGAACAGGGTCGATTCGGGCCGACACCGGCCGAGGACAGCGGAGATCTCGGCGCCGTCGACATTCGAGACGAAGTGCGAGTGAAGCCCCGGACGGGTGAAGGGAGCGAGGGCGCGCGTAACCATCGCCGGCCCGAGGTCGGAACCGCCGATTCCGATGTTCACGACATCGGTGATGCGGCCATCGGCGTGCACCTGTTCGGCGAGCGAAGCCATCTGATCGAGCACCCGGTGCACATCGGCGACGACGTCGCGGCCGTCGACCGCCATCGACGCACCCCGCGGGGCGCGGAGCGCCGGATGAGCGACCGCTCGGTCCTCCGTGCGGTTGACGCGCTCGCCGGCGAGCAGCGCGTCCCGGAACTCGAGCACCCGGACTCAATGGCGACCTCCACGAGATCCTCGATCGTCTCGTCGGTCACGGGCTGTCGGGAGAGGTCGACCCTCAGCGCCCCGACGTGCAGGACCAGCCGCTCCGCCCGACCGGGATCGCCGCGCATCAAGTCGGCGAGACCGACGTCGGGCATCCGAACCTGTCCGAGGGAGCGTCCACCCATCGCGACGACCATACCGAGCGCCGGGTACCTCCCGTCGTAGCCTCGGCGCCGTGAACCAGGAAGCCGCCGGAGGTGACGGTGGTCATCGAGGGGAGTTGTCGTCGGGGATCCGGTCGGCCGTGCTCGCCTACGGCATGTGGGGCGGGTTCACCGCCTACTGGAAGTTGCTCTCTGAGTTCGCCCCGGCCGACCTCGTCGGGTGGCGCATCGCATCGGCGACCCTTGTACTCGCGATCCTGCTGATCGCCCGGGGTACCTGGGGCAATGTCATCGGCGCCCTCTCGGATCCCCCGATCAGACGGCGCCTCGCCCTCGCCAGCGCCCTCCTCGCAGTGAACTGGTCGACCTACGTGTTCGCGGTGGTCAGCGATCGCGTCATCGAGACGGCGCTCGGCTACTTCCTCGCGCCGTTGATCACGATGGCGATCGGTGTCCTCGTGCTCGGCGAGCGGCTCACACCGATGAAGCGCGCGGCGGCCGTGCTCGCGGTCGCGTCGATCCTCATCACCTCGATCTCCTACGGCGCCGTGCCCTGGGTGGCGGTGTTCCTCGGCGGCAGTTGGGCCTGGTACGGGTTGACCAAACGTCGTGTCCCCCTCGGTCCGGTCGACAGTCTCGGCTCGGAAGTCCTCCTCCTCATGCCGCTGGCTGGCGTGGTGGTCGCCATCAGCCTCGTCCGCGACGGCGGGGTGATCGACGCGGCCGGCCCGGGCATCAGCCCATGGCTCGGCCTGCTCGGAACCGGAGTCATCACCGCTGCGCCCTTGCTCCTGTTCGCGCATGCCGCCAAGCGGGTGCCCTTCACCCTCTTCGGGCCGATCGGTTGGATGGTGCCCATCATCAATTTGCTGCTCGGCTGGGTCGCCTATGGCGAGAGCATGCCCGCGCTCCGTCTCATCGGCTTCGCGCTGGTGTGGGTCGCTTTGATCGGAATCGCGGTCGAAACCGTGCGAGCAGAGCGGTCGCGGTCAGCCGCGCTGAGCACCGACCGGCGGTGACTGCCACAATGAGTTCGTGTCACGCGAGCCCGGCATCCCACTCAGCCGCCTGATCGACCTTCAGGAGGCGCCGGAGACCTCGGGTCCCCGCGAGCGGGTGGAGACCACGGATCCGGCGGCAGTCGAGCCCCCGACCGGTCCACCCTGGTGGCGCCGACCGGTCAACGTGGTCGCGCTCATCGTCACGTGCAGCCTGGTCTTCGGCATGGTCGGCTTCATGGTTGGGCAGGAGTCGGTCGGCATCGATCACAACGATGTCGACACCGGCTTCCTTCAGGACATGCGGGGACACCACGAGCAAGCGGTCGCGATGAGCTTCATCTTCCTCGAGGCGGAGGGCACCCACCCGGGCCTGCGAACCATCGCCCGGAGCATCACCTTCGGACAGGGCATCGAGATCGGTCGGATGATTCAGATGCTCCGGGACCTCGGCGAGTACGAGGCGAACATGTCCGGGGTGGCGATGAACTGGATGGGAATGTCCGCCGATGTCGACGACATGCCCGGCATGGCCTCCGATGACGACATCAACCGTCTCGCGAACGCCTCGGGGGTCGAGGCCGACGAGGCGTTCGTTGAGCTCATGGTCCGCCACCATCTCGGAGGAATCGAGATGGCCGAGTTCGCGGCCGAGCGCGCGCTCTCACCCGAGGTCAGGGCCATGGCCGCCTCCATGGCGGCGGCGCAGACCGATGAGATCACCGAGATGCGTCTGCTGGTCCCCTGACGGCGATGCGTCGCGCGATCCTGCTCAGTCTCCTCGCGACGCTGACCGCCTGTGCGCCCGCCCCGTTGGCGGTGGTTCGCGAATCGAGCCCCACTCCCCCGGTGAGCGGGACCGCCCCGCCGAGCGAGGTCTCGGACGCGCCGCCCTCAACGATCGAACTCGAGGAGCAGGTCGCCGCCGAGCCCGAGGAGCAGGTCGCCGCCCTGCCTGAGCCCGTCGAGACCACCGATCCGGCGAGTACCCGCACGATGCTCGACATCGATATGGCGTCCACCTTCGAGTTGCGGGGTGAGCGTGAGGCGCGCTCCTACGACCGCTTACTCGCGGCTTCGGCAGTCGATGTCGAGCAGTGGCTCGCGGCCGAGTTTCTCTCGCCCAACGGCACCGGGTGGGACGGGCTCCGAGGCGGTCGGATCGCCGCCGGGCCCGGGGCCGATGACCTCCCCGGGTGCGGAGATGGGCCGGTCACCCAGTACCGAGATCTCACCCTCTACGTCGCCTTCTACTGCCCCATCGACGACGTCATCGTGCTCGACGATGGCCCCGACGGCCTGCTCGAGATCCTGAGCCGGGAGTACGGCGCTGCGGCGGCGGCCGTCGTTCTCGCTCACGAATACGGGCACGCCCTTCAAGAGCGGATGGGCCTCCTCGACGGGTCGCTGCCGACGATCATGCTCGAGCAGCAGGCCGACTGCATCGCGGGTGCCTGGCTCGGCCGGGCGGTATCCGGAGGGTCCGATGTGTTGAGACTCGATGAGTCAGATGTGCGCACCTCCCTCATCGCCATCCTCAACGTTCGCGATCCGGCTGGGGTCGACCAGTTCGATCCGAACGGTCACGGATCGGGTTTCGATCGAATCGGCGCGTTCCAAGTGGGCTTCGAGGAGGGTCTCGGAACCTGCCTCACCCTGATCGACGATCCGCTCGAACTGATGCCCAACGAGTTCCTGAGCTACGACGATTTCCTTCGCGGGGGGAACGCACCGTACGACTGCGTCGGCGACCCGGATCCGGAGTGCCGACCATCATGGGAGTTCCTCGGTTCCGACCTCGAGGAGTTCTGGTCGTTGGTGATCGGCGAGCCGGTCGGCCTCTCCCCGCTCCCGGTGACCAGTCGAGTGACCATCGACTGCCCACGAGCGGTGCCACTCAACGACACGGTGACGCTGTGTTCTGGCGCGGTCGCATTCGACGAGACCGCTGTGGTGCCCACCTACGACGAGGTGGGCGACTTCATCCTTGGCTATCTGCTGGCTCTCGGCTGGGTCGAGGAGGTGCTCATCAGGGTTGGCTCCCCCGCTGTCGCCGCCGACCGCGCGCTGCTCTCGGACTGTCTGATCGGCGCGTGGGTGAGCGATATCACGCTCGGATTCGATCGCGATCCCGCCCGGACGAGCACGGTAGGAACCTCACCCGGCGACCTCGATGAGGCCCTTGAGATGATCATCAGGCTCTCCGATCCAACGACCGCTACCGGCCGGTCGGGCACAGCGTTCGACAAGATCGCGGCGTTTCGGACGGGCGTGCTCGGCGGTCTCGACGCCTGCGTGTGAGGCTCAACGACCCGTCACGCCATCGAGACGAAGCGTCACCCCTCGGTGGTCGATGTCACCGACGGTGTCGTGGTCGCCGTGGGTTCCGTCGTTGAGGTCGGCTCCGTGGTCGATGTCGTCGGCGGAACCGTGGTCGTCGTCGACGGCATGAACGCACCGGCGGGGATGATCAGCACCCCACCGATGGGGAAGGTGCGGTAGTCGGCGTTTTCCGCGTTCGCCTCGTTCAGCAACGCGAGGCTGATCCCGTACATCTCCGCTACCCGCGACGGGTTGTCGCCACGCGTGATGATGTGATCGATCGGCGCACCGATCTGCCCCGGGAGCGTCGATGAGGTCGTGGTCGACGGTGGGGCGACGCTGC
>VMBT01001843.1_pt1 | contig 10999 bp, 6 predicted proteins | sample 4404301 | NCBI WGS metagenome assembly VMBT01 (sample SAMN12238535, study PRJNA552566) | marine metagenome | isolation source: Coastal seawater | place: USA: coastal Georgia, Sapelo Island | collected 2008-08/2009-08
CTGATATTTAAACGAGTTTGGAGAAGTATTGTATTAGCACATATGTACTAATTAAGGTGCCTAGAATAGCGATTTTAGTAGCATATAACTATAATAGTAGCATATTATTTTTAAAATAAGTCCGCGGATATGTCAAAAACGCACGTTGAACTAGACCTTTCTCGAAAGCGTTTTATAAACTTATCTTGTAAATTAATGTGTGATCCATATTGAAATACTAAGCGTTCCATTTGAAAGCAATTGCTGAGCCAAAAATATGTATTACTTTTGCCTTCTGTATGCTTTAAAAGTTCTTCGACGTGTTTATTATTAAAGAGATCCAATTGTTTATACTCTACATTTAAACTTAAAAACTTATTCCAATACTGTTTTAAATCTTCTTGTGTAATATTATTTTCGCTAATATATTTTTCAATTGTGCGATCTCCATCTTGTATTCCTACTAAGTTTGGATTTGCGTCTATAAATTTATTTGTTACTTTTTTAAAAGATTCTACTTCACCGTTCCAATTGTTTCTTAAATATTGTTGCCATTTTATTGCCGCAGGACTAATATCAAACATTAATACAGTTGTATCATCTGTAAAATAATCTTGTCCTAGTAAAATATATGTTTTTAATCCGCCACAGACTCCCATGTAGTTGTCAAACTTATTTTCAAACTTATGTGATATATTGACTTCTTCTGTGTTTATAATATAGTAACCATCTTTTAAATTTCTTGCGGCTTCACGCAGTTCAAACGCAAACGGTTCTATCTTTTTAGGAACAGGATAATCCAAGTTTTCCATTAATTGTTCTACTTCGCTATAGTAAGTTTCAGGATAACAAAATGCTTTTAGTGTTTCTATCTTGTTAGAAAATGTTTTTGTTGGTCTATTGCTTACATATGAATCTAGTATTGATTCACTATACCAATCACCGTAGAAGTTTGCTTCGAAACGTAACTGTGCTTCTACCGGGTCTACTTCAAGTAATTTACAATTAATTAGAAACCAGTTTTCGTTTCCCATTACTGCTTCATTAGATTCTTCTATACACTGGTCAAATATTGATCTGTCCCAAAACACATGCCCTGCCTTTATAACAAAAATATAATCTTCGTCTGCAATAGCAATAGGGTCCGTGTCGTCTTGTGCGTGTATAGGATATCTTTGCTGAACACAAAATTCTGTAAAATCGTATAACCTACTTGCTATTTTTTTACAATTGCTATTTGTGTTCCTAAGTAATATTAATTTGACTATCATGGAGCACTTGATTTATAAGGATGGCTTACCGGTAGATTTGCAGTTAATCCCCACTTATGGGCAAGGTATCCTTCTGCTTTTTCAACATCTGAAATATTGGTGCCACCTGTTCCGGGCGCGCCAGCAACGTGGAAGTATTCTGCCATTCTGCCATCTAAATGTACACCGCCCCTGTTTCGCATCATACGAACATCTGTAACAGTTGTATCCATTGATAAGTTATATGGGTCTGTACTTGTTGCTGTTGTGCCGTCTAATCTACCAAATATTTGGTTGCCTGTTTTGTTAAACACAATACTAACAATAACCCATGTATTCTGTGCTATACTTACTGTAAAGTCATTTTTAGCAGTACCTGTTACAATACTGTTAGAGCCGTCATAGTCAATCTCACCAGTCCAAGTATCGTTACTTTGACTACTACTTACAGCATATGTTCTTGTGCCATCTGCACTCCAAAAACTGTCCTTGGTATTGTCTGTACTGTGCCATTGGAATACTCCTACTGCCCAGTGATTACCACTGCTAGTGTATGGACCTGATCCAGTTGTTAAGTTTTGATTACTACCGGATGTATCAAAGTCCCAAACATTTAAACTGTTCAATGCGCCACTAACGCGAGTAGGAGAACCGGTTATACCTACAGTAAAGTTACCTGCTTTATCTGTTACAGTATTAAGTGTTGAACCACTTAGTGTATAACTTGAGGTGTCACTAGCATCATACCAAAGTGCTGGTGTAATGTCTGTGCTTGGATCCCATGCTGAACTTGGTTCGCTATGTGTGTTTTTATCTGTATTATAATTACGTTGAACAGCACTACGATTTAATTTAGCATCATATACACGAAATATGCCCACTCGCCCCTCAAAATCTGATCCATCGCCTTGGTTGGTTGCAGTATCAGGTCCGACGGCTAAATGGAATGCTCCTGTTTCAGAGCCTGACCCATCACTTGGACTATCAAATGTAACTGCTGTTTTACACACTCTTACACCGTCTAAAAATCCTCTGAGGTATGAACCGTCATAACTCATTACTACTTGGTGCCAAGTGTTTAGACTTACTGCTCCTGTTGGTCCTGATGATGTTAAACCAGAGCCGTTCCATAGACCAAACTCCAGTTGTCCACTAACCATTTCTATACCTGAGAAATGGTAAGAACTACCAGGTGCTGATTGTCCTTGATATTGAACTAACACGCCGTTGTCGCCTGTTGGATAAAACCAAAGTTCCACAGTATGTGTATCATCTGCCGGAATATCACTTGATATGTCCGGAGTTACAAAATAATCATTGGCACTTAAACTAAAATGATTTGTGTCAAAGGTAGGCCCTCCAACTATTGTTCCATCATAGTTGTTACTAGTTAAGTCTGTTAAGGTAGTTCCACTGCCACTATAACTACTAGCATCACTTGGATCGTAATGAACAATTATTCTGTGGCTTTTAGCGAGGCCTGCGAAAGTAGTTGTACTTGCTCTGCGGCCTCCTGTAAATGATCCATTATAAGAACTTGTAAATGGCATCACTTACTCCTATGTAAAGTCTACAAGTTGTCCTAATACTACATATGTTCCGCCGTCGTTTAAAATACTGAAACTTACGACGTCAATACCATTATCAGTACCAGTTGGTTGTATACCACCTTGCCAGTTAAGTGTTTGTGCTACTCCGCCTATTTGTACAGCAGTAGGAATATAGGCAGTAGCACCTTGGTTAATAACTACTGTCAGTGTAGTTGCGTATTCTGCTGTTAAGCCTAGATTAGTAAAGTTTGCTGTCCAGTTAGCACTTGGTGTTGTATGATAAAATATGTGTCCGTTGTCACAGTCATGCGTTACTGTTCCTGTTGATCCTGTTAGTGTATCAAATGCTTCTTCAACACCCGTGTTAAATATTGCGTTTCCATTAAATGTTGCCGCACTACTAAACGTTACAGCGCCTGAACTAAATCTTGCAACCTCGTCTGAACTTGTAATACCGCCTGCTGTAATTTGAACAAAGCCGTTGTCTGCACGAATGTTAAGACCGTCTAGTGTAGATCCTGATGCTATAAAACCTTTATTGTCAATGTTGTTAACAGCATCATTAATGCCACTACCACCAATACCTATGTTTAAATCACCATTGGACTGTGGGCCTAGTATATCAACTTCAACTGCTCCAGTATTGGCTTTTCCACTTCCATCAAATCGTGCCATTACGTCATCGCTAGAAGTAACTTCTAGTTTATAACTTGGGCCAGTATTACCAATACCTACGTTGCCAGTATTGTAATAAATGTCACTGCCTGTTGTTGTCCACTGACTACTACCGCCTGTTTGTGCCACCCAAGCATAATCACTACCATTCCAACTTAACACATACCCTGCTGTTGGGTTGGATTGGTTTAGGTGTGCATCAACATCACTGTCAGTATACAAATCACTTGTTAGTGCTACTGTTCCACTAGCATCTGGCAGATTGATTGTTCTGTCAGCAGTTGGATCTGTAGCCTGTAATGTAGTTTCATTAGCGTCATCAGTTGAACCTTCAAACGCAATACTTACAATACTATTAATGTTTGGATCCAAACTTAAACTTACGTAGTTAGCGGCAATGCTTGAATTAATTTGTCCTGTTGTTCCTAATACTACTAAGGAATCTCCACCGCCTACATCAACGGTGCCTGTTCCTGTATTACCTGCTAAGTTAAAAGTTGTAATTCCGGTATCTGCTACCCATGCATAATCACTACCATTCCAACTCAACAAATACCCTGCTGTTGGGTTGCTTTGGTTTAGATGTGCGTCAACATCGCTATTCGTGTAACCTGCGTTATCTACCCACGCATAATCACTACCATTCCAAGAAAGAACATAACCAGCAGTTGGATTGCTTTGGTTTAAGTGTGTATCAACATCACTGTCAGCATAACTTGTATAGCCTGCCGCTGAATGATCGCCCCATCCATATGCTGTATTCCAGTTTGCACTATTATCAGTTACGATACTGTAAGTACCAGCACCGTCTGTTGCCATAATACCAGCACTACCAAAGTCACTATCTACTAATACATCTGCGTGTGATGTTTCAGCAGTTAAGTAAGTATTGCTATCATAACTCCAAGTACCAGCGCCGTTATTCTTTAAAAACCCTGTGCCATTAACAATGTTTGATGTAGTGTGTGCTGAGAAAATAGGATCTGTTTCTGCTGTTAAGTATCCCTCTACTGAATGATCACCCCAGCCATATGCTGTATCCCAATTTGCATTGTTATAGCCTGCAGGAGTATCATCATCTATTTTCCACTTAAAGGAAGTAGTTCCGTGATCGTAATATAATACCTTACCATCATCACTTGCGCCGGCTGCATCTACATCAGATAAAGTTGTGAATCCAGTACCTGTTAAATCTGTTAAAAATCCTGTCAAGTCAGGTGGAGTATAATCAAACTGTCCTGTGCCGTTGTTATAAGTTAATGTGCCAGCACCGCTTGCGCCGTTTTGGTTTACACTAAAGTCTGTATAAGCAAGATTTACAGGATCTACTTTCCATTTAAAACTTGTTGTGCCGTGGTCATAGTATAAAATATAACCATCTTCACCTGCTCCTGCGGCATCCACATCAGATAAGGTTGTAAATCCTGTACCTGTTAAATCTGTTAATGCACCAATACCTGTAGCAGTTGGTGGTGTATATGTAAACACTCCTGTGGTATTGTCATACGCAATACTGCCGTCGCCAGAAGCGGCCGCCTCAACGCCCACACTTAAACTGGTTAGTGAAATACCACCTGCATCTACTTTCCATTTAAAGGAAGTAGTACTGTGGTCGTAATATAAAATTTTTCCGTTGTCTGCCGCTGTTACTGTAGCAACGTCGGATAAAGTTGTAAAACCTGTTCCTGTTAAATCAGTTAATGCACCAATGCCCGCGGCAGTTGGCGGTGTATATGTAAATGCACCCGTAGTATTATCATAGGCTAACCCACCGTCGCCGCTAGCGGCTCCTTCAGCACCTACAGAAAATGCGGTTAATGCAACACTTGAACCATACAGTTCTGTAAAATTAGTATTAATCTTCTGAAAAGCGGCTCTAAGGGTATCACCAGTCTGGTCGTTTTCAAGAATGCCTACATTAATTAATTGTTGTGCCATTTATATTAACCTATATCAAGTTTGCCCAAGATCCGTTCTCGTATCCTTGAAATTTATTATCTGTAGTATTGTAAATAATCATTCCATTGGCGGCAGTTAATGCGTTTCGTTCTGTTGTTGTCATACTTGCTAATTGTACTGCATTAGCAAAAACTGTAGCACTAGAAGTCATTGTAGCAACTTCTGTACCGGCTGTTGCAAAACGAATAGTATCTTCGTCTGCACTTGCCTCAACTCTTACTCGTGTATCGTTATCAGCATCTGCAATCAATGTTTGTATGTTTGACAGTGCTGTGCTAAAAATTCTTACTTCTAAAACGTCATCTACGTGTGGTGCTTCAACCATTGTAATTGTTGTGCCACTTACACTATATGCTGTTGTTGGCTGTTGTAAAGCACCGTTAATGTTAACAATAGTACCGTTTGTTGTTGCGGCTGAACTTAGTGTAAACGCGGTTGTAGAACCATCTCCTGTAAATGTGTCGCTTGTTACTAACGCATAGTTGGAACCTTCTATTAAAACCCAATCACTACCGTTATAGTATTCTAGTTTATTTTCTGTGCTGTTGTAGCGGAAGTCACCTGCTGATGGTGAACCCGGGCGTTGTGCTGTGGTTCCAGTTGGCGGTAGCATTGAGTTAGTGCCTACTACTACTAACTGCCCTGTGCCATCCGGATCAATTTGTATGTCGCCGTTTGTAGTGCTTGTTGACATTACATTTGTTGAGAATGTAAAGTCTCCTAAATCACCACCTACACCAAAGTCGCCTGTATATCTTGCGCCACTAATATAAACACTCTTACCTGTAAAACTTACACCATTAGGTAAGTTATCTCCAACAAAGTGTAATACGCCACTTTGGTAATCAAAGAACCATTCGTCATCATTACCGGAACCTGTAGCAAATACTTGTGTGCCACTTGCGGCGGCGTTCCCTGCATCAGATGCAGTATGTATATAAACTTTTACTTGGTATGTTGAACCAATTTCAGGTGGAATCCAATCTGTTACACCTGTCTTCCATGTTCTATTTGCTGTTGATGTGATATCTTCTGTACATTCTTGTGGGGCACTTGTTGTATAAACAGTAACAACACCAGCACTTGAGCCTGGTATTGAGGAAGGAATGCTTGATGCGTTCTTCCAAACTTTGTCACCACGTAGTAACAGCGGACTTGCTATGGCTTCGTTAGGCGCCTTTTTAATTGCGTTTGTATCTGTTTTGGTGGCACCGTAACCTAGTTTTTTCCAAAGGTAGTCAACTTTCTGGGTATCTGAAACTGCCATTATGCCGCCTCCCCTACACTAATAGCGGTTACGGATTCACCACTTGCCAACGCTATTCTTACTAACACTACATTGCCTGTAGCATTTGACATGTTCTCTGCACCAAGTGTCATTGTATAACCACCACTTAGTGAAACGCCTGTTGCAATTCTATCACCTGATGTAAACGCACAACCGTCACTACCGTTACCGCCGTTGCCTACATCACTACCTGGAACACCACTACCACCGTATGTTGTGCTTGAGTCTAACCAACCATTAAGTCCACTAGCACTATCAATAGCAGTGCCTGGTGCGGCAATCCATAAGCCGCTTATTCCTGAACTTGAAGTAATGTTAAGATCAAAGTTACCAACAACTTGTCTACGGAAAGCAAATGTAAAGTATTGTGTTCCTGTGTCACCACTGCGATCAGGTCCTACTGGTAGGAAGCCTGAACTATAATCTGTTACGTCATATTTTAATACACCAAGTCTAATTGTTGCTTCTTTTGTTCCACTAACACCTGGGTCACTTGACTCAGTATAAAGGCTGCTAGTGTAAAAGTTTGTTGCACCATTAAACGTTGGTGTGTCGGTAGTCTCTGCTAAAAATGCTGTGCTTCGAATACCATCATCTGTATATGTTCCATTACCTAAACTGTCTGCCACAGCAATAACAAGTTCATTAATGCCTGATTGTGAGGCAGTATGAACGTTAATATCTGTTGCTGTAACTTCAGAGTAACCACTTGTTCCGTTACAGTTAGATGCTCTAACTTTTACTCTGTCTACAGTTCTTACACTACTTGATGTAATAGGTATTGATAATGTTCCTAGTGTATAAGGTGAAGCAACGCCTGTGTTAGCATTTGGAATGCCGCCTGTTAGCATTGAACTAGCACCATCAATCTGTGCGTATGTAAAGTCTGCATTGCTTGTGCCTGCACTTGATGTACCTTCTTGGTTTGTTCCGTTATCTACTTCAACAATAGAGCCTGTGTCTCTATAAGCCTGTCCTGTTAAATTACTGATCTGTACGCCAGTTAGGTTAAGTGTTGGGCTTCCTGTGTTGTAGTATGGAACACCTGAGATATACCGTTTTGTGCCTGCTGTTCCTTCAGACAATGTGCCTACGCTAGAAATAGTTGGTGTTGCTGTTACATCATCGTATACAACAGAAACATAGTTTGTATTACCTGTTGCACTATGTTCTAATCTTTGGTCGTTTACACCAACAGAGTAACTGCCAAGTGATTGTGTAATCTTAGCATCAAACGTTTGGTAAAAACCTGTTGGGTATGTTGCTGAACTAATTGTGTCATTCGCATCACGTTGGTCACTTACAACAAGTGATGTAAATGTACCGTTCTCGTTTAGTGCGGTTGTAAATGTTTTGTTACCACTATCAACACCATTAATAATTGCTGTTAGTGTTCCGCTTAAACCATTGTAAGCATTAGCAACCGTACTTGTATCAATTGTGCCACTTATATAACGTCTTGCTGTCGTTGTTGTTAATACTGAACTAGCAGCCAAAGGACTTGTAGCACTATTGTCTGTAAACCCAGCACAAAGTCTTGGACTTGTTCCTTGATATGCATCACTTAATGTAATGGACTTTGCGCTCAAGCCATCTGGAGCAGCCGGTGTTGCATTCATTGTAAATGTAATGCTTGTATCAACATCTGTTTGTGCTGTAATGTCTGGAGTACCGTTTGCAGTAAATGACAAGTTATAGTTACCTGTTGACTCGCCTGTGTAATCATGATCTAATGTTGCGCCAATAGAACCAGCTGCTACACCATCTTCTGTTACGCTGTCTGTACTTAAATCGTCCCAGTCATAAACATAATCGTCTGCGTTTTGTGAAGTGTTTGTTGCCCTTACTAATGCTCTGTTATTGCCATTGTAATCTGTGTAATCGTAAATGTCGTATTGGTTATCGCCGGATCTATCACTTACTGTTACTGCTGTGGCCGCAATGTTTGCTCTAACATCGGGCTCAACGTGAACTGTAAAGTCGGAACTAATAAATGGACTACTTGAGTGGTTACTAATAACTCTCAAATTACCTGTATAGTCTCTTGCTGTTCCGGATGCTTGGTCACCTGCACTTAACGCAAATGTGTGAGCAATAGTATTGCCCGTATCACCACTTCCGCCTGTGCCAACATTTACTGTTGTGTTTGAAGTTCCGTCGCCCCATTGGTATTGATATTGAATACCGTATGTTGCGTAACTTCCAATGGTTGCCTCAGTAGTATTAGTAAAGGTAATTGGCAATCCACTTGTACCTTCTTCATTAATACCTGTTGTTCCACTTAATGTAACAGTTGGTGTATGGTCATCATAAATCTTATACGCATTGTTATCATTAGTTGGAATAACACTTGGATCTGCTGTATTATGTGCGTCAAGTGTTAATGTAACTGTTCGTGTTCTTTCTTGTTCGGTGCTTGCTGTAAATGTGTGAGCGAGTCTGCTACCAGTACTACCGCCTGGATCACTATCTGTATTAATTACGTCGTCACTGCTACCATCGCCCCAATCCCATGTGTATTGGATTGTAGCACCGCCAATGTTTGTTGTATCGTTCTCAAAGTAAACTGTGTCGCCGTCGTCCCAATATGTAATAGGACTACCACCGCTAGCGGCAGTATATGCGGCAAATGTTACTACTGGATTAGCAGTATAGATAATAATGTATCCTGCTCTTACTTTAGTTGCTTCACTACCTGTTCCGCAACCACTGTTATTGTATGCTCTAACCTCTACATCAAATGGTGAGCCAACGTTGGAGTTATATGTATGTGTTGGAGTGCTATCACTTGTACCTGTTGTCGTATTACCGTCGCCCCAGTCAATGTCATATCTGTTAGCATTACCTGTAGCAGTAATAGTTAGTGTTACAACAAGTCCTGCACCACCTACTGTTTGGTTAGCAGTAAAGTCTACTTCTTTAACAAAAGTATTAGTGCGAATATTTTCAACTACTTCGTTTAAATCGTCAATAGCGTCTACAACCAACGTAGAGGTTGTCCAACCTAAATATGCACTACATGTTGTTAAACTGCCGTCTGTTGGTGAACCTAATGTAAAACTACTACCACTTGATCCGCCAACTAGTGAATCAACATATGCTTTGTTTGCCGCATCGTTTGCGTTAACAGGCAGTGCTACATCTTCAATATTTTTATTTGATACGGAAATAATACCTGTGCCGTTAGCATCTAAAACCAAATTACCATTTGTGTTTGTTGTAGTAATTGTATTAGTGTCTATCTCAACATTGCCAACTTGTAAATCGCCAGCGATGTCTAACGAATAACCAGGAGTGGCTTCGTTAATACCAATACGTGAGTTAGTTACATCTAGATATAATAAGTCTGTTTCAAATGCCAAGTCAGTGCCTTGCCTGACTAGATTTGGTTGTAACATTGGTCCCGAGACGCGACCTATAGCCATATTAATCTCCGTTTAAAAATACTTTATACTGTATTTATATAGAGTTTAATTATTAAACTGTGTCGAATCCGCCAAGTGCTACAATTACGTGGCTGTTTGGTGGAGCAGATGTAAATGTAATAGTTGTTCCTGATACTGTATAAGCAGAATCTGGTTCTTGGAAAATGTTGTTAATAAAAACAAGAATGTTATTTTCATCTGCAGGAGCAGTAGACAACATAGCAAACGCTGTTGTTGAACCATCACCCGTGTCTGTATCTTTAACAATAGTAGCAGTGCCCGGAGTTCTTACTGTTGACCAATCTACACCGTTCCAGTACTCTAAAGCACTTGTATTTGTGTTGTAACGCAATGCACCATAATTAACATTAGTTGGTCGTTGGTTACTAGTTCCAACTGGCACACCAAGTGCACCATTACTGCCTAAAAGAAAGTTATAGTTACTTAGGTACCTTGGTTGCGTTTGGTCAAAAGGCATTTTATAATCCTATGTAGTTAACAAATACGTTTACTGGTACTGTTGTTGGTGCACCGGACCAGTTGGCTGATAAGTTTAACGCATCATCCAATTGAATATGGAAAGCATCACCTGTTGAGAGCAACCACTTATTACCAATCATACCTGTTACTGTGTTAAAGTGTATATTAGAACCTGTAACAATTGGACTAGACCAACCACCTGCGCCGGCAGTAGCACTATCATACAAGGTATTATTTACAGTTCTAGAATCACCACTAGGAACTAACCAAACTTGGTAATTAAGTAATGAGGTAGTATCATCGTCTGTGTTGAAGATAATAATATCGGTAACAGCAATATCGCTAGCCGCTGTAATAACCGCTGTTGCTGTTGTATTTGTTAAATTTGTGATT
>VMBT01001844.1_pt1 | contig 10996 bp, 7 predicted proteins | sample 4404301 | NCBI WGS metagenome assembly VMBT01 (sample SAMN12238535, study PRJNA552566) | marine metagenome | isolation source: Coastal seawater | place: USA: coastal Georgia, Sapelo Island | collected 2008-08/2009-08
TACCATCAGGGACGCAAAATTCGATCATCACCCGGGTAATCGCACCCGTTCCAGAGCCTTCGGCCGCATCGAGAATACGCACCTTATAATCGACCAGCTCAACATCGGCCAAGGATGGATAAGCTGCCACCAGCGCTTTGCGCATCGCTGTATCAACTGCATTCACCGGGCCATTACCAACGGCGGCCTCATGGAAACATTCATCACCAACAAAAATTGTTGTTGTCGCCTCGGACTCAACGACCAATTCACCGCGCGCATTGAACCTGCGTTCATCCATCACGCGAAACCGGCCAATGCGGAAATATTCCGGAACCTCGCCCAGCATCTGGCGCGCCAACAACTCAAAGCTGGCTTCGGCAGAATCAAACGACCAGCCCTCAAACTCCTTGGCTTTCACCACGCTAATCAGCGTATCCAGCCGTTTATCCTTGGGGTCAATTTCAATATTGAACTGGGCAAACCGCGCCAGCATATTTGAACGACCAGCCTGATCGGACACAAGATAATGCCTCTCATTACCGACTTTTTCCGGCGGCACATGCTCATAGGTACGCGGATCCTTTTGCGCTGCTGAGGCGTGCAGACCGCCCTTATGGGCGAATGCCGCCGCCCCGACATAAGGCGCGTGCGCATCAGGCGTACGGTTCAACCGGTCATCAAGAAACCGTGACAGCCCCATCAGCTTTGGCAAGCTGGCCTCGGAGATGCTGGTTTCATAGTCAGTCTTTAGCACCAATGTCGGGATCAGGGTGATCAGGTTGGCGTTGCCGCAACGCTCGCCAAGGCCGTTGATCGTGCCCTGCACTTGACGCGCACCAGCCGCGATTGCCGCCAGTGAATTTGCCACCGCAACACCGGCATCATTATGGCAATGAATACCAAGTCGAACGTCTGGCATTTTTTTGTGGACTGCACTGACAATTTCAAACACTTCATCGGGAAGCGTGCCGCCGTTCGTATCGCACAAGACCACCCATGTTGCGCCACCTTCCTGTGCCGCGCGGATGCAATCAAGCGCAAAATCCGGGTTATTTTTATAGCCGTCGAAAAAATGCTCGCAATCAAACATTGGCTCACGGCCACGATCAGCGGCAGCGATTAATGATTGCCGGATCATTTCCAAATTTTCATCCAGCGTCGTATTTAACGCGGTTTTGACATGAAAATCCCACGTTTTTCCAACAAGGCACGCGGCATCAACCTCGGCATCAATCACCGCGCTTAGCCCGGGATCATTGGCGGTACTGCGCCCGCCGCGCCGCGTCATGCCCAAGGCCACAAGCTTGGCCTTTTTCAGCGATGGGGGCTTGGCAAAAAAGGCATCATCGGTTGGATTTGCCCCCGGCCAGCCAGCCTCGATATAATCAATCCCGATGTCATCTAGAGCCTGCGCGATAGCAACCTTGTCCGCACGTGAAAAATCAACGCCGCGGGTTTGCCCACCATCACGTAATGTGGTGTCAAACAGCCATATCTTATCGCTACCCATTGATATTCTCCCACCGCCTGTGCCAAACAATGCCGCGATTACCGCATATTTGTTTGGTTTTGTGACTTCGGTTTAACAAAATTGCTTAATCATTACTAGCGTCGCCGCCAAACCGTTCCATCGGCACTATCTTCAAGAATTATACCAGCGTCGGTCAGTTGATCGCGAATTTCATCTGCCTTGGCAAAATCACGATTTGCGCGCGCCTGTTTCCGCGCCTCGATCAACGCATCAATCGCCGCGTCATCCATCCCGTCAGCAGTTGCCGCATCAGTTGCTGCATCGCCCGCCTTTGCCCAGCTTTCAGCGTCTTGTTGCAAAAGCCCGAGCACCGATGCGCTGGCCTTCAATGCGATCGCGGCTGACGTATCACCCTTATTTGCGAGACGCGCAAGTTCATGCAGCCGGGCAATTGCCGCGGGCGTGTTTAAATCATCAAGCAAACAATCGGTAAATCCGGCGTCAATCTTGTCAGCGTCAAAAACAATATCGCCAACCGCACGATACAGACGGTCAAGGCCGTTGCGTGCATCACGCATCGCACTATCCGACAAATCCAGCGGGGCGCGATAATGCGCCGACAACAAAGCCGCACGCAATGTTTCACCGCGATACTGGTCGGCAGCGTCGGTGACTGAAATGATATTCCCCAACGATTTTGACATTTTTTCGTCATTCATCGTCACAAAACCGTTATGCAGCCAGTAATGCGCCATTTTAGGCTGATCATGCGCACAACAGCTTTGCGCGATTTCATTTTCATGATGCGGAAAAATCAGATCAAGTCCACCAGCGTGAATATCAAAGACCTCACCAAGATAGGTCTTTGCCATCGCCGAACATTCGATATGCCAGCCGGGACGGCCCCGCCCCCACGGGCTGTCCCATCCGGGTTGATCATCACTGCTTGGCTTCCACAGAATAAAATCCGCAGGTTCACGCTTATAGGGGGCAACCTCAACCCTTGCACCGGCAATCATATCATCCATCGACCGCTTGGACAGCGCCCCATATTGATCCATGGTCGAAACCTGAAACAGCACGTGACCATCGGCCTCATAGGCATGACCCTTTTCGATCAGGGTCGTGATCATCGCCTGCATCTCAGCAATATGATGCGTTGCGCGCGGTTCAATGTCAGGTGCCAGCGCACCAAGGCGGGCAGTATCTTGATGAAAAGTCTCAATCGTTTCGGCGCATAGCTCGTCAATCTGAATGCCGCGTTCACTAGCCCTGACATTAATCTTGTCGTCAACATCGGTGATATTGCGAACATAGGTTACTTTTGAGTGACGCAGGCGTAACAGCCGGACCAAAACATCAAACACCACGATCGGACGTGCATTGCCGACATGGATACGGCCATAAACCGTTGGGCCGCAAGCATAGACACGCACATGATCAGGATCAATCGGAACAAAATCTTCCTTTTTGCGTGTCAGCGTATTATGCAGTCTCAGCACCGTCATGCGGCCACCCCTTGCAGGCGCTTTAACACGCGCTCACGGCCTATTAGACCCAGCAAAGGCGCCAGCTCAGGGCCAGCCTCAACCCCGGTTAGCGCCAGCCGCAACGGCATGAAAAGCCCCTTGCCCTTTACCCCGGTTTCGGCCGCGATGGCAGTTGTCCACCCTTTCCATATCGAGGCATCAAGATCACCTTGCGGCAACAGCGCAGCAGCTGCATTGGTAACGTTGTTCGCATCAATGATCGGCGTTATTTCACCAGTACAGATATCCCACCAGATTTTTGCCTCGCCAAGGTTCATGATATTGCCACGCACTGTTTCCCAGAATAGTGCATCGCCCTTTACGCCGATTTCTTCGAGGCGCGCAGTGACCAATTCAAACGGCATTTCCTGAATAATCTGCGCATTGATTTTCTGTAATTCGGCCGGATCGAATTTGGCTGTAGCACGGCCAAACCGGGTGATATCAAAACCGGCAATGATCTGTGCCATGTCGAGCTTTGCCTCGACCGGATCTGCGGTGCCGATACGGGCAAGAACGCTAGCAATCGCCGCTGGCTCAATCTCGCTCTGCCGCAATTCACCAATCGACAGGCTGCCAAGGCGTTTTGACAATCCCTCGCCGTCAGCACCAGCCAGTAGCGCAAGATGACCCATCGTTGGGGCGTTCGCACCCAGCGCTTCGAAAAGCTGAATCTGTGCCGCTGAATTCGTCACATGATCCTCGCCGCGCAGAATATGCGTAATGCCATGATCAATATCATCAACCACCGAGGCCATCGTATAGATCACCCGCCCATCTTCACGCATTAAAACCGGATCGGACAGGCTAGACATATGATAGGCGACATCACCCCGCACCATATCGTGCCAGCTGACCTCGGCATCATTCAGCAAAAACCGCCAATGCGGACGCCGGCCTTGTGCCTCAAATTTGGCTTTTTCATCATCGCTTAGCTTCAGGCCTGTGCGGTCATAAACCGGCGGCCTGCCAGCCGATAGCTGTGCTTTACGCTTTAGCGACAATTCCTCAGGCGTCTCATAACAGGCATAGGCCCGCCCAGCCGCAATCAGCGTGGCTAGCGCCGCATCATAACGCTCAAGGCGAAGCGATTGGCGGTCCTCACAGTCCCAGCCCATGCCCATCCATTCAAGATCGGCTCTGATATCAGCCTCGAACGCCGCACTCGACCTCTCGGTGTCAGTGTCGTCAATCCGCAGCATAAACTGACCACCAGTTTTGCGCGCAAACAGGTAATTCACCAACGCTGTCCGTAAATTACCAACATGCAGCCGCCCAGTGGGGCTAGGGGCAAAGCGGACTTTAATTGCAGTCATCAAACGACTCCTTTTTGGCTCAAGGCCGGTATCTTTCAGCGTTGGTTTCGCCCGCGGCCAAAATCATATCCACGCGCCTTAGCGTTTTATCGGGTTAAAGCCAGAGGTCAAGGGCAGACGGCGATCACGGCCAAAAGCAACCGGCGTCATCTTTGGCCCGGGAGCCGCCTGAAACCGCTTATATTCAGCACGGAATAATAGCTGGCTTGCTTGGGTAACATCATCACGGTTATATCCGCGTGCAACGATTGTTTCGATATCAGCCATTTCCTCGCACAACGCGGCCATAATCGCGTCCAGCTGGTCGTAGGGTGGCAGCGAGTCCGTATCCTTTTGATCGGGGCGCAGTTCTGCTGATGGCGGCTTATCAATGATCGCTTGGGGGATGACCACACCTTCTGGGCCTGCCGCACCGCGCGGCAAATGCCGGTTACGCCATTCACACAAACGGAAAACATCGACCTTCCAAACATCCTTCAGCGGCGCATAACCGCCACACATATCGCCATATAGCGTTGAATAGCCTGCGGCATATTCAGATTTATTACCCGTCGCCAGCACCATCGCACCATGTTTGTTGGAAATGCCCATCAAAATCAAACCGCGCAGCCGCGACTGGATATTTTCCTCGGCAACATTAGGCGCGGTGCCGGCAAACTGGTCAGCCAACATCGTGCCAAGCGCATCTACCGCCGGTGTAATTGCAATGGTATCTAGCCGTATACCAAGCGCCGCCGCCATTTCAGCAGCATCATCAAGGCTTTCCTGACTGGTAAAGGCCGACGGCATCATCACCGCATGAACTGCCTCTGCACCAAGCGCATCAACCGCAAGTGCCGCCACCAAAGCCGAGTCAATGCCCCCCGACAATCCCAGCAAAACGCCGGGAAAGCCGTTTTTATGAACGTAATCGCGCAGCCCAAGGCACAAACCGCGGTAAAGCGCGGTCAGATCACTGTCAGGCGGGGTGATCTGGCCAGTCAATGCCACCATTCCGGCGGTTTTCTGCGCCGAAATCACCACGATAGACTCGGAAAAACTGGGCAAATGACACGCGAGCTTGCCGCCAGCATTAATGGCAAAAGAGCTGCCGTCATAGACCAGCTCATCCTGCCCACCAACCATATTTACATAAGCGACCGGCAGGCCAGTTTCGACCGTGCGCGCAACAATCGTCGACATCCGGCGTTCTGGTTTACTGATATCAAACGGCGAGGCATTAATCGCGATAATCAGATCAGCCCCGGACTCCTCGAGACATTCAGCTACATTCGGCTCCCAGATATCCTCACAGATCGGAAACCCGATTTTCAACCCGCGCAGCATCGCCGGGCCGGGCATCTGACCTGCGGTAAAGTTGCGCTTATCATCGAACACGCCGTAGTTGGGCAGATTCACCTTGTCGAATCTGGCAAGCTGTTTGCCGCCATCAAGCACAAAGACCGAATTGTAAATGGCACCATCAATGGCAGCAGGCGCCCCAACCACAATCGCCGGCCCGCCATCCGACGTCAGCTCTGTCAACTGATCAATACCAGCGGCGACATCAGCCATAAAATCATTGCGCAGCACGAGGTCATCGCAAGGATAGCCCGACAAAAACATTTCAGGCGTCACGATGATTTCAGCACCTTGTAGCGCTGATTTGGCGCGGGCCTCGGCAAGGCGGCTAACATTAGCATTTACCTTGCCAAGATGCGCATTCATCTGCGCCAGCGCGATAAGAACCGGCTTTGTCATTGGATAATAGACCCTTTACTTACGAAGAAGAAACTCACGACCCGCCTTTACCCGTGGCACGCCATCATAGGCGACAATATCCGCTGTCGCATATGTCTGCGACCAAATTTGCGGCAGAAATGATCCGGTGCCAATTTTATCAACCGGCGCATTTGCAAGGCCAAAAACGCGACATTTATCTGGGCCAAATCCACTGGACGCAACAATTTTCACCTTGTTGAACCCATGCTCGTCAAGCTGTTCACGCATATGCCAAACGGCTGCCGCGCTAACGCCCGTGCCAAGCAATAGCCGAAGCTCATCCTCGGTACGATAACCACGCAAGGCCTGCGGTACATTACGCTCAAGAACCGCATAGGATGACTGGGTATCAAGTCCTTCGACATAACGGCCACCATGCGTATCAATGCGCAGCGAGAGGGTGCCGGCATCGCTCAATTCACAAAAATGCTCAGCAACCGCCAATCCGTCGGTAATCTCCTGACCAAAATAATCAACCAGCACAGTCAAAGGCGCGTCAGGAATTGTTTGATGGAACATTTCGGCTGCACGAACTGTTGAACCGGCATATCCGATCAGCGCGTGCGGCATCGTACCAACGCCCTTTTCCTGACCAAAAAAATGCGCTGTTGCGTCGGTCGCACAACCAACAAATCCGACTGCATTTGCCTTGGCGCGCGCCTTGGCTGCTCCCACCGACGCACCATAGGCCATCAGCTCCGCCATCTCGCTGCCAGCGCAATGCCGTGCATCCATCGCCAAAAACGCAACCTTTGGCAATTCCATGCACATATTATAGGCGTTATAGGCCGCGACACAGGCCGGCCCCAAGCGTTGCAGGAAAATCGTTTCAAGATCAACAAGTACCGAAAACGGCCCGGTGATATAGCACATCGGCTCACCCGCACCGATCCATGCACCTTCAACATACAGCTGTTCGATGTTCAAACTGGCACCGCGTGCCGCCGCCATTGCCGTAATCCATTCAATCGCCAGTCGGCCTGCAAAGGTCACTGGCCGGCGCATAAATACCGCATAGGTGACCTCACAATCGCCGTTCGCCCGAACGATATTGCGGGTATGTTTGAAATAGGCATCGGTTAGGCTCGGCTGGGTTTCCGGCGTCGGCCCGCTGCTCGCAAATTTTGCCATCAGTCTACCTTGTGTAAAAAAAGATCAATGCCCCCAACGCGCATTGCGGCGCATCTTTTGCGGAACTTTTGACCCTAAACCGCCTTTGACATATATGAGGGGACGCCGCGCCGACGCTTTAGCAAATCAGCAAGAAGAAACGCAAGCTCAAGCGCCTGTGCCCCGTTAAGACGCGGATCACAATGCGTATGATAGCGGTCACCGAGGTTGGCCTCGGTTACATCAATAACGCCGCCAACACATTCGGTCACATTCTGTCCGGTCATTTCAAAATGCACGCCGCCCGGATAGGTGCCGATCTCGTCATGCGCATCAAAAAAGCCGGTGACCTCAGCCATTACATCATCAACGCGGCGGGTTTTGTAACCGCTGCTGGCCTTGATGGTGTTGCCATGCATCGGATCACAGCACCACACGACATTGGCGCCATGCGCCTTTACCGCGCGCAATAATGGCGGCAAGCCTGAACGCACCTTCTCTGCGCCCATCCGCACGATCAGAGTCAACCTGCCCGCTTGATTATTCGGGTTCAGGATATCAATAAGGCGCAGTAACTCGTCCGGGTCGAGACTTGGCCCACATTTCAGGCCAATCGGGTTGGCAATACCGCGCATATATTCGACATGCGCCCCATCGGGCTGGCGTGTACGATCGCCAATCCACAGCATATGCGCCGATGTATCATACCAGCCCTGCTCGTCGGTGATTGTATCACGGCGGGTCATCGCCTCTTCAAACCCAAGCAGCAACGCTTCATGGCTGGTGTAAAGCTCGGTTTCGGCAAGCGGCCGCGCCGTCTGCGCGGTGACACCGCACGCCTTCATGAAATTCAGGCTTTCCTCGATACGTTCGGCAAGTGCCTCAAAACGCTGCGTTTGTGGCGTGTCTTTCAGGAAATCAGCAACCCAGCTATGCACCTTGGTCAGATCAGCAAGCCCGCCTTGCGCAAAGGCACGAAGCAGGTTCAACGTTGCGGCTGATTGTTCATAAACGCGTAACAACCGACGTGGATCGGGCGTGCGTTCATCTTCGGTAAAGGCAGGCCCATTGATCATATCGCCGCGATAGCTTGGCAGCTCAACCCCACCAATCACTTCGGTTGGCGCCGAGCGCGGCTTGGCAAACTGGCCTGCCATCCGGCCGATCTTGATAACCGGCATTGAGGCGCCATAGGTCAGCACAACCGCCATCTGCAACATGACCTTAAAGCTGTCACGGATATTATTCGCTGAAAATTCAGCAAAGCTCTCGGCGCAATCACCGCCCTGCAGCAAGAACGCCTCACCGCGCGATACGGCACCCAGACGATCACGCAGGCTTTGCGCTTCACCGGCAAATACCAGTGGCGGACGACCTGAAATGATCTTCTCGACAGCATTCAGCCGGTCAAGATCAGGATAGTCCGGCACCTGCTTTATTGGAAGGCCGCGCCAGCTATTTGGTTGCCAAGTCATTTCCCTATCATCCTCGTTAAGAGTGAAGCCACCGGCATCGCGGCAATGCCGCCCGACGCCTGCAGTCAGAATTATAGGCCAATATCACGGATTTTCGTTGTTTTTTCAAGTTTTATTGCGGTGTCAACATAGGCGATAAATTGTCTGGCTACCCATCTGGCTATCCATCTTGCCGTGCTGTACGCATCGTCACAAATTCCTCGGCCGCGGTCGGATGGATGCCAATGGTTGCGTCAAAGTCCGCTTTGGTTGCGCCCATCTTTACCGCAATACCAATCCCTTGCATGATTTCACCGCAATCCGGCCCCATCATGTGCACCCCGACAACCCGGTCACTCGCCGCGTCGACAATCAGTTTCATATAGGTTTTTTCGCCGCGGCCAGAAAGGGTGTTTTTCATCGCCCTGAACTGACTTTCAAACACCCGTAGCTTACCAAAGCGCTGTTCTGCGTCGGCTTCTGACAGTCCAACAGACGCGATTGGCGGCTGGCTGAACACTGCTGATGCCACATTTGTGTGATCAGCCTTGCGGGTTAGATTACCAAATTCACTGTCAGCAAAAGCGTGGCCTTCGGCAATCGCAACTGGTGTCAGATTAATCCGGTTAGTGACATCACCGATCGCATAAAGGCTTGGCACATTGGTTTGCGACATATCATTAACAATGATTTCACCCTGTCTGCCCAGCGCCACACCAACATCCTCCAACCCAAGGCCGGCCGTGTTTGGTCTGCGGCCAGTCGCCGCCATAACCGCGTCAACCTCCAGCCTGCTGCCATCCTTTAGACAGGCTTGCTTGCGGCCATCCTCGGCGGTAACGCGTTCGATGGTGTTTTGTGGATGGAGGATAACCCCTCGATCATGTAACGCGGCAGCAATATGCGCACGAACATCATCGTCAAATCCACGAAGCGGCAAATCACTGCGGTAAATCAGATGAGTACGCGCCCCAAGACCGTTAAAAATACCGGCAAATTCCAGCGCGATATAGCCACTGCCATAAATCGCAATCTCTTTTGGAAGGACTGGTAAATCCAGCGCTTCATTAGAGCTTATTGCGTGCGCCTCCATACCCGGCACATCAATGAATTGCGGCGTGCCACCGACGGCAATCAAAATTTTACCCGCCCGCAAAACCTTATCGCCAACCGTCACCTCATTGGGGCCCGTAACGCGCCCCCAGCCCTCGATCAGGGTCGCACCAGCATTCTTCAGCAACGAACGGTATATGCCCTCCAAACGGGCAATTTCAGCGTCCTTTGCGGCAATCAATGCCGCCCAATCATGCGACAGACCATCAATTTTCCAACCAAATCTACGCGCATCCTCAGCATCGGCGGAAAAGCTGGATCCATACATCAAAAGTTTTTTCGGAACACAACCGCGAATGACACAAGTGCCACCCGGCCGATCCCCCTCGATTACCGCAACATTGGCGCCATGCCCAGCCGCAATCCGACCGGCGCGCACACCACCCGATCCAGCGCCGATAACGATCAGATCATAATCAAAATTTGCTGGTGAAGCTGCCATCATCCATCGCCTTTGCACATCGCTTGCCGTGGGCTATCGCTCGCATTTCGGTGCGGTATAGTGCCCCCACCCCTTGTCGCGCATTCAACAACCAAGTTCAAGATGATTCCCAACATCGCCGCACAACTATTGCAGGCGTGACATTATCCAGTGGTTTGGCACGTCAGCAAGCCGTTAGATGCTATAGCGTTCGCCATCTCGCGGTTCAGCCGTTGGCAATGCCACATAATCGGCAAAGACGACATCATTCAGGCTGGCAAAATTCGATATGGCAACGGCCATCTGATCATCGGTAATCGCCGCAATATCAAGAAACCGGTGCAACGTTATTGTTGCCGCACCGGAACAGATACCAAACGGGCGCTGCGCATGCGCAATCGTATCCTCAAGCAGCAACATCGTCAGGAACGACGCTTTTAACGGGCCACTGCCATCACGCGCAACAGTGCTGGATAACAGCGCCTGATCTCGGTGATGCAACAATTCGATCTGGATAATTGAACGTTCATTAACCGGCATCATCCAGCGGCTTGCGGCAAGCTCGACGATGTAAGTATCCAGCAAATGATGTTTGGTTTTCATAAGGCCCGACATGATCTGGCGAATATGTGATTTCGTGTAGGGACGCATTTTGAGTTAAACTCCGGGACAAAATAATGTGCAAGCTGGTACCAACGGTAACGGCAATGCGCCGCGGAAAATCCAATTTTCAAACGCAATCACAAACAGCAGAAATAATACCTAACACATCGTTGATGTTATCGTATCTTAACTAATTATTAACTATTATCAGTATCCTGAAGTTTTTTCTATTATAC
>VMBT01001846.1_pt1 | contig 10984 bp, 6 predicted proteins | sample 4404301 | NCBI WGS metagenome assembly VMBT01 (sample SAMN12238535, study PRJNA552566) | marine metagenome | isolation source: Coastal seawater | place: USA: coastal Georgia, Sapelo Island | collected 2008-08/2009-08
GTCAAAGCATAGAAGAACAAATCATTGCTAAAAACATGTCTTCTTTGATAGAGCAGGTTCTTGTTCCTACTGAAGAAGTTATTGAAATAAGACGCGGCGCAAAAGTTCAAAGCGAAAAAAAATTCTTTCCCGGCTACATTTTAGTCAAAATGGAAATGACAGATGAAAGTTGGCACCTTATTAAAGGCCAGTCAAAAGTGACTGGTTTTCTTGGTGGTAAGGGTAAACCGGTACCTATCAGTGATGCTGAAGCAAAAAGACTTATTGAACAGATAAGTGAAGGTGTTGATAAACCAAGATCAAGCGTTATTTATGAAATTGGAGAAGAAGTTAGAGTTTCTGAAGGCCCATTCCAGAGTTTTAATGGCCTAGTTGAAGAAATTGATGAAGATAAATCTAGACTTAAGGTTGCAGTATCAATATTTGGAAGGTCAACCCCTGTAGATTTAGAATACAGTCAGGTAGAAAAGATTTAATAATTGTTTAAGCGACAGGATATGTTGCGGAGGGATAAAAATGGCAAAAAAAATTGATGGTTATATAAAATTAAATATTCCAGCAGGTGCGGCTAATCCATCACCTCCAGTTGGTCCTGCACTGGGGCAAAGAGGTGTCAATATTATGGAGTTCTGTAAAGCTTTTAATGCTGCTACTGAATCTTTAGAAAAAAATATGCCTATACCTGTGGTTATAACAGTTTTCTCTGATAAAAGTTTTAGTTTTGTAACAAAAACACCTCCTGTGTCATTTTACATTAAAAAAGCGGCAGGCAAGGAAAAAGGATCGAGTGAACCTGGCAGATCAGTAGGGGGTTCTATAAAATTAGCTCAAGTTAAAGAGATTGCTGAAAATAAGATGAAGGATTTGAATGCTGCTAGCATAGATGGTGCTATAGAGATGGTTAAAGGATCAGCAAGATCTATGGGTATAGAGGTATTGGAGTAGAAAATGAAAAAAAGTAAACATTTAGTTGACATGAACAAAAAAATTCAAGAAACAGACTTTGATTTGGCAGGTGCTGTAAACTTCTTTATTGATAATAAAAAATCCAAGTTTGATGAAACTCTTGAAATTTCAATGAATTTAGGTATTGACCCCAGACATGCCGATCAAATGGTAAGAGGAGTTGTTTCGTTGCCTAACGGAAATGGTAAAAAAATGAGAGTTGCTGTTTTTGCTAAAGATGAAAAAGCCAAAGAAGCAACAGCAGCAGGTGCAGATATTGTTGGAACTGATGATTTAGCTGAAGATATGCAAAAAGGAAATCTTAACTATGATAGAATTATTGCAACTCCAGATTTAATGGGTGTAGTTGGAAGAATAGGAAAAGTATTAGGCCCGAAAGGTCTAATGCCTAATCCAAAATTAGGTACAGTAACTGCAGATGTTAAATCTGCTGTAGAGGCAGCAAAATCAGGGCAAGTTCAATATCGAGCAGAAAAAAATGGAATAGTTCAAGCTGGTATTGGTAAGCTTAGTTTTGGATCAGATAAATTAATAGAAAACGTTAATTCTTTTATCGATGCAGTTCAAAAAGCGAGACCATCTGGCGCAAAGGGTACATTTATTAAAAAAGTTTCAATCAGCTCCACTATGGGAGTTGGTATAAATGTAAATATATAGGGTTTCCGTTATATTTACTAAGGGAGTGAAGATAACTCATTCCCAATCAGTCTTTTATAAGACTGAACCTGTCCAAGACTGTAGGTGAATTCGTTCTTAATATCCTACATAGACAAATGAAGCAGTTTACTGCTAGTTGATAGGGCGGGCCGTGGGTAATTTTATTACCTTAAATGCAACAAAAGTTGAGGCTTTATAGTCTTAACAATAACGTGGAGGCTTTTCGGTGAATAGACAAGAAAAATCCGATTTGGTCAAAACTTTGCATAATACATTTGAAGGTTCGGCGTCAGTCGTAGTCGTTCATTGTAATGGTCTTACAGTTTCAGAGAGCACAGAGCTCCGTAGTAAAATGCGTGAAGATAATTGTAATTTTAAAGTTACTAAAAATAAAATTGCACGCTTGGCGCTAAAAGAAACCAAATACCATTATATGGATGACATGTTTAGAGGACCAACAGCCATTGGTTCTTCTGAAGATCCAGTAATGGCTGCAAAGATTTTGGTTGATTTTGCAAAGGATAATGAAAAGTTAACTATTATAGGTGGAGGATTAGAAGATAAACCTCTTTCTAAAACAGACGTGGAAGCTTTGGCTAAGCTTCCAAGCTTAAATGACTTAAGAGGTAAAATTGTTGGTCTTCTTCAAGCACCTGCTTCAAAGCTGGCAAGGTTAACTATGGAACCTGCTTCTCAAGTCTTAAGAACTATTTCACAAAAATCAAAACAATAACAATTCAATTATTAGGAGAATATTATGGCAGATTTAGAAAAAATTGCAGAAGAGCTTAGCTCTTTAACAGTGTTAGAAGCAGCAGACCTTGCTAAGCTTCTTGAAGAAAAGTGGGGTGTCTCAGCTGCTGCTCCTGTTGCAGTTGCCGCAGGTGCTGTTGGGGGTGATGCGGCACCATCAGCAGAAGCTAAAACAGAATTTAATGTAATGCTAAACGCTGTAGGTGATAAGAAGATTAACGTAATTAAAGAAGTTAGAGCCGTCACTGGTCTTGGCTTGAAAGAGGCAAAAGATTTAGTAGAAGCTGCGCCTTCTATGGTCAAGGAAGGTGTTCCAGAAGCTGAAGCCAATGAAATAAAAGCTAAGTTAGAAGAAGCCGGCGCTACTGTAGAAATTAAATAAAGTTTACTAATCTTTATTGGAATGGACAAGCTCTTTAGTAAAGCTTGTCCATTCTAAATTTTGTTTTACATGTAGCCATTTTGGCCAAGTTTATAAATTAAAGGATTTTAAATGTCACTCCAACAAAGCACTTTATTAAATAGAAGAAGAATTAGAAGATCATTTGGTAAAATAAACGAAGTTGCTCAAATGCCTAATCTTATTGAAGTTCAAAGAAATTCTTACGAGCAATTTCTTCAAATGTATGTGCCTATTGAAGATAGAATAGACACTGGTTTGCAAGCTGTATTTAATTCAGTGTTTCCTATTAAAGATTTTGTTGGTAGATCTATGTTAGAATTCGTATCTTACACATTGGATGAGCCTAAATATGATGTTGATGAATGTCATCAAAGAGGTTTAACATTTGCATCTTCTCTTAAATTGACATTAAGATTAATCGTTTGGGACTTAGATCCTGATACTGGCGCTAAATCTATAAGAGATATGAAAGAGCAAGATGTCTACATGGGAGACATGCCTTTAATGACTCCCAATGGGACTTTTGTGGTCAACGGTACCGAAAGGGTAATAGTATCTCAGATGCATAGGTCTCCAGGTGTGTTCTTTGATCATGATAAAGGTAAAACTCATGCTTCTGGAAAATATTTATTTGCAGCAAGGGTTATACCTTATAGAGGTTCATGGCTTGATTTTGAATTTGATCCAAAAGATATATTAAATGTAAGAATTGATAGAAGAAGAAAACTTCCCTGCTCAACTTTTTTGATGGCATTATTAGATGATGAGTCAGAAAAATATCTACAAGATTGTTTGAAAAAAAATCAAGAACCTAATAGGACTGAATTATCTGGTTTAACCCGCGAAGATATCCTTAATTTTTTCTATGAAAAAGATATTTATAATTATGAAAATGATTGTTGGGTAACTGAATTCAAAGAAGATTTTTTTAAGGGTAAAAAACTTGATTTTGATTTAATCAATTCATCTAATGGTGAAATAATTGCTAAAGTTGGAGACAAAATAACCCAAAGAAACCTTAATATATTCAAAGAACAGGGTTTAAAATCAATATTAGTTGATAATGGACATATTCTCGGGAAGTTTATTGCTGAAGATCTTATAAATGAAAGCACAGGTGAAGTTTATGCTGAAGCTGGTGATGAAATTACCGAAGATTTAATTCAGTTAGTTAAATTACATGATTTAAAATCTATTTCTATTTTATCCATTGATAAATCAGTTGGGCCTTGGATTAGAAATACATTGGCTGTAGATAAAAATGCTTCAAGGGAAGAAGCTTTGATTGACATATATCGCGTGATGCGTCCAGGCGAGCCGCCTGCTCCAGAAACAGCTGAAGCGCTTTTTAATGGTTTGTTCTTTGATAGAGAAAGATATGACTTGTCTGCTGTGGGAAGAGTTAAGATGTCAGCTCGGTTAGATCTTGATTTAGATGATGACTTGAGAGTTTTAAGAAAAGTCGATATTTTGGCAATTCTCAAAGAGCTAGTTTCCTTAAAAGATGGGAATGGTGAAATTGATGACATAGACCACTTGGGTAACAGGCGTGTTAGATCAGTTGGTGAACTGCTAGAAAATCAATATCGCGTTGGCCTCTCTAGGATGGAAAGAGCTATAAAAGAAAAAATGAGCTCTGCAAATGAAATAGAGAATTTGATGCCACAAGATTTAATTAATGCTAAACCGGCCGCTGCATCACTTCGTGAATTCTTTGGTTCAAGTCAGTTGTCTCAATTTATGGATCAAACCAATCCTTTATCTGAGATTACGCATAAAAGACGAGTTTCTGCTCTAGGGCCAGGGGGGCTTACAAGAGAGAGGGCGGGTTTTGAGGTTAGAGACGTGCATCCAACTCATTATGGAAGAATATGTCCGATAGAAACTCCTGAGGGTCCAAATATTGGTTTAATTAATTCTTTAGCTACTTTCGCACAAATCAACCAATATGGTTTTATAGAAACACCATACAGAAAAGTAAATAATGGTCAGGTAACAGAAGAAGTTGTTTATGTTTCTGCCATTGAGGAAGGGAAATATACAATTGCTCAGGCAAATGCTGAGTTAGACAAATCAAATAAGTTTACTGGAGAACTTCTTCCTGTTAGAAAAAATGGTGATATCGGATTGGCAAATCCTAGTGATATTGATCTTATGGATGTTTCCCCTAAGCAACTTGTTTCTGTGGCTTCTGCTCTAATACCTTTTTTAGAAAATGATGATGCAAATAGAGCGTTAATGGGTTCTAACATGATGAGGCAAGCTGTACCATTAGTTAAATCTGAGAGTCCACTTGTGGGTACCGGTATAGAGGCAACTGTAGCACAGGATTCAGGTGTAACATTGATAGCAAGAAGGTCTGGAATTGTAGACCAAGTAGATGCAACGAGAATTGTTGTTAGGGCTTACTCGTCTGATGAAGATGATGTTAGTCCTGTTGATATCTACTCATTGTTAAAATTTCAAAGAAGCAACCAAAACACATGTATTAACCAAAGACCACTTGTTCAGGTTGGTGATAAAGTTAATATTGGTGATATAATCGCCGATGGCCCAGCAACTGAAGATGGTGAACTTGCGTTAGGTAAGAATGTGTTGGTAGCTTTTATGCCGTGGAATGGGTATAATTTTGAAGACTCTATCCTCATTTCTGAAAGAATTGTTAGGGATGATGTTTTTTCTTCAATTCATATAGAAGAATTCGAAGTCATGGCAAGAGATACAAAATTAGGACAAGAAGAAATCACAAGAGATATCCCAAATATTGGAGAGGAAGCACTAAGAAATCTTGACGAAGCTGGTATGGTTTATATCGGTGCTGAAGTAAAGCCTGGTGATATTATGGTTGGTAAAGTTACTCCTAAAGGTGAGAGCCCAATGACACCAGAAGAAAAATTATTGAGAGCAATTTTTGGTGAGAAAGCTTCTGATGTTCGCGATTCTTCCTTAAGAGTTCCTCCTGGTGTTTCAGGTACAATTGTAGATGTTAGAATATTTTCTAGAAGAGGTATTGAAAAAGACGAAAGAGCTAGGGCTATTGAAAGAGCAGAGATAGAAAAATTTGCTAAAGATAGAGATGATGAAAAAAATATACTGGAAAGAGGATATTATGGTCGCCTTAAGGAATATGTTGTTGGTCAGACTTTATCTTCCAATATTAAAACAATAAAAAAGGGTGAGTTATTAACAAATGATATTCTTAATGAGCTTTCAAGAAACGATTTAAGATTAATTACAGTTGAAGATGATAAAATTCAGAAAAATGTTGAGAAATTATCTAAACATTTTGATGGAGTTATTAAATCACTTGAAGATAGATTTAACGACAGGGTAGATAAATTACAAAGAGGTGATGAATTATTACCAGGTGTAATGAAAATGGTAAAAGTTTTCATCGCTGTAAAAAGAAAATTACAATCTGGTGATAAAATGGCTGGAAGACATGGTAACAAAGGAGTTATCTCTAAAATAATCCCAGTTGAGGATATGCCTTACCTTGAAGATGGAACCCCGGTTGACGTTGTTTTAAATCCATTAGGAGTTCCTTCCAGAATGAATGTAGGTCAAATTCTAGAAACTCATTTAGGTTGGGCTGCAGCTGGTTTAGGTAATAAAATTGCTAAAATGGTTGGAAATAAAGATGATAATGAAAATTTAAAAAAGTTTCTTTCACAAATTTATGATGAACAACAGTTTGAAAAGCAATTATCATCACTTAGTGATAGTGAGCTAGTCCAGCAAGCTAAAAATTTATCCAGAGGTGTTCCCATGGCAACACCTGTATTTGATGGGGCAAGTGAAAAAGGTGTAACTGAAATGTTGAAACTTGCTGACCTTGATGAAACAGGACAAGTTTGGCTTACAGATGGAAGAACAGGTGAGGTTTTTGACAGGAAAGTTACTGTTGGATACATCTATATGCTGAAGTTGCACCATCTTGTTGATGATAAAATACATGCTAGATCTATAGGTCCTTATTCCCTTGTTACCCAACAGCCTCTAGGTGGTAAAGCGCAATTTGGTGGTCAGCGTTTTGGAGAAATGGAGGTATGGGCTCTTGAAGCTTATGGAGCTGCTTATACCCTTCAAGAAATGCTAACTGTTAAATCAGATGATGTTTCAGGAAGAACCAAAGTATATGAATCCATAATAAGGGGCGACGATGATTTTGAGGCTGGTATTCCAGAGTCATTTAATGTTTTGATTAAGGAATTAAAGTCTCTTGGATTAAATGTAAATATGGATTTAGTAGAGTAATTAAAAAATAATTTTTTAATAAGATTGGAAATTTTAATGAATGAATTGATGAATACATTTGGGCAAACTGGAGTTTCTCAAGGTTTTGATAAAATAAGTATTTCTATAGCATCACCTGAAGCCATTAAAAGTTGGTCTTTTGGAGAAATAAGAAAGCCAGAAACAATAAATTATAGAACATTTAAACCAGAACGTGATGGTTTATTCTGTGCTAAAATTTTTGGTCCTGTAAGGGATTATGAATGTTTATGTGGTAAATATAAACGAATGAAATATAGAGGAATTATTTGTGAAAAATGTGGTGTAGAAGTTACTCTTTCTAAAGTAAGACGAGAAAGAATGGGCCATATTGATCTGGCTTCGCCGGTGGCTCATAATTGCTTGTTGACATGACTCTAAAAGATTTAGAGAGAGTTTTATATTTTGAACATTTTCTTGTAACAGAGCCAGGCCTAACATCTCTGTCAAAGGGACAATTACTAAGTGAAGAAGATTATGATAGTGCTCTTGATGAATTTGGTGATGAAAGTTTTGAAGTTTCTATCGGTGCTGAAGCAATTAAAAAAATCTTAACCGATATGGATTTAAACGAAGAAGTTGTCAAAATTCGTGAAGAACTTATTAACACCGGTTCAGAAATTAAAAGAAAGAAATTAGTTAAAAGGCTTAAGCTTGTGGAATCTTTCATTGATTCTGGCTCTAAACCGGAGTGGATGATCCTAGATGTTGTCCCAGTTATACCGCCTGAGCTTAGACCTCTAGTACCTTTAGATGGTGGAAGGTTTGCTACATCAGATTTAAACGATTTATACCGAAGAGTTATTAATAGAAATAATAGATTAAAAAGACTAATTGAGTTGAGAGCACCTGATATAATTATTAGAAATGAAAAAAGGATGCTACAAGAATCGGTTGATGCTTTATTTGACAATGGAAGAAGGGGTAGGGTTATAACTGGGGTTAATAAGAGACCTCTAAAATCCCTTTCAGATATGTTGAAGGGAAAACAAGGTAGATTTAGACAAAATCTACTTGGTAAGAGAGTTGATTATTCAGGAAGATCTGTAATCGTTGTAGGTCCTGAGTTAAAACTTCATCAATGTGGACTTCCTAAAAAAATGGCTTTGGAATTATTTAAGCCATTCATTTATTCTAGATTGGAATTATATGGGTTAGCTAGTACGGTTAAGGCTGCAAAAAGAATGGTTGAAAAAGAAAGGCCTGAAGTTTGGGATATCCTTGAAGAAGTAATCAGAGAACACCCAGTTATGCTTAACAGGGCCCCAACACTCCATAGGCTAGGCATTCAAGCTTTTGAACCAGTGCTAATAGAGGGTAAAGCTATAAATTTACACCCTCTTGTATGTACTGCCTTTAATGCAGACTTTGATGGAGATCAAATGGCTGTTCATGTTCCTTTGTCATTGGAGGCCCAGCTTGAGGCAAGGGTTCTTATGATGTCTACAAATAATATTTTATCACCTTCAAGTGGAAAACCAATAATTGTTCCGTCTCAGGATATAATTTTAGGTTTGTATTATTTATCTATGGAAAGTGAGGGGCAAAAAGGTGAAGGTATGATATTTTCTTCTCCTAGTGAAGTTTTGATGGCTTTGGATAGTAACGAGGTCCATCTTCAAGCTAAAGTTAAAGTTAGGGTAGATGTTTTTGATAAAGATGGAAATAAGGTTACACAAATTTTAGATACTACCCCCGGGAGAGCTAAATTATCTACACTATTGCCAAAGCATCATTCTGTAGATTTTAATACTATTAATAAATTAATGACAAAAAAAGAAGTTACTAATGTCATCGATTTTGTTTATCGTCATTGTGGCCAAAAAGATACTGTTATATTTTGTGATCAAATTATGGCTATGGGTTTTAAACATGCATGTACAGCTGGAATATCTTTTGGAATTTCTGATCTTGAAACACCTAAAGCTAAATCTGATCTAATGGATAAAGCAGAAAAACAAGTCAAAGATTTTGAACAGCAATACCAAGATGGCTTTATAACCCAAGGTGAGAAATATAATAAAGTCGTAGACGTGTGGTCTAAATGTTCAGATGATGTAGCTGATGAAATGATGAAAAACATTTCGACAACTAAAGTTGGTCAGCCTGTCAATTCAGTTTGGATGATGGCTCATTCTGGCGCAAGGGGTTCTGCAGCTCAAATCAAACAGCTGGCAGGGATGAGAGGTTTGATGGCTAAGCCATCTGGTGAGATTATAGAAACGCCAATTAAATCCTCCTTTAAAGACGGACTGAATGTTTTAGAGTATTTTAATTCTACTCACGGAGCTAGAAAAGGTTTGGCCGATACTGCTTTGAAAACTGCAAATTCAGGTTACTTGACGAGAAGGCTGGTAGATGTGGCTCAAGACTGTATTGTTACAGAAGATGACTGTGGTACTGAAAACGGTTTTGTTATGCGTGCTGTTATTGAGGGAGGTGACATTATTGAACCTCTTTCAGAAAGAATTTTAGGTAGAACAACAGCTGATCAGATAGTTAACACTTCTGGCGAAGTAATAATGGAGAAAGGTGTCATAATTTCAGAGGATGATATTGAGAAAATTGAAGCCTCGGGAATAGATAACGTTAAAGTTAGATCAGCTCTAACTTGTGAAACTCAACCGGGTATATGTGCATCATGTTATGGTCGAGATTTGGCTAGGGGAACACCAGTAAATATTGGTGAAGCAGTTGGTGTGATTGCTGCTCAGTCTATTGGTGAACCTGGAACACAATTAACAATGAGAACATTTCATATTGGAGGCGCTGCTCAGCGTGGTGCAGAGCAGTCTAAAATTGAAGCTCCATTTGATGGTAAAATTAAACTAGACAATGCAACATTGGTTACTACTGAAGATAGTAGTCAGGTTATTCTTTCTCGCTCTTCTGAAATGTTAATATTAGATGATCAAGGTAGAGAAAAAGCTCGCTATAGACTTCAATATGGTGCAAAGCTATTAAAACAAGATGGGGCTATGGTAGGGGCTGGTGAGATTTTAGTTGAATGGGACCCTTACACAATACCAATCATAACTGAGAAGGAAGGTACAGCTCATTATGTAGATATTGTAGACGGAGTTTCAATGAGAGAAGAAATTGACGATTCTACTGGAATAGGGAGTAGAGTTGTAATTGATTGGAAACAACAATCAGGTGGCTCCAACTTAAGACCTCGAATAACATTAAGAGATGATGATGGTGAAGTTATTACTTTACCTAATGGGCTAGAGGCAAGATACTTTATGTCTGTGAATGCTATTTTGAGCGTTGATAATGGAAGCAAGGTAAAAGCAGGTACGGTATTAGCTCGTATTCCAAGAGAAAGCTCTAAAACAAGAGATATAACTGGTGGTTTGCCAAGAGTTGCAGAGCTTTTTGAAGCAAGAAAGCCAAAGGATTTTGCTATAATTTCTGAAAGTGATGGAGTTGTTGAATTCGGAACTGACTATAAAGCCAAGAGAAGAATTAGGGTCGTACCTCAAAATAACGATGAAGAAGCAGTTGAGTATATGGTCCCTAAAGGGAAGCTTCTAGCTGTTCAAGAGGGTGATTTTATCAGAAAGGGAGATATGATTATTGATGGAAGTCCCGTTCCTCATGACATTCTGAATATACTTGGCGTTGAGGCACTTGCCGATTATCTTGTAAAAGAAGTACAAGATGTATATAGGCTCCAGGGTGTTAAAATCAATGATAAGCACATAGAAGTCATAGTAAGACAAATGCTCCAAAAAATTGAAGTTACGGACCATGGAGATACAACATTCCTCAATGGTGAGCAAGTAAATAGGTTGGATTTTAAGTTAGCTAATGAAAAAATAATCAAAGATGGAGGTGTTCCTGCAAAAGGAGATTCTGTTCTCTTAGGTATAACTAAGGCAAGTTTGCAAACTGAAAGCTTTATTTCTGCTGCATCTTTCCAAGAAA
>VMBT01001847.1_pt1 | contig 10983 bp, 10 predicted proteins | sample 4404301 | NCBI WGS metagenome assembly VMBT01 (sample SAMN12238535, study PRJNA552566) | marine metagenome | isolation source: Coastal seawater | place: USA: coastal Georgia, Sapelo Island | collected 2008-08/2009-08
GAAGGCGTCGTAGACGAGCAGCGTTCGGCTGAGGCCCTCAGCAGCACAGCGAGCCAGCGCAACGTCGGAGTGCTTCAGCAGCTCGATCAGGGCGGCGACGTTGTACCCCCCCACCATCGTTCCCAGCAGCCGGGTGGCCTCCAGTGGCGACACAAGGGGGCTCTTGGCGTCTCCCTGAGCCACGGCACTGAGCCAGGTGGCCTTCACGTAAGCCGCTTCATCCACACCCGGGGGGATCCGCTCGCTGAGCAGGTGCAGCAGGAACTCCTCCTCGCCGGCGGGAGGGTTCTGCAGCAATTCGGTCAGTCCCTGGGTCTGCTCGGCGTTGAGCGGAAGAGCGGGAACGCCCTGGGCTTCCCGGGCGGCGGCCAGCTCGCGGTAAGCGCTCAGCATGGAGATCTCTGTTCAGGGATGACCACCATTCTTCCGGACCGTGTCTGTTGCCAGTGAGCGGGGTGCGTAGCCTTGGTCGGAGTCTCGCGTCCAGTCATGGCCACCACCTCCGATTTGCATGTGGTGGAGACACGTCCCCTGGTGGCCCCTGCTGTGTTGCATCAGGAGCTGCCCATGGACGCGGCGGCGCTCGAGACCGTGGCGTCAGCCCGCCGGCGCATTCAAGAGATCCTCAGTGGCCGTGATCAGCGTCTGCTGGTGGTGGTGGGCCCCTGCTCTGTTCATGACGTCAAGGCTGCCCGGGAGTATGCCCAGCGCCTGGCTCCGATCCGCGAGCGCTTGAAGGATCAGCTCGAGGTGGTGATGCGGGTGTATTTCGAGAAGCCGCGCACCACGGTTGGTTGGAAGGGACTGATCAACGACCCCCATCTCGACGACTCCTACGACATCAACACCGGCCTGCGGCGGGCCCGGGGACTGCTGTTGGATCTCGCCCGGGAGGGGATGCCTGCTGCAACGGAACTGCTCGATCCCGTTGTTCCGCAGTACATCGCTGATTTGATCAGCTGGACCGCGATCGGTGCCAGGACGACGGAAAGTCAGACCCACCGCGAAATGGCCTCAGGGTTGTCGATGCCGATCGGCTACAAGAACAGCACCAACGGCAGCGCCACCATCGCGATCAATGCCATGCAGGCGGCAGCCAAGCCGCATCACTTCCTCGGCATCAATCGCGATGGTCATGCCTCGATCGTCAGCACCACGGGCAATCCCTACGGCCACCTCGTGCTGCGCGGCGGCAGCCAGGGCAGCAATTACCACTTGGAAGCTGTGCAGGAGTCCGCAGCCGAGTTGAGCAAAGCCGGTCTGCAGGATCGTCTGATGGTGGATTGCAGCCATGCCAACAGCAACAAAGACTTCCGCCGACAGGCGGAGGTGCTGGCCAGCGTTGCCGAGCAGTTGCGGGGGGGCTCCAATCACGTGATGGGCGTGATGATCGAGAGCCATCTGGTGGAAGGCAACCAGAAGCTCAACGCCGACCTGACGCAGCTCACCTATGGCCAGAGCGTCACGGATGCCTGCATCAGCCTCGAGACCACCGAAACCCTGTTGGAGGATCTGGCCGCGGCCGTGGCCAGTCGCAAACAGACGGTTACCGCCTGAGCATCAACGCCTTGGTTCAAACCACCAGTTGACTCCACAGCACCCCCACGCTGAGGGGAACGCTGAGGTTGTCGAGACCGCTCCAGCTGAGCTGCTCCAAACCGGTTGCCATGGCCACCATGCCAAGGGCTGCTGGCAGGGACAGGTCCGCCCCCGACCATCGCGCCAGGCCGATCAGCACCAGGCCTGAGACAACGGCCATGGTCATCGTGCCGACGCTTGATTTGGTCTGACCAAACAGAACCCACTTCGGGGACGCGACGTTGCGGCCGATCAACCCTGCAAGGCCATCCCCCAGGGCCATCACGAGAACCCCGGCGGACACCGCATCGGCTCGGGTTGGCCAGAACAGCAGAAGCAGCGTTGTGATTGCGATGCCGTAGGCGATGGTGCCGTAGCTATTGCGATCAACATCCTCAACTGCGGGGATGAAGCGCCATTGGTGGTTGATCGTCGTCACAACGGGGATCACCACCGCAACAGGCAGGGCAACAACGAAGGGAATTTCAAAGAACCAGGCCAAAGGAACCACGGCTCCGGTTCCGATGTGCACAATTTTTCGGCTCAGTTCCCGTTGATTCGGCCGAAGCCGACGGCACAACACCGCGCCTGCTACCACCATCGCCATCCAGGTCAGGATGGCGATGGGTCCGGTGATGGAAAGCAAGTGGCTTAGGCGGCTTGTTGGTGGTTGGTCATGGCGCGCAGCTTGAGAATCGCTTTGGCCTCCAGCTGTCGGACGCGCTCACGGGACACATTGATCTGACGACCGATCTCCGCAAGGGTCAGAGGCTCTTCACCACCAAGACCGAACCGCAACTTCAGAATCTTCTGTTCGCGTTCGTTCAACTGCGAGAGCCAGCCCCCCAGATGTTCCTTCTGGATGCTGCGATCCATCCCCTCCATCGGCTCTTCACCGTTGGGATCCGGGATCAGTTCACCCAGGGTGCTGCGATCTTCCTCGCCACGGGCATGGGCATCCAGGGATGCACAGGGTGCGCTCTGGGAGATCAGATCCTCCAGTTCCCGGGGCTCGATGCCCATGGCACTCGCCAACTCCAGCCGATTCGGTTGACGACCGAAGCGGTGGGACAGCTCCCGGGAGATGCGACGCATCTTGGAGAGCTTTTCGCTGATGTGGATCGGCAGGCGAATGGTGCGGGCGCTGTTGTCGATGGCCCGCGTCATGCCTTGGCGAATCCACCAGTAGGCATAGGTGGAAAATTTGTAGCCCATGGCGGGGTCGAACTTGTCGACCGCTCGCTCCAGGCCGATGGCACCTTCCTGAACCAGATCGAGCAGCTCCAGGCCCTGGTTCTGGTATTTCTTCGCCACGCTCACCACGAGGCGGAGGTTGGCGGCCATCATCCTGTCGCGGGCCCGTTTGCCCATGCGGATCTTGTGGCGATGCCGGGAGGTCAGCTCCTCTTCCGGTAGCTCCTGAAGTTGCTTCATCGCTTGCACATGGTGTGCAAGTTCGATTTCTTCAGCTGCCGTCAGCAAGGGGATGCGTCCGATGCTGCTCAGATAAAAACCGATGGAGTCGGTGGCAAGCCGCCCTCCTTGTCGAGTTGATGGTCGACGTCCGGTGGACGGCAACGCAGGTTCCTTCCGGGACGACTGTTTTGTCGTGCCGGAAGATTCCAGAGGGATCCCCATCACCCTGGTCTCCTGAATGAATTTGGGCTGAACTTAGCACCAGGCAACAGTGTTGACTGTTTCGAATCGAAAGAATTTCAGGAGCTGAATCTTTGGGCTTTCAAAACAACTGATTTGGCTGTGATCGTGCAGGCTTCAAGTTTGTTTTTGAAGGAATGTTGTATCGGATGTCACAGACGCAATCCCTTTGAAAACCAAAAGAATCACAAGGATTGGATGCCGTTGCTCCATTCCTTGATCAATTGAATCTGGGAATTGCGTTCCGAGGTGTCGTTTTCGGGTTTGCGCTGCACAAATGTGCCGTCGCTCTGCATGTCCCAGGCAGCCTGGTTGTCATTCAAGTACAGCTGCAGCAGGCGTTCCAGTTTCTGGCGATGCTCGGGGTCTTCGATCGGTGTGACTGCTTCAATGCGGCGGTCGAGGTTGCGGCTCATCCAGTCGGCACTACCGATGTACACCTCCGGTGAGCCGCCGTTGGCGAAGGAAAAGATTCTCGAGTGTTCCAGGAACGGGCCGATGATGCTGATCACACGAATGTTTTCACTCAGTCCTTCACAACCGGGATAGAGGCTGCACATGCCGCGAATGATCAATTCGATCGTCACTCCGGCTTGGGAGGCTTCATAAAGAAGCGCAATGATCGTTGGGTCCACCAGGGAATTCATCTTGGCTCGGATCACGGCCTCTCGGCCCTGCTGAGCATGTTCAATTTCGCGGCGAATTAACAGCTCCATGCCTTTCCGCAGGGTGACGGGGGCCACGAGCAGGCGACGAAAACTTTGCTGCTTGGAAAAACCGGTGAGGTAATTGAACAGTTCCACCAGGTCTTGACCCAGTTCCTGGTTGGCGGTGAGCAGGCCCAGGTCGGTGTAGAGCTTGGAGGTTTTGGAGTTGTAGTTGCCCGTGCCGATGTGCACATAGCTCTGCAGCTTGTCCTTCTCCTTGCGCACCACCAGAACAATCTTGGTGTGGGTTTTCAGCCCCAGCACCCCGTAGACCACATGCACTCCGGATTGCTCCAGGTGCCGGGCCCATTGGATGTTGTTGTCTTCGTCAAATCGTGCTTTCAATTCCACCAGTGCCATCACCTGCTTGCCGTTTTCGGCGGCACGGATCAGTGCAGCGATGATCGGCGAGTCTTTGGAGGTGCGGTAGAGCGTCATCTTGATGCCCATCACCTGGGGATCGTCCGCTGCCTGGTTGATGAACTCTTCGACGGTTGTCGAGAAGAGGTCATAGGGATGGTGCAGAAGGATGTCCTGACGGCGAATCACCGAGAAGATCGATCTGAACTCATCCGGCTTGATTGCTCCCTCGTCCAGCAGGTGTTGCTGACTGCGGGCTAGCACCGTCGGTGTCTGGCCTCCGTGGCTTTGGCTCTTGAGTTTCGGCAGCGGTAGGGCGGTGAGGCTGAGCAGGTCGTCCAGGCCCAGGGGACCATCAATCACATAGAGGTCTTCCTCTTCAACGCTGAGTCCTGTCATCAGCATCTCCACCACGTCCTGAGGCATTTCGTTGGGCACCTCGAGGCGCACCACCTCACCGCCCATGCGTCGCTTTCGCAGTCCCTGTTCCAGGGCCAGCATCAGGTCATCGGCTTCCAGATCCCTCAGTTCCAGATCCGCATCCCGCGTCACGCGGAAGAAGTAGTGCCCCTCGATCGTCATGCCAGGGAACAGCTCCTTCAGGTTGAAGGCGATCACCTGCTCGAGGGCGATGGCGGTGTGAACGGGTTTGTGCTCCTGGCCGCTCAGATTCGAGGGGATGGCGATGAAGCGAGGCAGATTTTTCTGGGGAACTTTCACCCGGGCAAATTGCCGTTGCCCTGTTTCCGGATCAACAACCACGGCCGCAACGTTGAGGCTCAGGTTGCTGACGAAGGGGAACGGATGGGCGGGGTCCACAGCCAGAGGTGTGAGCACCGGAAACACCGAGGTCTGGAAGGTGTCGTCAACCCATTGGCGTTGGTCGTCGTTCAGCTGTTTGTAATCGAGCAGCTCAACCTTGTGTTCCAGCAGCTTCGGCCTCAGGTGCTGGCGGTAATGCACCTGTTGCTCTCGCAGCAGGGGAATCAGCCGTTCCCGGATCGCCAGCAGCTGCTCCAACGGCGATTTGCCATCCTCACTTGGCTTGCTGACGCCCGCCTCCACCTGAGACTTCAGTGACGCCACGCGAACCATGAAGAATTCGTCGAGGTTGTTGCTGAAGATGGCGCTGAACTTGGCTTGATCGAGCAGAGGTGTGCGCGGATCCAGGGCCTGGGCCAGCACCCTTTCGTTGAAGGCGATCCAGCTCAGCTCCCGGTTGATGTAGTGCTCCGGGGCTAAGGCTGCTGCGCACATGGGCTGAACGGCTCGGCGCTGGTGTCGTTAGCCGAAACGTAGCAATCAGGACTGGCTTGGTTGTGTGTCGGAGATGTCCGGCAGAGGGCTGCCGGCCACCAGGCCGATCACGATCACCAGCACGGTTGCCGCAGCTGCAAACGGGCTCACTGGACCCAGCAGGTCGTAGCTGAATCCCGCCAGGGGAGGGCCGAGGAAACTGCCCAAACTCTGCAGGGCCTGAAGGCTGCCGAGGGCACTGCCTTGCCCTTCCCGACCCAGGCGCCGTGACACCAGGCTGCGCAGGCTTGGTGTGACCAATCCGGTGCCCAGGGCCAGGATGCCGACGGCAGTGAAGATGGCGCCCGCCCGATCGGATGCACCGACGCTGGGGATCAGCAGGCACCCAATGATCACCAGGCCGAGGCCCAGCAAGGTCAGACGCCATTCGCCAAACCGTTTCACCAGCGGTCCGATCAGCCCTCCTTGCACCACAGTGGCGACCACCCCCACCACCAGGAAGGCGGTGGTGGCGAGCTCAGGGCCCCAGCCGAAGCGCTGCTTGAAATAGAGCACCAGGATGGCGGTGAAGCCGTTGAAGGCCAGGAAGAAGAGGAAAAAAGCTCCGCACAGTCGCCCCACGCTGGGGTTCATCAGCACCTGGCTCAGCCGTGCAAACGGATTGAGGTCGCGTTTTCTGGGCAGGTTTTTGCGGGATTCCTGGGGATGGGTTTCCGGCAGCAGATTGAGCACCACCAAGAGGTTGAGTGCAGCGAAGCCTGTGGCCACCCAAACGGGAAGGGACACGGCCACCCGGGCCAGTTGCCCGCCAACGAAGGGGCCAAGGATGAACCCCAAACCAAAGGCCACGCCGATCAAGCCGAAGGCACGGGCTCGCTTGTCGGGAGGCGTGATGTCGGCGAGCACGGCGCTGGCTGTTGCTGCCGTACCGCCACTGATGCCGTCAATGATCCGTGCTGCGAACAGCAACAGCAGGGGCAGCAGGCTTTGGCTGGGCCAAGGCAGTGAAACCGTCACGGCAAACAGGCCGAGCCCCACCACGGATCCTGCGACGCAGATGCTGATCACGGGGCGGCGGCCGTAGCGATCACTGAGCGCTCCGATCAAGGGGGTGACCAGGAACTGCGCCAGGGCATAGCTTCCCGCCAACAGTCCCAGGGTTCGTCCGTCTGGGGCGAACTGGGCCAGGAGAAAGGGCAACAGCGGAAAAACAATGCTTTCGCTGAGCCGGTCGTTGAGCAGCGTGAGAAACGCGCTGAGCAGTGTGGGAATCCGAGGACGCTGCAAGCTTGCTGCCACGCAGGAGAGACTCACATTCCCACAGGCGGCTCCATGGCTTTGCGTCCGATCGCTCCGGAGGATCACCCGCTGTTGCGGGAGATCTATGCCGATGCGATCGAATCGCAGGCTCCCCTCCTTTATTCAGATGAACAAGTCAGCGCCTGGGCTGCCTTGGCCTGGTTGCCCGGCGTGCTCGATGCGAGTTTGCGAGATGGCTCGGGATGGCTGACCACCGACGGTTCAGCGTTTGCGATCCGTCATCCGGAAGACCGCCTGTCGCTGCTCTACTGCCGTGGTTGTGCCTCGAGGCGGGGCCATGGCAGTGCCCTTCTGAACCAGATCGAAGTGGATGCCGTGGCGTCTGGCGTTCAACGATTGCGAACGGAGGCCAGCCAGTTCAGCCGACCGTTGCTGGAGCGCCGTGGCTGGGTGGTGGAAGCGCCGGAGACGATCCTGATTGGAGGCGTTCCGTTCGAGCGCTATCGGATGGTCAAGCTGCTTCGCCAAGCGCAGAGTTGATCAAGCTGGGCTTGGGCCTGGCCCGTCTCCAGAACGGATGCTGCCCGTTGAATGCCCTGTTCCAGGGAATCACTGCAGCCGGCGAACCACAGATAGGCGCCGGCGTTCCAGCGCAGGGCGTCGCAGAGAGGGCCTTTGTTCTGAAGGGCGTTTCGTGCCTGCTCAGCCCAGGTGGTGTCGTCAGCCCATTCCACGTCGGCGTCGTGACAGCCATGGTCACGGGGGTGCAGGATCAATCGCTCCGCTTTGCCGTTCCGCACCCGGGCCGTGATGCAGGCTCGGCCGATGGGCAGGTCGGTGCCTCCTTCCAACCCCTTCACGGTGAGAACATCGGTTTCGCCGGCTTGCTTGAGGGCTTCCCAGGCGCGGGCTTCTGTTGGTGGGTGGACAAAGCCACTCACAAGGAGGTGGTCGCCTTGGTGGGGTGTCCAGAGCAGTTCCAGGCTGGCAACCGGGGGACGCTTGCCCAGTTCTTCGCGGTAGCCGATCAGGGTTTCCGCGATGGGGAAGTGATCCGGCTGATGAATCAGGGCGAAACCGTTCTGCTGGAACCCGTCGGCAACGTCGCTGATTGGCAGACCTGTGAGGTCGAGATCGAGAAGGCGGAACAGATCAACAGCGGTGACGCCGTATTTGATCGGCATCCGGTCACCGCCCTGCAGAACCACCGGCTGACCACAGGCCAGCAGCACCAGCGCGGTGAGCGGGTAAATCGGCGCTGTGCGCGTGCGCCCGTCGTAGGGCATGCCGAAACACAACGGTGCTCGACTGCCAGCCGTGGATTGCAACACCGGGCCATGGGCTCGGTAGGTGTCGAGCATCCCCGTGAGTTCCTGGGGTTCGGGCCGTCGGATGCGATGGGCAATCAGGAAGGCGCCGATCTGTGCGGGCGTCGCTTCGCCCTGCAGCATCAGCTCCATGGCATCAGCCGCTTCCTCGCGACTCATGCCTTTGCTGGTGTGTTCACCGCTTCCCACCTTGCGCAGGTGCTGCTTGAAGCGGTCGCGGCCGGAGAGAACTGCGCTCGTCAAAGGTCCGGCCTCTAGCTGTGATCAGTCTTCAGGAGTGACTGACCCGGCAGGGGTAGCAATTGCTACGAAAGCTCAGGGCCTGCTCAGCCGGGATAGCCCCTCGAAACTGCCATGGCGTGGGTGCTGCGGGTGGTGGCGTCCTTCGGCGTAATAGAGCCGCTCCAGCATCAGTTGGGGAGCAGTGGTTGGTGGAAGGAATTGCCCCTGCAGCAGGGTCGCCATGGATTGGAAGAATTGGCTCATTGCAAATTTCTTCTGTAAAACAAATTTCCCCGATCAAGAGCCTGTCGGCTGTGCTTGTTGCTTCAAAACAGGCTGTTGTTTTGTAGTTGATGCTTCATTGTTCAGTCAGCGTTTGCGCAACAGTTTCTCTGCTGCTGAGACGTTCCAGCTTGGAACGCTGTTTTTGAAGCGGCCATAACAATTTTTCGTTCAATCATGACTGTTTCAGCTGTTCCCTCGACCCCGTCGTTGGCAGCTCCTTCCCAGGAGACCGTCACCGCCACCTTGATGGCTGCCAAGAAGGCCAAGGGCATGAGCTTTGCTGATCTGGAAGCAGCCCTGGGCCTCGATGAGGTCTGGATTGCTTCCTTGTTCTATGGACAAGCCACGGCCTCCAAGGAAGAGGCTGAAAAGCTGGCTGAGCTGCTCTCCCTTGATCCGGCCATCACCGCCGCTTTGCAGGAGTTCCCCACCAAGGGAAGCCTCGATCCGGTGATCCCCACTGATCCCTTGATCTATCGCTTCTACGAGATCATGCAGGTCTATGGCATGCCCCTGAAGGATGTGATCCAGGAGCATTTTGGTGACGGCATCATGAGCGCGATCGACTTCACGCTTGATGTCGACAAAGTGGAAGATCCCAAAGGTGATCGCGTCAAAATCACCATGTGCGGCAAGTTCCTGCCTTACAAAAAGTGGTGAACATTCAAGTGTCTTGATTGAAGACATCAAGCCCCGCAATCGCGGGGCTTTTTTATTGGCGGAATTGTTGGCTCAGTTGGGTGCTGGCCATTTTTCGCCGAACGTCGTCATTCAGCTCCTGGCTTAACTCCAGCAGGCAGCGCTGACTGGAAGGTGTGGCGATGCAACCGAGCGCGCGGAAGGCGGCCTCGGCAACAGGCAGGGAACCGTTTCTACACAGCTCTGCCAGCTTTTCGCTGATCAACACGCCATCGCGGCGTTGCAGAACCCGAATGGCGGCCACAACGACTGGATCGCGAAAATCATTCAAAACCTCTTGGCAGAACTGCAGCAGTTCACCGTCGTCGAGGCAATGGGATCGGAAGCTGAGCAGTTGAAGACCGGCAAGTCGGTGCAGTTGGCCCGGGTGATGCAGGCAATTCACCACCACCGATTCGGGAACTTCGGCACCCCAGCAGGCGAGAGCCTGAACCACCATCAGGTTGGCGTCCTCATCGTCTGAGGTTTGCTCGAGTTGAGCCAACAACCAATCGCGGGCTTCGCTCTGGTGGCAGAGCCCTGCCGCCATCACCAAATCGGGCAGAACCCCGTGGTTGGCGAGGAGGTCTTGGATCACGGGCCAGCCGCGCTCGGCCTGCATCCCCAGTTTTTCGCAGAGGGCTCGCCGCAGATCAACAGAAAGGCTGGGGGAGTAGACCTCCCCCAGCCAAGCGGGCTCCAAAGGAGCGCGTCGAGATCGGGCGAGCCGTTCCCAGAGAACGGCTTCGTCGTTCATGGATGGATCAGCGGGCACCCAGTTCAGCAGCGAGCTCACGCTCCAGCTTTTCATCGTGCTCGGTGGGCAGCACGTTATCCATCGGCGTGCGATGGGTGCTGTAGAAGAGCATGCCGATGAACACCATGCCGCCCACGATGTTGCCGAGGGTGACAGGCAGGAAGTTCCAGAAGATCACCTTGGTGAAGGGGACGCCTGAACCGAGGATCGGGCCAGCGGTGTGGAGGAACTGGTTCACCACGATGTGCTCCATGCCCATCGATTGGAAGGCGGTGATCGGAAGCCAGCAGGCCAGGATCTTGCCGGGAACGCTCTTGCTCACCAGAGCCATGGTCACGCCCAGGCAAACCAACCAGTTGGCCACCAGTCCGCGCAGGAAGGCGAGGAAGAAGCCCATGCTTCCCAGGGCCTCGTACTTCTTCTCAACGTTGATTTGATTGAGGGCCATGATCTTCTGGGCCACGGCATCCCAGATCGGCGGGCCGACGTTGTCAGCAGCGCCATCCATGGTGCCGCTGGTGAGGCTGATGGCCATGATCACGGCCACAACGGCGGTGCCGATCCAGTTGCCGATCCACACCCAGACCCAGTTGCGGAACGTGGCTCCCCAGCTGCTCTTGCCGGCCCATGTGGCCATCGGCAGCAGGGCGAAGTTGCCGGTCACCAGCTCCATGCCGAACAGCACGATGCTGGCGAAGCCGAAGGGGAACAGCAGCGAGCCCACGAAGGGGGCTTTGACGGTGATGCCCACGGTGAGGGCCAGGATCACTGCCAGGCCAAGGATGGCCCCGGAGTAAAAGCCACGGATCAGCAGGTTCTTCACGCTGACCGTTGATTTTTTGCCGCCGGCGGCAATCATGCCGTCGACAAGCTCATTGGGTAGGACGTAGTCCAT
>VMBT01001848.1_pt1 | contig 10981 bp, 7 predicted proteins | sample 4404301 | NCBI WGS metagenome assembly VMBT01 (sample SAMN12238535, study PRJNA552566) | marine metagenome | isolation source: Coastal seawater | place: USA: coastal Georgia, Sapelo Island | collected 2008-08/2009-08
ATCAAGTGGAATCAATATAAATGACACCATACAATGCTTCGCAGGTAATAGTTTTGTCTTTGATAACGTATTTCCTGGATTGGTAGCATTTACATGGGACCTTGGTGACGGAACGACTGCGAATACCAAAAGCACGACACATACATACGGAGCTCTGGGAACCTATATGATTATTCATGAGGCCGAGAGCGGGATTGGTTGTAAATCCAAAGATACCGTGTATGTTCACGTTAAGCCGAATGTGGATGCTAATTTCACAGGCCTTCCAACGGAAGTTTGTGAGGATGGGCCTTCCATAACACTAACGCCAACCAACATCAACGGTGTGTTTTCTTCTACCTCTGGCTCGTTTTCCGGGTTTGATTATTCACCAGGCCCTGCAGGTAGCCATACCGTAAAATATAAAGTAGACGATTCCTATTGCCCAGATTCTACAGAGCAAACGATAACCGTAAATCAAAAGCCATTGTTTTCCCTAGGTAGGGATACAACCATTTGTGATTTTGGGAATATTACACTCAACGTTTTAGCAACAGGAGTATTGACATGGGAAGACGGGACGTCCTCTAACCCGCGAATCATCAATACGGGTGGTAAATATTGGGCTACAGTCAATAATAACGGTTGCGAATGGACAGACACAATCAACGTTGATGAAGCGCTGACCCCACAAGCTTATTTACCATCAGATACCTTGATCTGTCGTGGTTCGATCCTTAGGCTTTTCCAAAATTGGCCCAATTCAACGATTTCCTGGAGTAATGGATCCATAGATACCGTAATTTACGTGACCGAACCTGGCAATTATTCGGTTACTGTAACCAATGCATGTGGCACTGCAACCGACGATGTAACATTACGAGTTTCAAACGGATTCTGTGATATTTTCCCACCTACGGCATTCACACCTAACGGTGATGCGAGAAACGAATATTTTGAGATAATTGGTAGAGACGTTGACCCTGTTTTGTTGCAAATTTTTAATCGCTGGGGTGAGATGATATTTGATAGTAATTCTGCGGGCGACTTCAAGTGGTACGGAGATGCAAATGGTGAGCCTTGTATGGAGGGGAATTACCCTTACATATATCGTTACGAGCAAAAAGTGGGTGACCGTGTTCGCAGAACCACATACAAGGGCTCTGTTTATCTCATGCGTTAATCAGACGTCGAAAAGTTTTTCCCTGATTCCTTTACGAACTTCCTAAATTTGCTGCAATGAATGAGCAGCTTTTAGAACAGGCCAAACAACTGGGTCTTCTTGAAGAAGAATACAAGCAGATTTGTGAGATATTAGGGCGTGAGCCGAACTTCACTGAGATTTCTATTTTCTCTGTAATGTGGAGCGAGCACTGTAGTTATAAAAACTCCATTGTTTGGTTGAAAACACTTCCCAAAGAGGGTTCTAAAATGTTGGCAGAAGCCGGTGAAGAAAACGCTGGTTTAGTGGATATCGGAGACGGTCTAGCTTGTTGCTTTAAAATAGAAAGTCATAATCACCCTAGCGCCATTGAGCCTTACCAAGGTGCAGCAACAGGTGTAGGGGGTATTAATAGAGATATATTTTCAATGGGTGCCCGTCCCATTGCACAATTAAATTCGCTTCGTTTTGGTAACATCGATTCAGAACGAACCAAATGGCTGGTAAAGGGTGTAGTTAAAGGCATCGGGGATTATGGGAACGCATTTGGTATTCCAACCGTGGGAGGTGAGGTTTATTTCGATGATTGTTACGAACAAAACATTCTAGTGAATGCCATGAGTGTGGGTATTGTAGATGTGGGTAAGAATATTTCAGCAGGGGCAGGTGAACCAGGAAATCCAGTATATATTTTTGGATCTGCGACAGGTAAAGATGGTATTCACGGAGCAGCTTTCGCATCGAAGGATATGTCAGAAGATAGCGTCAATGATTTGCCCTCTGTTCAAGTTGGAGACCCATTCTGGGAGAAACTTATACTAGAAGCGAGTATGGAATTGATGGATGCAGATGTGATTGTTGGAATGCAAGACATGGGTGCGGCTGGAATAACCTGTAGTACTAGTGAGATGAGTGCGAAAACCAATGTTGGTATGGACATCTATTTGGATAAAGTACCGATGCGCCAAGAAAACATGAAAGGTTGGGAACTTCTGCTATCTGAAAGCCAAGAGAGAATGTTGGTAGTGATTAAAAAAGGCAGGGAAGCAGATGCTGAAAAAATCTTAGAAAAATGGGATTTAACCTTTGCTAAAATTGGAGATGTTACGGACTCAAAAAGAGTGAGATATTTCATGAACGGTGAAATAGAAGCGGATATTCCTGCGGAGTCATTGGTTCTCGGCGGAGGAGCTCCTGTTTACCACAGAACATGGAAAGAGCCTTCCTACATGGAAAAAATTAAGGCATTTGATTTGACATCAGTGGCTGATATTAACCTCTCTGAGGCCCAAGGTATTTCACACCAGATGGTCAAGTTGCCCAATATTGCGAGTAAAAAATGGGTGTATGAGCAATACGATTCAATGGTCGGAACCGTCAATCAATCTACTAACAGGCCGAGTGACGCGTCTGTTGTGAAGGTTCGTGGTACTGAAAAAAGTCTTGCCTTGACCGTAGATTGTAGTAGCCGGTACATTTATGCTGATCCATTTGTTGGAACTCAAATTGCAGTGGCCGAAGCAGCCCGTAACATCCGTTGTTCAGGTGGTGTTCCAACAGCCATAACTAACTGTTTGAATTTTGGAAATCCATATAATGAAGAGGTTTATTTCCAATTTAAATCAGCTATTGAGGGCATGGGGGTGGCTTGTAAGCGTTTCGATACTCCGGTAACTGGTGGTAATGTGAGTTTCTATAACCAAAGTACTAACGGACAGGCGGTATATCCAACACCAGCAATTGGGATGGTGGGTATCATCGAGAAGCAAGATCAAATACTTTCTTTGAACTTTAAGAACGAAGGAGATGCCATCGTAATGTTGGGTAAGCACGTTAACGATATTGGCAGTTCGCAGTATGCAGCCAAGATAAAAGGTTTCGAGTATTCAAATTGTCCGTATTTTGATCTTGAGGAAGAGGCATCACTTCACGAATTATTGACGGAAGTAGCCGCAACAAATATATCATCAAGTGTGCATGACATTTCGGAAGGAGGATTGTTTATCTCCTGCCTTGAGAGTGCCATGTCTTCGGGATTAGGTTTTGATATTTGTACTCCGAAGGATAGCCGTTTGGATGCTGCATTGTTTGGAGAAGCGCAGGGAAGAGCAGTTGTTTCAGTAGATAATGCCAATGTATCTGAACTATTGAAACTAGCTGAGAAACACGGGGTTCCTGCTTTACATATGGGTACCGTTACTTCAGGACAGGTTATTGTAAATGGTGAGGAATGGGGTAGTCTTGAGGATTATAAGAATGCCTACGATACGTCAATCGGTGATAAAATCGAAGCGTAATTCCAGAGTAGCCCTAATATTCTAATTGCTTCATTTTTCGTATTTTTACGAATGTATGCGTGATGGATTTAGGTTTGTTTGCAAAAATTCGGTGGTGCTTCTATTGGCATTGTTCCCATTTTTGCAACTAGGGGCCCAGTCTCAAGAAGTCTCCGTTGGTGCTGGGGATACTATTGTACTAGGCAAACCCACGAGTCCAGAGGTTTATGCTTATATCGACATATTTAGGAAAACCAGATGGGATCCTAAGCCTCTTCCCAATGATGAATTTACCCAAAAATTTGGAACTTATGATTCGTCAACGGGAAATGGTTTTTTTAGATTCTTTTTCAGGGGGGATTTTGATGCGGCTGAATTACCAGCAAGCTTTGAGGGACGAAAATTACCCATTTTAGGTGTAGAGGTGATACCTGGTAAGTCTGAGGCAGATCTCGTGAATGTCATGTACTTAAAAACAGATGACCCAAACGAAATTATCATTGTTGAGTTTGATGATGCCATGCAGTTTGGAGAGTTAGGAACAGAAGTATTATTAAATGCAGCTAAACGGTAGTTTATGGTAGATAATAGTACCATCTTATCCCAGTTATCTCTTTTTGCCAAACTCAGTGAACTTCACGGACAAAACCCTTTTAAAATTCGAGCGTATTCCTCCGCCGCTTTTAATCTTAAGAAAATCAAAGACCCCTATGCATCATTGACTGATGAAGAGCTATTATCCATTCCCGGAGTGGGAAAAGGTGTTGTAGAAAGCATTCGGGAAATATCCACTAAGGATCATTGGTTTGATCTAGATGAGCTATTAAAAATCACTCCTTCAGGCGTGGTGGATATGCTCAGAATTAAAGGCCTGGGACCAAAAAAGGTGAAAACCATTTGGTCGGATCTCAAAATTGAAACTACGGGTGAATTACTAGATGCTTGCAGACAAAATAGACTGGTCGAAGTAAAAGGCTTCGGACTTAAAACGCAGGCTGATATAGCACGTTACATTGAATTTGCCATGTCAGCTGAGGGGAAGTGGCATTTCGCGAGAGTTTGGCAGCCCGCTACAGATTTTAAGGAGAACCTAAAATTGGCCTTTCCAGATGATAGGGTAGAATTTACAGGATCCTTTCGAAGGGCCTGTGAGGTCATAGAAAATGTAGAGATCATAACCGATGTGGATATTGATGAATTAATCGCCTTTTGTGATGATCAACAAATGCCCACGGATGCCATGGATGGTGAGATTTATTCTAAACTTTTAGGAGTGTATCCCTTAATTATTTACGCAACCAATGCCGAGGAGTTTGACCAATTCTGGTTTGAGACTACCTCGTCGCCCGCCCATTTAAAAAAGCTCAGTTATTCTCGATTAGAATCGTTTCATGGAGAAGAAGCGTTTTATAAATCGAAAGGTTATCCTTACATCATACCTGAGTTGAGAGAGGGTAGGAATGAATTGGATACAGACTTTACGAAGGAAGGCATTATAGAATATTGGCAATTGCAAGGCGTCTTGCACAATCACACCACTGCTAGTGATGGTTTGAGTTCACTCCGAGAAATGGCGGAGTATGCCAAAGACCAAAAGTATCAATATTTAGGTATTTGTGATCATTCACAAAGCGCAGCATATGCTGGAGGTTTAAAAGCAGAAGAACTCATCAAACAAGGCGAGGAGATAGATGCGCTGAATCGGGAATTAGCGCCATTTAAAATATTCAAAGGAGTAGAAAGTGATATACTATCCAATGGAGATCTCGATTATCCAGAAGAAATATTGAAGACTTTAGATTTCGTGGTGGCATCGGTACATTCGGGTCTTAAAATGGATGAGCAGAAAGCCAATCAAAGATTGATTAAAGCCATTGAAAACCCTTACACAACAATACTTGGTCACCCGACTGGCCGACTATTATTATTGCGTGAAGGATATCCTATGGACCATAAATACATCATCGACGCCTGTGCGACAAATAATGTTGTGATTGAATTAAACGCGCACCCATATCGATTGGACTTGGATTGGCGCTGGATTCCATACGCTCAAGAGAAAGGAGTTATGATTAGTATAAATCCAGATGCCCATGAAAAACAAGGGTATCATGACATGTACTTTGGAACCTTGGCTGCTAGAAAGGGAGGCTTGCTTCAGAAAAATACATTAAACGCCATGAGCCTTGAGGAATTTGAGTCATTTCTCTCAAAAAGCCGATCATGAAAAAGGTCTTGATCATCCGCTTTAGTTCTATCGGAGACATCATATTGTGCACGCCCGTGGTTCGCAGTATTAAGAAAAATAACCCTAATGCTGAAGTTTACTTCCTTACGAAGGAAGTGTATTGTAGTGTCCTAGACAAAAATCCATATATAGACAAAGTATTAAGATGGGAAGATCCACAAGACCGAGAAATACTCAGTCAACAGAAGTTTGATGCCGTCGTTGATTTACACCGGAATTTGAGAACATTCAGGGTTAGGTTGATGCATTGGATGACCCCTTTCTACGGATTTTCAAAGCAGAATCTTTATAAGTGGTTATTGGTTAACACCAAGAATCAAAAATTTGCTGTTGATCCCATCGTGAACCGTTACCATCGATTGGTGGATGACATGAATATTCCATGGGATGGTGATGAATTAGACTACTTTAATGTAAACGAAACTGAAATGGTTTCATCCTTGCCTGATCAATGTATTATTCTAGTTCTTGGAGGAACTTATTACACCAAGCGTATCCCTGAAGATTGGATACAGCAATTTTTGAAAGCGATAGACCAACAAGAAAGTATGGTTCTATTGGGTGGACCATCCGAAAAAGAGATGGGTGATAGATTACAGGCTAGCCATGCTCAAGTAATTAATAAAGCGGGATCTTTAAGCTTGGCAGAATCTGCCGCGGCCATAAGGAAAAGTCGAATAGTCATAACAGGAGATACGGGATTGGCACATATGGCGGCAGCCATAGGAAAACCCATTATTTGGCTATGGGGAAATACGGTTCCAGGATTTGGTATGACCTCGCCAACAAAGGCTGATATACCGATTATTTCCAAGGAAGTGGAAGGTCTGAATTGTAGACCATGTTCTAAGCTGGGTTTCGACCAATGTCCAAAGGGACATTTTAAGTGTATGTCGCACGTGGTAGATGAGGTGATTTTAGACTTAGAAAAATTAACATGAAGGCATTAGTTATAATGCGATTGAATATTTTTTTCTGTACTTTTGCGACCTTGATAAAACTCAATAGAGAAAAGAATTCTGATGAAAAGCAATAAATCCCTAGTAATTTTTTCTGTGATTTTGGCGTTAGCCTCACTTTTTCAATTGACTTTCACGTTCCAAGCGAGAAGTTTTGAGAAGGATGCGCAAGAGTATGCCGAGAAAAAAGTTAAGACATCTAAAGGAGCAAGTGAAAAAGACCTTTACCGCAGGTATATCGATAGCCTAGGTAACCAGGAGTACTACAATTTCCTTGGTATGGTAAATTACACTTACTACGAGTGTAAACAACGTGAGTTAAACCTAGGTCTTGACCTAAGAGGTGGTATGAACGTTATTCTTGAAGTGGAGAAGGATGCCATCATACGTGTATTAGCGAATGATTCAAAAGATGCCGATTTGAATAAGGCTCTGGAAATGGCGAACAAGGCGGTTAGAGACGAGGGTACAGAGTATGTGACAGCTTTTGTGAAGTCGTTCAAAGCCGTTGCTAAGGATCGTCGTTTAGCTGTTCTTTTCGTAAAAGGTAATAATTCTCAAATCCAAGCGAAGAGTGAAGACATTGAGGTGATTAAATATCTACAATCTAGTGTTTCAACCGCGGTATCTAATGTAAAATCAGTAGTTGAGAAGCGTATCAATCAAGCCAATGTAACTCAACCAATTGTACAAGAAGTAGATGGTGGAAGAATCAGTGTAGAACTTCCGGGTGTTGATAATCCACGTAGAATGGAAGACCTTGTAGAAAAAAGTGCTAAACTTGAATTCTATGAAGTAATTAGCGGTGGAGAAGGTGCCCGTTTGTTGAATTCCTTGATTAAAAATGTAGCCATCGTTGAAGATGATTCGACAGCGAATGACTCTATGGCACCAGTTGCCAAGCCATCTGCATTAAGTAAAATATTAAAGCCATTCGGAGACGGATCCGGTTCAGCCCTAGCCCTAGTGAGTGCTGCAGATAGAAACGTATTGGAATCAATGTTGGCTTCGGAAGAATACGAAACCATTTTGGGGTCCTCTGTGAAAGTTGCTTACAGTGCAAAGCCTTCACAATATGACGCGAACGGAACAGAAGTTCAAAACTCTAACGACTATTTGGTCTATTTCTTGAGAAAAGATAGAGAAGGTAACGCTGCTTTGGCGTCAGATGATGAAAATATCATCGAGGACGCACGTGAAAATACCAACCAAACGGGTCAAATTGAAGTAACCATGCAAATGACACCTGCCGCTGCGTCTAGATGGGCTCAGGTAACGGGTGCAAACGTAGGTAACTACATTGCGATTGTTCTAGATAACAGGGTGTATTCTGCTCCTGTTGTAAATCAGAAAATATCAGGAGGTAACTCTCAGATATCTGGAAACTTTGATATCCGCGAAGCACAAGATTTAGCGAATGTATTAAAAGCTGGTAAATTACCAGCTCCGGCTCGTATTGTTGCTAGTGAGGTAGTTGGACCTTCTTTAGGTCAAGCTTCGATTACTAGAGGTTTGAACTCACTCATGGTTGGTTTCCTATCCGTAGTGATCTTCATGATCTTGTATTACAACCGTGCAGGTTGGATTTCTGTGGTTGCTCTATTGGGTAACGTGTACTTGATTTTAGGAGTATTATCTAGCCTAGGTGCTGCATTAACGCTACCTGGTATTGCTGGTATCATCCTTACCGTGGGTATGGCCGTTGACGCGAACGTGTTGATTTACGAGCGTATTAAAGATGAACTTGCAGGTGGTAAAGGACTTCGTAGTGCGATAGAACTTGGATTCAAACATGCGTTAAGCGCGATCATTGACTCAAACATCACGACGCTTTTAGCCGGTATTATTTTGACATTCTCCGGTGCAGGTCCTGCATACGGGTTCGCCATAATCCTTGTAATTGGTATTTTTAGTTCAATGTTCACCGCCTTATTCATTACTCGCTGGTTGCTTGAGAACCGTGTGAAGAAAGGAAAAGATATAACCTTTGATACCTCTTGGAATAAAAACTTCTTAAAGAATAAGAGTTATGATTTTGTAAAGAATCGTAAGCGTTATTATGCATTCTCTGCCTTGTTTATCCTTGCGGGTGCGATTGCTTTCTTCATGAAAGGTGGTATCACAACCGGTATCGACTTCAAAGGTGGTACGGCCTTTATCATCCAATTGGATGACACCAAGAACTATGCTACAGAGGACATCAAAGAAGCACTAGATAACTCTCTTGAGGGATCTAGTAATGAGGTGAAATCTTTCGGTTCGGACGGACAGGTTAAGATCGTGACTACTTATTTGGTTGGAGATGATTCAAAAGATAAGAGAGATAGAGTAAGAGAGGATGTGTTGGCTGCACTGAAACCTTTTGAAATGACAACTCCAGAAGGTGCAGAGAGCCCTATACTACAATCAACGAGCGTGGGTGCTGCTATCGCAACAGAGACTAGAAATACTTCATCTATGTTGGTATTGTTGGCAATCGTTGGGATATTCCTTTATATCGTTGTCCGTTTCCGTAGTGTGGCTTATGGATTGGGAGCAACCGTTGCATTGATTCACGATATTGCATTTGTACTTTCAGCATTTGCTATACTTGACGGTTTGTTGCCATTTGCAACAGAATTTGATCAGCACTTTATTGCTGCCTTGTTAACATTACTTGGATACTCTATCAACGATACAGTAATTGTATTTGACCGAATTCGTGAGTTCCTCACTGGTCGCCGCACCGATAGAAACGATGTAACCATGATCAATAATGCGATTAACAGTACGTTAAGTCGTACGGTAGTTACCGCGGCAACGGTGTTCTTGGTATTGATCATATTGTTTGTATTTGGTGGAGACGCCTTGAAAGGATTCTCATTGGCCATGCTAATCGGTATCATTGCCGGTACTTACTCCTCAATATGTATTGCGACACCTGTGGTGGTTGACTTCACATCTAAAAAGAAACTAAACAAATAACTTAACCCCGAAATAACGAGGAAAGCGGGGTTTGTACCCCGCTTTTTTTATATCCGATATGAAAGAGATACAATCTAAACAACTATTGGCTGCTGCAACGGAATATGGTACGCCACTTTATGTATATCACGGTGAGAAAATCGAATCACAATATAATCGCTTGAAAGGGGCTTTTAAGGGTGTGAATGTGCACCTTCACTACGCCATGAAAGCCTTGAATAACATCAATATCCTGAAAATCATAAAAGGGCTTGGTTCAGGATTAGATGCAGTGTCCATCCAAGAGGTTAAACTTGGCTTAAGAGCTGGTTTTAAAGCCGAAGAAATCATGTATACCCCAAACTGTGTGAGCTTTGATGAAATCAAGGAGGCCGTTGAAATGGGAGTGATGATTAACATCGATAATATTTCCATTTTAGATAGATTTGGTCACGAATTTGGTGGTGATGTGCCTTGTTGCATCCGTCTTAATCCCCACATCATGGCGGGAGGTAATTCCAATATCTCTGTTGGGCATATTGACTCTAAGTTTGGTATCTCAATTTATCAGTTGAGACACGTCCAACGAGTAGTAGAAACACACAAAATGAAGATTAACGGTCTTCATATGCACACGGGTAGTGATATTTTAGATGCCGATGTATTTTTGAGAGGTGCGGAGCTTCTATTTGATGCGGCTCATCAATTCCCTGATTTGGAATTCATGGACTTCGGTTCTGGTTTCAAAGTAGGTTATAAAGAGGGTGATATCGTTACTGATATAGAGGCAATAGGATCGAAAATATCCAAAGCATTTACAGCGTTTTGTTCTTCCTATGGCAGAGAGTTAGAATTGTGGTTTGAACCCGGTAAATTTATCGTTTCAGAAGCCGGTTCCTTATTGGTTGAAGTCAATGTAGTTAAAACCACTACTTCGACTGTTTTTGCGGGTGTGAATAGCGGACAAAACCACCTTATTCGACCTATGTTCTACGATGCTTATCACCACATAGAAAACATATCCAATCCGAAGGGGACACCACGCTTATACAGCGTGGTTGGATATATCTGCGAAACAGATACCTTAGGTTATGATCGCCAAATTGCTGAAATCCGGGAAGGAGATATCCTCAGGATAAAAAATGCTGGTGCTTATGCTTTTAGTATGAGCAATAACTACAATGCACGTTTAAGACCAGCCGAAGCCTTGTTGTATAATGGAGAATTGAATCTTATCAGGCGTCAAGAGACACTAGAGGATTTAACACGAAACGAAATAGAAATTCTCTAATCTGTTTTACGAATTCGAATTACGGTCCTAAACCCAATGGCTGCAGACTTGTAGTCGCCTCTTCGTAGTTGAACGGCTGATGGATCGAGGTAATGAAATTCATCTAACCAAGACCCTCCCTTT
>VMBT01001853.1_pt1 | contig 10959 bp, 9 predicted proteins | sample 4404301 | NCBI WGS metagenome assembly VMBT01 (sample SAMN12238535, study PRJNA552566) | marine metagenome | isolation source: Coastal seawater | place: USA: coastal Georgia, Sapelo Island | collected 2008-08/2009-08
TATCAAGCATGGTGCGCTTGGCGACATTGTTCAGGCGCTTGATAGTTTTGCTAGTCTGCGTGCGGGCAACCCTGATGCCCATATTGCGCTCATGACCACCCCCGGTTTCGTTTATTTTGCCGCGATGATGCCGTGGTTTGATGAGGTGATTGCCGACCCGCGCGCTGGCATTTTTAACCTTGCCGCGGCATGGCGTATTCGCCGCGCCCTTCGCCAAGACTGGTCGATTATGGTTGATATGCAGTGCAGTGGTCGAACCAAACGCTATTTTACCCATTTCGTGATGCCTGCAACACGCTGGATTGGCACGGCGCCTGGCTGTTCGGATCGGCTGCCCGATTTTACGGGCGTCAATAACCGTGACCGTATGATGAAAACTGCGGAAATTGCCGGCGGTATTGCCAAAAATGCTGATATGGATTGGCTTATGGGTGATGCGGCAAGTGCCGGCACGCCATTATTGTTTACGCCATCGTTCGCCAATTGCGAGTTTCCCCACGCTGGTCGCTATGCCGTTCTTGTACCGGGTTGCTCGTTGGCAAAGCCGCAAAAGCGCTGGCCTGCGGAACGGTTTGCTGAACTTGCAAATGCGTTACTTGCCCGCAATCTAACGGTTCTGCTGGTTGGCACAGATGATGATCGTACTGCGGTTGATGCGGTGCTGGCGGTGGCGGCAGATGCGGTTGATCTATGCGGAAAAACCAATCTGGTCACGCTGGCGCAATTATTGCGCGGCGCTGCATTCGTTATCGGTAATGATACAGGCCCGATGTTCCTTGCAGCGAAAACCGGCGCGCCGAGCCTGATGTTGATGGGGCCAGATACCGATCCATCAATGTCGGCCCCAACCGGCCGCACCGCAACCTGGCTGCAAGCAAGCCCGATTGCCCATATTACCGCCAAAGCCGCACTTGATGCGCTTGAAAAGCTGGGTCTTGAACCGGCCGCTTAAAAGGATGAGCCGGGCTGGCTTAAAAACATCTCTTCCTCGGCGCTGCTTGGCCGGCCAAGCCATGCGTTGCGATGCGGAAATCGCCCGAACCGGGCAATGATATCGCGATGTTTAAGCGCATAATCATGGGTCATTTTTGACGTATAACCCTCAAATAACGGTAATGATGCGTCCTGAATGCCGATATCCTCGCTATGCATCATTGGCATAAGCATGAATTGGCACCGTACCGCCTGACCCGGCTCAAGATATTGCCGTTCAACACAACGTAGACTTAGCGCAAGCGCCATTTCATCGCCGGAAAATGCGCGCGCAGAATTGCGAAAGATATTCCGGGTAAATTGGTCAAGCAGCAGGATCAAGGCAAGACAACCATCGGCGTCATTTGCCCAATGATCGAGACGCCCAGCAAGCGCCTCTCGCACCGCTTTGCCAAACCTGCTCTCAAGCAGGGCGTCAAAATCATCGTCTTTTTTAAACCAGAATTCGGGCGAAGTTTCGACAAACCAGAAATGCAAAATGTCCTGCGGCGTTGGTGTCTTGGGCATGACCTAGGCCTCTTTGCCGATGTGGTGGTATGATTAGATAACCTTACCCGGATTCATCAAATTTTTTGGATCTAAAGCGGCTTTAATTGATTTCATCGTATTTATGATAGCGGGACTTTTGACCTTGGCTAGTTGATCGCGCTTTACTTGCCCAATGCCGTGTTCGGCGCTGATAGATCCGCCATATTTGGTGACATTGCCGTAAAGCAGTTCAAGCAGTTGCGGCGTCTTTGCGTCAAAATCGGGATCACCACCGGCCGCTTGAACAAGGTTAAAGTGCAAATTTCCATCACCAATATGACCATAGCCGCAAATACGGATTTTCGGATCAATCGCCTTTACGCCGGCAACCATATCCGCATAAAAGGCCGATAATGCTGATTGCGGTAATGCCACATCCGAGCGCATGACCTTGCCAGCACGCTTGTGCGATTCTGGTGATTGTTCGCGCACATCCCATAAGGCATCGCGCTGAGCGTCGCTATTTGCGATGGTGGCGTCAATCACGAGGCCATCTTCAAAGGCGGTTGCCAGCACGGTTTCCATAATGCTGCGGATTGGCGAGCTGCCATTACCGTCGACCTCATTATCAGCCGGGTTGGTGCTGCCGATTTCCATAAGCACATTCATCGGGCCAATTGTTGCCAGTGGACACTGGATATTTGGGAACGACTCAAACAGAACATGCAGAATATCAGCCGGAATCAATTCAAAGGCCTCAACCATACCGCCTGATGCGGCCTGCACGCGGTGCAGCAATTCGACCGCCGCATCAACATCACGCACCTCGGCAAAGGCGGTGCTAAGCGCGACTGGTTTTGGAAATAACCGCATCGTTGCCGCGGTTATGACGCCAAGCGTGCCTTCTGATCCTACAAACAGGTTTTTAAGATCATAACCGGTATTGTCTTTTCTGAGGCCGCTGAGCATTTCCAGCACCTCGCCGCCCATCAGCACCACTTCAAGGCCAAGGGTAAGCGCCCGCGTCGTGCCATAACGAACCACGTTTAGCCCGCCTGCATTGGTGCCAAGATTACCGCCAATCGTGCAACTGCCTTTGGCTGCTAGGTTCAGCGGAAAATAGAGACCAGCCTCATCGGCAACATCCTGCAGATTTTGCAAGATACACCCAGCCTCGACTGTCATCGACATATTCTGCGTGTCGAGTTCGCGCACCTTATTCATCCGCCGCAGCGATAGCAAAATTGTATTGCCGCTTTCATCTGGTGTCGCCCCGCCCATAAAGCCGGTATTGCCGCCTTGCGGCACGACAATGATATTATGTTTATCTGCATAGGCCATGATTGCCGAGACCTGCTGGGTTGTTTCGGGCAAAACCACCGCATGTGCCGCGCCGTGAAAACGGCTGTGCCAATCAGACAGATAGCTGGCCGTATCATCGCGCTCTTGCAACACTGCCTTTTCGCCAACAAGGGCAATCAGATCATCAATGATATTGGGTTTACGGTCGTCCATGTGCGGCACACTTCCTGTTTTGGTCTGTTGATATCGGCACTTGCCTTCGGCGGGGTAACGCGGCCATCTAAAAACCAGTTCTCACCGGATGAGACCGCCTTGGCATTTCATGTAATATTTATAGATATCTGCAAAGATCAATGCAAATGCTGAAACATGCAAGAAAAAGGATCAGGGACTGGTTACGCCAATGGCGAGACGTTTTTGCCCGTTTCGCCGATAAACTGCTGCCGATAAATTGCGCCCTAGCGCGGCGCGGCGGCGCGGCGGAGCCGGTCATTAATCGCCTCGCCAAGACCGTCAACCGGAATAGGCGCAATGGCAATTGTTTCTGCATGCACCGCATCAGCTGCATGAAGCATCGAAAATAAATTGGCAGCCGCCTCGATCAGATCGCCTGAGGGGCTGAGGTTTAACCCCAGCTTTCCAGCGCCTTGAACAGTGCCAAAGCCGATTAGTTCCTCGTTCGTGTCTCGGCTTTTTGCCATCAGGCGCACCGATGAATTTGGTGCGTAATGGCTGGCAAGCTGTCCCGGGGCAAGGGGTTTTTCATCATTCCCGAGTGGGGCGGCAATGTCGATTTCCGGGTCACAACCTGCGGCGGTCAATGCAGCAGCCAGCGCATCACGCGTAACGCCGCCCGGGCGCAGCAGCCGCGCGCGCGCGCCGGTACAATCCACAATAGTGGATTCGAGACCATTTTCGCACGCCCCCCCGTCAAGTACCAGTTCCACCTTTCCATCAAGCCCTTTGACAACATGCTCGGCGCGGCTGGGGCTGATCTGGCCGGACGGGTTGGCGCTAGGGGCGGCAACCGGCTTGGCAAACGCTGTTAGTAACCGTCGCGCGCCGTCATGCGCGGGTACCCGAATACCCAGCCTGTCCAGCCCAGCCGTTGTCAGCATGGCAACCGGACAATCACTGCTGCGTTGCAGAATAAGGGTTAAGGGGCCGGGCCAGAATGCCGCGGCAAGTGCAGCAGCAATCGGTGTCTTTTGCCCAAGCGCAAACGCGGCCTCGGCGGTGGCAACATGGCTGATTAGCGGGTTAAAGGCAGGGCGTTGTTTGGCCGCGAAAATCCGCGCCACTGCCGCCGCGTCCGTGGCATCAGCACCAAGCCCGTAAACCGTCTCGGTTGGAAAGGCAACAAGCTGGCCTTTCTGCAATAACGCCGCGGCGTCGGCAATGCTCTGATTTGAAATGGCAAGACAAACTGTCATAGTTCTAAATCATCATTCTGGTAAGGTTTTTCATATCCGGCTGGTGCGAACTGACGTGCTTGATCGCCGTTTCTGCTATCCAGTGATACAACATCATTGTTCACTCGCCTAGTCGTCTGTTTCGCGTTACTCTTAATCGCACTCGGCCGGTCAGGCCAAAAGATTTCCAATCAAGGCTTAGAATTTAGATCAAGGGTTTGTTAGATCATGTGCGGACGCTTTACCAGCACGGCCACAACTGATGAATTGATGCGCCGCTTTGGTGTTACAATTACGCAGAATTTGCGCCCGCGCTGGAATGTTGCGCCCAGTCAAAGCAGCCTCGTTCTCATTCGTGAGGGGCTGCATACGCAGGCAATAAACGCCGCATGGGGATTGCCGCCGGCCGCAAAGGGAAACAGTTTTCTCATTAATGCGCGGATGGAAACATTGCGTGAAAAGCCAACCTTTCAAGACGCGTTTTCGCTGTCGCGCTGTGTTATTGTGGCAAGCGGCTGGTATGAATGGTCAGCCCCGAAAACGCCGTGGCATATCCAGCTTTTGGATGGCGGGGTTATGGCGATGGCAGGGTTACTGTTTCGCCAGTCCGCGCAAACCCGATTTGTGATTGTAACGAGTGCTGCCGATGGTGAGCTCGCACAAATCCATCATCGTCAGCCGCTTGTGCTAGATGCCGAGGCCGAGGCTGCATGGCTTGGCGGATCGGCTGATAAGGCTGCCGCTTGCTGCAAGGCCGCGCCCGCCAGCTGGTTTAACTGGTACCGGGTCAGCCCTGATGTTGGCAAAACGACGCGTGATCATCCGCAACTTGTGACGCCGCTTGAGGGCGATGCGCTGTTGCCGGCTGTTCCAGATCAGGGCGATCTGTTCGGCTAAATCTCGTCGATCGTCGCCTTTCGCACCAGAATGCCGTAAATATGCCAAAGCATCAGCGCGCCAGCACCGCGATAAGGGCGCCACGCGTCACCGCGGCGCTCCAGCTCTTTGCCGTCTGGCCGCGTATTCAGGGATTTTAGGCGCTTCATACCCTCTTGTAGGGCCAGATCATTAGCCGGCCATGCATCCATATCGCCAAGTGCGAAAAGGCGGTAATTGTCAGCTGTCCAAGCGCCAATACCGCGAATTTCAACAAGCCGTTTTTGCACATCTTCACCGTTCATTGTCGCTAGATTGGAAAGGTCAAGGCGGTTTGATTGAATTTCATCGGCAATCCCAATCAGATATTCCGCTTTGCGGCGTGACAGGCCAAATGGCATTAAATCATCGGGCTGTTTTGCGGCGATGATCGGCGCGGTGCTGTGGTCTTGATCACACATGCGGTTCCAGATCGCGCTGGCGGCGGCGCGTGAAATCTGTTGGCCGATAATCGAACGCGCCAACGTCTCGAAACTAGCGGGGAGCGAGCGATCTGGCGGCGGGCCGTATTGCGCCAGCGCGGCAGCAATGTCGGGGTCAATTGCGGCAAGCCGGTCAAGTGCGCCGCCCGGGGCGAGAAGTTTTTGTTGCATGATTGTCATGAAAAAACCCTAACAGGCTTTAGAAAGCCGTGCCAGTGATTGACGCTATAGCCTCAGCTTTCGCCATTTCAGAGCAAATATGGGCCAAAACGTTCATATCAATAAGCAGATCGAAATGCAGATCGAAATATATGGATAAACTCTGGTGGATAAATTCTGGCGGGTAAAAAGAGTTGATTTGTCAGCTGTTTACCATGTTAGAGTGAGGTCAAACGAGACTGTCTAGCAAAAGGAGAGATGACATGATTGTGTGGGATTTTCCTTTGCGCCTGTTTCATTGGTGCCTGTTTATTTGTGTTGTTGGCGCAATTATTTCGGCGAAGGCCGAAGTTCTTTGGGTACATGAACGCTTTGGTTTGGCGGTTCTGGGGTTGGTGAGTTTTCGCATTTTCTGGGGTTTTATTGGTGGCCATTATGCACGGTTCAGCCAGTTCCTTGCCGCGCCCAAAACCGCGTTGCAGGGGCTGAAGGGGGTATTTCGGCCTGATCCAGTGGAAAAGGCCGGGCATAGCGCGCTTGGCAGCTATGCAGTGCTGGCCTTGCTTGGTATCCCGCTTTTCATGGCGGTAAGTGGCACCATGTCGAATGATGATGTTTTATTTGAAGGCCCGCTTGCGCATCTGGTGCCAAATGGCACCGATAATGCCACCTCGGCGCATCATTTTGGCGAGAAATTTCTGTTTATCATTATATTTTTACATCTCGCCGCGATTTTGATCTATAAATTCAAGAAAAAGCGTAATTTGACGATGGCGATGGTTAAAGGAACGACCAGCCTGAAAGGCGATCAACCGGCAATTGATGGGCGGATTTCAGGCCAGCATACTGCCTTTGGCATTTTGTTGATGCTGGCCTTTGTTGTCGCGGCACAAGCGATCAGCCTGCTGCAGCCGCCGTTATTCTAGGCGCACCGCGGGTATGGGGTGAGCTTTTTCCACAGCATTTCAGTGGTGATCTGTTGCATAATATCTAGCAGGATCAAGCGGTCGGGTTTAATCTTTGAAATCTGAATGACAGGCTTTGCAGCTTGCCCCCAGCGTTTTTAGACCAGCCATCATTGCTGCGGGATCACCTGTTTGCGCCGCGTTTACCAGCGCTGTCGCGGCAGTTTCATTCGCCTTGGCCCGCGCCTTGAATGTGTCAAAGTTAAACCAAATTTCGGCGCGAGCTTTGGTATCGCCCCCGTCGCTGCCTTCGGGGAAATGGCTGGGAATTTTTGCCGCCCAACTGGCAATGCCACCAGCAAGTTTGCCCACCGTTTCCCTGTCACCGGCACCGATGGCGGCGGCAATGGCCTTCATCGATTGGGCATTGGCTTTGAATCCCGCCTTGCGGTCTTCGATGATGTCGGCCTTGGCGGTAATAATGGTGCCAAAACCCGTGGTCATCATGCAAAAGAGCAATAGCGCAACGCCGCGAGATACGGCACGCGGTATGGCAAATATTTCTGTATTCAATCGTCTATTGATTGGCGGCGTAATCATGAGATTGGCTCCTAAAACGGTGCAGTAAAGATGTATCATACCTCAAAATAATTAGAGATGCCGAAAAGAAAAGATGTGCATGTGAACAAATTGCGATAGCATCGGTTTTGTCCCCAGGTGAATTTGCGGTGATTTGTGCAATGATCTGCAATTTGCATAATCCCTAGTCTAGGTGATCCACATAATTCCTAGTCTGGAGTGCCCAGTCTAGAGCACCCAAAGGCCGAATTATCCAAAGGTCGCATGATCAGAATTCTACAGGTGAGGGGGGCAACAGAGTGTCAGGTTTGATACCTCGATCTTTAGTCGGCGTTCTTTTAAGCCTTTGTTCCGTGATTTTTGGTGTGCTGACAGGGGTTTTGGTCAAACAGCTAGGGCCCGATATCAATATCGTAACGATGCTGTTTTATCGGTTTTTGTTCTCATTGCCGATCTTATTCTTGTTTGCGATCTATCTGCGAGGATGGCAGTTTTTGCAGATAAACCAACGCAAAACCCTGTTTTTCCGTAGCATCCTTGGCTGTTGCGGGATTGCTTTCTGGTTTTTGTCAGTGCGCTCGATGCCGCTTGGCATGGCAACGGCGCTGTTTCAAAGCTCGGTAATCTTTATCACATTGCTATCGCCTCTCTTGCTCGGCGAGAAAGTCGGCATTTACCGCTGGACGGCGGTTGTTGCAGGTTTGACTGGTGTTGTTATTATTACCGACCCTTTGTCGGGGAATATGTCATGGTATGCGCTTTATGGCATCGGGGCGGCATTAACCGGTGCCTGTCTTTCATTGCTGCTGCGCCAACTCGGCAAGGGTGATGCGCCGGCATCGGTTGCGGCTTGGTATAATCTGGCTGGATTTGGCGTGTTGACCAGTATTGTCACAATCCTGCCCGATCAATTGCAAGCCATCAGCCAAACGGTTTTGATTGATCTGGTGTTTCTTGGGGTAATCGGGTCTGCCTTGCAGATTGTGATGACAACCGCCTATCGACATTCTGATGCGGTGGTGGTGGCATCGATGCGGTATCTACAGATGCCAATATCAGGTGTTGTTGGCTATTTTCTATTTGCCGAAGTGATGTCGGCAACTGAAATTATTGGTGCCTTGGTTATTATTGGCAGCTGTCTTGTGATTGCGTGGCGTGAACTCGTGCGCTCACGCGAGGTGAACCAGCCGGGTATTTAGGTTGCGAACGAGTGCTATGTTGTCAGGCGGGGCTTTTATGCAGCCGGGATTTTATGCGCGGGGACTTGTTCTTTTCGCCAAATCCCAGTAAACCCGCCGAGTGGAATTTGGCATCTGCCAATCTGCTATTTTTTGACGATTATTTTTGGAACTGAACCGATGGCCGAGCAAACCGTACTGATCCGTATCATGGGCGAAAGCGATATTGTTGACGTTACCATGCGTAAAGCCACTGCAAGTCACGCATTGCTGATGGGGCTAGACGCGGCTGACCGGATCAATTTGCTAGGTCACTGGATGGATCAGGATCGCGGCGCGGCGCTGGCTGAGGATCAAAATCATCTCGATGCGATGACAGAGATTGCCAGCGGTATTTTGGCGGAAAGCCCCCTTGGCGCCCAGCTGGAGGCCGGCGCTAATTTCGTGTTATTGACCCTGCTTCGGGAAAAATGGCCGGTCGGATCAAAAGCCAAATTCAAAATTATTGCTGATCGCGTCAAGGCTGATCATACCTATTTGGCGCATCCTTGTGCGGCAGTAAAGCTGGATGATCTGACCGACCTCGACGCAGTAAAGCAAGAAGAAACCCGCCAATTGTCGATGTCACTTGCGTTTTACAAGGCAAACCGCCGGCGTTTTGCCAATAGCAGTGCAGTTCAAGGCCTTATCAAAGGCTAGAGATATGGGCGGCGAGGGGCTGCCCGGATCAGCCCTTGAGTTCAGCTAAATCTTTAAAAAAGGCAAGGGCTTCGGCATTGGCCAAGGCGTCGGTGTTTTTGACCGCACGCCCATGGATTATATCACGGACCGCCAGCTCGGTTATTTTGCCGGACCTTGTGCGCGGAATATCGGGAACAGCGATGATTACTGCTGGAACATGACGTGGGGTTGCGCCGGCGCGGACAGCAGCTGAAATCCGCTGTTTTAAATCATCATCAAGCTGGGCGTCATCGGCCATCCGCACGAACAGGATAACACGAACATCATTATCCCAGTTCTGTCCGATAACCAAGGCCTCGACAATCTCATCAAACGCCTCGACTTGCCGGTAAATCTCGGCAGTGCCAATCCGCACGCCGCCCGGATTTAACGTCGCGTCCGAGCGGCCATGAATGATCATCCCGCCACGCGGTGTCATGGTTGCCCAATCGCCATGTCGCCAAACCCCGGTAAAATGCTCAAAATAGGCCGATTTATATTTGCTGCCATCTGGATCATTCCAGAATTTTACCGGCATTGATGGAAACGGCGCGGTGCAGCATAGCTCGCCCTGCTGGCCGGTGATACTGTCGCCATTATCATCCAGAACGTCGGTTTTCATGCCGAGGCCACGGGTCTGTATTTCACCGGCAAAAACTGGCAAAACCGGACAGCCGAGGACAAAGCACGACACAATATCGGTACCACCTGAAATTGAACATAGCTGAATCTCGGGCTTGATCCTTTGATAGACGAAGGCAAAGCCGTCTGATGAGAGCGGCGATCCGGTCGATAATAATGTTCGCAATGTATCAAGGCGTACGGCGTCACGAGGGGAATAGCCAGCCTTTCGCACGGCATCGATATATTTTGCTGATGTTCCAAAGACTGCGATATTTTCAGCCTCGGCCAACTCCCACAGACGCTGCGGCCCGGGGTGAAAAGGATTACCTTCAAACAGAATGATTTTAGCCTTTATGGCCAATGCCGATACCAGCCAGTTCCACATCATCCAGCCACAGGTGGTGAAGTAGAACATCGCATCACCAGCGCCAAGATTGCCATGCAGGCGATGTTCCTTGATATGCTGGATAAGGGTGCCGCCAACCCCATGAACAATACATTTTGGCGCACCGGTTGTGCCGCTTGAATAGAGAATATAGAGAGGGTCATTAAAGCCGATACGGTGAAATTTTGTCACCGGCGTTGCGGTGCGTATGGCGTCGGGGAAACAAACCGCATTTGGGATATGGCTGCAATCGCGTGCTTTATCGAGATAGGGCAGGATCAAAACGGCCTCAAGCGTTGGCAGTCTGGCGGCAAGGTCGGCAATCAACGCCATCCGATCAATCGGCTTGCCAGCATAGAGATAGCCATCACAAGCCATCAGTAATTTCGGCTCAATCTGGCCAAAGCGATCAACGGCACCGGTCAACCCAAAATCGGGTGAACAGCTTGAATAGACCGCACCAAGGGTCGCCGCGGCCAGCATGGTAATCACCGCTTCTGCCGTATTTGGCGTGTAGGCGGCAACACGGTCACCCTGCCCAATGCCGTTTGATTGCATCCAGCCAGCCAATGCCATCACCTGCTGTTTCAATTCGGCGCGGCTTAATATCGCGTGGCGACCATCCTCGCCATGCGCACTAATGGCAGGCCGATCATCAGCCTCAGCCAATAGATTTTCAGCAAAGTTGATTTTGGCATCAGGAAAGAACTGCGCACCGGGCATGGCTGTCTCATTGATCAGCTGGCGGGATCCCATCTCGCCGATAATGCCGTGCCATTGCCAAATTCCTTGCCAGAAGTCTGGCATTTTATCGACTGACCAATGCCACATCGCTTGAAAATCGCCGTTCCAGTCAAAGCCATAATTGGCCGCGAT
>VMBT01001855.1_pt1 | contig 10951 bp, 12 predicted proteins | sample 4404301 | NCBI WGS metagenome assembly VMBT01 (sample SAMN12238535, study PRJNA552566) | marine metagenome | isolation source: Coastal seawater | place: USA: coastal Georgia, Sapelo Island | collected 2008-08/2009-08
TTGCATGATGGCTTGCCCATACGATGCGAGATCTTTTGTTCATGAAACACTCACTAATCAGAAAGAAGACATGCCAAGAGGTAAAGGTTGTGTGGAGTCTTGTACAATGTGTGTGCATCGAGTTGATAAGGGTGAAAAACCTGCTTGTCTATCAAGCATCTCATCCGATGCTATTGTCTTTGGCGATCTCTATGATCCAAGCAGCGATATTAATAAAAAACTAAAGGAAGTTCAAAGCAGACAAATCAGAGCTGATTTGAACCTTAATACTGGTGTACGATATAGCGGTTTTTAAAGAGTATGAGTCAAGTTAGATATTTACAAATTGATGGAAGAAGCACAGGTTATTTAGCTCTAATAGCAGGTCTAGGTGTTTTAATTGTTGCAGCATTATTATCTGTATATTACATGGAGCACAATGGCCATTGGGTGACAGGTATGAGTAATCGTATTGTGTGGGGAACCCCTCATGTTTTTGCTATATTCTTAATTGTTGCAGCTAGTGGTGCACTCAATGTTGCCTCTATTTCATCAGTATTTCAGAAGAAACTTTATAAACCTTTATCACGTCTTTCGGGACTGACAGCCCTTGCGCTATTAGCCGGCGGTTTAATGATTCTGGTTCTTGATCTAGGTAGACCGGATCGATTAATTGTTGCGATGACTGAATACAACTTCAGATCAATATTTGCATGGAATATCATTCTATACAATGGATTCTTCGCCATCGTTGCTGTATATCTATGGATGATGTTTGAAAGAAGAATGAATAAATTTAGCTCGAATGCAGGTATTGCAGCATTTGCATGGCGTTTAATTCTAACTACTGGTACTGGTTCAATTTTTGGATTTTTGGTAGCGAGACAAGCTTATGATGCGGTTATTATGGCACCGATGTTTATCATCATGTCATTCTCATTCGGTTTGGCTATGTTTCTTCTAATTTTGATGGCTTCTTACAAATGGACTGAAAGAGATTTAGGTGATGTAGTTGTTGATAGACTTAGGAAGCTTCTGGGCGTTTTTGTTTCTGCTGTATTGTATTTTGTAATTGTTTATCATTTAGGTAACCTATACCTTGCTGAGAACTCAGGTGTTGAATCATTTATGCTGATGAATGGCGGCATATACACTCAATTGTTTTGGATTGGACAAATTATTATTGGTAGCTTTGCTCCTTTATTCCTTATTTATCACCCGTCGACCAAAAACAATAGGAGCATGTTAGGACTTGCTTCAGTGTTAGTTATTTTGGGCGGCATGGTTCAGTTATATGTATTAATTATTGGTGGACAAGCCTATCCAATTGAAATGTTCCCTGGTATGACAGTCCTGGAAGGATATGGTCAAATTGCCTCATATACACCTTCTTTGCCAGAATTACTACTTGGAGTAGGTGGTTTTGGTGTGGCTTTAATTGCGATAGCATTCTTAGTTAAGTTTTTACCTTTCTTGCCTGAGAGTCTTGCGGACAAGGTTGCAGACCCCCATACAAAAGTTTAAAAAAACTATAATGGGGCATGGCCTCTAATTTCTATATATCTGCTGCTCATAAGTCATCTGGTAAAACCATTATCAGTCTAGGTTTATGTCGAGCAATATCCAATCTTAATTCTAAAGTTCAATCCTTTAAGAAAGGGCCTGATTATATTGATCCAATCTGGTTAGCTAAGGCTACTCATCAGCCTTGCTATAATCTTGATTTTTTTAATATGAGTCCAGAAGAAATTTTGGATTTATATAACAACCATTCAGCCACTTCTGATGTATCTATTGTTGAGGGGAATAAGGGCTTATTTGATGGAATGAGCGTGGATGGTGGAGATGCTAATGCAGACTTAGCTAAATCACTTAACCTTCCCGTTATTTTGGTGATAGATACTAATGGTATGACGCGAGGGATTGCGCCACTTTTACAAGGTTATCAAAATTTTGATCATGGGGTAAATATTCAAGGTGTGATTTTGAATAAAGTGGGTGGAGATCGTCATGAATCAAAACTAATTAATGCCATAGAGCACTACACAGATTTAAAGGTGTATGGTTCTGTCCAAAGAAATAAAGAGTTGGATATAGATGAGAGACATTTAGGTCTGATGCCAGCAAATGAAGATGATAAATCCGAGATAAAAATTAATCGGATATCTGAAATTATTGCTGATAGCATCAATATAAAGAAGATTCTCAGTGACACTCCTAATAATATTGTTTCTCAATCAAAAACAAGAGAATCTATTCCATCAAGTTTAAACATTGCGATTCCTAAGGATGCGGCTTTTGGTTTTTATTATCAGGATGATCTTAATCTCTTTGAAGAGCTTGGTACAAAGATTTCATACTTTGATGCAATCAAGGATTCGAAGTTACCAGAGTGTGATGGCTTGTTCATTGGTGGTGGATTTCCAGAGATGAATCTTGAAGAGTTGTCCTCTAATAAATCGTTACTAACAGATATTCAAAATAAAATTAATGCAGGTCTTCCTACTTATGCGGAATGTGGAGGACTGATGTACCTGACCAATAACATTGAGTACTTAGGTAGAGGTTTTCCAATGGTCGGAGTAATAAATGCAAATACTGTGATGACGCAAAGACCAGTTGGTAGAGGTTATGTTGAGATTGAACCAACTGATAGTCATCCATGGGAAGGTGTTTCTAAAAAGATTTCAGCACATGAGTTTCATTATTCAAGGCTTGAGAATATTGCGACTGATTATAAATATGCTTACAACGTTTTAAGAGGTGTGGGAATTAGTAATAAGAAAGATGGGATAATTACTAAGAATTTGTTAGCAACATACTCACATCTTAGAAGTGTTGGAGGAAACTTATGGGTCCAACAATTCATTGAATTTATAAAAACTTTAAAGGGAAAACGTTAATGGTTACGATTACTCCAAAGGCTGCAGATGAAATTAAACTTTCATTACTCAATCCTGATGCTCAGGGCTTAATAATTCGTTTTGCTATAGATGAAACTGACGAGGGTTTTGAATATTTAATGGGGTTTGATGATAGGTCAGAAAGCGATATCCATCTCGAGTCCAATGGTGTTGAATATCTCATTGCTTATGCACAAAAAGATTTAATGGAAGGAATGGTGGTTGACTATGATGAAATTGATGGTGGTGAAGGTTATAGTTTCATCTTTATGAATCCAAACGATCCCAATTATGTTGCTCCTGAACAAGGAGATGCACCAAAGAAGAATTAGCGACGATAGTTATTTGCAAATTTCAATATGCCAATAAAGATGGCATCAACAATTTGATTTTGTGATTTTTCATTCCTCAGTCTTTTTTCATCACTTTGATTGGATATAAACGCAGTCTCAACTAAGACAGAGGGTATTCTTGGCGATTTTAATACAACAAAGTTTGCTCTTTCAGGATGCTTTTTATGAAGAGGTCCGACCCTTGACAATTGACTTAGAATTGATCGGGCAAGAAGCTCACTTTGCAGTGTTTTTTCCTTTCTTGAGAAATCCCTAAGAATCTTATTCAGGTGTTTGTCATTTGAGGAGGCAATCATCTCCCCACCAAAAATATCAGAACTATTTTCACTTTTCTCAAGCTGTCTAGCATATTTACTTTTTGCCCCTTTCTCAGAAAGAGTGTAGACAGAAGCACCTTTTGCTTTTCTGTTTTTTACCGAATCCGCATGAATCGAAATAAACATGTCTGCCTCCGATTTTTGAGCTTTTCTGACTCTTGAAGTGAGCTTGACATAATAATCTCCACTTCTTGAAAGGACTGCTCTCATACCGGGAGATTGATTAATTTTCTTGGCAAGTTTCCTGGCAATTTGAAGCGTGATATTCTTCTCTAATGTTTTTTGATATCCTATGGCTCCGGGATCTTCACCGCCATGTCCTGCATCAATAACTACTGTGAATAAAGAGGACTTCTTGGGCTTAACTTTTTTAACAACCTTATCTTCAGTGTCATAAAGATCTATAACCAGTCTATGCATTTTGTACTTTGCATTTGGAGGCAAGGTAAAGTGATTGAGTTTATATTTCTTGGACACAAAATAGGTGAGCTCATAGTTGTTTTTAATTCGGCGAATTTGTGTTTTTTTAATTCGCTGATCGTTGTAAAAAATTTTTTGATAAGTATCTCTATCAACAACTGTGTTTTCAATATCTAGAATGATTTTCTGATCTCCCTTATCAAGTTGATATCGAGCAGGCTTTTCTAGATCAATAACAATTCTAGTGTGATCTGGAGCATCCCAGAATCTGAAGTCCTCAATGCCGATCCTTTCAGAACCAAATACAGGTTGAATGAGTAATAGGAATATTAAAAATCTAAACATGAAAAAATTTTTTCTCCTATTGTGCTCCCTGGGGTTAGATTGATATCTCTAAGGTCATTTTCTCCATCGATTTGAATTGAGATATCGGGACTGGAGACGATACCTTCTGCCATTTCTGGCCACTCGATCAGATGGATGCAGTTTTGATTTTCATAATCCCTAATCCCTATTAAATCTAATTCTTCAGGATTAGTTAATCTGTAACAGTCAAAATGGTGAATTATTTTATTTTCGGTTTCATAGGTCTCAACAATTGAATAAGTTGGACTCTTGACCTTATCAAAACCAAAGAAATTTAGAAAGCCTCGGGCAAAAGTAGTTTTTCCTGCGCCCAAATTGCCAATCAGATATATGACCATAAATTGATCAATGTTTTCCATGCATTGCGCAAGTTGGTTTGCAAACTCTTTGAGTTCTTCCTCCTTATAAGACATCTTTTACCAGCATCATGAGATATAGAGTGAGGACAACTAAAAGGATAACCCCAGAAACTTTTCCAAGTCTGTATTCTCCTTTTCTTCGATAAGCAAGCACCACAATTAAAAGCGCAACGAGAAGCATCACTGGATAATCTCTAGACATAATTTCCTTATCAACCTCTGTGGGCCTTATCAAACCTGGAAGAGATAGGACAGCAAGGGTGTTAAAAAGATTAGACCCTAAGATATTGCCCAGAAGCATTTCATGCTGTTTTTTGATTGCACTGGATACAGATACTGCAAGTTCTGGAAGACTGGTCCCTAGTGCAATCAATGTCAAACCAATAATTAAATCAGGTACGCCAAATGATTCAGCCAATGTCTGCCCAGACCAAACTACGAGTTTTGCACTCAGCATTAAAACAATGAGGGTAAATATAAGCATCAGCCAAACTTTGGATTGATCTTTTTTGTTGCCAATCTCAACTTTAGGCATATCAGTATTCTTAGCGGTTTTAAAACTGTAAATTAAAAACAATCCAAAAAAGGATGCAAGGATGACACCATCAATTAAGCTGATAAAGTTATCAAAGAGAACATAACCAGCAATGACTACCGCAATTAATTGAAAGAACCACTCGCGTTTGATGGTTGTCTTGGAAATATGAATAGGCAGAATAATGACACATATAGCAAGAACCAATGCGATATTAAAGATATTTGACCCGACTGCATTTCCGATTCCGATTCCTGCATTGCCTTCAAAAGAAGAGACACCCGTTACCAAAAGCTCAGGAGCCGAGGTCCCAAACCCAAAAATAACCAAACCAATAACTAGTGGGGATATTTGAAATAGTTTTGCAATTCTTGCACCACTATCAGTAAATTCATCTGCACTCCAAACCAACAAAGCTATACCAATAATGAGGCCAACGATCGGCAGAAAAATATCCATGAATTAAATGCAGAAAAATTTATATTTACATTATTATACAGTTCGACTAAGATTGTAATTTTTTCTGATAACCCTAATTTAATTAATGAGTGATACCGAATTCTTAATCGGCAGAAGCGGACTTGATCTGCAAGATGATTTTTATCCTGACGATCTACCCTATGAGTGGAGATTTGATTATTACTCATCTTCTTTCAAAGCTTTAGCTCTTCCTATCGACACTGAGGAGGACTTTGAACAGATATTTGAGGATCTAGAGGCAGATGATTCTGATGTCGGTGACTTTGAATTAATCATTACAATTCTGGAAGAACACCTCGAGGATGTCAATCATTTTGAAAAATTAATCAAACCCTTTTCAGGTCACGAGTCGCAGATAATATTTCAGTTACTTGTAGACAGTCAGCCCAGTTCAAAAATTATGAACCTACTGGATAACTTTAGGGTGTCAATTCAGTCTAAGAACAAACTTAAAACCTCTCTTAAGGAGGTCAATGTTCTAGAAAATTATCTGTACTTTGACGAGGTTCCAGTTTTTTATTCTGACATGGCTTGGGATGAAAAAAGAATGAGAGAGTATTTAGAGCAAATATCTGTTACCAGTCAAAAGACAGTTCTCATTTGTAAATTTGCAGAAAGTGAGACATTAAATAAAATTAGGATTGTTGCAGAGATACTTGGGTTTTGAATGTTCTAGTGACAAGGCCCCTCGCTCAGAGTGGTAACTTAAACAAACTTATTTTAAATGAGGGTCATACACCCCTTCTTTTTCCTCTACTAGAAATAACTCCCTTAAAATTTGGCGAGCTTAATAAGGCATATGATGCAATCATCTTTATAAGTGCTAATGCAGTTGATTTAGGTTTACCCAAAATAAAACAAAATCTTAGCGATGACACAATGGTTTTTGCAGTAGGCGAGGCTACTGCCGAAAAAATTAAGTCTTATGGGGTTAAGGTATCGGATTATCCGAAAGGAAAAGCTTCAAGTGAAGCATTGCTCAATCTGAATTCAATCAAATCTTTGAATGACAAAGAAATCCTAATTGTAAGGGGTAAAGGGGGTAGAGAAACTCTCAAAAATGGACTTGTTAAATCCAATAATAAAATTACTTATCTTGAAGCCTATGAAAGGGTTGAAGTTGATCTCACAGATGAGCATACTCAAAACTTAAATGAATTTTTAAAAAGTTCTGAAGGTGTTGTAGTCCTCACTAGCAATGAAAGTATTGATGCTTTCATGTCAATCGTTAACCAAATACAAGGTAATTTGCTAGAACAACTCAAGAGCTACCCGGTTGTTCTGTTAAGCCCTAGAATTAGAGAATATATGTTAGACAAAGGATTTAACAATCTTCACATAGCCTCTGATGTTAGCGATGCAGGTCTATTTGAAAAAATTCAATCGTTTTCCACCTGAGTTTGTCACTTGACAAACATTCCTTCATTAGTAAACTGATATTAATGAGGAGAAAAAATGATTAAATTAAGTGTTTCTCAAGCCGCTAGAAGGCTTGGTATTTCTAGAAGAGAAATCCAGCAACAAATCAATAATGGAACTCTTCATACGCACGAAGGTTATGTTACTACCGACAGTATTCGTCTAGCCTACCCCAAATCAAATCTCTATTCTGAACAAGACAAAAAAATTAAACGATATGAACAGATCCAGAAGGATGCTGTTTATAAATCTGCAGCATCAGATGCAGTCCATGCAGAAAATGAAAAAGTTTTAATGGAGATGGTTTCAAAACTTAAGGACCAACTTCACAAGGAGGAAATCAGAAACTCATATTATGAAATTGTCTTTGAAGAGCTCTCTGAGCGTCTAGATTTTCTTGAAAAGAATTGTCATTCAAAGGACAAAGCCTCACTCCATAAGCTTCAGCTTTGGGTTAAGAGCAAAAAAAATTAAACCAAGTTTTTGGCAAGCTCAAAGGAAGGTACTGTTTTGTTCATTGAATAAAAATGAAAGTTTTTAACTCCATTCGACTGAAGCTTTAGACACATTTCATCGACGACTTCATAACCAAATTGTCTTATACTTTCTAGATCATCACCATAGCTTTCAAGCCTTTGAATAATCCATTTTGGTATTTCAGCACCACACATCTCTGAGAACCGTTTTAGTTGTTTGCAGTTAGTAATTGGCATAATTCCTGGTGTGATGGGGATATTGACACCCATAGAATTAACATCATCACAGAATCTGAAATAAGCATCAGGATTATAAAAATACTGTGTTATAGCTTGAGAAGCACCAGATTTAACCTTGTTGACAAAATTCTCTAAATCATTTCTGAAACTAGTTGCCTCAGGGTGTTTTTCAGGATATGCAGCAACCATAATAGAGAAATGATCATTAAATTCTTCCCGAATAAAAGTAACAAGTTCATTGGCATGATTGAAATCGCCTATATCTCTCACTCCAGAAGGAATATCTCCCCTGAGGGCAACGATGTGTTTTACGCCTAAATTAATATAATCTCTCAAAAGCGATTTTATATTTTCTTTCTTAGAACCGATACAAGATAAATGGGGCGCAGCAGGAACAAAACCCTCAGATTGAATTGCAGAAATGGTCTCAAAGGTAGCATCTTGAGTAGAGCCACCTGCACCAAAAGTCACCGAAAAGTATTCAGGATTAAGAGCTTTGAGCTGTTCTCTTACTTTTTTTAGAGATTTTTGTGATATTTCATCCCTTGGGGGAAAAAATTCGAAACTTACCGGCATATGAATCTAATTATTAGAATGGTTCGATATTATAAACTGATTTGTATTTTTTCAGTTAATTTGGGCTTTTAATCATTGCATTTCTGGCAATTTGGTAAAATAGGCACTTTTTGACAACATAGGATTTTATGGCCAAAGGCGATTATATTGAACTTGAGGGAGTGGTAAAAGAGAAGTTACCTAACACAACATTTACAGTTGAACTAGAAAATGGACATAGTGTTTTGGCACATATCTCTGGAAAAATCCGCAAGCACTATATTCGTATTTTGCCGGGGGATAAAGTTACTGTCGAAATGACACCATATGATTTAACTAAAGGAAGAATTACTTTTAGACATAAATAAAATTATGCCGATGTGGTGGAATTGGTAGACACGCTGGATTCAAAATCCAGTTCCTTCGCGGGAGTGACGGTTCGACCCCGTCCATCGGTACCAAAATAACATGCAAGAAACAACATCTCTTTTATCTGGCGCAATAGACCTTTCAATATACGGAATGGGCTTTGTTTTTTTGTTTTTAGCCTTGATGGTTTTCACAACTGGATTAATGTCTAGAATTATCAATGGTTCAAAAAAATCATTAATGGATCAACAAGATATTGCTGACTTTAAAAAGAGTGAGATTGCATTAGATGAAGAAACTAAATTCGTCATCAAGCAAGCGATTAAAATGCATCGCGGGGGGTAATAACGATGTTTGATTTTCTTAAAAAACTTAGCACAAAGAAAGAAGAGGTCAATACTCAAAAAGTGGGGATCACTGAGTTGGTCTTTAGAGACGCTCATCAATCTTTATTCGCTACTAGAATGCGTATTGATGACATGTTGCCAATTGCTGAAAAGTTGGACAATGTTGGCTACTGGTCTATGGAAAGTTGGGGCGGTGCAACATTCGATAGTTGTATTCGTTATCTTGGTGAAGATCCATGGGATCGTATTAGAGAAATCAAAAAGGTTATGCCTAAAACGCCTCAGCAAATGCTACTTAGAGGCCAAAATTTATTAGGTTATAGACACTATAGTGATGATGTAGTCAGAAAATTTATCGACCGCTCGGCTAAAAATGGCGTCAGTGTTTTTCGTATATTTGACGCGATGAATGACATGAGAAACCTTAAGACTGCTATCGATCAGACTGTTAAGATTGATCAACATGCTCAGGGAACGATTTCTTACACTGTGAGCCCTGTCCACACGCTTGATATGTGGGTTGATATGGCAAAACAAATTGAAGATATGGGTGCTCATTCGCTTTGTATCAAGGATATGGCAGGTCTTCTTCAACCATATACTGCATATGAACTTGTAAAGATGCTCAAGAGTGAAATCAAAATTCCTGTTCAACTTCATGCACATGCAACTACAGGCTTATCTACAGCCTCAATCATTAAAGCCGTCGAGGCTGGAATTGACCGTGTTGATACAGCAATTGGATCTATGAGTATGACTTATGGTCACAGTGCCACCAACTCAGTGGTTTCTATTCTTGAACATGGCAACAGAAAAACTGGACTAAATCTAGAAAAGCTCGAGGAAATCGATGCTTATTTCAGACCTATTCGTTGCAAGTATGAGAAATTTGAGGGTTCACTTAGAGGTGTTGATTCTAGAATTTTATTGGCCCAAGTTCCTGGTGGAATGTTGACCAACATGGAAAACCAGCTTAAAGAACAAAAGGCACTTGATAAGATGGATGAAGTGTTGGCAGAAATTCCTCGAGTTAGAAAAGATTTGGGATATATTCCATTAGTGACCCCAACTTCTCAAATTGTTGGAACTCAATCAGTCATTAATGTTTTATCAGGTGAGAGATATAAGACGATTACTAAAGAAGCTGCAGGGGTATTAAAGGGTGAATATGGTGCAACTCCAGCCGAAGTTGATAAGGCGCTTCAAGATAGAGTTCTTGATGGCTCACAACCTATCACCTGTAGACCGGCAGATAACATTGATCCTGAGTTGGATATTCTGGAATCTGAGTTTGATAAAGTCATTAAAGAGAAGGGTATTAAGGTTGCTAAGAACAAAGTTGACGACCTTTTAACATATGCACTATTTCCACAGGTAGGTATCTCATTTTTAGAGAATAGAGGTAATCCTGATTATTTTGAGCCGGCACCGACTATGGATGATTGTATTGATCCTGATGGTATTTCTACTGAAGAGGGAGTTTATACAGTTTCATTTAAGGGAAATTCATACACTGTTGAAGTCTCAGCTGGGGGTGATATTACTTCGATGACACCAGCATCCAGCAAGTCGACCAGCACTTCTTCTAAAGCTCCTGAAGCTGCAACTGAGGCAGCTCCAGCACCTTCTCCTTCTGGAGAGGCGGAAGATGTTCCAGCTCCATTGTCAGGAAATATTTGGAAGATTATGGTCCAACCAAATCAACAAGTGAATGATGGAGATGTTCTATTGATACTTGAGGCTATGAAGATGGAAACTGAAATTCGTGCTTCGAGATCGGGATTAGTTACTGAAATTCTTGTTAAAGAAGGTGATGCGGTTACAGTGGGTAAC
>VMBT01001859.1_pt1 | contig 10933 bp, 12 predicted proteins | sample 4404301 | NCBI WGS metagenome assembly VMBT01 (sample SAMN12238535, study PRJNA552566) | marine metagenome | isolation source: Coastal seawater | place: USA: coastal Georgia, Sapelo Island | collected 2008-08/2009-08
TCTCTAGATGTGCCTTTAAATGTAGGAATAGTGTATTTAAATGTGTGTTTTTTTGGAACACATTTTTCAATTTTGTTATACCAAGTAGCTAACCACTCTTTATAAGTTTTAACTTTAATATTTTTTTTATTTTTACTTCTTACATAAAAACTTGGAAGTAAATCACGTCCTGATGGTTGACCTGCTTTATGAAATCTTAGATCCATACTAATTCTAAAATTATTTGAATTATTTGGTAAAGAACAATGAACAGTATGTTTACCAAGTAAAACAATATCACCAATATTTGCTTCAAGCGCTGTTGTTTTCATTTCATCTAGTAATTCGCTATCTTTAATTTGAGCTTGCCCTTTGTGTCCTGCCACATGGTTAAATAAACCTTTTTTATGTAAGCCTGGAACTGAAACCATGCAGCCATTTTTAGTTGTTGTATTTGTAAATGGTATCCAACAAGTAATTAAATCAGTATGTTTTTGTCCTGCTACGGAAAGCACACCGGCATCTTGGTGCCATGGGGTTCTACCACTTAAACCATCGTGAACTGTATTTTTTTTTAAATGTTTTTCAGGTTGTTTAATTCTAGAGTTTTGTACTGGATTAGCTAAAATCTCTGGGCCTAAAATTTTTTCAATCACATTTAAAATTTTTTCATTTTTAATTAAATTCCAGATGGATTGAGAAGTAAAATAATTACAGTCTTTTTGAATGTTGTCTCTTGGAGGTCTTATATTAAAGTATTGATCAAAATCATGAATGTTTAATTTTGATAAGTGAGTATATTTTTTCCAAAAATCAAACTTATAAACTTTAGCTTTGTTTTTTTGAGATACAAATTTATCAATGAGCTCATTCATGATAAATTCCATATCATTAAGAACAGGTTTTAAATCAAAATTAAAATCTAAAACATTTCTAACAACTAGAAACCCTTGTTTATCAAACTGTTGCTTTAGCGCTGAAGCCATTCAGAGAAATTAATCCTTTTTTTATTTAAATTCAATAATCTTAACTGGTATAAGTCGCCTCTTTGACCCTAATAATCTTGTAAAGCATATCGTTTAAAGGTGTGGGCACCCCATGTTGTTTACCAATTTTAGAAACAGAACCATTAATAAAATCTATCTCCGTCCTTCTTTTATATTGTATGTCAAAAGCCATGGAAGATTTATTGGTTTGGTTTGAGTCTGCTATTCTATTAAACATTTCTAAGCATTCATCTTCTGATACTTCAACACCATCAGCTAAGGCCACACTTCTAGTTTCTAAGATGATTTGTTTACCTAATTCTCTTGCTAATTTAGCTTGTTTGTTAGTTACATAAAGTTCTGTGTGGTGCATATCAAAAATAGCTGACAAGGGCCCAACTGCTGTAAGGGCAAATAATTTCATCCATTTTTTTTTCTTAACATTGTCTGATGCAATAGTTTCTAGACCATGAGCGGTAAAAGTTTCTGCAATCATTTTAACCCTTTCAGTTGCTCCACCATCATACTCACCAATCCACGAAGGTAAACTTGCGTGATTTTTTATATGACCTGGTCCTAAAATATTCGAAGCTTGTGTTGTTGTGCCACCTAATACTTTTTCTTTACCAACAATTTTTTGCATTATAGCTTCGTGACCAATTCCATTTTGAAAAGACATAAGCACAGTTTTATCTCCAACTATATTTTTTGCATTAGTCAAAGCTTGTTCTAATGTGGTTGCTTTACACATTACAATGACAGCATCAACCGGCTTAATTGTTTTAGGATCTGATGTAGCTTTAATTTTAATAAACCTATCCCCTCCAAAACCATCCATCTTCAATCCATTTTTATTGATAGCGTCAACATGATCTTGCCAAACGTCAATTAATGTAACCTGCAAACCTTTTTCGGCAAGTAAACCGCCAAACAAACATCCCATGGCTCCTGCACCTAGAACTGCAACATTAAGATTTTTATTAATCATTTTGGAAAATTATAATATTTATTGTCTTTAGCAATTAACAAATTAAGATATTAACTATTAAAAAATGAAGATAGATATTGAAAAAGCGAGTTTTAAAAAATTTAATCTAGAAGAAATAGCTAAAGCTTTACAAGTTGGGTTAAGTCAAAACTATAAAATAATTAATTTAGAAATAGTAGATTGTCCAAATTTAAAAAATTGGGGATGTCCTGCTGAAGGTTTATCAGGTAATCAAAAAATTATTGACGTGGGCGGTGAGCCTTACATGCATGATAAACGCTATATAGGTGCAGAATTTAATTATGAAGAAATTGCAAAATTAATTGGCTCAGAAAAATCATATGCCTTAGGTGCAGGTTCTGGAGCCATGTCCTGTTTAGAGGGACATTGTGGAGAACTTATTATAGATGATAATTTAATTACTAAAGAGAATAAATCAATTATAGCAAAAGTTGGTAAAAATAAAGAATGTATAACTGAAAAATATAATGGTCGGAAACATGGTGGCTTAGGTAATATTTTTTATAGTGATGGAAAAAAAGATAAAGTTTTAAAAATAAATATAAAAGGACGATCTGGAAAACAAGGATCGTTACCTCAAGCTATTCGTGCAGCTTTAATTAATCAATTAAATTTAAAAAATAATAATCATATTGCATTAGGAGGTATTTTTAGAATTCTTAAAGGACAAATTCGTGCACATGTTCAGCCAGATTATGAAGATATTAAACATGAATATTATGATCCTAAACTTATGAAATGCACAAAAGATTTTTTACAATTTTACGAACCCGTTGGACCAAATTTACAATGCTATTCTGTTTTATGGACAGGTGATCCAACAGAGGGTAAACTTAATTTAAGAGAGTCAGGAGAGCATACTCATTTCTATGATTTTAAAAATAAAAGTTGCTCAGGTCACTATCATTTTGATGTGACGCCAGATGAAATACAATACGAAGGTTATTTCAATACAGCAGATACAGTTTATAGAGTAAATAATATTTACAAAGAACTTTCAAACAAAGTACAATAACTTTTATGAAAAATGTTTACACTTGGGCTGCGAAACCTGCAAAAAGAACTGTAACAGTTGGAGATTTAAGAGCTCAAAAAGGAAAAAAAATATTTACACAAGTAACCGCTAATTCAGAACAAGAAGCGAGAGCTGCTGAAGAAGCTGGCTTTGACATGATTGCCGGCAGTGCTTCAAAAACAGCTGAAGTTAGAAAAGGATCTAAAAATTTATTTTTTACGGCAGCACTAGAACTTCATAATTATCCGACAGCTGATGATGTAATGCGAGGAGCCTTTAAAGCTTTAGGTGAAGGTGCGGATGCAGTTATTACACCCCGAAGTTTAGATATTGTAACAATGCTTGCAAAAGAAGATGTGCCGGTCATGGGACACCTTGGTTTGGTTCCAAGAAAATCAACTTGGATTGGAGGCTTAAGAGCTGTTGGAAAAAATGTTGATGAAGCAGTCGAGCTTTATAAAAAATTTAAACGATTAGAAGATGCTGGAGCTTTTGCAGTTGAGTCAGAAGTCATTCCTGAAAATATTATGACTGAAATATCTAAAAGAACAAAACTCATTACTGTTTCATTAGGTTCAGGTAAAGGAGCAGATGTTATGTTTTTATTTATGGATGATATCTGTGGGGAAAATGAAACGCTGCCAAGGCATGGTAAGGCTTTCGTTAATCTTAGAAAGATGAGAGAAAACATAGAAATCGAAAGAGTAAAAGCATTGAAAGCTTTTGTAAAAGAAAGTAAAGATGGCTTGTTTCCTGACAAAGAACACAGCGTAAGCGTAGATCAAAAAACATTAAAAGGATTTTTAGATAAAATAAAATGAAAAAATATAAAATTGCTTCAATTGCTGGAGATGGAATTGGATTAGAAGTTGTCCCACCTTCTTTAAAAATTTTAAAAGAAATCGCTAAAAAACATAAATTTGAAATTCAATTCGATGAATTTGATTTTTCATCATGCGATTACTATGAAAAACACGGAAAAATGATGCCAGATAATTGGAAAGATCAGATAGGTAAACATGATGCGATCTTTTTTGGAGCTGTTGGTATGCCAGATCGTGTGCCAGATCATATTTCATTGTGGGGATCTATCATTACTTTTAGAAGAGAATTTGATCAGTATGTAAATCTTAGACCTGTTAAATTAATGCCAGGTGTTCCCTGCCCGTTAGTTGGAAAAAAACCAGGAGATATCGATTTTTTAGTTGTTAGAGAAAATACTGAAGGAGAATATTCATCAGTTGGTGGAAGAATGTTTAAAGACACTGAAAGAGAAATTGTTATTCAAGAAACGATTATGACTAGGACAGGTGTTGATCGTATTCAAAAATTTGCATTTGAATTAGCAAAAAATAGAAAAAGAAAAAAAGTAACAAATGCTACAAAATCAAATGGTATCGCAATTACGATGCCTTTTTGGGATGAGTGTTTTGAAAGAATGAAGAAAAACTATCCAGGAATTGCAACAGATCAATTCCATATTGATATTTTAACTGCGCGATTTGTATTATCGCCTGAAATCTTTGATGTGGTAGTTGCCTCAAATTTATTTGGAGATATTTTATCTGACTTAGGTCCTGCTTGTACTGGAACAATTGGTATTGCTCCATCTGCAAACATTAACCCTGAAAATAAATTTCCATCTTTATTTGAACCTGTTCATGGTTCAGCGCCTGATATTGCAGGCAAAGGTATTGCTAATCCTGTTGGCCAAATATGGTCTGGGGCTATGATGTTGGACTATTTAGGTGAAAAAAAAGCAGCAGAAAATATTGTCCAAGCGATCGAAAAAACTCTAGAAAACACTGAAAACAGAACAAAAGATCTAAAAGGAACTGCAAACACTGTTCAATGTGCAGAGGCTGTTCTAAATAATATTTAATTTAAGATTTTGTCACATTGATTAATTAGAATCATTGTTTAAATCTAATTTATGCTTAGTTTAGATATTCATCATAAGCCTGAAAATATGAGCGACAAGGTCGCTTTAGCTTTCACAAAATTATTAAGATTGATTGCTGATACTTTTTTTAAAAAAAAATATGGTCATAGAGCAGTCGTTCTAGAGACCGTTGCCGCTGTTCCGGGAATGGTTGGAGGTATGCTCATACACCTTAAATCCTTAAGAAAAATAAAAGAAGACAAAGGTTGGATTAAAACTCTTCTAGATGAAGCTGAAAATGAAAGAATGCACTTAATGACTTTTATTAATATTGCTCAACCTACTCTATTTGAAAGAATTTTAATTATAATTGCACAGTTTATTTTTATAATTTTATATTTAATTATTTATTTAATTTCTGCAAGAACCGCACACCGCATTGTAGGATATTTTGAAGAAGAAGCTGTCATAAGCTACTCACAATATCTAAAAGAAATTGAAGATGGTAAAATAGAAAACGTTAAAGCTCCTAAAATTGCAATTGATTATTGGAACTTGCCATTAAATTCCACTCTAAAAGATGTAATAAAAGTAGTTAGAGAAGATGAAGCCGGTCATAGAGATGTTAATCATGGCTATGCAAATATTTTAAATAAAAAAGAAGATCCTAACGAAGATCAGTTACAAAATAGTTAAATTATTTTTGCTTTAACAGAGCCTAATTTATCAATTCTGCCTTGGTAAAATCCTTTTCCTAAAATTGGAGTCACCCCTACTGTTGAACCAGTAAACACATAAAAATCTTTGTTAAGTTTAACTTTATCTTTTTGTAATTTACTTAATACAAATCGAAGAGAATTAAGTGGACTTATATAGACTGTGTTAGAATGACCATTTACTGATTGTTTAATTTTTTTATTAGCAATGTTTGAAGTTAAATTTGCAAAATTAATTTTTTTATACTTTGTCTTTTTTCCAATAACAAATTTTACATTAGCTCCAAAATCACTGCAAAGATCACCTAAATATTTAATTCCTTTTTTTCTTTGTCTGTAGCCTACAACTTCAATTGCAGGCATCATATGAGATATAAACTGATGTATGTTTTTAAAATTAATTTTTTTCTTTAATTCAAAGAATTTTTTCTTCACTAAATAAGCTACTTCTAATTCTATGCCTAAAGTATACTTATTGACTCTAACTGACCTTCCGCTTTTTAAAACGTTTTGTTGAAATATTGATGCATAGAAAGGTTCTTTTTCACCAAGCTTTTTTAAAACAGGTATTCCTGTCCCCGCTGCTTTAAAGCCAACCACGGGTTTTGAAATTTTACTTTCACAAAGCCTTCTTAGCTTTTGAGCTTCTTTCATGCTCTTTGCGTACTTTAATGGAACTGGAGAAATAATTTTGTTTTGTAAAAATGCATTAACAAGTTTGTCAGAAAGTTTGTTTAAAGAATTCATATTCAAAGATATTATATATTTACTTGACTAAAAGATACGTTATGTTATAACATAACAATGATTGATAACAACACCCTTGTATTAAATAGCCTTAAAACAAACCCAAATGGTTTGACAGCATATCAAATATTAAATTTTTTACAAAAAACTAAGCCAATTAAACCAATGACGATTTATAGATCTTTGGAAAGTTTAACAAAGAAAGGTTTAATTCATAAAACCAACAAAAATAAAACTTTTCATCTTTGTGAAGCAAAACATAATTGTAACATTTCTGAAGCCCATGAACATAACTCTGTTTTTGCTGTTTGTGATAAATGTGGTTCAACAGAAGAGCTAAAAACCGATTTATTTTCTACAACAATCAAAAAAATTAAATCTAAAAAAAAATTTGACTTAAAAAAATTTAAACTAGAAATAATTACAATTTGTAAGGACTGTGATTAATGGAACATTTAATTGAAAATATAAGCTGGTTACAAGACAAAGCATATCTGAGAGGGTTTGTTTTTGGACTTGTTCATACAATGATACCATTGGTTGGTTTTTATACAGGCTGGAGTATTAATAGATTATTAAAAATAGCCAGCAATGGTTATGTAGCTGGTATATTTGGTGTAATAGTTGCTCATGTAATAGCAGATTTTATTGCAGCAACTTTAGACCCTCATTTAAAAACAGCAACAATCGGTATTGTTCTAGGAGGATTAATACCTTTGTCATTAGTCCCTATATTTGAGAAATATGTTGTCAAAAGCAAACATCACATTGTTGTTGGTGATCACGAAGATTTAAAAAAAGATCTAGAAGAGCATCACCATTAATTTTTCATTAAAAGATTACACTTTTTAAAAAAAGTGTTATTATAAATCATTCTCACTTATGGAAAAAAAAGCCAAAATCATTGCCACTCTAGGTCCAGCCATTCATAACGAAAATAAGCTTAAATCAATTGTAAAATCTGGTGTAGATGCTTTTAGAGTTAACTTTAGCCATAACACAGCTGGAGTTGAGAAAATTGTTAAAAAAATCAGAAAAATCGAAAAAATATTAAATAAACCGCTTTCTGTTATTGCTGACTTACAGGGTGTTAAATTAAGAGTAGGCAAAGTAACTAATGATGAAGTTAAAATAAAATTTAACCAAAAGTTTACTTTTGACACTAACAATAAAGCTGGTGATGAAAGTAGAGTTTGTTTTCCCTACCCTGGAATTTTAAAAAAATTAAAACTTGGAAATAAAATATTAATTGATGATGGAAAGTTTACTTTTAGAGTTATCAAAAAAATTAAAAATGGTGTTGTAACAACATGCCAAGATCACAATTGTAAAATTAGAAGTAATAAAAGTATCCATCTTCAAAATTTTTATATGCCATTTGATAATCTTACACAAAAAGATAAAAATGATATCAAAACTGCTAAAAAACTTGGTTGTAACTGGATTGCTTTATCCTATATCCAAAATGCAAAATTAATTAATCAAGCAAGAAAATTAATTAACAAAGATATGGGTATCATATCTAAAATCGAAAACAAAACTGCTCTAAAAAATATTAATGAGATTGTAAATGCAACTGATGCAATCATGATAGCTAGAGGTGATCTCGCTATCGATATTGGTCACAGCGATGTGCCTCAAGTCCAATTAGATTTAATTAAAAAATGCTCTCAACTTTCAAAGCCGGTTATTGTAGCTACACAAATGTTAGAAAGTATGATTGAGAACGTTACTCCTACAAGAGCTGAAATAAATGATATTGCGACAGCTATTTTCCAAGGTGCAGACGTTGTGATGCTTTCTGCTGAAACAGCGATTGGAAAATACCCAATAGAAACTGTTCAGACTATGAATAAAACAATTTTATCAACTGAGAAATATAAAAAAGAACACATTCAAGATTTTAAAAACAAAGTAGATCTTGGTCAAGATCCAAGAAAATCTATTGTACTTTCAGTAAAAGATTTGGCTTACAATCCGATGGTTAAAGCCATTATTGCTTTTTCAAATTCAGGTAGCACTGCAAAATTAGTTTCTACAATGAGACCTTCTGTTAAAATTTTAACCATTTCTCCAAATATCAATACTTGTAGACAGACTAGTCTTCTTTGGGGAGTTCATTCAATCAATAGTCACGATGCTCATGGTTGGAGAGATATGATGAATATTTCAAAAAAAATAATTAAAAAAGATAAGACTATTAAAAAGAATGATTATGTAATCATCACAGCTGGACTGCCTTTTGGTCATGCCAAAATGACTAATATGATTAGGTTATATAAAGTAGAATAAATTAGATTAATCCAGCGATTTGAATTGCTGTTTCACACATTCGGTTAGAAAATCCCCACTCATTATCGTACCAAGATAACACTCTGCTAAATTTATTTTTGATAACTTGTGTTTGAGTAACATCAAAAATTGAGCTGTGTGGATTGTGATTAAAGTCTTTAGAAACTAGAGGTTTGTCATTAATTCCTAATATTCCTTTTAATTCTTTACTATTTGCAGCTGCAATCATTGCATTATTAATATCATCAGCACTAACTTCTTTAGAAGTAACAACTGTAAAATCAATTAAAGAAACGTTTGGTGTTGGCACTCTTATTGCAGTTCCATCTAATTTTCCTTTAAGACTTGGTAACACTAAACTCATTGCCTTAGCTGCTCCAGTTGAAGTTGGGATCATTGAGTCTCCTGATGCTCTAGCTCTTCTTAAATCTTTATGTAGTGTATCCAATAATTTTTGGTCACCTGTGTAACTATGGATAGTTGTCATGTAGCCATACTCGATACCAAAGTTTTTTTCTAACACCATCGCAACTGGAGCTAAACAGTTTGTTGTGCAAGATCCGTTTGAAATAATATTGTGTTCTTTTTTCAATTCAGAACTATTAACTCCTTGAACTACTGTAAAATCTACATCTTTTCCTGGTGCAGAAATGATAACTTTTTTAGCACCAGCTTTAATATGTTTTTCACCTGAGGCTTTATCTAAAAATAATCCAGTACATTCTAAAACAACATCGGCTCCAACTTTACCCCAAGGTAAGTTAGCAGGATCTCTTTCTGCGAATACTTTAATATCTTGATTTAAAATTTTAAAACCATCTTTAGATGTTTCAACATCGTAAGGAAGAGTTCCGTGTGTACTATCGTATTTGATAAGGTGAGCGTTTGCTTCGATAGAACCTAAATCATTTATTGCTACAACTTGAATTTTATCTTTGTAATTTTCTAATAAGGCTCTTAGGATCAATCGTCCAATTCTTCCAAAGCCATTAATTCCAATTTTAATCATAATAGTTAAACGTATCTAAACACAAACACTGCATAAATCACTGAAATTACTGTCGCAGTCCACAGTACTATATCGGTTAAACCTAACCAGGCCAAATGAATAAATGCACTTCCAAGTAATGAAATAAAAAGTCTATCTCCTCTTGTTGTGTCTAATCCTAAAATTCCTCTTCGAGGACTGCCGCCAGGAACTTTTTTCTCCCAAATAAGCATCGCTGTAATACATAAAGCAATAAAGATAAAGAATGCGCCTGTTTGCCATGTCCAAGCCATCCAAGAAATAAAGTCGAAATTAAAAAAACCTTTTTCTTGAGGTTGCCCTACTTTATCCCAGCCTGCTGCATGTAAAGATGTAAATATCATACCCTACCCATCGCAAATCCTTTAGCAATATAATTTCTTACAAAGTAAATTACAAATGCTCCAGGAATAATTGTTAAAGTTCCAGCTGCTGCTAATAAACCAAGTTCATAACCTGAGGTACTAGCTGTTCTTGTCATGGTAGCTGCAATTGGTTTAGCTACCGTTGCAGTTAAAGTTTTAGCTAATAAAAGCTCTACCCATGAAAACATGAATGTGAAGAACATAGTTATTCCAATACCAGCTGCAATTGTTGGAATAAATATTTTAAAGAAAAATCTCCAAAATGAATAACCATCTACATAAGCTGTTTCATCTAATTCTTTTGGAACCGATGACATAAACCCTTCTAAAATCCAAACTGCTAAAGGAATATTAAATAAACAATGTGATAGCGCTACTGCAATATGCGTATCAAATAAATTTACCGTTGAATAAAATTGAAAGAATGGCAATGCAAATACTGCTGGTGGAGCCATACGGTTAGTTAATAACCAAAAGAATAAGTGTTTATCACCTAAAAATTTATATCTTGAAAATGCATAAGCAGCGGGAAGTGCAGCAGCAACTGACACAAAAGTATTAATTAAAACATATGAGATTGAATTCACATAACCCATGTACCAAGTACTATCTGTAAATATTTTGATATAATTTTCTAAAGTAAATTTTTGAGGCCATAACGAATAAGTATTTATAATTTCAGTCGTTGTTTTAAATGACATATTGATTAACCAATAAATTGGTAACATTAAAAACAATATGTAGATGGTTGGAACTAACCATTTAAATTTCTTCATGATTTAGCCTCGTTTCTCATCATCAAACTATAAAAAACCCAACAGAATAAAAGTACTATGAAAAAATAAATTAAAGACATAGCAGCAGCTGGTCCTAAATCAAATTGACCTAAAGCCATTTTAACTAAATCAATTGATA
>VMBT01001860.1_pt1 | contig 10932 bp, 10 predicted proteins | sample 4404301 | NCBI WGS metagenome assembly VMBT01 (sample SAMN12238535, study PRJNA552566) | marine metagenome | isolation source: Coastal seawater | place: USA: coastal Georgia, Sapelo Island | collected 2008-08/2009-08
AAAGAATTATTTGAAATGGCTGATGCAAAAGAACCGAAGGCAAAGAAGTCTCCTGGAGATAAGAAGGTCAATTCCACGCGGATATTGCCAGAATATTTCGCTCCTCTTGAAAAGATCGATTTCTCGGACCTTATCCCGCTCGGAAGATATGCATCAACCCAATATCTTCAATATGCGATCGCCACCGTTAAAGACCGAGCTTTGCCTCGGATTGCAGACGGGCAAAAACCTGTTCAGTCCAGAATCCTTTACGCGATGTGGGAAATGCGGGCTTTGGCTGGGACGCCGAGAAAAAAATCAGCCCGCGTCGTTGGTGATGTCCTCGGAAAGTATCATCCTCATGGGGATGCATCTGTTTATGATGCGCTCGTAAGAATCGCTCAAGACTTTACACTGCGCTATCCACTTGTTGATGGTGAGGGGAATTTTGGTTCCAGGGATGGTGACGATGCAGCTGCAATGCGTTACACCGAGGCGAGGCTAACAAAATTTTCAGAGGTTTTGCTCAGCGAGCTTGGTGAGGGAACCGTTGATTTCATCCCGAATTACGACGGTAGTGTGCATGAGCCAAAATTATTGCCAGCTCGATTGCCAATTCTGCTCCTCAATGGAGCCAGTGGGATTGCCGTTGGGATGGCAACCGAGATACCGAGCCATAATTTGCGCGAGGTGTCTGCTGCGGCCATTGCAATGCTGAAAAAGCCAGACCTCACCAATAAGCAAGTGATGCGTCATATCAAAGGCCCAGATTTTCCCGGTGGTGCGCAAATTATTACGGCGCCCAGCGAAATAGCGGATATCTACGAAAGTGGTCGAGGCGCAGTCCGAGTGCGTGCTTGTTGGACCGTAGAAAAACTCGCGCGAGGTCAGTGGCAATTGGTTGTCAGTCAATTGCCTCCTGGAGTGTCCGCGAGAAAGATTCAAGAGGAGATTGATGCGATTGCCAATCCTCAGCCGAGAGCAGGTAAAAAATCGATTAGTCCATCACAACAGAAAGACAAACAAGCATTACTTTTGCTGTTAGACCGGATGCGTGATGAATCCGATCGGAACAATCCCGTGCGGCTTGTGTTTGAACCGAAAACATCTCGAATTAGTGAGGATGAGTTTGTTAATACGCTACTCGCTCGGACCAGTCTTGAAATTAATATTTCCATTAACCTAGTTAATGTCGGTTTAGATGGACGGCCTGCGGGTAGAAATCTTGTTGACATGTTGCGTGAGTGGGTTGAATTTCGTGTTGAGACAGTCACTCGGAGGACTCGGCATCGACTCGACAAGGTCGAGGACCGAATCCATGTCCTTGAAGGTCGCTTATTGGTCTTGCTCAATGTGGATGAAGTGGTGTCAATTATTCGCAATGCCGAGGAACCAAAGAAAGAGCTTATGGCCGCTTTTGAGCTGACCGAGCGTCAAGCAGATGACATTTTAGATATGCGTTTGAGACAACTTGCTCGCCTTGAGCACATTAAAGTCGAGCAAGAGCTGAAAGATCTTAAAAAAGATCAGAAAGTGTTTAAAAAAATGCTCAAAGATAAAGACACCCTTCAGCAGGCTGTGATTGACGAGATCGAATCCGACACCAAAGAATTTGGAGATAAGCGGCGAACAGTGATTGAAGAATCTGAGAAATCGGTTCTCGAAGTTCGTGTGTCCGATGATCCAGTCACCGTTATATTTTCGAAAAAGGGATGGATCAGGCTTCGCCAAGGTTGGGAGACTGACCCGAGCAGTCTGAGTTTTAAGGAGGGAGATGGACTAGAGTCGTTCATTAGATGTCGTTCTGTCGATCCAGTGATCTTACTGGACTCGAAGGGGAGAGCCTATAGTGTTGACCCGAATGTGCTCCCTTCAGGAAGAGGGGATGGTGTGCCCGCGAGCTCATTGATTGATCTCCAAGATGGTGCGCAAGTCATGCACTGCATCGCTGCGCCAAAAGAAACAAAATTGTTTGTAGCCACCACCGGTGGATATGGCTTCTTTGCAACTTTGAAAGATCTTGTTTCCAATCGAAGAGCCGGTCGAGAATTTATGTCAATGCCCAAAGACGAAAGGCCTTTGTCACCGAAAATTTTTGACGATCATCCTGACAATAATGTGTTGGCAATCTCAGAGTCTGGAAAACTTTTAGTGTTTTCGGCGAGTGAAATTAAGTTTTTATCGAAAGGTCGAGGCGTCATTGTGATGGGCCTTGATAATAATGATCGGTTAGCGGAGATTGGTGTGACTTCGAAGGATTCGGTAAAGATTTCTGGACGATCTCCCCGTGCAGGCAAAGAAGAGGTTGTCATGTTAACTGGTGAAAGGTTCGAGCATCATTATTTGCGCCGAGCGCGCATGGGGCGAATTTTGCCTAAGAAATTGAAGGGCCCATACCGAATCGCTCAGGAATAACCCACGCGCTTTGACTCACACTCGCGAATGTTAGATGCCTTCGATGCAAATAATATTCATACGAGCCGTTGTGTCTCGAAGCGCTTTAACTTCTTTGTAGTCATCTGACTTGTACCATTCTTGCGCAGTCTGCGTGTTCGGAAATTCGCACATCACGATGCGTTCCGGTGTCCAGTCGCCCTCGAGAGGATGTATCGAGCCTCCTCGTACGAGGAACTTAGCGCCAAACTTTTTCAATGATTCTCCTACTTTTGAGCGATAGCTCTCATACCCTTGCGGATCGATAACGGTGATTTCGGCGATAAGGTATGCTGACATGATTGAATTTCCTTCGTATTTGTTAATCAAATTACGTCTTATGGACTAACATTTTAGCTGGATTGATACCAAGAAAGCGCTACATATTAAAGGGGCATTCATGAAAACGAAGATAACGGAACTGCTGGGAATTAAGTACCCAATCGTGCAAGGCGGGATGCACTACGTTGGGTTCGCGGAACTCGCTGCTGCTGTCTCAAATGCAGGTGGATTGGGAACTATTACTGGACTGACGCAAAAAACAGCTGACGATTTGCGGCAAGAGATCCGTAAATGTCACGCTTTGACGGATAAGCCATTTGCCGTTAATTTGACATTTCTACCTTCCCTCGCTACGCCTGATTATCCTGCTTATGTGAGTGCGATTGTCGAGGAGGGCGTTAAGGTTGTAGAGACCGCTGGGCGTAACCCACAACAGGTCATGCCAGCGCTGAAAGAGGCAGGGGTAAAGGTTATTCACAAATGCACCTCTGTGCGTCATTCGCTTAAAGCTCAATCTATTGGATGCGATGCTGTATCGGTCGATGGGTTTGAGTGTGGTGGCCACCCTGGCGAGGACGATGTTCCCAATTTCATCTTATTACCAAGAGCGGCGGATGAGCTTGAGATACCGATTATCGCGTCTGGAGGGATGGCAGATGGACGCTCTCTCGTTGCCGCACTTGCCCTTGGGGCTGATGGAATCAATATGGGCACTCGTTTTATGGCGACTAAGGAGGCTCCTATTCACACCAATGTCAAAGAAGCGCTTCTAGAGGCAACAGAGCTCGATACCAGACTTGTGATGCGTCCGTTGAGAAACACCGAGCGGGTACTGAATAACTCCGCGGCACAGCGATTACTAGATAAAGAGAAATCTCTTGGAAACGACTTGAAGATTGATGACATCATTGATGAGGTCGCCGGAGTTTATCCCAAGGTCATGATGGACGGAGAAATGGAAACGGGAGTATGGTCATGCGGTATGGTCGTTGGACTTATCAATGATATTCCGACATGTAAAGAGCTCATTGACAGAACGATGGCTGAGGCTCGATTGATTTTAGAAAAAAGAAACGGTCAGTTGCTCTAAAACAACCACACAAAGTAAAACGATCAATGGTTGAAACATCAAAGTCACTCGCGCAGTTTAGGGCGAGTACCTACACAGTGATCTTCGAAGCAGATACAAGGGCGGGTCGTTTTTTCGATCTCGCTCTCATCTGGCTAATTGTCGCGAGTGTGGCAGTCGTTTTACTTGACAGTTTAGACGCAGTACATCGAGCGATTGGGGCTGAGTTATTGATGCTCGAGTGGTTCTTCACGCTGGTTTTTACTGTTGAATACATTGCTCGAGTTTGGTGTGCGCCGAAACCCGTTGCGTATATGCGGAGTTTTTACGGCATTGTCGATTTCCTAGCGGTCCTGCCCACTTACCTTGCCGTGTTCGCACCCGGGCTTCATGCCCTGATCGACATTAGAGTGCTGCGACTACTCAGATTGTTCCGTCTACTAAAGCTAACGGCTTATGTCGCCGAATATGGCTCTCTCGCACGAGCTTTGTACGGTTCTAGGAGAAAAGTGTTTGTGTTTTTGTCTTTCGTTGCGATGGTGGTGCTCATTATGGGCACTGTCATGTATGTGGTCGAGGGGCCAGAGAATGGATTTACGAGCATTCCTATTTCGGTGTACTGGGCAATCATGACGATGACGACCGTTGGTTTCGGTGACATTGTCCCACACTCAGATTTAGGTAGAATCGTGTCCTCTGTGATGATGCTTCTTGGTTGGGGAATTTTAGCGGTCCCAACTGGAATCGTGAGCGCGGAGTTTGTGTCGCAGCGTGAACGACCCACAACGAGAACTTGTCGAGAGTGCATGACCGAAGGTCATCTGTTGGCCTCGAAATTTTGTCGGGATTGTGGTGCAGAGCTCGCGGCTAGTGATAGAGCTGAGTAATTAGTGGGGTAATTTAGATGAAAAAATTAGTGATATGGTGGGCGAGTCTCTTATCTATTTTATTTTTGATTGCCTGTTCTAATGAACAGGGCGTAGAGACTCAAGAGGGTTCATCGGAGGGGGGAGTATTTCTTCAAATCCTCATGCAGGATGATAAAGAGCAAGAGATCAGCTACGTTTTATTCAATCCGAATGTAAAGACGCTTGAGGCGTGCGATTTAATTCCCAGAGACACCATTGAAGACCTCGTGAAGCGAGGTCCCCAGGAATACAGTGAGGCCACAGTGACGGGATGGTCATGTACCTTTACCAACCCAGAGGCTGGAAAAATCAAAGTTGATCGTCTAGATAATTGATGCCACTAATTTAGTGGGGTGATGTATCGATTGGTTGCTTTATTCGGTCCTGTGTGGTTCGCCTTACACGATTTCCTTGAATTTGACCTCAGTTTCTAGCAAACTGGCAACGATTCTTATCTCACAAAAGACAAAGACTATTCCTAACGATGAGCGCAAACATACTTAAGTACCTGAGGACCCACGGAGAGCAGCTTGATGCGGATATATCGAAGGCATTAAAAATACCTAAAGCCCAGCTCGACAAACAACTAACAGACCTTTTGAGTGCTGGGGAGATTATTTGTTGTCACGTCACGCGTTATAACGGAGATAAAAAAATAGAAGGTATGAGCTACAGGTTGTCTGCACACGTACCTCCTCGCGCTCCGGGCAGAAAACCAGGCGCTAAGTCGCAGGCTTCTTCATCAGATAATGATGAGGACTGACACCTCAGAGTATTTGGTTCATCGATAATCACTGACTCGGCTAAGCCAAGGTGTCCGCTATCAATTGGTTCCCGGGCCATATGGCCCAGGCCAAAAGAAATCTCAAGAAAGCTATGGCATCGATTGATGTAGTGGTTGAGGTCTTGGATGCCAGAATGCCCCTTGCCAGTTCCAATCCTCTATTTGAGGAGTTGCGTCGAGAGCGCCAGCGGCCTGCGCTGGGAGTGCTGAACAAAGTCGATTTAGCGGATGATGATAAAACAGAGCAGTGGTTTCAGTTCTTATCTAAGGTCGATTCAACAACACGAGCTGTGAAGGTTTCAGCCAAATCCAGATCGGATATGAGGGCGATCATCACCGGTGCTCGAGAACTGGCTCCTCACAGAGGGGATGCGACAAAACCGCTTAGAATTATCATGACTGGAGTACCAAACGTTGGTAAATCGACGCTTCTCAATGGTTTGGTAGGTTCGGCAAAAGCACAAGCGGCTGACGAGCCAGCTGTGACGCGAATGATTTCCCGGTATGACGTGAGTGAAAAATTAGTCATTTACGATAGCCCGGGCGTCATGTGGCCCAAAGTCGATAGCGGACATACGGGGCTCCTACTGGCAGTCCACAATGCAATTGGCATCAATGCGTATAACCCCGAGGAAGCAACGATTTTTCTTGTAGAGTGCCTAAGCAACTTTTATCCGGGTATATTGGCAAATCGATACCAAATTGATGAGATCCCTACTGATCCCATACTTTTTATCGAGACTGTTGGTGAGAAAAAAGGGCTTCGCTCAAAAGGGGGCAGCATAGATTTTTTGAGAGCGTCTGAATTGGTGCTTACAGACTATCGTCGTGGTAGATTTGGTAAAGTGACCCTTCAAAGAGTAGATGATCTAAAGAAGTAGTCGCATGCCTCGAAAATTAATAATTGACGAACTGAAGGAGTCAAGATGGCTAAAGCATATTGGATAGCGTTTTATCATTCGATTGAGGACCCAGAGGCGATGGCTCGGTATGCCGAATTGGCATTGCCTGCCATTCGAAAAGGTGGAGGTACTTTCAAGGCTCGAGGGATGGCTTCCAAGGTTTATGAGGCAGGAATTGAACAAAGGGTCGTCATGATTGAGTTTGATAGCGTAGATCAGGCAATTGCTGCTCACGATAGCGAGGATTATCAAAAGGCGTTGGATGCTCTTGCAGGCAAAGCGGTGAGGGATATGAGGATCGTAGAAGCAATCGAATAACTCACATTCGATCTAAGCTGTATCGGCTCAGCAAGGTCTAACCGAAGCTACCTGTGCTTTCTTAGTTCAGCCTGAAAAACGATTCCCAGGACTAGAAGTCCGATCGCGACACAGTAAAAGCTTGCAGAGTATCCAAGTTTGGATAACATGCCGCCAAACACTATTGTTCCCACTGCCTGGCCACTGAATAAGCACATTGCGAACGCGGAGATGGCCGTCCCTCTCGCGGACGGGAACATCTCGGATGCTTTGGTTTGTAACGTGTTGTGAAGCATATAAAAACCAAATCCGCTTACGGTACAAAACAAAGCGATAAGGACAGTATTGTCTAAAGTGGTTAATAATCCGAAGAAGCATGTCAATATTATGCTTCCTCCTATGACAAGCCCTCTCTCCCCTAAATGCCGCAGAAGTCCCCTGACGTTAAGTGTGTAAATGACGCCGCCTAGACCAAATCCGGATAGAAGCATTCCGATGACTAGGTAACCGATTCGCATGTCGGCTTCAATCCAAGAACCAACGAAGGCAAAACTTCCGTAGAACAATGCGCCTTCGATGAATACGACGAGGAGTATTGTGCGGCACCAGCTATCGGATACGATCAGCCGGTAGTTATGGAGCGGATTGATCTTTTGACGATTGGTCCTTGATTCGGGAGAGTTGTTCTCTTTTGATGCGATTAAGATTAGACCGATCGTGACCGCAAAGAACGCGAGAGAGAAGCAATAAAATATGATGTGCCATTCCCAAAGCTGAGCCAGCGCACCTCCTAGTGACGGCCCAATAATTTGACCCATCAAAATAAAACTAATAAAACTTCCGAGACTCGCTTGTCGTTGTTCGTATGTTGAATGATCTCCAATCCAAGCCAGTGACACTGGGATGATGCCTGCTGCGCCCACTCCGGTTAGAAATCGTAATATCGTGAGGTCATTTAAATCGCCCACCATAGCTGATCCTAGGGAGCCAATGACGCAAATGCTCGTCGCGATGGCGATTGTTTTGAGCCTCCCAATCCGGTCGCCAAGTGGGCCATAAATGACTTGAAAGAGACCGTAGGCCAATGTGAAACTGGCCACAACTGAGCCTGCTGCCGCTACGGATGTCTCAAATTCAGAGGCTATGTTTGGAAGTAAAGAGTCGAAAACACGCAGATTTGCCCCGGATAGAAATGCTGCAATCGCTAGTAGCTGATATCGACGGTCTGAAAACATGCGCTAGTGTACCTCGGATGTATCATCGTACGGGGAGAGGTGAAATCCAACCGGGTTTTGGGTAATATCTAAGGAGTCACGGTCAGTTTGGTACTAAACTAGTCACAAAATTTTGGGGGGCAACCTGTGTTTAGTGATCATCTTCAGCTAAAGCATAAAAGGCAAAGGAGATTTATGTACATCGGTTTTGTGATCGCTCTAATATGCGCATTTGCGGCTTTGGGTTCAGGCCTAGGGTACCGGGCTGGTTTATGGCATTTTCGAACTGGCATTGAAATCTTGAAGTGGTCTTTTTTCGTTTCAGCTGCGACGCTTTTGTTTCTTTTAGTTTGCGTGTTTTTCTTAAAGGCGAAGACTACGTCGGATTTGATTGTGGGGATTTTAGGAATTGTCATTTCCGCAACATTGGTCTATGTGCCCTATAGTTGGAAGAAGACTCTAGATCGCTATCCTTACATTCACGATGTGACGACCGATATGGATAATCCTCCCGAATTTGTTGCGGCGGCGCGCTTACGAGGACAGGGTGATCACCCTGTCGCTTATGATGGCCCGGAAGTCGCCGAGCAGCAAAAAAAAGCGTACCCGAACATTCAGCCGGTCTTTCTGAAAGAGGACCCCTCGAGCGTTTTTAATAAAATCGAAGCGACGCTTTTAAAAATGGAGTTAGAAATCACTGAGTCCGACGCTGATGCTGGACGAATTGAGGCAGTGGATACGACCTTCTTATTTGGTTTTCGCGACGACTTAGTCGTACGAATCTCAGCCGAGGAGGGCAAAGGGACTAGAGTTGACGTGAGGTCAAAGTCTCGGGTTGGTATGAGTGATTTGGGACAGAACGCTAAACGCATCGCTCGTTTTATCGAACTGTTAGGGAACTGATCTGATAGTTGGAATTTAGACGGAGTTTTTCTCCTGATATATCAGGATTTTTGAATGAACTCTGCGGCGCGCTCGGCAATCATCATTGTGGGGGCGTTTGTATTGCCGGACGTAATCGTTGGCATTACTGACGCGTCGACCACTCTTAATGCTCGGATGCCATGAACACGCAGTTCGGAATCGACAACGCATCCGTCTTGATTTCCCATTTTGCACGTACCCACTGGATGAAAAATTGTTGTCCCCAAGTCACGCGCTGCGTTTAGGATCTCATCATCGGTTTCCACGCTCGGTCCAGGAAGTATTTCCTCTGGAGAGAATGGCTTCAGGGCATTTGCATTCATGATGTGCCGAGTGAATTTGACAGAGTCGATGGCGACTCGTTGATCATCATCGGTTGATAAATAGTTTGGTTTGATCGCAGGTTGCTCGTACGGATTCGCACTATCGATATGTACCGAGCCGCGGCTCGAGGGCCGCAGATTGCATACCGATGGCGTGATCGCTGAGAAAGCATGCAGAGGTTCGCCAAACTTATCGAGCGACAACGGTTGAACGTGCCACTCGATGTTGGCAGATGATCGAGATGGGTCACTCTTGGCGAAGGCGCCGAGTTGAGAGGGCGGCATGGTGAGCGGCCCCGTTCTGAACAGTAGATACTCGAGTCCCATGATTGCTTTGCCGAAATAACTGTTAGCACGGTCGTTAAGAGTTGTCGTATTTTGAACTTTGTACTGTGTGCGAATTTGTAGGTGATCTTGCATGTTCTCGCCGACATTGACCAAGTTTTTTACGGGCGTGATGCCGCATCGCTCGAGAGTTTCGCTGTTCCCAACTCCGGATAGCTCAAGTATTTGAGGACTGCCAATGGCACCAGCGGAGAGTATGACCTCTTTATTCGAATGAACAATTCCCCTCATTTCCCCGAGAACGTTAACTTGTACTCCCACTGCTTTTGGTGTGTCGGTGTCCAGTTCATCAAATATGATTTTTTCGACATGCGCATCACTGATTACGGTTAAATTTTCACGTTTTTTAACTGGTTTTATGAAACATTTATTTGCATTCCACCGAACTCCAGAGCGTTGATTAACTTGAAAGTACGCATTCCCAAAGTTATCTCCCGTATTAAATTCTTTGATTTTGGGAATGCCTTTCTCTTCCGCAGCATCGCGCCATGCATCTAGAATTTCCCAATTGACCCTTCTTTCTTGAACTGGAAGTTCGCCACCAGATCCGTGGAACTCGTCTGCACCGTGTGTGTAGTCTTCCATACCTTTGAAATAGGGAAGATTGTCCTCCCAACTCCAACCAGGATTACCTTGCGATACCCATTGATCGTAATCTGAGCGTTGGCCTCGCATGTATATCATCGCGTTGATAGAGGTGCATCCTCCCATGACTTTACCTCTGGCATACCCTATTGATCGTCCGTTTAGCCCAGATTCGTTAACCGTTTGGTACATCCAATCGGTTCTGGGATTGTTGATGGTAAATAGATAGCCGACTGGGATGGGTATCCAAAAATAATTATCGTGTGATCCGGCTTCAATGAGAAGCACCGTTTTTGTGGCGTCAGCACTTAATCTGTTCGCCAAAACACATCCAGCAGAACCGGCGCCTACAATGACATAATCATACGTTCCAATCGTGGGTAACATCTTTAACTTGATCTCAGTTCTTCGGATAGGCCATCCATTCTACTACCAGACTCGAGCCGGTTTTCTATTGGGGGATGGGACAACAAAACGTTTCAGATGTTTTCGATGATATGTTAGATTTTTAATAGCTGTCGAAAACATTGTGCGGTGTTCGTGACAAGCAACCAGGATCTTCAAACTTTACGACGTTTACTATATGAGCCCCAACGCAATACTAATATCTGACGTCGTTTATCGTTTCAGTACTCAAGATCCCTCGAGCCCTGCGATATTGGAAAATACGAGTTTGTCGATCCCGTCGGGAGAATTCGTTTCAATTGTCGGGCCGACGGGTTGCGGAAAATCGACACTATTAAACATGGTTTCTGGTTTGCTGTTTCCCTCTTCTGGCGTGGTTTCTGTGTTTGGGCAGAAAGTCAATTCGGTTCAGACTTGTTGCGGCTACATGTTCCAAGGAGAGGCGTTATTACCCTGGAGGACCACTGCCGAGAACATAGCCT
>VMBT01001863.1_pt1 | contig 10924 bp, 9 predicted proteins | sample 4404301 | NCBI WGS metagenome assembly VMBT01 (sample SAMN12238535, study PRJNA552566) | marine metagenome | isolation source: Coastal seawater | place: USA: coastal Georgia, Sapelo Island | collected 2008-08/2009-08
ATATGGAGGGAACCCTTACTCCAGAAATTTGGCAAGAAGTAGCAAAAGAAACTAATGTTGAAGAGCTCTTAAAAACAACTCGTGATATTCCCTCTTTTAGCGAGTTAATGGATTATCGAATTAAATTGATGAAGGATCACAATATTTCTTTCAGTTTTTTGAAAGAAGTTGCAAATAAAATTGAGCCGCTGGCTGGTGCCAGGGATTTCTTGGCAAAGATCAGAGATAATTTTCAAGTAGTTATTCTCTCCGATACATTTTATGAGTTGGCATTGCCTTTAATGGAGAAATTAGGCAACCCATTATTGTTATGTCATAGGTTAGAAATTGAAAAAGATATGATCACTGGATATAAACTCAGAGCCACGAAAGCTAAAAGGCAGGCAATCGAAGCTTTTAACAAAATGGGATATTCTTGCATAGCTGTTGGGGATTCGTACAATGACCTACAAATGTTTGAGGTTGCAGAGCATTCATACTTTATTAATGCCCCCAAAGTTATAACTGAGGAGCATTCTTCTATTCCATTTTTTAACGCATATACCGACCTTTTAAGAGAACTTGAGACTTTAAAATAATGCATGACTTAAAGCTTGAAAATTATTCCAGGCCAGAGCTTGAGTTTCCTCATAAAGATAAAAAATTGCTTCTGCATAGTTGTTGTGCGCCATGTGCAGGAGAGATCATGGAGGCTGTAGCTGCTTCTGGGATTAATACAACAGTTTATTTTTACAATCCAAATATTCATCCTGAAGAAGAGTACTTAATTAGAAAAGAAGAAAACATTAAGTTCTGTGAAAAGCTTGGATTTAACTTTATTGATGCAGATTACGATACAGATAATTGGTTTGAGAGAGTTAAAGGTTTAGAGCATGAGCCTGAGAGAGGCGAAAGATGTACTCAATGTTTTGATATGAGATTTGAAAAATCTGCACTCTTTGCCGTTGAAAATGATTTTCCGGTATTTGCTACTACACTTGGAATATCAAGATGGAAGGACATGAATCAAATTAATAATTCGGGCACAAGAGCTGCTAGCAGGTATGAGGAATTAATGTACTGGGATTTTAATTGGCGTAAGCAAGGGGGCTCATCTCGCATGATAGAGATTTCCAAACGTGAAAATTTTTATCAACAGGAATATTGTGGCTGTGTTTACAGCTTGAGGGACACCAATAGATGGCGTATGCAGAATGATAAATCAAGAATTATTAGAGGAATTAAATTTTATAAATAAGTTAAAATAATCATATGAATTCTGCTGGAAATAACTTTAGAAAAGCATTAAAAAATAACAAGCCCTTGATGGTCGTTGGGGCTATAAATGCCTACACAGCAATGATGGCTCAATCTGCAGGACATCAAGCTCTTTATTTATCAGGAGCAGGAGTTGCAAATGCCTCCTACGGCATTCCTGACTTAGGTATTACCACTCTTGAAGATGTTCTTACCGATGCCAGAAGAGTTTGTAATGCTTGTGATTTACCATTGTTGGTAGATATTGATACTGGTTGGGGAGGAGCTTTTAATATCTCAAGAACCATTAAAGAGCTCGAAGGAGCAGGGGTGGCTGCAGTCCATATTGAAGATCAGGTTGCTCAAAAACGTTGCGGCCATCGACCTAACAAGGAACTTGTTTCTTGTGATGAAATGGTAGATAGATTGAAAGCAGCGGTTGATAGCAAAAGAGATCCTGACTTTTTCATTATGGCTAGGACAGATGCCTATGCCAATGAGGGCATTGAGGGTGCCGTTGAAAGGAGTTCAAAGTATTTAGAAGCTGGAGCAGATGGCATTTTTTTAGAAGCTGTTCATTCGTTGGATGAATATCAAGCACTCAGAGAAAAAATTTCAGCACCAATACTTGCCAACATAACTGAATTTGGTAAGACTCCACTCTTTACTGCTAAAGAACTAGCATCTGTTGGAGTTGATATTATGTTATTTCCACTTTCTGCCTTTCGGGCTATGAGCAAGTCTGCTGAACATGTGTATAATGTGATCGCTCAACAGGGAACCCAACAAGATTTATTGGGAACAATGCAAACTCGTGATGAGCTTTATGAGCAGCTGGATTATCACAGTTATGAGAAAACATTAGACGATTTATTCAAGAAATAGTTTGGAGAAAGGGGATGGTTAAAAAACTTGAAGGAGCAGGATTAAGAGGACAAGTTGCAGGAGAAACTTCTTTATGCACGGTTGGCCAAGTTGAAGGACTAGCATACAGGGGTCACAAGGTTGAAACTCTTGCAGAAAAGGCAACATTTGAAGAAGTAGCTTATTTACTTCTTTATGGGAAGCTACCTACTCAATCTGAACTAGATAACTACAAAGCACTTCTTAAATCTAAGAGGGATTTACCGCAAACTCTAAAAGAAGTTCTCCAAAAAATTCCTGCATCTGCTCATCCAATGGATGTTATGAGAACTGGAACCTCTATGCTTGGTAATTTAGAGCCCGAGGGTGATTTTGCAAACCAATTGGATGCGACAAATAGAATGGTTGCAACCATGGCCTCTATTGTTGTCTATTGGTATAAATTCTCTCATGAGGGATTAGATATTGATTTAGTAAACGATGAAGATACGCTTGCTGGTCATTTCTTGCATATTTTGCATGGCAAAACACCATCGGATCTGCATAGGAGAGTGATGGATGTTTCCCTCATTCTTTACGCAGAACATGAATTTAATGCATCAACCTTTACAGCTAGAGTTTGTGCATCCACTATGTCGGACCTTCACTCATGTGTTGTTGCAGCTATTGGTTCTCTGAGAGGACCATTGCATGGAGGTGCTAATGAGAAGGCCATGGAGATGATTGAGAATTGGAAAACTCGAGATGAGGCCAGAGAAAATATTCTCTCCATGCTAGCAAATAAAGAGAAGATCATGGGATTTGGTCATGCAGTTTATTCTGAGAGAGACCCTAGAAATGCAGTAATTAAGACTTACTCAAAGTTACTTTCTGAAGAGTTTGGTGACAATTCTCTATATGAGGTTTCAGATGAAGTTGAAAAGGTAATGTGGGATGAGAAAAAGCTTTTTGCTAATGCAGACTTTTTCCATGCTTCAGCATATTACTATATGGGTATTGCAACCAAACTATTTACTCCAATTTTTGTGATGTCCAGAGTAACGGGATGGACTGCACACTGTATGGAGCAGAGAGCTAATAATAGAATTATTAGACCATCTGCAGATTACACTGGCCCAGAATCATCCGAATGGGTTGATATAAAAGATAGAACCTAATGTCTGATAATGTTGATATAAATGTCCGTTCTGGATACGACTCTTTAATATCTGAAATAGCCAGATATGTTCATGAATACGAAGTAGACTCTTCGTTAGCACTCACAACTGCAAAAAACTGCTTGATCGATACCATTGGATGCGGATTGTTGGCTTTAACTTTTCCTGCTTGCACAAAAATGCTTGGTCCAGTGGTTCCAGGTACCGAGGTACCTCATGGAGTAAGAGTGCCAGGCACTAACTTTAAGTTAGATCCAGTCAAGGGCGCATTTGATATTGGTTGTATGATTCGTTGGTTGGATTACAACGATACTTGGTTAGCTGCTGAGTGGGGACATCCATCAGATAATCTTGGTGCAATTCTTGCAGTAGCTGATTTTGTTTCGCAAAAAAACGTGGCTGCTGGAGGAAATCCCTTAAGCATGAGGCAAGTTTTAGAATGCATGATCATGGCTCATGAAATTCAGGGCGTATTAGCATTAAAAAATAGTTTTAACAGAGTTGGTTTAGATCATGTGGTGCTTGTCAAAGTTGCCTCAACCGCCGTTGCTACCAAATTGTTAGGAGGCACATACGAACAAATTCTTGATGCAGTTACCCAGGCATGGGTTGATGGACAAAGTTTAAGAACTTATAGACATGCTCCAAATGCTGGCTCCAGAAAAAGCTGGGCTGCAGGTGATGCAACCAGTAGAGCAGTTAGACTCGGAATGATTACATTGCTTGGCGAAATGGGTTACCCAAGTGTATTGTCTGCTCCAAAGTGGGGATTTGAGGATGTTCTTTTCAAGGGAGAGCAGCTATCTCTTCCTCAGGCATTTGGATCCTATGTCATGGAAAATGTTCTTTTCAAAATTAGCTTCCCTGCAGAATTTCATGCGCAAACCGCAGTTGAAGCTGCGGTGCAACTTCACAGCCAAATAAAAGATAGGTTTGATGAAATCAAGCAAATTGAAGTTACTACTCATGAATCTGCAATCAGGATTATTTCTAAAGTTGGTGAATTAAATAATCCAGCAGATAGAGATCATTGTCTGCAGTATATGATTGCCATTGGTTTGATTCATGGAGATCTAGTTGCTGAACATTACGAGGATGATGTTGCTTCAGACCCGCTAATTGATGCGCTTCGTGAAAAAATGATTATCAAAGAAGATTCCCGATATACCAAAGAATATCTTGAAGCCGATAAAAGATCTATTGCTAATAAATTACAAATTTTCTTTGAAGATGGCACCTCAACTGAGGCCATTGAAGTTGAATACCCTATTGGACACAAAAGAAGAAGAGAAGAGGGCATTCCTATTCTTGAGAAAAAATTCAAAAATAATCTTCTAAAGATTTATTCAGAAGAAAAGGCTAATGAAATTTATCAACGCTGCATTGATCAAGAGAATCTTGAAGCTATGTCGGTGATTGAGTTTCAGGAAATGTTAGCTGTCGAAACCAATACTTTTTAAAGTTCTAAAGGTATAAATCTTAACCCTTCATTAGCGAACAAATAGGTTTGATCGCTGTAATGATTTGATTCTTTATTACGAGAAGATCCAAAGTTATGCATGCCATAAATTGTTCTTTCTGCTCCCACTTGTTTGATTAGGAAAAATAATCCGTCTCCACCACTCATAATAAAAGAACCTACTTCCTCATTAAAAGATCCGTAAACTGCTCTTAGGGTATCTACGCTTCCTTGGATAGAATGCCTGCGATCATTTCTCTCAATTTTGTTGATCTCTGACCATTGCCTACCCTGGTAAGTTCCCTGGTCACCAAATTGAGAGCACTCGTTTGCAGCAACTGCAAATGTTGGCACGGGAGTATCATTAAACTCTGAGCGCCATTCTTGCGCCATTAGGCAAACTAAATATCCTTCGGTATTTTCAAAATTTGTATGCATGTTCCATTGAGATATCAGGTTTGATGAATATTCATCTTTGCCCTGGAGCGAGTCTAAAAATTGATATTGTCTGGAATTCTTTGAATAGCCATTATCAAACTTTAGATCAATAAAATCCTCAAAATTCATAATGCTTTTATTTACTAGTATTTCATCAGCTCTGTAAGAGCGGTTAGTAATTCTTTTTTCAAGGTTTACTTTAGGAAAGTTTAAATATTGGTTGCGAGAATAATCACCCGCTACTTCAAAGGGATCTTGGTTAGTGCTTTGCAACCATCCATTGGGTGGATTGATGAAGGAAGGAAGATTTTTGATAATCAATGTTTGATTCCAGATGTGCTGGGAATCCTCTCCAACTTGTAATGACCTTGCTTTTTCAGGGGCATGCCGTTCAGGAATTCTTCCATTATAAAAGTATCCAATATTATGCTCAGAATCTAAGGTAACAAAGTTAAAACTTGGAATTAGTCTTTCTTGTATTTTTGATTCAAACTCTGCTACCGATTTAGAAAGATTCAGTCCCATCCAGCCTAATGTTTCGTTGAAATGATTCATGGAAGTGTGTCTAATTGCGAACATTGCTCCATCTTCTCCTGGGATGACAGGTCCAAATTTAGAATATTTAAATTTTTGAGCAATTCTTACCGGTAGTATTCCAAATTTAAATTCAAGATAATCTTCCTCAATTTCAAATCTTTCCCATTTTCCATCAAGTAAATATTGGTCTTGATTCCTGGGATTGATGGTTAACTTGAAAATATCTGCAATATCTGGACGATTTACAGTAGCACCCCAGCCAAGAGTTTTATTCATACCAACATTAATCAGAAAAGAGCCCGGAAAGTTTCCTCCATGCGCAAGCCAACCTTGATTAGAGGCTACATTGAGCTCATACCAGCCCACAGGCCCAGTGAGAGGCTGATGCGAATTAATCATCAGAAAAGATTCATCTTTATTAGTAAGAGGAAAGTTAACCGCAATAGCATTTGAACCGGTAGGCTCTTGCTCGTTACCTTCATTAATCAAAGCAAGCTCTTTTTGCAGTCCTGCAAAAAACATGTGTTGAATAAAGGAGCCAGCAAGCACATCTTTTGCATCAATAGGGCCAATTCTTTTATGTTTTAAGGGGTTCGTTTGAAAAGCTTGGTCATTTACTCCATCTGCATATGCTGTTGCCATTTCAAGAATCATGGGATTAATATTATTTATTTCATCTTCTAGGGAACTCCAAATTTTTAACAAACGAATTAAATAATCGGATGCAATGCCAGAAATTCCATCTTGCATTGCCAGCTCTCCTCTATACAGAGGCATTAATTGCACTAGGTCTTCATAAGCATCCTCTGCATGAACACGTCCAACGCCGTAAGCAACATCAATATTTGTGTTTCCTTTAATATAGGGTACACCCCAAAAATCTCTATTTATTTCTATCTGATATAAGTCTTGTTTGGACTGATAGATTTCTTCTTGAGAACACGAGACGTTAATTAATAAAAGAAAAAAGCAGAGAAAAAGATACTTTAGACTTGATGAATTAATATTAAGCACAACATAATTGTAAAAGATATTTAAATAACTATGGCAAAACAATTTTTAATCGTTGGCGCTAATTCTGGTATTGGTAGGGAAGTTTTCACTCTACTCAGTAAAGATGGCCATGAAGTTTTTACTACTAGCAGGGGGAGTTTTGACAATCCTGATAGACACTTCATTATGGAAAATCTGAGTGCTTTTGATGAGTTGGAAGGGCTGCCTAATTCTTTGGATGGTTTACTTTATTGTCCTGGAACCATAAATCTTAAATCAATTCAACGTTTACAAACTGATGACTTGCTGGAAGATCTTGAGATAAATTTCTTTGGAGCATTTAAAGCACTGAAAGGCATGTTGCCAAGGCTTAAGAATGAGGATGGAGGCTCAGTAGTTTTCATCACAACCGTTGCCACGAATGTTGGAATGCCAATGCATGGCTCGATTGCAGCTGCAAAGGCTGCATTACATGGTTTTGCAATTTCTATGGCAGCTGAGCTTGCTCCAAGAGTTGCTGTTAATTGTGTTGCTCCCTCTCTTACCAATACTCCAATGGCAGAATTTTTATTAAATAGTGAAACTAAGGTACAAGCTAGTGAAGATAGGCATCCCCTTAAAAAAATTGGTAATCCTGCAAGCATAGCAAAGACTATAGAGTTGCTTATGCATGCTAAAGATAACGGTATAACAGGCCAAACATTTAATATTGATAGCGGACTTTCTACTCTAAAAGCTTAAAATTTTTTCTTTTAGACTATAATTCACCCCATGTCTGGGAATACTTTTGGCAGAATTTTTACTGTATCTACTTTTGGTGAAAGCCATGGTAGTGCTTTAGGGTGCATTATTGATGGATGCCCTCCAGGTATTGCAATTGATTCTAATGAGATCCAGGCTGAACTAGACAAGAGAAAGCCTGGTCAATCTGATGTAACCACGCCAAGAAAAGAGGATGATCAGGTAGAGATTTTATCTGGAATTTTTGAAGGTAAGACAACCGGTACCCCAATTGGATTAATAATTAGGAATACCAATCAACAATCTCAGGATTATCAACATTTAAAAGATGTATTTAGACCTAATCATGCAGATATAACTTATCAGGCCAAGTATGGATTAAGAGATTATCGAGGCGGTGGAAGGGCAAGTGCTAGAGAAACTGCTATGAGAGTTGCTGCAGGAGCAATAGCTAAAAAATACCTCCATTCACAAGGTGTTCACACTCAATGCATAGTTACTCAAATTGGGCCTATAGCTGCTGATACTATGGATTGGGATACAAAAAATAAGTTTAATTTTGCTGATCCTTCAAAGGTTAATGAATTAGATGCTTTATTTGAAGAGCTTATAAAAGAGGGTGATTCAGTAGGAGCAAAATTACAAATTGTTGTGAAGGGCTGCCCTGCGGGACTTGGTGAACCAGTATTTGATAAATTAGACGCTGATTTAGCAAAAGCTATTATGTCGATTAATGCTGTTAAAGCAGTGGCTATTGGTGATCTTGGAGATACCTCAAAAAGAGGATCAGTAATTAGAGATGAGATGACTAAAACTGGATTTAAGACAAATTATTCCGGGGGAATCTTAGGCGGAATTTCCTCTAGCGATGATATTGTTATCGGATTTACTATTAAGCCAACTTCAAGTATCAGAAAAGCTGCAGATACTATTAATACAAAAGGTGAGGATACTGAAATATCGGTAACTGGCAGACATGATCCATGCGTGGGGATAAGGGCAGTACCCATAGCAGAAGCTATGACCAACCTCGTCTTAATGGATCATTTTCTCAGGAACAGAGCTCAATGCGGAGATGTTGAGCAAGTGTTACCCTTCAATAACAATGAATAAAACCCTTTACGATAAACTTTGGGAAATGCATGCAGTCAATCCTGACTCGGATGGAGAAACTTTATTGTACATCGACAGGCACTTTTTACATGAGGTGACCTCACCCCAGGCTTTTGAAGGAATAGAAAAGAAAGGTCTCAATCCTTGGAGACTTGATAGCAATGTTGCTACCCCCGATCACAATGTCTCAACTCAAAGAGGGAAAATGATGGATATCGATAAGGCTGATCATTCACTTTCCAAAATTCAACTCATTGAGCTAGATAAAAATTGTAAAAAGTTTGGAGTTACTCAATACGATATTAATTCTGAAAAACAAGGTATCGTGCATGTTATAGGGCCTGAGCAAGGTCTAACACTTCCTGGCATGACGATTGTTTGTGGCGATTCTCATACCTCGACCCATGGTGCATTTGCTTGTCTTTCTATGGGCATTGGAACCTCAGAAGTTGAACATGTCCTAGCTACGCAATGTTTAAGAGTCAGAAAATTAGCCAACATGAGAATTAATGTTATCGGCACACCCAAGCACTGGATAACACCAAAGGATGTCATTCTTCATATTATTAGCAAAATTGGAACTGCAGGTGGAACTGGTCATGCCATAGAGTTTGCTGGAGAGTATATTGAGTCACTCTCAATGGAGGGCAGAATGACTATTTGCAACATGTCGATAGAGGCAGGTGCCAAAGTAGGCATGGTAGCTTATGACTTGATTACAGAAACTTATCTCAAAGAACGCATAGATGAAAATGATCCCAATATGATTGAAGCTTTGAATCAGTGGTCTCAATTACATTCTGATCAAGGATCCGAATTTGATAAAGAAATAGTAATTGATGTTACGGATTTACTTCCGCAAGTTTCATGGGGTACATCTCCTGAGATGACAATTGATTTTAATGATGACATACCTAAAACACCTAAAACAAAAAAAGCTCTTGAATACATGGGATTGGAAAACGAAGATAATTTACTAGGCGTTGCTTTTGACAAAGTATTTATTGGATCGTGCACAAATTCTAGGATCGAAGATTTGAGGGCTACTGCTGCAGCTATTAAAGGTAGGCAAAAAGCTAAGAATATTAAAGAGGTATTAGTGGTCCCAGGCTCTAGAGCAGTTCAAGCGCAAGCCGAGATCGAAGGTCTTGATAAAATTTTTATAGAGGCTGGATTTTCTTGGAGAGATCCAGGTTGCTCCATGTGTTTAGGTATGAATGAAGACAAGCTAACACCTTACGAACGTTGTGCCTCGACTTCCAACAGGAATTTTGAAGGCAGACAAGGCCACCTTGGAAGAACCCATTTGGTAAGTCCTTTTGTAGCAGGATTGATAGCTATTCATGGACACCTTCCTAAAGACTTAAGCGAATACCATTATGAAAGATAAAATTTCTGGAATTGCTGCTCAACTCTTGATTGATAATATTGATACCGATCAAATCATTCCAACCGAGTTTTTAAAATCTATCAAAAAATATGGATTTGGAGATTACTTATTCGATGGCTGGAGATATCTTAAAGATGGAGACCTAGATACTCCTGTAGAACAACGGGGAATACGAGAGGATTTTATTCTCAATCAACCACCATACAATAAAGCAAAAATTTTGTTAGCTGGAGATAACTTTGGCTGCGGCTCCAGTAGAGAGCATGCTGTTTGGGCCCTAAGAGATTTTGGAATTGAAGCCGTGTTGGCAACTTCTTTTGGAGATATTTTTTATAATAATTGTTTTAAGAATAATGTCTTAGCTATTAAATTAAAACCTGAAGAATTTGATAAGGTTTCTTCTTTTGTAAGTAACGACCCCTTTCAGCTATCCATTTCTCTTGCTAATAAACAACTTGAGATAGGGGATCAAAAAATAATTTTTGATATTGAGGATAGCCTCATTCAAAGAGTTATCCACGATCTTGATGATGTTGATATAACATTGAAAGATTCGGAAGCCATCAAAGCTTTTGAGATAAAACACTTAACTTCAAAACCCTGGTTGTAAGATGAAATTTACATTCGCATTGGTCGGAGCATCAGGCATGGTGGGAGAGAAGTTGCTTCGTTTGCTAGAGATAAAATCTTTGCCAATTAAGAATCTCATTCCCCTTGGATCAAAATCTGCTGGGCAAAATATTACTTTTCAAGGCAAACAACATGAAATTATTGATCTTGCCAGTTTTGAGCCAGAGGGCATTGATATTGCTATATTTGCTGCCGGATCAGATCCTGCCAGAGATTATGCTCAAAAATTTATCCAAGCAGGAACCTACGTCATTGATCTATCTTCTTACTACAGGTACGAAGACAATATACCGCTTGTTATTCCTCCTATTAACGAAGCAGTTCTAGCTGATCTTAATCAACCTGCAATCATTGCAAACCCAAATT
>VMBT01001865.1_pt1 | contig 10914 bp, 7 predicted proteins | sample 4404301 | NCBI WGS metagenome assembly VMBT01 (sample SAMN12238535, study PRJNA552566) | marine metagenome | isolation source: Coastal seawater | place: USA: coastal Georgia, Sapelo Island | collected 2008-08/2009-08
GCAGGTGTATTAGGAAAAATCATTGGTGTCTATTTAGGAAGACCCTTTGAAGGTTGGGAATACGAGCAGATTTCTAATCAATTAGGAGATATCAACTACTATGTTCATGAGAAGTTAAACGTTCCGTTGATTGTCACAGACGATGATATCTCTGGAACCTTTACCTTCATCAGAGCTTTGGAAGATTATGGTTACTCCAAGGACATTACTCCGGCTCAGATTGGTCATACCTGGCTGAATTACATCATTGACCGCAAGGCGATTCTCTGGTGGGGAGGAATGGGCAACTCCACCGAACATACAGCTTTTCTGAGACTTAAGCAGGGAATTGAAGCACCTCAAAGTGGTTCGATGGAACTCAACAGCAAGGTGGTGGCAGAACAGATTGGAGCCCAAATTTTTATTGATGGTTGGGCGATGGTTGCTCCTGGCGATCCTGAGCTTGCTGCAGATTTTGCCAAACGAGCCGGTAGTGTGAGCCACGACGGTGAGGCGATTTATGGTGCACAGGTGATTGCGGCGTTAGAGGCCCAAGCCTTTGTGGAGAAAGATCGACAAGCCCTAATTGATGTGGCGGTCGCTCTGATTCCTAAAGATAGTTTGATCCAGCGGATGATTGCAGATTTGAGAGAACTGCATTCTCGAGAACCTGATTGGCGGAAGGCGTTTGATTTTCTGTCTAAGCACTATGGCTATGACACCTATGGGGGTAATTGCCACATGATCCCCAATCATGGTTTGATCATCTTCTCGTTCCTCTATGGCGATGATGATTTTCAAAAGACTATGATGATCGTCAACACACTGGGCTGGGACACGGACTGCAATGCTGGAAATCTGGGGTGCCTGATGGGAATCAAGAATGGCTTGGAAGGTATCAACCGGGGACCAGATTGGCGTAGTCCAGTTGCCGACAAACTGTATTTGCCAACGGCGGATGGTGGTCGTTCAATCAGCGATGCAGCAACTGAAGCGGTCTATCTAGCGAATGCTGGAAGGCAACTGCATGGTCTTTCACCAACCTATCCCAAGGATGGAGCCCGTTTCCATTTTGAATTGCCGGGTTCGGTTCAGGGTTTTGCCTGTGAAGAATCGATCATTTCAACTGGCACTGCTACCGTTGCCAACTCAGAGGGTCATAGCGTTAACGGGGGACGCTCCCTGGCGATTCATTTCAAAGCGCTGGCAAGAGGACGTACTGCCCGGGTCGAGACGCCAACCTTTTCGCCTTCTGCAGAGATCTCCACTTATTTCACCAAGAGGGGCTACTCTCTGCTTGCCAGTCCTACCCTTTACAGTGGTCAAACGATTCGGGCTCGTATTGTTGCCGACGAGAACAATCCGACTTCCGTGAAGGGTTCATTGTACATCAAGCACTACAATGAATTTGATGAATTCACCTTGGTTTCCAGCGAAATAGTTGAGTTTCCAGCCGGTAAGGATCATGTGTTCGAATGGAAAGTACCTGACACGCGTTGCTATCCAATTGCCTTCGTGGGCATTCAATTGGAGGGCGATCATGGTGAAACTGGCACGGTATACCTGGATTTTCTGGACTGGACGGGTGAACCGAAGATTCAACTAAATCGACCCACTGAACGCGTGGTGTCAAGGCTGAATCGAGACAAGGGACCCATCATGTGGAAATCGGCTTGGGTAGACGGTTTGGATGGCAACGAACGCTTAACGCAAATGGACTTCTGGCCAGAGCCATATCGCCTGATTCAGAACATTGGCCGTGGACTACTGATGCAAGGCACTCGAGAATGGAAAAATTATAGAGTAACCGCTCGAATGACTCCGCATATGTGCGAAGCTGGAGGTCTTGGAATTCGTGTGCAAGGAATGACACGCTATTATGCGCTGCTGATCTCACAAGATGGGGCTCGCCTTGTAAGAAGTCATGAAGGCAAGGACACGATCCTGGCTTCCTGTGACCAGGGCTGGAAACTGGGTCATCAGTACGAGCTCACGCTGCAGGCTGTTGGGAACAGACTCACAGCTTGGATCAACCAGGAAAAGATTCTAGAAGTCGAAGATGCCGAGGGCTACTATCCTTCTGGTGCAATGGCTTTGATCTCTCAGGTGGGTCGAATCGGTTGTGATTTTGTCGAGGTGCAACCCGCAGTGGACTAAGTTTCGAATGGTTTGTTCATAGAAGTGTTTTATCAAAGCTCGATAAGCCTGGCTTGAGACTGCCTAAACTGGCAGTTTTGGAGCTTTTCAATTTTGGAGAAAGTCCGTGTTGCAGCAGTTGCTGAAACCCTATCAGCAATATGGAAATTTGCATTATGGTGAAGGAGTGACAGAGCTAGCTCATGCTCTGCAGGCAGCACAGTTGGCTCACGAAGCTGGGGAGAATGAATCATTGATTGCTGCTGCCTTACTGCATGACTATGGACATCTAGTCCATGGTCTTGGTGAAAACATTGCGGAGCAGGGAGTTGATGCCAATCATGAAACGGTCGGTGCCAATGCATTGGAAAAATGGTTTCCGACCAGCGTCACGGAACCGATTCGCTGGCATGTAGCGGCCAAGCGCTATCTCTGCGCTACTGAACTCGGCTACTTTGACCAGCTCTCTCCTGCCTCGGTTCTCAGTCTTCAGTTACAGGGTGGACCAATGAATCCTGAAGAGTTAGAGGAGTTTTCCGCAAGACCTTTTTCGGAAGAAGCTGTTCGTTTGCGTCGATATGATGATCAAGCGAAGAGCCCATCAGCTAATCCACCTGGTTTGCTCACCTACTATCCTGTTCTCAAGAGTTTACTTGTAAAGTAATACCCTCCATCGGAGGATGCCCACCAGTTTTTTAGAATGAGGAGCTGGCCCCAGTTACAGCATGGGGCCTTTAAAGGGATTCCTCAGTTGAAAGCAAACCAACCGAGGATTTGAGGAGTGGCTAACGGGAGGTCAATTGGCCCGCCTTTTCAAGGCTTTCTACGGAACCCATCAGAGATTCGGAAGGCAACTCTAAATTGAAGATAAAGATTTGACCACCGCGATCTGACTTGTTAGCTTCCACCGCTCCACCAGATTCACTTCTGTGCTGTACCACACCTAACAAGGTGGTCTGGCTGAGCGAAAGTGAGCCATTAACCTCTTGCTGTCCAGTGCCAGCCAGTTCAGCTTTGCTGTAAAAGCTTCCGTTGCTTTTGCGGGCTACCAGCGCAGAGATGTTCCAAGTACCAGAAAACTCAGAAGAGTAGGGCTTGGCGAAAGTTCCAGGGTAAGCAGCCGCTTTCGCAGCAGCTCGGGGGCTTTCTCCTCCACCCGCCATTGCCAGGAAGTAACCCTTGCCGGCTTCTGTCAAATCCAGTGTCTCTGGATCAAGCATCAAAGCGAATTTTCGCTCACCCAGATCATTGCCTGAATCTTCGTCAACAATCAGTACATCTGCATCTGCAGTCTTAACCCACATCAAGCCATCATTGGCGACGATCTTTGCCTGACCATCTTCCCAGGTAGCCGCTGTCCCTTCGCCGCCATGCTTAATGCCTTTGCCACCTGTTTCCAAAGTCAATGCTCCCTCTACAGCAGCCACTACACGTGTAACATCAGCAGAAAAGAGGGTGGGCAAATCACCGTTGGCCATCTCCAATTGCTTGACAAAATCTGTCAACTCAACTCCCAGAATTCCACCTTCTTGGGTCATGTTCTGAACATAACGTTGCTTGGTGATGTCTGGGTCAACAGCTGGATGTTCTGTCTTGGAATCCCCAACGAAGAAGGTGTGTCCTGCAGGCTGCTCACTTGCCATCTGCCAGCGATTGATCTCGGTGTTACCCACTGAAACTGGCTGATCCCAACCTTTCCACTGATAGCTGGTTGGAACAAACTTAACCTGGAAGCGATCCGGAGCGTGTGGGTTGGTCAGGTAGTTATCAAGCATCTTCTCAGAGGTATCGATCTTCCGAATACCCAGCTTGGCAAAGTCACGATTTTCCAGGGCCATTCCATAGATTTTTCCGTACAGTAGACCGTTGCGAGCAAGAAATTTGTCGCGTTGTGAGGCGCTTCCATTTTGATCGACTTTCTGATTGTTGGCATCAACACCCTTCTTACCAACGTAAAGCCGCAGAGGAGTAGGCTCCACGCCATGGTTGTAGCCTGCCATCACCATCAAAACATAATCGGAGTGGCCTGGATTGATTGGCATGATCTTCTCGTAGCCAGACTGTCCCAGAGCAGGTACCGTATAGGCCGTCTCATTGGCGATATCGACAACCACGGAGGCAAGACCCAGCGTGTCGTTAGTGTCCACGCCTGTTCCTTCAAACATTTGTTGGATGTTCCATTCCTCCGCAGTGATCCAAACATCATCTTCCAGCCCAATTCCTTTTCCATACTTATGCACTGGTTCGTAGAAAGCTCCGCAGAAGGATTGAAAGAAGAAGTCACCCTCTGTCAGTTTGTGGTCATCGTTGAAGTCCACCACGGTCCCATTGGGTAGAGTCTGATTGCCCCATGTTCCACCCTGGGCTCTTGGCTGAACCACTTCTCCAAACTGGTTGTAGATGGTGTGGAACAAGTGACCGGAACCTTCTACCATGGTACTGGCAGCGTTACTATTGTTCAGGAAGTTTGCAAATTGGTTTCGGTTGTAATCAATCCAGTGAATGTGGGAACCGGTGAAGGCGACTCCACTTTTCATTTGCCATCCGTAGGTTTGTTTGCCCATCGTTGCATATGATTCAGACTGATATGCAACTCGCACAGTGTCATCGTCCTGTAACCAGGCAGCCTGTCCATCGGGATAGCCTGTCAGGGCTTTGCCGGTCATCTTGTCCACTTCGCCCACGGTCGCAATAGCTTTCATGTTACCGACAAACGGAAAGTTGGTGTCTCCACTCTTTCCGTCCTGTAATTCGCTGGGCTCGTCGGCGGTACTGGCTTCTGCGATCAGAGCCGTGACCTGACCAATCGTCATTTTTTCATGTCCTCCGGCATAGACCAGAGTTGTTGAACCGAATAGCAGGGTGGCCATCCAGATCGCTGTTCGAGATGTTCGACTCTTCATCTAAGTTCTCCTGTTCGTTAGTTGCCAGAAAATCTGGGTGAGGGGGGAGATTGTGAAGAGATCAGGTGTCCCTAGGGAGGAACTGGGGTGTTTCCTTACCTCAAAACACAATCTCCAATGGATACAAATGTTATAGGCAGATAATGTTTAGGAAAAATTGGGAATTGGTTTTGATTTCCTAACATTTTGGTTGGGTACCTGAAGCTATACGGTTCGTAATCAGGCGACCTTTTCAAAATCCTGTGGCAGCTGAGACTGTCGGTAGTAATCTGCTGAAAACGGGTGGAAGGGATCTGCCCGCAACTGTCGAAGATCCATCGTTGACTGGTACAGATGACTAATGATTTGGCTCTCGTCTCGTCCAAAAACTTCCAAAAGATTCTGCTGAGGCTGACCGATTGAAACAAGAATTTCCTGCCCAATCATCCTTCTCATTTCGTAAAAAAACAGGCTCAATTTCAGGTGGTAGTTCAGGTGACTGGCGATCTGAAAAAGACGACTGTTTTGTCCATGAAAATAAACCGGCAAAATCGTAGGGTTGGTCTTCAAGATCAGCTTGGAGAGAAACTTCTGCCAAGGTGGATCGACTGCGGTTCCAAACCAAGTTGGACTTGTTGATGTCATCCCTGCAGGAAACAAGATCACCGTTTTACCCTGCTGAAGAGTATCAATCGTTAGTCGCATCGTCGCCAGGTTGTTTCTCTTAGCGCTGTAATCTTCTTTGAAGCAAATCGGCAGCACCACATCGGCAAGCTGATCAGATGCATTGAGAATTTCCCAAGCAACCACACGATAGTCCGGCCGAAACGTCTCGATCAGGTGTGACAAGACAACCCCATCTACTTGACCAAAAGGATGGTTAGCCACTATCAAAAGAGGCCCTTGGGGAATTTCTGCTGGGGATAACCCATTGACCAGAATTTCAAGGTCTAGCTGCTCCACGGCTCGCTGCCAGAAACTTTTCTCAGGCGTCTGATCGTCCACAACTCTTTGATAGCGTTTAGCAATTTCTTTTTTTCCTGACAAATCTTCCACCAGTCGAATCGATACTCGTTCCATCCAACTCACTTCACCTTCAATAAAGGTAAAGGTATCCATATTTTCAATGCTATTTACCATTGTTTTCCATTGTTTATAGTGGTGTGAGCCACCATTCTATTTACACAATGTTGGGAAACGATTGGTAAAATGTTAGGAAGAGCACAAAACTAAAAAACTGAAGGCTGCTGTGACTAAGAGGGTTGCGGACAGCTTGGCCGTGAGAGATCATGCGTAGTCACAAATTTGGAATCGGAGTTACGGGGTGGGAATGAGAGATGTGTAATTGGGAAGGGATAGGACAAGTGGAGACCCCCAAGTCCTCAACTTGTCCTAAAAGAGAGTCATAAGGCAACCGCAGCGGAAAGACACTAGAATTAACGATTGCCTACAGCCGCATCAGCGTAAGCCCACTTCAGAACAGTAGCTCTATTGCTTTGGCTTAACTATTCAGTAACCAGTAAAAGTTAGGGGCATATTAGGAATGGAGTTTTTTACTGGACTTTAAAAATTGGCTAACACGATTGTTCGATGGTTAGTAAGTTTCTTTCAATGCATAACAATTCCCCGTGATCAGGAGATTCAGAGCATGAGAGTCGTTTCATACAATATTCAGTACTGCAAGGGGCGCGATGGCAAAATTGATCCCCAACGAGTCGTCGAGGCAGTTCAGGAAGCTGATATTATTGGCTTTCAAGAAGTCGATAAGGCGGCAGCACGGACGGGTTTTATCGATCAGCCACAAGTTCTGGGGGATGGTTTCTCAGATTACTTCTGGGTATATGGTCCAACAGTGGATGCACTGTCACGACATCACCCCCGGGGGAATGAGCGGCGTCAGTTTGGCAATATGATTGTTTCCCGCTGGCCTATCGTCCAATCGAGAAATTTGCTCTACACCCCGAGATTGGGTGGGGCCAATCACCTCTCAGTACAACTGGGATTGTTGGAAACAGTGATCATCACACCCGATGGTCCTCTTCGCGCCTACTGTACGCATCTTCATCACCTCTCTCCCGTGCTGCGTTTGAAACAAATCGAGCAATTGAAGCAGCACCTCTTGGAGGCACCCTTCGAAGGTTCCGTGATTTCTGGTTCGGCAGGGCAAGACTGGTCCGAGGGAATTGATGAACACGAGGTGCCGTTCGATGCTCTCTTTTTTGGTGACTTTAATTTAAAGCCCGGAAGCCCAGAGTATGAGGCGCTTGTGGGAACACCTCATCCCCATGATCCAAGTTCAAGACTACTGACGATTGATGGCTTGGCAGATACCTGGGTTGCGGCCGGGAATAAAGAAGAAGATGGCGTGTCCTTGATTCGAGACTTCAATACAGGAACTGGGCTGCGTATTGATTATGTTTTTGCGACTGCCAAACTATCTCGGAAAGTTGTAAGGGCATGGATTGATAGTGAGGCCGTGGCATCAGACCACCAACCCTATTGGGTAGAGTTTGCAAGCCCATTGTTTGATTGAGGTTTACTTTAGGCTAGATCTCGCGAAGCCAGCAACCACCCATTTCTGGCAACCAATGTAGATCATGATCAACGGTAAGGTCGCCAAGAAAGATCCAGCCAGCAAGACCGTCCACTGTGATTCATACTGCCCCACAAAATCTAAAAGAAATTGAGGGAGGGTTCTCACCTCTGGAGAACTATTGAAGATCACCGGTCGCAAGACCTCATCCCAGTTGGCAATGAAGGCGACCAGAAAGAGACTTGCCAGGGCAGGGGCACCAAAAGGCAGATAGATATCCTTGAAGATACCAAAGGGGCTTGCTCCGTCCAGAATGGCAGCTTCTTCGATTTCAAAAGGGATGCTCTTGAAGAATTCAGTCATCATCAGGGTGCCGAAGGCTCCGACGAAAAAGGAGGGTACGATCAGCGGCAGCAAAGTGTCCAGCCATCCGAGTTGCCGAAAAAGCAGGAACTCTGGTATCAGGGTTACTTCAGTCGGAAAGAACATGGTGCTCAGCAATAGTACATAAATCGCTGTGAAAACTCGGTTACGTAGATTCGCAAAGACAAATCCCGCCATTGAACAGGTGATCAACTGTCCCACTGCTGCCAGAGTTGCCACCAGCATCGAATTCAAAACTGCTCCCAAAAAACCTGCTTTGTCAAACACCGCCGCAAAATTCACGAAAGGCGTTCCGGCCATCAAAAGATCAGGCACAAGACTTGGGGGCAGTCGGAACAATTCTCTTCCTGACTTCATTGCAGTGATCACCATCCACAACAGTGGGAAGAGGGTGACCACCGCATAAGCGAGCAATCCCAGGTAGATCAACAGCGCTGAGAGAGAACGGGAATTCATGCTTTTCGTTGCTGTAGTCGATAGTGTAGCAAGGAAATGCCACCGACAATCAAACACAAAACCCAGCTCTGAGCAGAAGCCAACCCCATATCGAAGTGCACAAAGGCGTTTTGGTAAATTGCATACCCAAGCGTTGTGGAGGCGTTGTTAGGACCTCCGTTGGTCAAGGAGATTGTTGCTTCGAAGGTTTTTGCCGAGTTGATCATGGCAATCAACACCACGAAGAACGTCATTGGGGCCAACTGGGGCAGGATAATGTCCCGGACGATAGCAAAGCGATTCGCTCCATCCAACTTTGCAGCTTCAATCAGGGTTCGATCAATTGTCTGGAGACCTGCCAGAAACAGAACCATGTAGAATCCTGTGTCCTTCCAGACCATCACCACTGCAACAGAGATTAGAGCAACGTTTGGATTACTGAGCCAGGCGATGGGGTCAGAGAGATGCAGCCAGGAAAGGAAGGCGTTGAGAATGCCGAAACGGGTGGCAAACATCCATTTCCAACTGATCGCTACGGCTACCGTGGCAGTGATGAAGGGCAGAAAATAGAGAGTCCGAAAAAAGACCACGCCCTTGATGCCTGTATCGACAAGCAAGGCTAGAGAAAATCCCAGGATCGTTGCCAGGGGAACATAGACCAAGGCATACTGGAAGGTATTCAGCAGCACCTTGACCCCCAAGGGTGAAGTCAAAGCCTGAATGTAGTTATTTAGACCAACGAATTCAGGAACACCAATGATGTTCCAGTCTGTGAAGCTGATCAGGAAAGAAGCGAGAATCGGAAACAACCGGAAACAAACCAGTCCGATCGTACAAGGCAAGATCATCCACCAGGCAATGCGCAGGTGATGACGTTGAACCGCATTCATTCGAGGGTATCAAAGGAAGAGCAGGAGATCCTTGAGGACACTCCTGCCAAAGTGAAAAGTCAGCTCAGTTTCCGGCAAGTACAGAGTTACCATATTCGACAAAGGCATCGACCGCATCCTGTAGGCTCTTGCGGCCATTCAACACCTCATCTAACTCACCGTTCATCCCACCACCAGCCGAGGCTGCGTAGCCACGCCACTTGCTCCAGTTTGGCGTGAAGGAAGTTGTGGTCTGTCCAAGGCCAATCTCCAGAATGACTTCCTTGTTCTTGGGATATTGATCTCTCTCCAACCAAGCTTCACTTTCAGCGATTGGACGATAGGCAGGCACTTTTCCACCACCAAAATTCTCAACTTTGTTACCTGGTCCGGTCATGTGCTCAATGAACTTCCAAGACAAGTCACGCTGTTTGCTGGTAGGTGCAACGGCCATCATGTCAGACCAAGCGTAACCAACAGCATTTCCTTTACTGACCGAGGGTCCCATTGGGATTTGCGCGATTCCAAAGGAGAAATCTGGTCCAGCAGTTTTCCGGACTCCATCAATGTTCCAAGAACCATCCACCCACATGGCGGCCATTCCCATTGGGAAAACATCCTGCTGTCGAATCCCATCCATCATTTCTGGTTTCGGAGCGACCCCGTGTACGTTTGCCAGATCGGTCACAAACTGAAGAGCTTCCAGGGCAGCTGCATTGGGTTCTAACTTCGTTCGATCCGCATTGAGTAGACGGCCACCATTGCGAAAGACCCAGGGTTCAATGTGTGCGTATCTGCCATAAACCCAGTAACCATATTGATCTGGAGTTCCATCGTTGTTGGTGTCCAGCGTAAGGGCTTTGGCTGCCTTCAGGAAATCATCATATCTCCAATTGGAGTTTGGGTACTCCAGTCCAGCCGCATCGAACATCTTGGTGTTGTAGTAAAGTACTGGTGCAACCCAGTTCTTCGGAAAGGAGTACACCCCACCGGCAAGTCGAGCTACTGAGATAGCTCCTCCATACCACTCTGCCTCCTTGATTCCTGAAACTTTATCGGCAATGTTGTCGATCTGACCATCTGCTTGCCAGGACTGAATAAATCCGGAGGACATCCAGAAAACATCAGGCAGGTCACCGGCGGCTGCCAACGCTGAGAGTCGAGGCCAATAATCCTTGGGAGGCATGGCACTAGATTCCACCTTAACTCCAGGATTGGCTGCTTCAAAAGCGGCGATCATCGGCTGTTCCAATTCCAGTTCGGAATCTGACCAGGCCATGTACTTCAAGATCGTTTCCGACTGGGCAAGCACCTGTCCAACCAAAATAGCCGAACTTACAGAGAGAGCAGCAAAGATCTTCAGTAGTTTCTTCATCAGTTCCTCTTGAAGTGAATTGTGGACTACACAAATCTTGAGATTTGGAAAAAGGATAGAACAACCTGCACCGGTAGGCGCCAAGGGATCCAACTTCCTTGAAAATCACTATCCTTCCAAAGTGGTCGAACGGACTATGCTTCAATGAAAGCACAAAGTCAAAATCTCAAAACTTACTAAAATTGTGGATTTAACTGGTTGGCTCGTGAAAGCTTCGCCCTCTCCTAAAGTCTAGAAGCAATGAGCTATTGCAAGCCCTCGCGACTTCCCCCATCCCAAGGGTGTGTGTAGGGGGGCACTGACAACAAGAGCTTGGATTTT
>VMBT01001870.1_pt1 | contig 10896 bp, 19 predicted proteins | sample 4404301 | NCBI WGS metagenome assembly VMBT01 (sample SAMN12238535, study PRJNA552566) | marine metagenome | isolation source: Coastal seawater | place: USA: coastal Georgia, Sapelo Island | collected 2008-08/2009-08
GTAAAGTTTTTGCTATAATGTTGGTGTAGTTCAAGCTCCCACTTTCTTCTGGCAAAAGAATTACCTGCGCCTTTGATGGCATAGTTTGTAGTAATAGCAATCTTAGGAGACTTGCTAAAAGGAATTTTAATCGCATCCTTATTTTTCTTTTCTAGTGTCAATCCTTCAGTAACGACCGAAAACAATCTTTCAAAGTCAAAGTATTTTCTTACATCATCAAACACAAGTATCTGTGTGTCTGCTGATACAAGCTGATAAGCAAACGACCTTTCAAAAGCAAAAGACTTTCCATCAATCGTTACAATTTTTTTCATGTGAGATAGTGCAGTCATAAACAGCCCCTTTCCAGTTCCTCCTTCTGGATTGTCAGATATAACTTCATCATTTAAAATTACGGCAGGGCAGTAAGATAAGTTTTTATATCCATGCATTAAAAATCCAATGGTTGATTGCATTGAATTAATTCTGCTTTGTTCTTCTCCACATATGTTGTGAATAAACCTTTCGTAATAACAGTTGTCACTAACTCCACATAAATTAAAATTCCTTTTGATTACATGGTCATTCCAAACATATCCTCCTAAATCTAAATAATCTATTGGTTGTATTTCGTTCTTAGTTATTTTGACTGCACAATTTTTATAATACAAATAAGAAGAATCTTTGGTGTCTTCAATAAAGTAAATATCAATTGTTGAAAGCATTGATAAAAATTCTTCTTTGAAGAACCTTGTGTTGTCAGCAAAGTAGTTATAAATAGAAATATCATCAATCTGAATTAAATGGTTAAGGACAAAATCCTTGATTTGTTTTTCATCCGTGTGGTCTATTAAGTTATTGGTTACCTTGACAAATACATAGTTCTTTCCCCCTTCTGGACAATACTTGTAAAAGCCATTGTCTTCCAGAAAGTGCTTGAATAAAATATGTATTATCTTGATAACTCCTTTATCTGTTTTGCTCCAAAACTTTTCTTCTTGATTCTCATCATCTAATCTTTTCAGTACAGCTTCGATAGTCCTCTCTTCTAATTCTTCTTCTTGGAGTTGGTCTTTAATTTCTTTTCTTGAAGAACCTCTCTTGAGTTTTACTTTTATATTGTTTAGTCTTTCTTCATCTTCATAATACTTTGTTCCAAAGTTTGAGGTATTGGAATAAGCTGAGTCAATCGTTCTGTTTATCTCTTGCTCATTGAAGTCTTTGCTTTTGTAATTGTTTAGTACATACCCTGCTAAAGATTTGTTTATACCAAAGTCATTGAAGGCTGATGCTAACACATAACAATTATTATTTCTTTGTCCTTCAGTCATTGGATATTTTTTAGTCCACCACTTAACCAATATATCTACTATCTTGTTCTCATCTGTGATAGGAATTGTTGGTAAATCTCTGATGATATGTTTCTCTTCATAGGCTCTGTCCTCAATCTTATCCCAGACACTTGAGTTTTGGTTTAGATAAAGTAGTGGGTCATAACTTTCATAACAAACCCTTGACACATTCTTACAAGTTGGGTCAAAGTGTGTGTTATCGAAGTGTGATTGTAGAGAGTTAAAATAATTTACATGGTTGTCTACATCTTGAGGTATCTTTATAATAACCTTCAACCCCTTTCCTGATGGGGAAATAAAAACAGAATACACATATGGATTTTTTGTAATCTGTTCCTTGTCTTGCAACAATTCTTTGTTCTTTTCATATCCATCAAAGTCCAGGCATATAAATCCTGAATGGGATTGGATTGAGCTATCATTTCTTTTTGTAAACAAACCTGAGAAACAAATCGCAGGTAAGTTTTTCTTTAGCTCATTTCTTTCATCTTTCCTTTTCTCCAATCTAATGCTTTTGACAAGTTCTTTACTTGCTCCATCCTTTATCCTCTGTAAAATAGCATCTATCGGTCTGTGAAAAGGGGTGTCTGTTTCCTTTATATTTTGGAAAATTGTAATGTTTGGTGTCATCTCGTGTTACTTTTGTGTCGGTTTTGTGTTACTTAACTTATTGATTATCAATGGTTGTGTTAATAATGTTAACTTTTTCATTACGTATATAAGAATAAAAAAATAATAAATAAAAAAATAATAAATAAAATATAGTAATCTAAGTTTAACATTTCAACATCCTAAAAAAAGGGGAGTTTCCTCCCCTTTCAAGATTAACAAATAAACAACTAAAATGGTAAATCTTCCTTTACCCTTGAACTTGTTTCCGTTTGCTTGGGTGGTTCCCAAGTATCGAGTTCCATATAAATCTTTCCCGACTTTGCAGTTTTAACATCTATATTAACCCAATCGTTTTTTGCATGACTGTCTAAAAATTTTTTAGCATCACTTACTTTTACACTCATTCTTCCTACTACGAAGTCTGGTGCATTGTCTTTCCTTTTGAATGAAAATCCATCTGCGAAGATTTTTTCTTCTGTGTTTTGATTACTCATATTGTCTATTAATAATTATTTTATGTTCCAAAATTTTTAATGTTTCAGAAATGATATGGCTCTTTTCTGACTGACTTTTACAAACACTTGGAACATCCATTTGTAAAAAGTCTTTTCGTTTTTTAAATAAGTTCATCATAAATAAAAAAGTTTTCTATGTCTTCTGTCGGATTCTCTCCGTAAAATTTTCGATATACTTCTATCGCTTTCTCTACCTTTTCTTCCCCTCTATCTATAAATGATTGCTTTGGTTCAAACATTCCTATCATTTGAGTTTGTTTATCTACCACATAAAACACTAATGGTCTATCAAACAAACACTGATAGATATAACATTGACTATCATAATTATAATAAGATGCTTTCTTTTTAAAATCGTTTATGTTGCTTGTTGATTTTAAGTCAATGATTTTATCTGGTGCAAGAATGTCTGCTTTACCCTTCCACATCTCTCCTTTGATTTCTTTAACCATTGGTACTTCATACTGGTTGTCTTCTGAATAAAGGTCATCAAAAAATAATATATTACTATTGATTGAACTAACCCAAGAGTGTACATCATCTACTTCTTTTTGTAATAGTGCTATCTCCAACCTTCTGTCTGCAATAAATTCTCTGTATGCTTTGTTGTTTCTTGTAGCCACATCCACAACTGGAAAATCTTTTGCTTTGTCTGGCTCTAATATAAGCTGATGGAAATATCTTCCTACTGCAAATTCTTTTGAGTCTGGTCTGCTTACTCCAAATTCTTTTGGATTTCTAAGTAGAGTTCCTATATCGGAGTTGGAAAGATAGTTCTTCCCAACCCCATTGTAATATTCTTGGTCGTTTGTGAGTTTGTCTAAGATTTCTTTCATGCTATTATGTTGCTGATTTCTTTCTTGACGTTTGCTTTTATCTTGTATTTCTTTTCAAGATTCGATACAAGCTTTGCAAGACCTAACTTTTTATTTGCAACTATATAACTTAAAACTTTATCCCAGTTCTCATCCCCAATGTTTAAATCATAAACAGTTGTAGCATTGTTTTGTTGTGCTATTGCATTTGATACCTCATCTGCTGATGCTACTGAAGTGTCTAATCCAATCCCAAAGTTTCCTAATGCTCTACCCCATGCTGAAGTTTCGCAGTTCTCTACATAACTTGTCTTGTTGATAAAGGTACTGCCTTTGTTTTCTTCTGCTAATCCAGTGGCAATAGTTCTGCCTTCTTCGTTTCTAATTAATGCTTTGATAAGAATTGTGTTGTCTGTCTTATCCAATACTTTGCTTTCCAAAGTGTAGTTCGGATATTTTTTTCTAAAGAATTTTAATCTTTCGTGGACTTCAACGTAGTCCTTTCCTTTAATGTTAATGGTTTTTAATTTACTCATAATTTAGATAATTTATCGGTTATTAATTTATATTTATTCATCAATCTTTCTCTTGAATTTTTTAAAGATTGTATTTGTTTTGGATTCTTTTTTCCATTCATCTCTTGCTTTATAGACTTTTCAATTCTTTCTAACTTTATTTTATAATTATCAAGTGCTAACTTGTAACATCCTTTTCTCCAACCTCCAAGAAAAAAATAATCAAGTTGAACTGGTGTAAGCATCTTATAATAATGCCCACCCATAGCCGTATTATATATAACTATGCTTTGATTCTCGTTGTCTCTGATAATTTTTGTACCATAAACTAATCTTGCCTCATAGGTATTGCTATCTAAAGAGACTGCATATTCATCTTCTACTGCTTGATAAAATATATCTGTTAGTCTGTAACTCACTCTGAAATTATTGTATTGATATTTCGTATTACTTCTTTGTAATCTCTGTCCTCATACATCTTTTTATTTACTTGGTCAATCCCATGTAATATAGAAGAGTGTCCTACTTTGTATCCGTTCTGTTCCATGTAGTCTTGAATGTATCTTAACTTCATTGGTCTGTTGTAGCAAAGATAATAAAGTAAATGCCTTGCATCTACCACATTTCTTTTCTTAGATTTTTCAAATAGTTTTTCGCTTTCTATTCCAAAAAGTCTATTTACTTCTTGAACATATCTGTTGAATATCTGTACCTTCATTTTGTTTGTTTTGATAATGTTTAAATTGCGACTGACCAGTGAGCATCCCCTCGTACATTTCAGTCAATAGTTTTTCTAAAGTTGGTTTATCCATAGTGTAATGTTTGGTGCAACTAATTTATAAAATGTTTATTTATTGTCCAAATTTAACCTCATCTTTTTTCTTAATTATTTTAGTTCTAATCACATCATTTTCCTTTTCCATCTGAACTTTTAATAAGATTAAATAGCCTATTAAATCTTTAATGGTATCTTCACTTGAAGCAAGGTCGGTTGCCTTGTCTATACCTAAAGTTTTAATTCTGGATAGCTTGTCATCTATCCTTGCACATAACCCCTCTCTTGCATTTAGCTTTGAGAATATATGCAGGGGATTGTTTGCAGTATCCCCATAGTTTTTGTTCTTCTCTAACAAAAGTAGCACGACCTCTCGTGCTACCTCTTTGATATAGTCTTCTGTCTTTTTCATGCCCCTAAATTTTTATAGGTTGTGTAGTATAAATCATTCTCTAACATTTTAAAGTCCTCTGTTTCCATTTGGTCTTTTCTTCCATAATCTAAATACCACCTTCCATTTTCTAACATCTCAATCTTGAGTCCACCAATGTAGCACATCACTGCCACACAATCTTTGTGCAGTTGCACATCTTTGAACCACCTCTCATACTCTTGTCTTGTTACCAATCTACCAGTGTCTTTGAAGACACTCATTGATAATGGCTTCTCATTATCTGCATAGTTTAATAACCTGCGAATATAGTTTCTGTCTGGTTTAGGTCGAAGTCTTTCTGCTTCTGCCTCTGTTTTAAATATCTCCATAGTTACATTCTTAATTTAATTTGTTCATAAACTGCATTAGATATGTCTTCATATTCTTCTGCTTCTAACTCATTCCCAAAGTCTTCAAATATTCTCGGCATAATCATTTGTTCAGACATATAATCTATAATGCCATCAGCAAGTTCTATTATTTTTTCTCTTTGTTCCAAATCTAATTGGTCTTTCTCTTTTTGTTTCATAATTAAAATAAATTGATTAATAAATAAATTGAAGCAACTACAATACACAATGCACAAATAAGCATTGCCAATGTTATTGCTTTGAATAAAAACTGATATAGTTTTTTCATGATTTTAGGTCGGCTATTCGTACATACCAATAGCCTTTGTTTAAGATTTTTTTAGCTTGGTGAAACCACGATTGCTTTTTTTCATTACCCACATAGATAATAATTTTTAAATCTAAAGCAATGGCTTCTACCACTTCTTCAACGAACTCTACTTGTTGGTAGGTGTTGTCATCATGCAAGATGAACAAAGTAAAGTTGTTCATGATTTCTTGTATGAAAGTTTCTCCCCTTTGGCATTGTCTGGTTACATTCAACCAAACAATTCCTTTTATGTTAAGCATATTATTCATCTATCTTCATATTTTTTTCCATGAATAAACGTATTTTTCTTTTCCACTTTTCCTTTTCCTTTTTGCTCTTAACATATTCTGGAAAACAAAACCAATACTTTGGCTCTTCCTTGAACCAATTTTTAATTATATATCCTAATACTCTCATGATGTTGGATTTTTAAGTTCTGCTTTAGCTTCTTCTAAGGTGTCTCCGAGATACTCGTTTAGGTCATAGTCGGCATAATATCCCTGCTTATATTTCCCCTCTGGATTCTCGTAGTCTTCAGTCAAGTAAGTGATGCCATATCCTTTGTCGCCCTCAACCACATACTCAAAGTTGGGTATTCCATATTGAAGTTCTAAAGTAAACTCTCCATTGATGCATTCCCACACTTCTCCTTGTCCTTGTTCCTCTTCCCAGTCATAACGAAAGTTTGGAATATCTTTAGCTAATTCTTCCAGTAAGTCAATCGACAATGGACTCCATGCAGTAGAGTATGAATAGACTGCCCCATCACAATCGGGATGGCACTCGCCCCATTTAGTTCCCCAGTTATTATTACTCCAGTCGTACCAGTTGTCGTACCCATAAAGTTTTTTATAGGTGTCTGATAGTTCTTGAGTAATTGGAAAGGTCTTCCACTTTGCAGTTTTGTTTTTCTCTCTTGATTCGTTATACTCCTCTACACTCACAATCTTTGTAGGGGATTGTGTTGATTCTTGAAGTATTCTGGGGATAGGTCTGTACGTTTCACAGATTCCCCCATTCTTTACAATCTCTTGTAATTTCTCTGCATACTTTTCTTCAACAGAGATGTTGTTATAAACCCAGTTTGGCATAATGTTTAATGTTTATTTATTAAGGTGTTTAGTTGGTCGTTAAAGTCTTCCAACATTTGTTCAGTGTCTATTACTTTATCCCCCGACTCACTGCATTGGGTAAAGTAAACATCTACACTTATCTTTTCTTTAAGTGCTTCTTTTATTTTTTTTACTAATTCAAGATGTTCATCTAATTGTTCCCATGCACCAACTCCATGTCCCCATGTCTGAATGTAGTCGCTTAAGCATTCCAATAATCTTTTTAGTTCTGTTTTGTTAAATTTTAAGTCTGACATAATATTTAATTTATAGTGTTGGTATTATTCCGAGTCCTTTAATGCTTGTTCCTATGCTTCCTCCATCATTTCCCTCATCATCTGACATAGGGAAAATCCAATCACGATTATTTAATTGAATAGCGATTGGCGATTTGTACCACATATTTTCTTCGGCTTGTTCTTTACTAACGTATTGTACTTTAGTAATAGTCTTTCCAACTAACTTGTCGGAAATTAAATTAGTCCAATAGTTCTCTATCGAACCTGCTTCTTTTACTTTTTCTTCAAAAGTTTTTGTGTTTTGTTTATTCATAATTGTAGTGTTTGGTTTGTACTAAGTTACGACAATATTTCGACATATCCAAATCTTAAAATCTAAATCTGGGTACGTTCTACTCGTAAGTTCTATAATATTTTTCGCCTTTAGCATGGTGTGATATGTTGAAATAAATCCAACACTTTTTGACACTGCCATTGACTTCAATGTTTATCTCTTTTCTTCTGTACCATGTTGGGTGTCCCTCCAATGCATCAAGACTTTGTAAGGTCGGCATATCTACATTGAACACATCCACCTCAACTTTATATCCTTTGCCTTTCTCGTTGATAAGGTAAGGTAATCCTTTGACAATCAAAGGGTATCGGTCTTGGGTTGTTCCAGTGCCTACAAACTCTTGGTCTTGTAAGTATCTAAGATAGTTTCCAAATCCTTTCTTCAAAGTTCCATACACTGCAACAAGTTCTTTGTTCCCCTCGTATTTCGGGGTAGTATCAAACTCGGTAAAGTTCATGACTTCATTTTCTGTAAAGTGGCTGTCACAACTTTGACAATAGTATTTAGAATTAGATACTTCGTACTCATCATAAATCAAATCATGAGTACATTGAACACAGACTTGGCTTTCGCTTTTCCAATCAAACTCATCTTCAAAAATAAACTCAGTTTCTTTCGGCTGAAATCTTGAAACGTAGCTTGGTGTCTTGTAAGTCGTGAACACATTGTCTTTTGAATACCAAACCTTATCCTTGTGTGTCCACAAATGCTTGTTGTAAATTTGGAATGTTCTGTTCCTTGTGTTAATGGTTGCGAACCTAACCTCATTATACTCGGCTAACTTATGCTTCCATTGGTGTCGGTCAATCTTGCCTAACTTAATCGCTAAGTCTTGGGTGTCGGTCATGTTCTTGTTGCCCAATCCTCTAATGGTTCCATTCATCATAAGTAACTCGTTCTTGTTTTTACCACACACAAAAGGGTGTGTGTTTTCTCGGCACACTTTACCAATCGTTTTAAATCTAAAGTGAGCAATGAAAGGTCTGTCTGTTTTTAGAATGTTATAGTCTTCTGACTTGTGATAAGATACTTTGAAAGTATCTAACCACACAACCCCCAATCCATGAGGGTTTCTCCTCGCTGAATTTTTGAGGACTTGGTTTGAAACTCTGTTTCGTTTTTGTTTAATAATAATAATACACATAATAAGAATTTAAGTAGAGGTGTCTTTGAAGACACTGCTCTAAGGTTAAACATAATTTATACAAAGATACGACAATCTTTCGACATATGCAAGTACCTCTGTTGTGCTTGTTTTTAGAAATTACCTTCGGCAACTTGAAAACAATTTAGTCCTCTCCTTCTCCACATTTTAACGACCTTGTCTCGGTCATCAAAGACACAAAGAATTTTATTTATACCTTGAGGATATTTTTCTATTAGTTCATCCAACCATTCTTCTTTCAGTACATCATCTGGCTTCATCAACTGGTCTGTTGGTCTCATCTTTATTGAGTCGTAATAAACATCATACTTCTCTAACCATTGTTCGGTTGCTTCTTGCGTTCCTGCTGACCTACCACTTAAGATTATTATTTTATGCCCCTGCGTTTTTAGTGCGTGTGACATCTCAATCACTGCGTGGTTTGGTTTGTCAAGTTTAATGTTCTCGGGATTATAAAATTTATCCCAATCAATTTTACCATTTGGTTTACTGGACACTTCTCTCCTTTTATGGATTAAAGCAAGTGTTCCATCTAAATCGAAGATTACAATTTTGTTTGTCATTTTAATTTAATTTAAGTTATACTGAGAAAGAGGGTTACAACTGCCCCCTTTCTTTCGCCACCTTTCTGTGTTGCTCATCAGAGTATTTAACCTAAATCGTGGCACTTCTTTTCAGCTTGTTCTTTAGTAAGTCCAAACTTGTCCATGAGGTTTTTAATCCTCATCAATCGTCTTGCTTCTCGTCTTGCTCTTGCATGATGCAAAATGTTTTTTTCTAATCTGTGCATAATTTAAAATTTAATAGTGTTTAATGTTCTTATAGAATATTTTCTTTATTTGTTCTTCTGTTATGTTAGGGTAGTCTTTCAACTTCTCAACACAATCTGCCGTATGTCCAGTGTAATAACATTCATGGTTTGATAGTTCTCTTTTAATGATTTTTTCAATACCATTATCGGCAATATCTTGTTGAATTGAGTCTCGATAAATCTTATCCAGTTCAACAACAACTTGCCCTGCGAAAGTCGTGGGACAATACATTCCTTGTCCCAATCGTGTGATTTGAGTTTCTTTACTCAGTTCGTGCTTTTCCATGCCCTCCTTAAATTGTTCGTTACTGAAAGCAAAGAAAACTTTTTTCTTTTTAAACAAGTCGCTTTGTGCTTGTTCCATGTAGTCTGATAAATATTTCATAATAATTAAAATTTAATAGTGAATAATAATGTAAAGAGTATCGCCCCTATATAAACAACTGCTTTTACAAAGGCATCACTCAAAATGATTTTTTCAAATAGTTTTTTCATAATATTTAATTTAAAAAGTTAGAGAGCATGAAGGGAATCGAACCCCTCCAGTGTTCCAAAATGCTCTGTGAGTGTCTTTAAAGACACTAAGCTAAAGAGTATTGATTTGTACTCCTTGCCCTTTCTTCCCACTCAGCAAGATAAATCTCATAATTTCTGAGTAAGTCCCTTGTGAATTGGTTTGGATTATTTGTTCTCATGTAATCGAGTCTTCTTCTCCTTGTAAGGAAATAGGTGTTGTCCCATGTATTTTTCTTTAATCTCCACCCCTCAACGTATGGCATAACCTCTTTGTTGAGTTTTCCAGTCAATATCATTCTTCTAAAGTCTTTGGAAAGGCTTTCCAGAAAATCAACTTTATCAGCATCGCCCTCATACATGCTCAACAGAATTGGTCTAATAATCTTTAGGAATTTGTTATAAGTTCCATTAGGATTATTGACACTGAAATTAATCAGTTCATAACAGAGTTCATATCTTCTCATCATTTGTTTAACACTCTGAACCCTACTGGGTAACCTTAGCTCTATTGCATGGTCCATGATTTTTACTGGGTTATATTTGTAATGGTTTCCACCCAATACAAATCTTTCTTCAGTTCCTCTTTGCATGATATTAAGATTATATGAACAAAATGAATTTGGTAATCTCTTTCTGAAAATCGCATAAATGATACCCATGTTTTTTCTAACTTTCTGAGCAAGTTCATGTCCAGTCATATTCCTAACCCCAAGAGTAATATGTCCACCACAAGAAGAGTCAGAGGGGCTATATTCATCAGAGATTATTTTTTTAGCTTCAACAAACATATTAAACACTTTAGTTCGCCAAAGAGACTTCCCCAACAGAGGTAATACATGAGTAACTGCTTCAACCCCACAAGATGAATCTCTTTCGAACCCTTTAAAGAGGGGGTACTCTGTTACAGCACTCCTATAAAATCTGAGTTTTTCAACCTCAAATCCTATTGTGAAAAGGCTTTCAACCTCATCAACCCCCTCTGTTGAGTTCTTAAAGTAACCACCCTTTAAACCTTTCAAATCAACTGATTTGGCTTTGTTTAAAAACTTTGGCTCTGGGCTTC
>VMBT01001872.1_pt1 | contig 10889 bp, 9 predicted proteins | sample 4404301 | NCBI WGS metagenome assembly VMBT01 (sample SAMN12238535, study PRJNA552566) | marine metagenome | isolation source: Coastal seawater | place: USA: coastal Georgia, Sapelo Island | collected 2008-08/2009-08
GTCGACGGCCGGCCGACGCGCCTCCAGATCGAGAGGGTCTCGCCGGGACGGACCAGCAGTCCGTGCAGGGACGGAACGGCGAGCCTCAGGTTGACGACCTTGTTGTGCTGCAGCTGGGGGTCCGTGTCCCCCAAGCGGCGCAGCAGGAGGGAGCGGTGGTGAATCAGTCGGACCGGGAGTGGGCTGGAGCTTTGCTGTGCCGCGAAGCGAACGCCAGTTCTCCAGTCGCTCCAGCGCCTGGCCCAGCGCAGTTGGCGAATGCGTAGGGGGCGCAGCAGACGGCGCAGTCGTGGGTGAGCCATAAAAAAAGCCCCCTTGCGGGGGCTTCGCTTTTGCTTGATCAGCCCTGGGCGGGCTCCTCCTGTTGGGGAACGCCCCGCAGGGTGAGGTTGATCCGGCCGCGGTTGTCGATCTCGCGGACGCGGACGGTGACGTGGTCACCCACCTTCACCACGTCTTCCACCTTCTCCACGCGGGCTTCGCTGAGTTGGGAGATGTGGATCATGCCTTCCTTGCCAGGAAGGATCTCGACGAAGGCGCCGATCGGGATGACCCGGGTGACGGCACCGCTGAAGACCTCGCCTTCAGAGACGCGACGGGTGAGGCCCTCGATGATGCGCTGCGCTTCCTCAGCGGCTGCACCGTCGTGGCTGGCGATCGTGACGATGCCGCCGTCCTCGATGTCGATCTTGGTGTTGGTGCGCTCGGTGATGCCCTTGATCGTGCGTCCACCGGGGCCAATCACGGTGCCGATCAGCTCTGGATCAATCCGGAAGCTGAGCAGACGTGGGGCATGGGGAGACAGGTTGTCCCGAGGGGTGTCGATCGCCTCGAGCATCTTCTCGAGGATGTGGAGCCGTGCCGGACGTGCCTGGTTGACGGCTTCAGCCACCGTCTTCACCGAGAGGCCGGTGATCTTCATGTCCATCTGCAGGGCGGTGATGCCCTTCTCGCTGCCGGCCACCTTGAAGTCCATGTCGCCGAGGAAGTCCTCGATGCCCTGGATGTCGGTGAGGATCCGCACCTCATCGCCCTCTTTGATCAGACCCATGGCTGCGCCACTCACCGGAGCCTTCAGCGGCACACCGGCATCCATCAGCGACAGGGTGCTGCCGCAGACGGAACCCATCGAGGTGGAGCCATTGGAGCTGAGCACTTCGCTCACCACGCGCACCACGTAGGGGAAGGTGTCCTTCTCGGGAAGCACCGGAAGAATGGCGCGTTCGGCCAGGGCGCCATGGCCGATCTCACGACGACCGGGGGAGCGCATCGGCCGCGTTTCACCGACGGAGTAGGGCGGGAAGTTGTAGTGGTGCAGGTACAGCTTCTCGGTGTTGGGATGGAGGTCGTCCATCTCCTGGGCATCGCTGGGGGTGCCCAGGGTTGCGGTGGAGAGCACCTGGGTGAGTCCGCGTTGGAACAGACCAGAACCATGCACCCGGCGCGGCAGGACGCCGGCCATGGCGCTGATCTGGCGAACCTCGTCGAGGCCGCGTCCATCCACACGCTTGCCGTCTTTGAGAATCTGCTGGCGCATCAACTTCTTGGTCAGCGCCTTGAAGCTGTTGCCGAGCAGTTTCGGGCTGCTGGCCAGGGCTTGGCGAACGGCGTGGTCGTCCTTCAGACCTGCGATGGTCTCGGACACCTCGCCCTTCACGGTTTCCAGGGCTGTGTCCCGCTCGTCCTTGCTCTGATCAAATTTGCTGAGGACAGCGCTGATCGCCTTGGTGCACTGCTTCTCGAGATAGGCAGGAACGGTGCTGTCTTCCTCCGGCTTCTCCGGCTTCACCTGGGTGATGCCCAGGTCCTTGAGCAGTTGTTCCTGGGCCTTGATCAGTTCACAGATCGCTTCGTAGCCGAAGTCGATCGCTTCGATCACGTCCTGCTCGGGCAGCTGGTTGGCGCCCGCCTCGACCATGATCACGCCCTGGGGGGTGCCGGCGACCACCAGATCCAGCTCAGAGCGCTCGATCTCGCGGTAGCTGGGGTTCAGGATGAAGTCATCGCCCAGCAGGCCGACCCGCACAGCCGCCATCGGGCCGTTGAAGGGGATCTTGGCCAGCAGGGTGGCCAGGGAGGCGCCGGTCACCGCCAGGACATCGGGCGGAACCCGCTCATCCAGGGACATGCAGGTGGCGACGACCTGCAGGTCATCCCGCAGCCAGCTGGGGAACAGCGGGCGCATCGGGCGGTCAATGAGACGCGCGATCAGGGTGGCGCGCTCGGGGGGACGGCTCTCGCGGCGCATGAAGCTGCCGGGGATACGACCAGCGGCGTAGAGACGCTCCTCGTAATCGCAAATCAGCGGCAGAAAATCGATGCCCTCACGGCCGCCGGAGCGGGTGGCAGTGACGAGAACAGAGGTATCTCCGCATTCGACCATGACGGAACCCCCGGCCTGCGGGGCGAACCGACCTGTGGTCAGTCGGATCTCCCGACCATCGAAGGAGACCGACTGAGTGTGACCTTGCACGTGGGCTTATGTCTTGTTTGTTGTCAAGAGCAATTCTTGCATCTGAGCCCAAAGGCTTGCGAAAAACAGGCGCAATCTCTTTCGGAATGCCACAACGCAGGCAAGCAACAAAAAAGGCGCCTTTCGGCGCCCTGACGGTCGATCAAGCGATCGAGAGACTCACCAGGAGGACTTGACCACGCCGGGCAGTTCGCCTTTGTGGGCGCGCTCACGCAGCTGGTTGCGGCACAGGCCGAAGTCGCGGTACACACCACGGGGCTTGCCGGTGGCCCAGCAGCGGTTGCGCAGACGCACGCGAGCGCTGTTGCGGGGCAGGTTCTGGATCTTGCGGTGGATCTCCAGGCGCTCCATCGGATCGCCAGCGGCTTCGAAGGCGGCCATCAGAGCTGCGCGCTTGGCGGCGTAGCGATCAACAAGCTTTTGGCGCTTGACGTCGCGCGCAATCATCGACTTCTTCGCCATGCGGCCTGGATCTCGTAAGCAGTGACCAGAAAGCCTACCTCTTAGCGTCCCAGCAGCTGTTGGACCGCCGCCAGCTGGCTGGTGTCCTTGACGATCAGCACCACGCTGAGGCCCACCAGCAGGACAAAGCCCGACTGCATGAAGGCCATCTGGAACTTCTCGGGCAGGGGCTTGCGGCGCAGACCCTCCAGCAGCAGCAGGACGAACTGCCCGCCATCGAGCATCGGCAGCGGCAGGGCATTGAGCACCGCCAGGTTGATCGAGATCAAGGCGGTGTAGAGGAAGAGGCTGCTGCCGCCCTGTTTGGCCAGGGAGGCGCCCATCTCGACGATCTTCACCGGACCCGAGACCTGCCCGGCGGTCTCACCGAAGTGGGTCACGAGGGTGATGAAGCCATCCACCGTCCGCTTGGTGAGCAGGGCGACATCGTGGTTGGCCTGCTGGATGACCTCGATCGGGCTGCGGGGGCGGCGGAAGGCCTCGGTGCCGCTGGGTTGCAGTTGGGCGCCGATGCGGCCGATGCCGCTCAAATCAGCGGGGGTCAGCTGCAGTTCCAGGGCTTGGCCCTGGCGCTCGGCCTGCAGGCGCAGGGTTTGATCGGGGGCGCCCTTGACCAGCTCGACCAGTTGGCTGACGGCGCTCTGGCCGCCGCCCAGGTCGCGGCCGTCCACCGCCAGGATCCGATCGCCGGCCTTCAGGCCCGAGGCGGCAGCGGCCTGGCCCTGCTGCACGCCCGAGACCAGCACGCCGGGGGTGGCGCTGAAGCCAGCGGGGATGCCCACGAAGGCCCCCTGGGCCATCAGCACCGCCCAGGCCAAGAGCAGGTTGGCGATCACGCCAGCGGCGATCACCAGGGCCCGCTGGGGCAGGGGGCGGTTGGTCAGCAGATCGGGGTCATCCGAGGGGATGCTGCTGTCTTCGTCGTCATCGGGGAAGGAGACAAAGCCCCCCAGGGGAATGGCCCGCAGGGCGAACTGCACCCCCCGCCGCTGCTTCTGCAGCAGCACCGGGCCAAAGCCGACGGAGAAGCCGCTGACGCGGATCCCCTGCCAGGTGGCGGCAAAGAAGTGCCCCGCCTCATGCACCACGATCAGGCCGGCCAGGATCGCCAGAGCCGTCAGGACGCCCATCTCTGCAGATCCAAAGTCCGTCCATTGTGGGGGGAAGGCACGGCCATAGCGTTGGTTGTTAGTGCGCCCCGCCCGACTCCGGCTCCATGAGTGAACGCTGTGATGCCCTCCTGGTGGGCGCCGGAATCATGGGCGCCACCCTGGCGAACCTGCTTCGGCAGCTCGATCCCAGCCTGAAGGTGGTGGTGCTGGAGCGGCTCCCGCAGCTGGGGCGCGAGAGCAGCGGGCCGATGAACAACGCCGGCACCGGCCACGCCGCCAACTGCGAGCTCAACTACACCCCAGAGGCCGCCGACGGCTCGGTCCCCACCGGCAAGGCTCTAGCGATCAATGCCTCCTTTGAACGCAGCCTGGAGTTCTGGAGTTCCCTGGTGGAGGGCCAGCAGCTCAGCGATCCCGCGGGGTTCATTCGCGCCGTGCCCCACCTGAGCTTTGTCTGGGGGCAGGCCAATGTCGATTACCTGCGCCGCCGCTTTGAGGCCCTGCAGGGCTCGCCCCAGTTCGCCGACATGGCCTGGAGCAGCGACCCCGAGCAATTAAGGGAATGGATGCCCTTGGTGATGGCCGGCCGCCGCCTGGATCAACCCCTGGCCGCCACCCGGGTGACCCGCGGCACGGATGTGAACTTCGGCTCCCTGACCCGGGCGCTGCTGAAGGGTGTGGACCTGCGCCTGGGGCAGCAGGTGCTGGGGCTGGAGCGGGGCGGGGCCGGTTGGCGCGTGCAGACCAGCGCAGGCGAGCTGGAGGCACCGTTTGTCTTTTTGGGGGCCGGGGGCGGCAGCCTGCCGCTGCTGCAGCGCTCCGGGATTCCTGAGGCCCGGGTCTATGGCGCCTTCCCGGTCAGCGGCCAGTGGCTGGTCTGCCGCAACCCCGCGGTGATTGAGGGCCACAACGCCAAGGTCTATGGCAAGGCCGCCGTGGGGGCTCCGCCGATGTCGGTGCCGCACCTCGATACCCGTTGGATCGAGGGCAAGCGGGCGCTGCTCTTTGGTCCCTACGCCGGGTTCAGTACCCGCTTTTTGAGGCAGGGCTCCCTGATGGATCTGGGCCGCTCGATCAAGCCCTACAACCTGCTGCCGACCCTGCAGGTGGGGGCCAAGAACTTTGATTTGGTGCGCTACCTGGTGGGTCAGGTGATCCAGCGCCCGAAGCAGCGGATCGACAGCCTGCGGGACTTCCTGCCGCAGGTCAACGCCAATGACTGGGAGCTGGCGGTGGCCGGCCAGCGGGTGCAGATCATCAAGCAGGTGAATGGCCGCGGCAGCCTGCAGATGGGCACCGAGGTGGTGAGTAGCGCCGATGGCTCCCTGGCGGCCCTATTGGGCGCTTCCCCCGGGGCCTCGACGGCGGTGGACACGATGCTGGAGGTGCTGCAGCGCTGCATGGGCGAGCGCTTCGCCAGTGAGGCCTGGCAGCAGAAGCTCAAGGCCCTGATCCCCTCCTGGGGTGAGGAGCTGGGGGCCAGCGCCGAGCGCCTGGCCCAGATCCGTCAGCGCAGCAATGGGCTGCTGGGCCTGAGCGCCTAGGCCGCGGGAATGGTGTCCGAGCCGAAGTAGGGCACCAGGGCGGCGGGGAGCTTGATCGAACCGTCGATCTGCTGACCGTTCTCCAGCAGGGCGGCCATGGTGCGGCCGACGGCCAGGCCACTGCCGTTGAGGGTGTGCAGCAGCTGGGTGGTCTTGCCCTCCTTGCAGCGGATGGCGGAGCGGCGGGCCTGGAAGTCGCCGCAGACCGAGCAGCTGGAGATCTCGCGGTAGGCACCGGCCCCCGGCAGCCAGACCTCGAGGTCGTAGGTGCGGGTGGCGGAGAAGCCCATGTCGCCGGTGCAGAGCTCGATCTTGCGGTAGGGCAGCTCCAGGGCTTCGAGCACCGCCTCGGCATCCGCGGTGATCTGTTGGTGGGCGTCCGCGGAGTGCTCCGGGTGGCAGAACCAGTAGAGCTCCACCTTGTTGAACTGGTGCAGGCGGATCAGGCCGCGGGTGTCCCGGCCATAGCTGCCGGCCTCGCGGCGGAAGCAGGGGGTGTAGGCGACGTACTTCAGCGGCAGCTGATCGGCGGGAATGACCTCGCCGCGGTGCAGGGAGGTGACGGGCACCTCGGCGGTGGGGGTCAGCCAGAGGTCGTCCTCGGCGCAGCGGAAGCTCTCCTCGGCGAACTTCGGCAGCTGGCCTGAGCCGGTGAGGCTGGCGCTGTTGACCAGGATCGGCGGCAGGACCTCGCGGTAGCCCTTGCCGCCGTGCAGGTCGAGCATGAAGTTGATCAGGGAGCGCTCGAGCCGGGCACCCAGACCCATCAGGGTCACAAAGCGGCTCTGGGCGATGCGCACGGAGCGCTCGGTCTCAAACAGCCCCAGGCGCTCGGCGATCTGCCAGTGCTCCTCGAGCCAGTCCTCCTTGGCCCGGGGGCTGCCCCAGGTCTTGATCTCGACGTTGTCGTTCTCGTCCTTGCCGTCGGGGGCCTCGGCCGAGGGCAGGTTGGGCAGGGTCAGCAACTCCTCGCGCAGCTTGGCCTCGAGGGTTTTCTCTTCCTCCTCGAGGACCGCGACCTGTTGCTTGATCCGGTTGCCCTCATCGCGCAGGGCCTGCACCTCGGGGCTGCCCGGGGCGGCGCCGCCCTTGATCTTCAGGCCCACCTCCTTGCCGATGCGGTTGCCTTCGGCCTGGAGGTTGCTGCGTTTTTCTTCGAGGTCGCGCTCCTGGCGCGCCATCAGCTGCAGGCCCGTGAGATCGAGCTTCATGCCGCGGCGTCCCAGCTGCTCGGTGATGAGCTCAGGGTTGTCGCGCAGCAGGCGCTGATCCAGCACGGGCCCAGGGTTCAGAGGTGGGCTTGAGCCTAGGGGCCGGGCCTCAGAGGACCTGAACGACTTCGCTGACTTCGGGAATGGCCTCGCGCAGCTTGCGCTCGATGCCCATCTTCAGGGTCATGGTGCTGCTGGGGCAGGAGCCGCAGGCGCCCTGCAGACGCACCTTGACGATCGGACCGTCGATTTCCACCACTTCCACGTTGCCGCCGTCGGCCATCAGATAAGGACGCAGCTCATCGAGGGTGCGCTCCACGTTCTCAATCGTGAGGGCGCGGGGATCGGCGTTTTCGGTGGCTGCTGCGGCTGGGGTTTCGGTGCTCATCGCGCTGAGACGGAGTTGCGCCGAGCTTAGGAACGCGGGACCGCTGCCTAGGATCAGGGCCGTCCGAGCCGGGACTTCCACCAGCGCATGACCGACGTCCCCGCTTCACGGATCCGCAATTTCTGCATCATTGCCCACATCGACCACGGCAAGTCGACCCTGGCCGATCGACTGCTGCAGGACACCGGCACGGTGGCTGTCCGGGACATGCAGGAGCAGTTCCTGGACAACATGGAACTGGAGCGCGAGCGCGGGATCACGATCAAGCTCCAGGCCGCGCGCATGGAGTACAAGGCGGCCGACGGCGAGACCTACATCCTCAACCTGATCGACACCCCCGGTCACGTTGACTTCTCCTATGAGGTGAGCCGCTCCCTGCAGGCCTGTGAGGGGGCGCTGCTGGTGGTGGACGCCAGCCAGGGCGTCGAGGCGCAGACCCTGGCCAACGTCTATCTGGCCCTGGAGAACGACCTGGAGATCATCCCGGTCCTCAACAAGATCGACCTGCCCGGTGCCGACCCCGATCGGATCAGCGAAGAGATCGAAGCGATCATTGGCCTGGACTGCACCGGGGCGATCCCCTGCTCAGCCAAGAGTGGCCTGGGGGTTCCCGAGATCCTGCAGGCCGTGGTGGACCGCGTTCCGCCGCCGCCGGATCGGGTGAAGGAGCCCCTGCGGGCGCTGATCTTCGACTCCTATTACGACCCCTACCGCGGGGTGATCGTCTACTTCCGGGTGATCTCCGGCTCGATCAGCACCAAGGACAAGGTGCTGCTGATGGCCAGCAAGAAGACCTACGAACTCGATGAGGTGGGGGTGATGGCCCCCGACCAGCGCAAGGTCGACAGCCTGCAGGCCGGTGAGGTGGGTTACCTGGCGGCCTCGATCAAGGCCGTGGCCGATGCCCGCGTGGGCGACACGATCACCTTGGTGAACAACCCCGCCGAGGCGCCGCTGCCGGGTTACACCGAGGCCAAGCCGATGGTGTTCTGCGGCCTGTTCCCGACCGACGCCGACCAGTACCCGGACCTGCGCGAGGCCCTGGACAAGCTGCAGCTGAGTGATGCGGCCCTGAAGTACGAGCCCGAGACCAGCAGCGCGATGGGCTTTGGCTTCCGCTGCGGCTTCCTGGGTCTCCTGCACATGGAGATCGTCCAGGAGCGTCTGGAGCGCGAGTACAACCTCGATCTGATCGTCACCGCCCCATCGGTGATCTATCAGGTGAACATGCTCGATGGGCAGACCTTGATGGTCGACAACCCCGCGACGCTGCCGGATCCCCAGAAGCGCGAATCGATCGAAGAGCCCTACGTGAAGCTCGAGATCTACACGCCGAACACCTACAACGGCACCTTGATGGAGCTCTGCCAGGAGCGCCGCGGTGAGTTCATCGACATGAAGTTCATCACCACCGAGCGGGTGACCCTGCACTACGAGATGCCCCTGGCGGAGGTGGTGACGGACTTCTTCGATCAGATGAAGTCGCGCACTAAGGGTTACGCCTCGATGGAGTACTCCCTGATTGGCTACCGCAAGAACGATCTGGTGCGCCTGGATGTCCTGATCAATGCCGAGCGGGCCGACCCCCTGACGACGATCGTGCACCGGGACAAGGCCTACAACGTCGGCAAGGGCCTGGTGGAGAAGCTCAAGGAGTTGATCCCCCGCCAGCAGTTCAAGATCCCGATCCAGGCCTCGATCGGCAGCCGCGTGATCGCGTCGGAGAGCATCAGTGCGATGCGCAAGGACGTGCTCGCCAAGTGCTACGGCGGTGACATCTCCCGTAAGAAGAAACTGCTGCAGAAGCAGGCCAAGGGCAAAAAGCGGATGAAGGCGATGGGCAAGGTCGAGGTGCCCCAGGAGGCCTTCATGGCCGTGCTGAAGCTCAACCAGTGATGCGGCGCGTGTTGGCACTGGCGGCCCTGCTGGCTGCACCGGCGGCTGTGGCTCCAGCGATGGCGGCTCCTCAGGAGCCGTATCCCGCCCTACAGCTCACGACGGGAGCCGATGTCTGGAGCATTCCCTACGCGGCGCTCGAGCAGTTCATCAACGAGGGCACCTTCAGCGACCAACGGCTGATGCAGCTGGTGATCCACTCCGGCTGGCCGGAGAAGGATCTGCGGGTGGCCCTGGCCAAGCCCTACAGCGTGGACTACCTGGCCCTTTCGCGCTTCCTCAATTCCAAGGCCGGCGAGGCCTTTTTGATCCAGCAGACCCAGGCCTACAAACCCCTGAAGGCCAGCGGCACGGTCGGGATCGAAGGCCTGCGCTACGCGATCCTCGAGAACGCCAAGTCCGGCACGATCTCGGCGATGGGGATCCTGAAGCAACTGCCGGTGCCGATGGCCTTCAACCTCAGCGGCCCGCCGATCGTGCGCTGCTCGTCGCTGCCCTGCGAGAAGCCGGAGCAGTGCCGCTCGGTGCTGAGCTGGTGGATCTTCCTGCCGGCCTGCCTCCAGGCCGCGGCGATGAACGGCTGAATCGGGGAATCCTCAGACCGTTGGTTTGAGGTGATCCCGTGAGGACAAGCCAAGACCAGGGCTTTGCCCTGCCCCTGGCGTTGATTGGCGCCCTGGCTGTTTTGCTCTCGGCGAGTTCAGCGTTGGCGATGGCGCTTGGGTCACGCCAGCAGTTGCAGTTGGAGCTTCAGCAGATTCAGGCCGTCGATGAGCTGGCCTCGGCTGCTCAGCAGTGGGCTCAGCGATTGCAGGGCCCCTGGAGCTGTCTGCGTGAGCATCCGTCCAGCAGCTGGAGCTCATCGGGGTGTGGCGCATCGCCTCCCCCCACCTCCGCTGTGCTGAAGGATTGGCAACCGTCGGCTGCGGGCGGCGGTGAGTTTTGGCTGCAGCGTCAGGACGGAGGTCTGCAGCGCCGTTTCCTTTGGGGCCCCTCGGGATTGAAGGAGCGCAAGTAGATGCCGCTGCTTGAAGTGATGCTCTCCTGCGTGATTTGGAGTGGGGCCTTGGCGGCGGGTCTGCAGCTCTGGGGCCGCGGCGCAAGCCAGCAGCAGAGCAACGCCCAGCGGGCGACGTTGATCCAGGAGATTGAGCGTGATCGTTTGCGCTTGATCAAGCACTGGCGCTCCTTGCCGCCTCGCTCCTGCACCGATGGAGACCAGCGCTTCCTTGAGACGGTCGCCAAGGATCAGCCCACGGCTCCTGGTCTTCGTCGTGTGCTGGAACTGAGCACCTCTGAACCGGGGCTCTGGGTGCGTTGGAGCAGCGCTGATGGGTCGACAGTGTTGCGCGAACGCCTGGTGACCGCCGCAGGGCTTGGACTCTGTACACAGGAGGAGCTGGCCTGATGACGCTGACGGAGTTGCTGCTGGGGCTGTCCCTGCTGGGCTTGATGGGCAGCGTTGGCCTGACTCAGGGATCGCAGGCCCTGGCTGATCAACGCTTGGAGTACGCCACGCGGTTGCTGGATCAAGGGCTCCAGCGGGCACGGCGAGAGGCCCAACGCCGCGGGGAACCCTGCGGTCTGCACTTGAGCGCGGCTGGCTGGCAAACACCCCAGACGGGGACCTTGCCGCCCTGCATGACGGTGCCGCTGGAGCTGCCGCAAGGCGTGAGGGTTGTCCACAACTTTCCTGAGCTGCTCCGTTTCACGGCCAACGGTCTGGTGCTCGATGGGGGAACGGCGGTCCTCAGCGCAGGTGCCCACACAGGCCAGTGCTGTTTGGTGATGAGCCTGCCGTTG
>VMBT01001875.1_pt1 | contig 10882 bp, 11 predicted proteins | sample 4404301 | NCBI WGS metagenome assembly VMBT01 (sample SAMN12238535, study PRJNA552566) | marine metagenome | isolation source: Coastal seawater | place: USA: coastal Georgia, Sapelo Island | collected 2008-08/2009-08
CAGAAGTTCAACGTGGCCATGGGCCGCGACCTGCAGCGCCACTTCGGCCAGCGCACGCAGTTCGGGATGCTCCTGCCGATCCTGGCGGGCCTCGACGGCGTTCAGAAGATGAGCAAGAGCCTGGGGAACACGGTCGGTCTGGCCGAAGACCCGCTCTCGATGTACTCCAAGCTCGAGAAGGTGCCCGATGCGGCGGTCGAGGAGTACCTCACCCTGCTGACCAATCTCGATCTGGCGGCCCTGCCGGATAACCCTCGGGAGCGCCAAAAGGCGATGGCCCTGGAGGTGACGCGCCAGCGCCACGGCCAGGCGGCGGCTGATCAGGCCCAGGCCGATGCCGGCAAGCTCGTGGGCGGTGCCAAGGGCAGCGGGGCGGCGGACGCCGAGGTTCCCGAGGCATCCCTGGCAGAGGTGAACTTCCCGGCGAAGGCCTTCTATTTGCTCAGCGCCGTCGGTATCTGCGCCAGCAGCAGCGAGGCACGCCGCCAAATCCAAGGCGGTGGGGTCAAGCTCGATGGCGAGAAGCTGGCAGATCCCAACCAGGAATTTGCAGGGCCCGATCAGTTGGCCGGCAAGGTGTTGCAGCTGGGCAAGAAGACCTTCCGGCGCCTGGTGGCGGGTTAAACCGCGCTGACCCGGCCCGATTGGATGTCAAAGAAGGCTGGCTGGATCTTGACCTTGCCGCTGGCCTGGGCGTCCGCCAGGACCTGGCTGCGCTTCACCAGCTGCCCGGCGGCGTAGCGGGCGTTGCCCTGAATCGCTTGGGTGAGGTCGTCGTTGGGTTGCAGTGAGGCGCGGATCGGCTGCACCAGGTCCTCCAGCAGCGGTGTGAGCGGTTCCGAGCCCATGGCGGCGGCGACGGCACCGCAGCCGCTGTGGCCCATGACGACGATCAAGGGCACCTCAAGGGCGGCCACGGCAAATTCCAGGCTGGCGATGCCGTCGTTGAAGGCGCTGTTGCCGGCCACCCGCACCTGGAAGAGCTCGCCTGAGCCGACGCCAAACATCCACTCGGGCGCCACCCGTGCATCGGCGCAGCTCAGTAGCGCTGCCCAGGGCCGCTGGCCTTGGGCTAAGGCCTGAGGATCGATGTGGCAGCTGGCATCAAAGATGGCCTGCTTGATCTGAATCCGCTCCTGGGGATTGCTGGCTTGGATGCTGCGTTGCCAGGCCTTGCTGAACACCTTGTTGCGCTCGAGCATCCAGGTGAAGGTGTCGCCACTGGGGCTGCAGACCTCGAGCTCCTGGCGCAGCTGCTGGGCTTCTTTGCTCCAGCCCTTACCGATGGCGGTGCTGCCGGCGGCGGCGAGACCCAGGGCCTGCAGGGCATGGCGACGGCTGAGGGGCATTCGAGCGCGGGCGTCTGCCCACAACCTGTGGAGCCCGGGCCCCCTTGGCTTGATTTGGTTGGCTTTTGTGACCTAGAGGCTGCGCAGCACAGCCAGATCTTCCGCATCCAACGGCGTCGGGATCCCGTGCTCCAGCAGGTCAGCGAAGCCACCATCGCGGCTGAGCACTGTGATCAGGTAAACCCTGCCTGGGCCTGGGTTCTCCAGGTCGTGGATCGCATCGCCGGGGACGCTGACAAAGTCCCCACCACTGGCGGTGATGCTGGATTCACCGACGTGGAACACCACGTTCCCCCGCAGAACGAAGAACAGCTCGGCGGCCTGGTGATGGCTGTGGGCGGGGACCCGATCGCAGGGGTCATGCACCTCTAGGAACTGCGTGCAGCCGCCGGCTTCCGGCTTGCTGAGCAGGGCCAGCCGGCAGTGGTCATTGCTGCCCAGCCGAAACCCCTGGAGTTGCTCGGGATGCAGGATCCGCGGACCCATGGGCGAGGCAAGGTGCTGATCCCATGCTGGGTGGCTCCTGGAGAACGCGCCAGGACAATTCGTAGCCTGAGATCTTCATCGAGAGCTGCCTCCCCGTGACCAGGCCTGCCGCTGAGCGGATCATCGTTGCCCTCGATGGCATGGCCCCGGATCAGGCCCTGGCCTTCAGCCGCGGGGTCGAGGGCCTGCGCTGGGTCAAGGTCGGCCTGGAGCTCTTTGTTCAGGCGGGCCCTGAGGTGGTGGCCCAGTTGCGGGAGCAGGGCCTGCGGGTCTTCCTCGACCTGAAGTTCCACGACATCCCCGCCACCATGGCCGGTGCCTGCCGGCGGGCGGCTGGCCTGGGTGCGGAGCTGATCACGGTCCATGCCTGCGCCGGTAGTGAAGCCCTGCAGGCGGCCCAGGCCGCCGCTGCTGAGGGCGCCCAAGTCGCTGGACTGGCCGCTCCGACCCTGCTGGCGGTGACGGTGCTGACCAGTTGGGAGGAGCAGCGGCTGCAGCGGGAACTGGCCATCCGTCAGGACATCGCTGAACGGGTTCCGGCCTTGGCGGCCCTGGCCGCAGGGGCGGGAATTGGCGGTTGCGTCTGTTCTCCGCTGGAGGCCGCCAGCCTGCGGGCCCAACACCCCGAACCGTTTGCCTTGGTGACCCCAGGGATTCGCCCGACCGGCAGTGCCGTGGGCGATCAAGCTCGGGTCCTCGGTCCCGCTGAGGCCATCGCCGCTGGAGCCTCCCAGCTGGTGATCGGCCGCCCGATCACCAAGGCTGAGGACCCCACCCTGGCTTTTGCCGCCTGCTGCGCCGAGCTGGCCTAGGCCACTGCCTGCGCCGCCGGGCTGAGCTCGCCGTAGAGCCGCTCCAGCTGGTCGATGTTGCGGGTGAGGGTGTAGCGCTCCAGCGCCCGCTGGCGGGCACGCCGGCCCAGTTCTGCACTGAGGACGGGCTGGTCCCGCAGCACCGGCAGCAGGGTGCGCAGTTGGGTGGTGACCCCTTGGGTGCTGATGACGATGCCGGCCCCGCCCTCGAGCACCTCCCCATCGGCCCCGGCATCGGTGGCGACACAGGCGGTGCCACTGGCCATGGCCTCCAGCAGTGCCAGGGAGAGCCCCTCCACCAGGGAGGGAAGGAGAAAGACCTCCGCCAGCTGCAGGAGCGCCAGCCGCACGGCCTGCTCCGGTTCATGGCCCCACCAGAGGATGCCGGCGTCCTCGCCGTAGTTCTGCATCAGCGATTGGCGCATCGGACCATCGCCCACCACCACGAGCTTGCAGCCGCTGGGCTGGACCAACTTCCAGGCCCGCAGCAGCGCTTCGACGTTCTTCTCCGTGGCGATTCGCCCCATGTAGAGAAAGACCCGCTGGCCACTGAAGCGTTGGCGCAGCTCCTGCAGACGTTCTGAGGGTGCGGTTGGGTTGCTGGGACTCCAGCGCTGGGGGTCGACCCCGTTGGGGATCACCGCCAGGCGATCCCTGGGGACCCCGAGTCGCATCAACACATCCGCCTGCAGTTCCGAGAAGACCACCACCCGGTCGTACTTGGCCAGGGATGGGGCGTAGAGCTGATAGGTCAGCTGCTGGGTGCCGGCGCTCAGGTTGCGCAGGCTGGCGTCAAAGGGGGGGTGGAAGGTCGCCACCAGCGGCAGGCCCAGCTGCTGGCAGAGATCCGGCAGCCGGAAATCCAGGGGGGAGAGGGTCAAGCTGGCGTGCACCAGATCCGGTTTCAGCCGCTCCAGCGACTCCCGCAGTTCCCGCTGGGCTCCTGGGGAGGGAATCGTGTAAACCTGCGACTTGACCAGATAGGGCAGGGCCACGTCCGGGCTCGCCGTTCCTGGGCTGTCGAAGTGGATAAAGCTGATCTCGTGGCCCCGATCCCGTAGGGCCTCGGTGGTGGTCAGGCCGTAGGTGACGTTGCCGCAGAAGGGTGACTTCTTGCCCAACCAGGCGATGTGGGCCACGCAGCGGCTACTCGACCAAGTGCCGAAACTAGCAGCGTTTCCACGGCTGCTCGAGCAGCGCAGCGGCCACCGCCAGCCCCGCCAAGACCCAGAGGACCGGCAGTAGCCCGTAGCGGCTGACGATTGCGCCGGCGAGCACCAGCGGCAGGCTCAAGGCGATGTTGATCAGGTTGTTCTGCAGGCCAAAGACCTTGCCCCGCATCGATTCCGGGGTGTCCTCTTGGATGGTGGTTTGGGCGGGGATGGCCAGCAGGGCGGCCCCCACACCGAGCACCGTGCAGAGGGCGAGGGTGAAGCCGAGGCTGCCGCGCAGTTGGCCGAGCAGCACCAGGCTCCAGGCGATCGTTCCCAGGCCCGCGGAGGCCAGACGGCGGCGGTTGAAGCGATGGCCGATCTGGGCGACAGCGACGGCCCCCAGGGCGAGGCCGATGCCACTCATGGCCAGCAGGGTTCCGAATTGGGTGGGTCCCAGCTGACGGATGGCGGAGGCCAGGCTGATCGCCAAGACATAAAGCGCCGCCAGAAGGCTGTAGAGCAGCACCAGCTGGAGCATCGCGCTGCGGACGGTTGGACGCTGCTTGAGCACCTCCAGGCCTTCGGAGATCTCGCGCCAGATGTTCTCGTCGTGGCTGCGCTGGGGGGTTTCCTCGACGCGAATCCAAGCGATCGACAGGGCAGCCAGGCCGTAGCAAAGGGGCAATAGGGCGAATTCGCCGTTGGCAATGCCCAGGGCACCGAGGCCATATTTCAGACCCCGCAGGATCGGATCACCCAGGGCAAAGCCAACGATTGTGGCGGCCATGCTCGTGGCCTGATACAGCGAGTTGGCCGCCAGCAGCTGGCGGGTGGGCACCAGCATCGGGATCGCGGCTTGCTCCGCCGGTGCAAAAAACTGGGTCAGCACCGACTCCAAAAAGGTGATGACCAGCAGGGCCCAGTAGCCCCAGCTCAGCCCCAGCCAATGGGGGCCATCCAGCAGGCAGAGGGGAGTGAGCAGGGCCAGGCCCGCACGGATGCCATTGCTGGCCACCATCACTTCGCGCTTGCGCCAGCGATCGGCCCAGACCCCAGCCACCAAACCCAGGACCATCGCTGGGATGGTGTTGGCCACATAGATCCCCGTGGCCAGCAGGGTGATCCACTGGGCCCGGCCCTCGATGCTGAGGTTGAACGCCCCGGCGGCCTCCACCAGCGCACCGCCCTCGGGTGGTGTTGCTCCCGCCCAGTACTGGGCGATGAGGAACACCATCAACACGATGTAGAACTTGTCCGCCAGCTGGCTGAAGATCTGCCCAAGCCAGAGCTTGCGGAATTCGGGCAGGGCCAAAACCCCCTGGAGCCCTGTGTTGTCACCTGGAGACCGCGGGTCTTCGCTCACGTTCTTCAGGACCTCCCGGCTACCGATGATGCCCCATCGTCGAAGCACTGCCTCAGCATTCGCCAGGACCGGGCGCTGCGGTTGAGGTGTTCTCGGCACCAGAGCTCCAGCAGCTGCAGCAACCGGAGCCAGACCGACTCCGGTCCCATCAGCGTTCCATCGCGCTTGCGGGGCAACGCCGGCCGCAGCAGCCGCTGCAACAGGGCCAGCTCGGAGGCGTTCAGCACCATCTGGGCGCCGGGCACGGCGCCGATCACGAAGCCCTCACTGGGCAGCAGGCTGCAGCGCCAGTCCCAATTCCCCAGGGGCGGATCTAGGGGCTCACCACTGCGGCAGCACTCCGCCAGGGGCAGGGCGTAGCCCCCCAGGGCCAACAGGTGGGTCAGGCCCTGAACACTGATGGCCAGGGCTTCCAGGCTGTCTTGCTTCTCCTTGACCACCAACTCCAGGCGGGCGAGCTGCACCAGCAGGTCCTCCAGTAGACCCTCGATCGCATCGCCACTGGGCACCAGCAGCAGAGCGACCTCGGCCAATCCCTGGGCGGCGGCCAGGGTCTCCAGCCGCTCCGCCAGGTGGGAGAAGTTGCGCAGCACCCGCAGTTGGCGCACGCGCTTCAGGCCGCTGCGCCCCCCCACCTGCAGGCTGAGGACCGCCAGGGGCACAGCGGCGGCCAGGGAACTCTTGGGCTTGCGGGCGCCGGGGGCCGCCAGTCGGATCAGGCCCTCCTCATTGCTGAGGACCGTGATCAGACGGTCGCTTTCCCCCAGGGGACTGCTGCGCAGCACCAGCCCCTCAAGCCGTTGCTCTGGGCTCACGCTGCTTTGGCCCGCAGGGCCTCCATCAGGGCCACGCCTCGGCTGGTCCCCAGCCGGCTGGCCCCGGCTTCGACGAGGCCATAGGCCTGCTCGAGTCCGCTGATGCCACCGGAGGCTTTGATCGCGGCCCGGCCACGGGCCAGTTGCCGCAGCTGTTTGACCTGCTCAAGGCTGGCCGCCGGGCCAAAGCCGCTGCCGGTCTTGAGCATGCTGGCGCCGACATCGATGCTGGCCTCGACGGCCCACTCCAGAACCTCGGGCGACAGCCGTCCCACCTCCAGGATCACCTTGAAGGGCAGCCCCAATTCGGCGATCGGGGCAAGGTCCTCGCAGAACTGACTGCTGTTGCCGTCGGCCAGGGCCCCGAAGTCCGGCACCACATCGAGTTCATCGGCACCGGCGGCCGCGGCCCATTCGGCCTCTTGGCGCTTGATCTCGGCGGGGATCGCGCCGAAGGGGAAGCCGATCACACTGATCAGCTTCGGGCCCCGCCCGCCGCTTGGACCGAGCCGCTCCCGGGCGAGATCCAGCCAGCGGGAGGCCAGGCAGACCCCGGCAAAGCCGAAGTGTTTGGCCTCATCGCAGCAGCGGAGGATGGCCTCGTGGCCCTGGTGGGGATCCAACAGGGCGTGATCGATCAGGGGAGCGAGATCGGGCAGGTCGCGCACAGTTGCGTTCAGTCCTTGGCCTGGATGACGCCAAATCCTCCATGGTTGCGGCGGTAGACCACCTGCAGCTCATCGCTGCCGGCGTCGCGGAAGAGATAGAAGTCGTGGTCGATCAACTCCAGTTGATGCAGGGCCTCCTCGAGGCTCATCGCCGGCATCGAGAAGTACTTGCGGCGCACCCCGCGGCTGGGCAGACCGGCTTCCTTGCCGTCCAGCAGAGATCCGCTGACGCTGTCATCGCCGGCCATCTCCACCACGCTGGGGGTCTCGCTGGCGTGGTGGCCATGGCTGTGGTGGTGGTCGCCGTGGCGGTCCTTGTAGCGGCGCAGCTGCCGCGTCAATTTCCCGGCCACCAGATCGATGCTGGCGTAGAGGTTTTCGCTGCGTTCCTGGGCGCGGATGACGGTGCCGTTGGCGAAGACCGTCACCTCGGCGGTCTGTTGCGGAACCCGGGGATTGCGGGCCACCGAGAGATGCACGTCCGCCTCTTTCACCATCCCGTCGAAATGACTGGTCGCGCGCTTGAGCTTCTCTTCGGTGTACTCGCGGATGGCTGGAGTGACCTCCAGATTGCGGCCGTGAATCACGAGCTTCATCCCTTGCCTCCTCGGCGGTGGACCCGCTTAAACGCTAGGAACGGTCAGTGAGTTCAACCACGGCCTCGCCCACCCGCGACGCAATCTGTTTCGAGCCCACCGGCTGCGTTCCCTTCGCGCTGGCCTGGGATTGGCAGCAGCAGTTGCAACGGCGTCTGCTGGAGGACCCCGATGGGCCGGAGGCAGTGCTGCTGCTGGAGCATGAGCCCTGTTACACCCTCGGTCGCGGGGCCGACCCGGGGTTTCTGGGCTTTGATCCAGCCGATCCCCCCGCGCCGCTGTTTCGGATCGACCGCGGCGGTGAGGTGACCCACCACTGCCCAGGGCAGTTGGTGCTGTATCCCGTGCTCAACCTGCAGCGCCATGGCGCTGATCTGCACCTCTATCTGCGGGAGTTGGAGGGGGTGGTGATCGATCTGTTGGCGGAGCTGGGCCTGGAGGCCGGCCGCCTGGAGGGGCTCACGGGGGTTTGGCTGGAGGGCCGCAAGCTGGCCGCCATTGGGGTCGGTGCCCGCCGTTGGATCAGCCAGCACGGCTTGGCCTTGAACGTGGAGGCGGACCTCGCCGGTTTTGCCGAAGTCGTGCCCTGCGGGATTGCGAACCGGGAGGTCGGGCGGCTGGTGGATTGGCGGCCGGAGCTCACGGCGGCGGCGCTGCGGCCGCGGCTGCTGGAGACCTTCGCGCGTCGCTTTGGTTTGCAGTTGCGAGCCCCAACCCTGCAGGAGCAGCTCCAGGGGTGGTAAGACCGGGGCCATCTGACTGACGTCCCCCATGCCGCTCGCCGAGATCAGCTGGACTGGCAGCCGCCAAGATCAGCGCGCCTTGGCCGAGAGGCACGACTGGAGTGCACTCCGCGGCCTTGAGCAGCTCTGGGGGCAGCTGGCTGAACGCCACGGCGATGCGCCTGCCCTGGAGGCTCCCCATGCCAAGCCACCGGAGCAGCTGAGCTTCCGCGCCCTGCATCAACAGATCGAGCAGGCTGCGGCAGGGTTTGCGGCTCTCGGGGTCCGGCCGGGGGAGGTGGTGGGGTTGTTCTCGGAAAACTGCCCCCGCTGGCTGGTGGCGGACCAGGGTCTGATGCGTCTGGGGGCTGCGGATGCGGTTCGCGGCAGCGCGGCCCCCGTGGATGAGCTGCGCTACATCGCGGGCGACTGCGGCGCGGTGGCGCTGGTGCTGGAGTCCGCAGAGCTGCTGCAGCGTTTGAAGCTGAGCAGTGAACTCCTCGGGCAGCTGCGCTTTGTGGTGCTGCTGCAGGGGGACCGCGGTTCGGTGGTGCCGGTGGTCCCTTGCTTCACCTGGGATGAGCTGATGGCCAAGGGGGCGAGCAGCCCCGCTCCTGCCTGGCCTGAAGGCGGAGAGGAGCGCCTGGCCACCGTGCTCTACACCTCGGGCACCACGGGCCGGCCGAAGGGCGTTCCCCTGAGCCACGCCAACTTGCTGCAGCAGTTGCGCAGCCTCGGTGTGGCGGTGGCGCCGCGCCCGGGCGATCGGGTCCTGAGCGTTCTGCCGATCTGGCACGCCTATGAGCGCAGCGCGGAGTACTTCCTGCTCTCCTGCGGCTGCCAGCAGACCTACACGACGCTCAAGCAACTGCGTCCGGATCTGCAGCGGGTTCGCCCCCACTACCTGATCAGTGTTCCCCGGCTCTGGGAAGCCCTGCTGAGCGGCTTTGAAGATGCCCTGAGCGCCATGCCGGCGAGCCGCGCCAAGCTGCTGCGCTCGGCCCTGAAGGTCAGCCGCTTCCACTGCCTCTCGAGGCGGGTGGCCGCGGATCGCACCTTGATCCCTGAGCGCAAGCGCCGCCGTCTGGCCGCCGCCGCCGGGGCGCTGCTGAGTTGGCCCCTGCATGGGTTGGCCGAGCAGCTGTTCTGGCCGAAGGTCCGCGCTCAGCTGATCGGAGGGCGCCTGCGCACGGCCATCAGTGGTGGCGGTGCCTTGGCGATCCACGTCGATGGTTTCTTTGAGGCCATCGGTATTGAGCTGCTGGTGGGCTACGGCCTGACCGAAACCAGTCCGGTCTTGACCTGCCGGCGCCGCTGGAACAACCGCCGCGGCAGCTCCGGCCAACCGCTGGCGGGCACCTCGATCAAGATCACCGATCCCGAGACCGGGGCGGTGCTGGCCATCGGCGAGCGGGGCAAGGTCTTGGCCAAGGGCGCCCAGGTGATGGGCGGCTACCTGGGCAAGCCAGAGGCCACCGCCAAGGTGCTCGATGCCGAGGGCTGGTTTGACACCGGGGACCTCGGCCACCTGCTTGCCGACGGAACCTTGGTGCTGACCGGCCGCGCCAAGGACACGATCGTCCTGAGCAGCGGCGAGAACATCGAGCCGGGCCCCCTGGAGGAGTGCCTGGTGGCCTGCTCCCTGGTGGAGCAGGTGATGCTGGTGGGGCAGGACCGCAAGGCCCTGGGCGCCTTGGTGGTGCCGAAGCTGGAGAACCTGGAGGCCTTCGCGGCCGAGCAGGGGATGTCGGCCGCCGATCCGGCGCTGCTCAAGGCCCTGACCAGCCGCCTGAATCGCCGCCTGCAGTCCCGGGTGGGCGCCCGCCCGGATGAACGGCTGGCGGGGGTGGCCCTGGTGGAGGCCTTCAGCATCGACAACGGCTTGCTCACCCAAACCCTCAAGCAAAAGCGCGATCGCATCGCCGATCGCGATGCCCAAGCGATTGAGGCGATCTACGGGCGCTAGGGCCGGGAACCCGCCCGAGCCGGGCGTTGTCGGCCTCGCTCGCCCCTGACAGGCTGGGCGCCGCGAATCCCCCTCCCATGGCCGACGGTTCCCTCTCCGTGAAGCGCTCCATCACCGTTCGCGCGGTGGTGACCCCCCGTTGGAAGGAGGACGCCGAGCGCGAGATCAGCGCGGCCATCGCCAATAGCGACGCCCAGCTGGGGCAGCTCGAGCAGGAAGGGCAGCAGCTGGTGGACGCGATCCGCAGCCAGAGCGCCAACCCCCTCGATCCCCGCGTCCAGGAGCAGGTGGGTTCTGTGCAGGAGCAGGTGGCGGCCAAGCGCGCCGAGCTTGAGGAGCAGAAGCGTCAGCTGCTCGAGCAGCAGCGCCAGGTCCGCGACCTGGAGATGGAGCAGATCGTTGAGCAGGGCCAGCTCGACAGCTTCACCGACGTCAAGGTGGGCGACAACCTCGTGGAGAAGCTCCAGGTGGCTGTGGTTGTGCGCGATGGGGTGATCGAGTCGATCGAGGGAGCCCTCTAAGTCGCCACTCCGGAGGTCCCTGCCGCTGAGCCGCGTAAAATCCGCCTCAATTGAGCGGCAGACCTCCGTTGGCCACCCACGAAATCTTCATGCCCGCCCTCTCCTCCACCATGACGGAGGGCAAGATCGTGGAATGGCTGAAGAAGCCAGGTGACAAGGTCGGCCGCGGTGAGTCCGTCCTGGTCGTCGAGTCGGACAAGGCCGACATGGACGTGGAGTCCTTCAACGAGGGCTACCTCGCAGCGGTGTTGATGCCCGCCGGCAGCACGGCCCCCGTTGGTGAAACCATCGGCCTCGTGGTGGAGACCGAGGCGGAGATCGCCGAGGCCCAGGCCAAGGCCCCCAGCGCACCCGCCCCGGTTGCCGCTGCCCCCCCGGCCGCTGCTCCGGCACCCGCTCCCGTCAGCAATGGCCGCGTGGTGGCCAGCCC
>VMBT01001876.1_pt1 | contig 10864 bp, 12 predicted proteins | sample 4404301 | NCBI WGS metagenome assembly VMBT01 (sample SAMN12238535, study PRJNA552566) | marine metagenome | isolation source: Coastal seawater | place: USA: coastal Georgia, Sapelo Island | collected 2008-08/2009-08
TCAATGTGATCTGCATGGATAGAAGATCCCAATTCAATCTTATACATGAAGATTGGGATTGCAAAAGTATTACCAGAATTATAAATCAAATCATCAGCAACTGCTCTAGGTTTAGAACCTTGATCGAGTTTATATTTACTATCACGACAATGGAAACCAACCAACTTTTCAGCATGACGACGAGTAATCATATAACATGCAGTAGAAAAGTCATTTACAAATCTCTTGTGCATTTTCAAACTGATTACACCAGGATTAATGATAGCAAGTTGCATAACATCGTAGTAATATGGAACGTTTGATTCAAACTGCTTCCACGTAAATGGCCAAAACTTAGCAACTTCTAGATCGCAATCATCTTCCATCATAATAGCCGAAGGAGAATCGGAAGTTTCCAACCAATGCTTCATCGCTTTTAGATGTGATGTAACACAACCAATTTCACCTGATGACATGTTGTCAGGATATTTACCTTTGATAATATCACTAAGATCATCATCTCTACCATCATAGGCAGAGATGCGAGTGTAATTCTCAATCTCCCAGTACTTAAACTGGTTTTCCATATATTTCCACCTATCAGGTTGACCGTCAAGATTGATGCAGTAGATAGGAGGAAGACCTTTCAGTTTGTAAACAGATTTATTTTTGTCTATCATACTACAATCCACCCTTCACAATAGAGATCATCAGTAATTTTATCAGCATATGCTGGTCCAAACCACATCTTAGGAGCAACAACTTTACCTGTACCATTCTGCAACCATGCTCCCCACCAACTAAGAGAAGAGTTAGCAATGATAGCACCAGAGCAGAGACTCATCAGACAAAGATCAACATATGGAGTATATGAACCATCTGGATACTTATCAGTTGGTTCGGAAATAAGGAATCTATCATCAGAGAAAAACTCTTGCTCCCTTACCCACTCTGGAGAGTCTGAGCATACAATAACAGGTTGGTCTTCGGGGAAATGCTTTAATGCTTCCTCATAGTATTCTATTGGTTGTGGTGGATGTTGAGAGGAGCATTGCGTATACGACCACTTAAATCCTCTTGCATCAACTAGGTTTGGATCACCTCTTCTAACATGAAGAAATAGTGGTTGTTCACCAATAGAATCAACCATCTCCTTACAAGGATTTAGTATTTGATCATGAAACGTAAAATCTTCACGGATTTGACCTTCAATATGTTTGAAATATTTTTCAGTCTGAAAGAATCCGTTCAAAGAAAGATCATTAGGACAAAGAGAAAACAGTTCTTGATCAAAATGAAATTGTCTCTCTACAACTACTGGAGCATGTCCTCTATCAAGAATATACTGATTGGTAGATTTTACACTACCCATGACAAAACAATTTGCAAGACTGTAGTTATCAACTCTTGGAGTAGTGAACGGAGGAATACACCATTCATATCCTTTTGCTGCAGCAAGTCCCCTCAAAGCAGCGTATTGGAACATCTGATTTCCCAGACGACCATTATTACCAAGTTCATTAAATGCTAACATTAATTTTTTCTCCTCTGTTTTTTAAATAATCTTGCTGTTCATAATACGCTTTTAGTTTTGAAGAATCCCAGGTTCTTATTCTTTGCCAGAGATTATGATTGTCTGCAAATTTTGGATTGTGATAATGCGAATTAAAAGTTCTACCATGCTCAAAATGATAGATATCAGACATCACTCTTCCAACATTAAATCCAAAAGAACTTAGTCTGAAATAAAATTCACAATCTTCTGCACCCCAAGAAACAAAATTTTCATTCCACAAACCAGCATCAATTTCAACTTGTCTCTTTAACATTTGACCCCAACCAATAGAAGAGGCTACTCTGAATTTACTTTTATCTAAAGTGGAATAATCAAAATCAGAATCCAAAAATTGTTTCATAATCGATTCTGAATAGTTTACAGCCCACTGATAGACACCGCAACCAAATGGATAAACCACATCACAGTTGTTTTCCATGATGTTTTGATATGCTATTTCACAACTAAGTTTAGGAACAACAACATCAACATCATAATTATATACTACTTTTGTTTTTGATTCAAACAAAAGGTCATTAAGAATTCTAGTTTTATGAAAAAACTTTTCTCCACTCTGCTCAAAGACATGTGTTAACTGACTGGTGTCAGTATATTTTTTTATCTTCGGAAGAGCATACTGTTTGAAGTTAGATTCTACATCAACTTCTTTCAGAATCACATATGACTCAGGAAAAGTTTTGAGAAGATAGGTTACTGATGTAACTACGTTTCTTAGTCTATCATCAGACTCAATACGACATGGTAATAGGAATGTTAATTGTTTCATACTTCTGGTGTTACTGGTGATGGATCATTAAAAAGTTTTACCCAACGTTCTGGAATCATATCCTTCATATTATAGTGAGCATATGCAGGACCAAACCAAGGATCAGGAACAACTACCTTACCACGGTCATTTTGTAACCATGCTCCCCACCAACTCAAAGACGAATTAGCAATAATAGCACCAGAGCACAAACTCATAAGACAAAGGTCAACATAAGGAACAGAAGCACCATCCCCAAAGACTTCATATGATGAATCAGAGAAATGGAATCTATCTCCTTGCAACCATGTCTGTCGTTTACACCAGTCAATCAAGTCTGAGACAACAATCACGTTTACATCTTCAGGAAATTCTTTCAAAGCATTCTTATAGTATTCTTCTTTACATAGAGGATGATACTCTTGAACCATTTGATACGACCATTTTTCTCCTCTCCTACCAGTTAGATTTGGATTTCCTCTCCTAACATGAAGGAAGATACATTTGTCTCCTCCACCCAATGATTCAATAAATTCTTTACATGGATCTAGATAGTCATTCGTAAACGTAAAATCTTCCCGAATAGAATCTGCAATGTTCTCAAAATATCTTTCTGTCTGATAGTTGCCAGAAAAGTTGGTGTTGTCATCACATCTATCAAAGATATCTTCATTAAAATGCATATCCCTATATTCTACAGTTCTATAGGGTGGTTCACCAATGTTTTTGCTGTGATCACAATTACTGAGTTCAAATGCATCAAACAAACCATAATTATCTGGACGAATTACATCAGGTCCAGGAATAGTCCAATTAAATCCACGATTAGCAGCTAGACCACGAATAAATGCATACTGGAACATTTGATTTCCAAGACGACCCTCTCTACCGAGTCCATTGAATGATACAGACATTACTTACTCCAATTTTGAATAATCCAACTCTCAGGTACGATGTCGGAAGTATCTAGATGAGTCATTGCAGTTCCAAACCACTTCTTTGGGTTTGGAGCAACTACCTGACCACGATTATTTTGTAACCAAGCACCCCACCAAGAAAACGATGAATTTGAAACGATAGCACCAGAACAAAGACTCATCAAACACAAATCTACTTGAGGTAGTAAAGTGTTTTGCATTTTACCGGTACCATCAACAGTACGATATGAATATCTACCGTTACTTTCATTAAACAAGAAACGATCCTGTTCAAAAATCTTTTGAGACTTACACCACTCAACATCATCACTAAAAACAAAGCAAGGAGTGTCTTCTGGAAATTTTTTCAGAGCATCTTCAAAATAACTGATTGGTAGTATTGGATGATATTCTTCTCTTCCAATACTATCAGAACGACGTATATGTAAGAAGATTGGTTCAGATTCTAGACTATCAATATACTCTTTACATGGATTATAGTAATCATCATGAAAAGTAAAGTCTTCAAGTATTTCATCTTTAATGTGTGAGAAATACTTTTCTGTCTGAAAGTATCCATTAAGATTTACATTGTCTGAAAGTTTTGTAAAAAACTCCTCAGCAAAACAATGGTCATTCTCTTCAACACTACTTGCATTAACAAACCCTAAATTATTTGGTTTGACATTAGTCATTTTGAATGTTTCAAAAAGACCATAGTTATCTTTATGGTTATAATCATCTGATGGAATACACCAGTCATAACCATTCTTTGCAGCAATTCCTCTCAGAGATGCGTACTGGAACATCTGATTTCCTAGACGACCATTACTTCCCAGTCTATTATAACCAATCATAGTTTAATTGAAATGACTTCTTTATCTTCAGGTGGTTTACCAAAACGAACTCTATCACCATACTTTTCAGTTAGATGGCCCAGTTGTTTGATAATAGATTCAACGTCATCAATGTAAATTGTATAACCTTCATTAAGAAGATCTGTACAAAGACGATATTGTTGACTCTCTGTTAGAATATCAGTTCCTTTCTTATAAGAAACATATTCAAAATAAAATGGACGACTATCCTTGTTTTTGTTTAAGAAATACTCTTTGAGGAACTTGGCATGTTCATCGTTAAAGTTATCCGTAGTCTCACCCAGATTATAGTTCAAACCCAACTTTTTTGCAAATGCAGAAAATGATCGGTTATCTCTTGGTAGACATGGACCACCAAATCCATATCCGTATTTCAAATATTTATTACCTACTCTGGAGTCATTACCAATAGCAGTCAACACATCATCAATCTCATTCTCAAGCCCTGCCATGGTCATAACCTCACCAACCATGTTTGCGTAACTAATCTTGGTAGTAAGATAACAATTCACTGCAAGTTTGACCAACTCTGCAGCAGTGGTTGACATACGACCAATCTTTGGTTTCTTGATTTGAATATCCTTGTAGATTTTCTCAAGGACTTCAAAGTCCTCATCATCAGCACCACCAATAAGAACCATATCTGCATTGATAAGGTCTTTGATGATTGTTCCCTGTGCGATAAACTCTGGATTATAAACAACCTTCACACCATAAGAAGTTAGAAAATCTTGGAATCTTGCACAATCTCCAGGGTTGGTTGTGCATCCAACTACAAATGTTTTACCAGAAACATCACCGACACTCTGAATGTCACGAATGACATCATAAACTGCACTCACATTGTAAGAACCATCATCAAGAGAAGGAGTTGCAACAAGAGTAAAAATAATGTCACATTCTTTGATGACTCTATAGTTGTCTGTTGTTGCTTCAAAGTTTTTTGCGGTTCTGAGTCGTTCTTGGACATCTGGTTCTTCTGTCGTAATGACTCTGCTATTAAGACTATCTACATAGTCTTTTCTTATGTCTGAGACCAAAACATCATATCCCGCACCCTCCATGAGAAGTGCGAGACAGATACCAAGTCTTCCTGCTCCGATAATTCCAATCTTCATTTTAACTTTGCTGTAATCAGTAAGTGCCAACCTAGATTTTTTTCAAGAGTTCTAAACATTTCTGGTGGCATAGACTCAAACCAAGGTTGTTTTACATATTCTCCCCGCTTATATGATTCAATTTGATAAGGAAAAATATGGTCCTGCTCAATAGATAGAACTTCATAACCATCTAGTAATTCTACCACGCTTTGCTTAGTATATGTATTAGCAATAGGACAACCATATTGTGCTTCTGGTTGGTCAAAACCAGACTCAATCATATAGTTCTTCCAAGAATCTTTTGCATAAAGCATAATTTTAAGAATACTATTCTCATTCATATACTTTTTAATCTCAGAAATAATTTTTTCTGGATGTGGACTGTGGTGAATTACTCCAAAGGAATAAATCAAATCATAAGTTTCTGTCGGGAGAAATGAAGAAAGCTCTTCTGCATTACCAGAATAAAATCTTGCAGTCCTAGAAGAAACTTCAAATCTCTGTTTAGCAAGAGAAAGACTCTCTTCTGACAACTCAACACCAGTATAGTCTGCTCCACTTTTAGCAAACTCAATTCCAGCAGTAGCAAGACCACAACCAATTTCAAGAACTTTTTTTCCATTCCAGGAAGGAAAATCAGTAAAATCTAGAATGTGTGGTTCAACAAAAAACTTCTTACTAGATACTTCATTAAAGTATTCTAATGTTCCAATCTCTTTGCTAGAATGTCGAACATTACAAGGACGATCATTCCAGAACTTTTTTACCTGTTCGATTGTTGCAGTCATAGTTTAAAAGTGGGAATTTCTAACATTTTATGTTTATTTTGTGAATTGAATTTTTGATATGATTCGATAGCCTTTGTTTGGTCTTCATTCAAAAACATTGGGTCTTCATTTATACCTCTTTCCATAACCCACTCAAGCATACTATATGAGACTCCAATTTGGTCTTCATCAGTTCTACCATCATCCCAAAGACCATCAGTAGGAGCAGCAGTAATGATTCTTTCATCAACACCAAGATGTTCACCAAGTCTCCATACTTCTGTCTTGTATAGATCTGCTATTGGTGCAATATCTACACCACCATCACCATACTTAGTGTAAAAACCTACACCATAATCCTCAACTTTATTGCCAGTACCAACAACAATACCACCAACGGAACCAGCAACTTGATAAAGAGTTACCATGCGAATACGAGAACGTGTATTAGCCTGCGTGAGTTTGTTATCGGAAAATTTTTCTCCAATATCATTAGAGATTGTTTGCAAGAAAGAATCATAGACCTTACTCATGTCGGTCTTGATGAATTCAACGTTGCTAAACTTTTTGGACAACCATTCACCATGAGCGTCAGATAAAGACTCTTGACTCTCAATTTGATTGATAGGCATTCCAACCGCATAGGTTTTGATACCAGTCAATGCACAAAGAGTAGAAACTACTGAAGAATCAATTCCTCCAGAGATTCCTACAACAAGACTTTTAATTTTATAGTAGAGACAATAGTCATAAATCCACTTTACAATCCTATCTTCCAACTCATCATAGTCTTTGATACGGTTCATTTGTTGTCACCCCCTTGTGAAAAGAACGTCTCCCCAATTTTTTGCATGAGGAATGATTTGCGTTTCAACAAATCCCTTAGATTCCAATAAACATTTTAAATCATCATACATCACATTGTCAACATAATCAGCATTTTCCCAAGTTGCTTCTGTTGTTATGTATTTCACACTCTCAAGGAGTTTATTAGATCCTTGCAAGACCATGAGCTCTGCTCCTTGAACATCCATATTCAGCAACTGAAAATCCTGATACTTGTAATTATTTTCAATAATAAGAGTATCTAATGTAATTGTTTCAACTTGAATAGTGTCCTTATACCAAGACTCAAATCTTCCACTGGTTTTTAGTAGAGAAGAACATCCTTTATTACCAATCAAGTATCCTGCATCAGGACCATAGTATCGATAAAAGTCAACAGTTTCATGATCAACATTGCTTGCTGCATACTGAAAAGCACTTGACTCAACAGATGCTCCAACCCGTGTCAAGTTGACTTCCATCTCTTCAAATACATCTGGATTTGGTTCTACCCAGATTACTTGCTTTGCACCGAGAGATTCATATTCACGTATCTCTTCTCCTCTGTGAGCACCAACATGCACTACCCCACCAATTTTAATTTGGTTGTCCCCAAAAAAACTAAATCTACTACTCATTTCCAATAAGTCTCGTATAAGTAATCTTCTGCTACTGACAGATTGTTAGCACGCTCAAAGTTATCTTTGATTGCGTCTATTTTAGAATAGTAAAGGTCTTCTGTCAAAGAAGAGATATCAAAGTCATCATCCAAGAAAATAATACCATCTTCATTGAAATATTCAGTAACACCCTTACATCCATAGAAGATAGGAATAGTTCCCGTAGCAAAACAGTCTGTGAGTTTCTCAGTAAAGTATGTGTCATACACAGCATTCTCTACAGAAATAGAGAACATGTAATCCTTCATACCCTCTTCCTTTCTAGGGAGGTCACGGAAACCACGACCATAAAGGTCAACTTGATTCTTAAACTTGTTTACAAATTCCAGTCTTTTTCGATGACCAGGGACCATAGACTTGTTAGAAGAAATCATTGATACTAACTTAGTCTTATCATAAATCTTACGTTCTTCAATCCACGGTGCAGCATTAGTTAACGAGTACTGAAACTTAGGATATTTTTCACATAGTTCCTTATCGCAACTAAGAATACCGTCCACTCTGGAAGCAACAAAGTCGTAGTTTGCAAGAATCCAATCATAAACACCTTGAATAATCTGTTTAGATTCAAGTAGCCAGATGTACTTAGGAGTGGAAGAATTATCCCGAAGTACATCTAAAGATCTTTGATTTACATAAAGACTTACATCACCAGAACCATCATACACCCATTCAGTAAACTTAGAAATGTTTTTATCGGATGTAGATGGTTTTAAGGAATCATTGCAGTGTAAATTAATTTTAAATTTTGTCATACTCTAGATTTATAGTAGTCTTTTAAGTTATTGACTGAGATGTGATTATAAATTTCAATATTTTTTTGTTTAAAAGTTTCTCTATCTTCAGAATATTTTTTGGATAGTGTATGTGTATTTTGAATATGTTTATCTTTGGTAGAAGTACTGTACTTTTTAGAAACTGATTTCAAATACTTTTCTTTATCTCCAAGTTCAGAAACTATACGATTCACTTCCTCTCTACTATGCTCTAATCCCAAAAATTCAGACAACTCGCAGATTAAATCTTCACCATTATCAATATAATCTTCATAAAGAATAGCAAACTTATTTCCATAAGTTCTTTTTCCTACTTCATAGTCTGAAAACCATTTCTCAGCAAAAGTGTTGTAGTTATGCATTCCACCTTGCATATTAACATGTCCCATGGAATAAAAAACTTCCAGAGGATCTCTGATTTGCACGATGTGCTTTCTATTCTCATCAACCTTTACAAAGAATTCTTCATCATTAACAGACAACTTAGCATGTCCAGGATTGTTTGGTCCCCAGAAACATTCATGCGTTCCATAAAATAATGGTTTTAGATTTTTCTGCTCTTCGGTAAGATAGCAAGTTACTGGTTGCCATTCACCATGCACATCAAACCTAGGTCTACCTGTCAATACTTCGAATAGTGTTACAAAATAATTTGTAGCAGACCTTGGTACTGAGATATGAAGAAAGAAGTCTTGATCATCAAGACAATTTAGAAAATCAGATTTATTCATAATTCTTTTTCATCTCATCAAATACTTTATTAATACCCGACTCAATGCCAGTCTTAGGCAACCACCAACTCATAATATAGGTATCTGCTTCGTTTCGCTTGTCCATCTGAACACTGTCTTTTGCAAGACCTGGTTTGATTCTTACATCATACTTACCAATTCTATTAAAGCATCCCTGAATAATTTCAGCAACTTGTTTAATAGAAGTTGAACGGAAAGAAGTAATATGAAGAGGGTCTTCTGGTTTAAAGTCAGTGAAGTTTTCCATCACGGTTTCCAATGCTTCACAGCAATCCTCAGCATACAAGAATTGACGCTCTTCGGTACCGTCAGTCAACATTTCAAATTCACCTTCCTCAAATCCTCTACGGATAAAGTCAGTAATTACGTGAGACTTTTCTTCATCATGTTCAATTCCATAGACATTCCAAAACTTAACAATAAGTCCTTTCAGTGAGGTAGTGTAAAGTTCTCCAACTCTTTTCATCACACCATAAGGAGAGTAACTCATGTTACTCATTTGAGAAGATGCAAAAACAAATCTCTTATTATACTTTTCAAGAAGACTGAATGCATTCGCCATCAGTCTAGTATTGTTATTGATGAAATCGAATGTATGTTGATACTTCTTCAGGTAACGAGAACCGCCAACATCAAAGGCAAGGAAGAAACAGAAGTCACAATCGCTGATAACACGTTCCAATTCAGAATTAGGAATTGTAGTCATGTCTTGTTCTTCACCATTGACAGAATCAAATTCATGAACAGTATGTCCCTTATCACGAAGATACTCTGTTAGGTATGCACCAATCTGTCCACTGGACCCCAAAATTGCAATTTTCATCAGACTATTTTAACCTCGTGTAGATTTCCAAAGTTTATTATTCCCGTTCCACTAAAATGAGCAAAATCTGTTACATCATATTTTTCTTCATCAATCTCTTCCCACATTTCCCGAATAAGAGGCCAATCAGGTCCAATGTCATCATGAATCAAAATACCTTTCCAACCCTTCTCCTTCAACCAATCCATCATGATACGCTCTTGCTTTCCATCATGAGGACCAACATCAATTACAATAACCGACACATTATTCCAATCAATATCGGTATCTTCCATAAAATTTGAAATATGCCAAGTAATATTCTCCTTCTTTATAGAAGATGCACCTTGCTCAACAATGTCATAACTTCTAACACTATTTTGAGGATTATGAGAAAGAGCTAATGCAGATCCACCAGTTCTAGTTCCGATATCCAATATAGTTGTCTTATTGAAAAATGTGGAGAGATATGCATAAAAACGATATTCACTCACACCAGCGACTTGCCAGTCATTTTGATTTCTGGACATTTCTTTCAGATGAGAAATGTCCAAATCTTTTACTTCAGATTTTATAATGTCTATTTTCATAATATCATCCAGAAATTTGTTCTTTAATCCAACTGTATGTCTTGGCAATACCTTCTTCAAGAGTCTGAGAATAATCCCAACCCAACTCTCTACGAATTACATCGTTGTTAGAGTTGCGACCACGCACACCAAGAGGACCATCAATGTGATTCTTCTCCACACTCTTACCAGCAACCTTGGCAGCAGTATCTACAAGTTGATTGATAGTAACCATTTCTTCAGATCCAATATTCACAGGACCCATAAAGTCGGAGTCCATCAGTCGTCTAGTTGCTTCAATGCATTCATCAATGAACAAGAAGGAACGAGTTTGTAAACCGTCTCCCCACACCTCGATGGTTCCACCCTCTTCTGGGAGGAAAGCGACTTTACGGCAGATTGCAGCCGGTGCTTTCTCTCTTCCACCGTCCCAGGTTCCTTCTGGACCAAAGATATTATGATAACGAGCAACACGTACAGGAATACCGTGGTTGCGAT
>VMBT01001878.1_pt1 | contig 10849 bp, 8 predicted proteins | sample 4404301 | NCBI WGS metagenome assembly VMBT01 (sample SAMN12238535, study PRJNA552566) | marine metagenome | isolation source: Coastal seawater | place: USA: coastal Georgia, Sapelo Island | collected 2008-08/2009-08
GTTGCAAGAACCTCTGTAATTTTTTCTGTTAAGTCAGACAATTTTTTGCCCAAAAACCCACTTCTAAAATCTTCAAGAGCAGCAAGCTCTTGGATGGATCCAGCCTGAATGCCAGTCATGACAGATTCAGCGTCTAACAATGACATTTTGTTGTTAATAAATGCTCTTCTTGTGAACTCTCCTTTTTCAGCCTCTCTAAGACCTAACTCGTTTAAGACCAACAACAACTGAGACACTATCAATGGATTTCCGTGACAATGAATTTCTACAACATGCTCGCCTGTGTATGAATTTGATCCAGGAAAATTTAATACCAGACACTGATCAGAAAAACCAGCAAGATCTAAAGACCGCAACCAGGACCCTTTTTTATCAATAGGGATGTTTAAAAACTTTATAAAACCTTTTGAAAAACCACTGCCAGAGACCCTTATTACAGCTACAGCAGAACGGCCAATAGGGGTTCCTAGGGCGTATATTGAATCAGCCACTTGTTTTTTCTACCCGCCCAAGGATTAAAACCTGAGGAATGATTGATAGCGCCATGTTTATAACAGAATAAATCACCACACCGGCGGGCATAAATAAAAATATAAGCGTGATCATGGGTGGGAAAACTACCATCATTTGTTGTGCAATTTGCGCCTGCATTCCTTGAGAAGACTGTGGAGGTTTTGGCATCATTTTCTGTGATAAATACATCATCACACCCATTAGAATAGGAGTTATAAGGAAGGGGTCTGACTCGGCAAGATCAGGAATCCATAAAAACGATTCACCCCTGAACTCAAAGGCCTCTCTTGTTACCCAAAACATAGCCAAAAAAATTGGTATTTGAGGGATCATTGGAAAACACCCAGCAAAAGGATTAAATTTTTCTTTCGAATAGAGCTGCATCATTTCCATGCCAAGTTTTTGTCTATCGTTTTTGTGTCTTTCTTGAATTTCTTGAAGTTTTGGTTGTAATTTTCTCATCTTAACCATTGAGTTTATTTGCATGATTTGAAGAGGAGACAAAACAGCCTTAAAAAGAATGGTTAACAAAATTATCGCCACACCCCAATTACCAACCCAACCATAAAAGAAGTTTAAAAGAACAATAAACCACTCCCCAATACCATAAACAAAACCCAAATCTAGGTTGTATTTAAAATGAGGAGCTACCACCTCTAAAATATCTTTTTGTTTTGGGCCAATATAAATTTTTGTTTGAGAAACTAGTTGCCCGTTTTCAATTACAGGGTCTTCTGTAAGACCAAACCGATACAACCCATTTCTATCCACTGGGTAGAGGGATAATTTTTGTTGCTCTTCATCATTAAAAACAGCAACTACAAAATGTTTTTGAGAGTATCCAACCCAATGACCAAGATAATCCTCTCTTTTGCTTACAGACGACAGCTGCTCATCATTAAACACATCCTCTGATGTGCTGTATGCAAGGTGGTCTCTTGAAAATGACACCCCATAATCAATTGATTTTTTATTTTCTCTGTAAAAGGTTTTAAAAAAAGGCACAGTGCCAAAAGTAGCAGTGCTTAAATCAAGCCTATCCTCCACAAACAAGATGTGCTTATCTTCGAAATAATAGGTTTTTGTAAGCGTGTTCCCAGAAGCGTCATCTGCTGATATTTTCAAATAGTCATCTGAAAAACTTTCCACAACAAAAGGCGAGTTATTGGCAAAACCCGACACAGAGCTTTTAAAATAAAACCTTAAAGATTCGTCATCTGACATCAGTCTTGTTTTAAATAGACCGTCTCTTTCTTGTTTTTCCAAAACATAAGCCTTTCTTAAAGAACCATCATTAAGGTCTATGTAAAGATCAAGGTTGTTGTTTCTAATGTTTATTGTGTCAGTGGAGATAAAGTCTGATTGAAGCTCAACAGATCTCTCCAGTTTTTGTTTTTTATCTTGAGTATTCCACTCAAAAATTAAAAACAACAACAACAACAAAGTGCTGCCTGCAAAAAAAAGTCTCGGATTAAACATTTTTAAAATATTTCTCCAACTCCACATCAAAAGAAGCTGGAACGCTGTTAAATTTTACCAAAAAATTACCACCATGAGGCCGAGAAATATTTTTTCTAAACATTTCTTTTACTCTTCTTCTTAGATTATTTCTCTCTACAGCAAGCGCCACAACCCTCTTGGGCACCAAGACTATTATTTTAGATGCAGAGTTATCATTTTTTTGAAAATGCACATCCAACCCCTTAACAATGGAAGTTTTTGACCACAAAAACATATCCTTTCGGATTTTTTTCATACGGTTTTCTTTTGAGAGTGTGAGTTTGTTTTTTTCCAAAACTAGACAGCTAAAGACTTTCTGCCCTTCGCTCTTCGATTAGATAGAACAGATCTACCAGCTTTTGTAGACATTCTTTCTCTAAAGCCGTGTGTTCTCTTTCTCTTTATATTTGTAACTTTTAGTGTTCTTTTCATTTTTTATCCACAGTTTTTTCACAAAAAAACAATGTATTTATTACATGTTTTTAAAAGCTTAAGTATTATAAACTTATCGGCATGTCTAACAAGGTTTCATCAATAAATATTTTCAACAAAAGCGTTAAGCAGCTTGAAAAGGAAATTAATACTACAGAGTTTAACTCATGGATTAAACCTCTCCAGTTTGATTTAAAGGAAAACAACTTCACAATTTATGCGCCAAATAGTTTTGTTGAAGATTTCTTTAAAGATAAATATCTTCCACAGATTACCAAGTTCTTAGAAACACACCTTGGAAGAAACAAATTTATTTTAAATGTTTCTGTTAAGCAGTCCGCACAAACAAAACCAACAACAACAGGGCTAAACAAAAACTATACTTTTGAAACTTTTGTATCAGGCAAGTCAAATCAAATAGCTTTTGCTGCAGCTCAACAAGTTGCAGAACAAGCAGCACAAACCCAATACAACCCGTTGTTTGTTTACGGTGGTGTTGGTTTGGGGAAAACACACCTTATGCACGCAATAGGTAACAAACTCTTAGAAGACAGACCAAACGCAAAAATTTGTTATGTACACTCTGAGAGGTTTGTGAGCGATATGGTAAAAGCCCTTCAGCTTGGAGCAATAAATGAGTTTAAGAAGTTTTATAGAGGTCTTAATGCCCTACTAATTGATGACATACAGTTTTTTGCAGGCAAAGAACAATCACAAGACGAACTATTCCACACCTTTAATAGCTTAATTGAGAGTGGAAATATAATGATTTTTTCATGCGACAGGTACCCTAAAGAAATTGAGGGCCTAGAAGACAGACTAAAATCACGTTTTGGGTGGGGGCTCTCTGTTGTTATAGATCCACCAGCCCTAGAAACCAGAACAGCTATTCTTCTACAAAAAGCCGAAGAAATGGAAATCAATTTACCAGAAGACTGTGCCTTTTTTATCGCACAACAAGTTAAGTCAAATGTGAGAGAGTTAGAAGGCGCTCTAAAAAGAGTTGCTGCTAACGCGAAATTTGCCAAAACCGATATAGATATAAACCTAATTAAAGATTCTTTAAGAGATGTTTTGGCTATTCAGGCAAAAATGGTAACCATAGGCAACATCCAAAGAGTTGTGTCTGATTATTACAACATTAAGCTTAGTGATTTATTGTCTAAAAGAAGAAACAGGTCCATCACAAGACCTCGTCAAATTGCAATGTCACTTGCCAAAGAGCTTACAAACCACAGCCTTCCTGAGATAGGAGAAGCTTTTGGTGGTAGGGACCATACAACCGTTATTCATGCTTGTGAAAAAACAAAAGAACTTAAAAAAGAAAACTTAGAGATAGATGAAGATTACAAAAAGCTAAGAAGAAGTTTATCCGCTTAAAATGAAGTTTACAGCCAATAAAGAACAAATAATAAACGAGCTTCAATCTCTTGCTGCTGTTGCAGACAAAAAACAAACACTTCCAATTTTAAGCAACATCCTTGTTAAGTGTGAGGGTTCAACAGTTAAGCTTCAAAGCACAGATCTTGAAGTTGAGCTTGAGGTGGAAATCTTCGATATAAATGTTGAAAGACCGGGCGAAATAACTATTCCTGCAAAAAAAACAGCTGACATAGTGAGAGAGCTTCCAGATGGAGATGTTAGTTTTGAATTAGATGAAGGCAGCAGCAAACTTACAGTTAAATCTAAATCTGGAAGATACAGTCTTTCTACAATTCCTGGAGCAGACTTTCCTGAATTTGATAGTGTAAAAAGCGAGAATATTTTTTCTATAAAATCATCTCAACTATTAGAGCTTTTCCAAAAAACATCATTTGCTATGGCCAATCAAGATTGGAGGCATTATTTAAACGGATGTTTATTTGAAAAGTCTTTAAATGCACTAAACATGGTCGCTACAGACGCTCACCGACTAGCTATATATAAGTCTGAGTTAGCAGGAGAAGGCGATTTTAGTGGAATTATTCCACGAAAAACAACCATAGAGTTGATGAAAATCCTTCCCAAAGAAGATGTTGAGATCCAGTTCTACATCAATGCAAACAACATAGTATTTATGTCTAAAAAATTTACATTTAAATCCAAATTAATTGATGGAAACTACCCTAACTATAACCAGGTCATTCCGACTGGAGATGGTGTATCAATTTCATTAAAAAGAAAAGATCTTATTAATACCCTTTCACGTGTTTCAGTTCTGTCTAGTGAAAAATTTAAAGGAGTGAAGCTTAGAACCGAAGAAGGTAAGTTAGAAGTATCAGCACACAACCCCGACCAAGAGTCTGCGGAAGAAAAACTTGATTTTCACGGGGATTCAGGCATTTTTGACATAGCGTTTAATGTAAATTATTTGAGAGAAGTGCTCGCTACCATTGAAGATGAAGAAATCACAATGACAAGTTTTGGCAAAGACAGTAGCGCACTTATTAAAAGCAGCGATCCAAGCCAAACATTAGTTCTAATGCCTTTGCTTTTATAGTGATCATTCAAGACTTAAAAATAGAAAACTTCAGGTGTTATGATTTTGCTGAAATAACATTTGATAAAGGGATCAATCTAATTCATGGACAAAATGGATGTGGAAAAAGTTCATTAATAGAAGCAATACAACTCAATTTATCTGGAAAATCATTCAGAACAACAGAAATTGACACCATTATTCGAAAAAATAACTCATTTTTGCAATCTTTGGTTACTTTTGAAGATAATAAAGGAATAAAAATAACTAAAGAAAGAGACAAAAGAGCAAAAATAACTGATATCGAGTCTAAAAAAAGCAAAAATTATAAATTTTTAGTAGAAAATTACCCTTTATGTTTGGTTGAAAACAATGAGTTTTTCTTTACAGACGCGAATCCGGAGACAAAAAGAGTATTTTTAAACAAAACACTGTTCTACGTGGAACAAAATTTCAATTTTACAGAAAATATTTTAAAAAAAATTATAAAAAGCCGTTCAAGCTGCTTAAAACATCAAAAATTTGATGAAATAACCTACTGGAATGACAAATTAGTTGAGATCGAACCTCAAATTACCGAATCATGTACAAAAATTATAGATAGATTTAATCATGAAATAAAAAATAACACCTATATAGAGGTATTTTCAGAAAAAAATGCTTGGATTAAAGATATAAGCTTAGGTTTTAACCCTGGATTTAACAAAAATATTCCCTTTAAAGATGTTTTGCTGGAGAATTTATCAAAAGATAAGGCGCTATGCAGAACATCTAGCGGGCCTCATAAAAGATTCTTTAAAATAAATGTTCACGATACAGACGCAAGCTTAATATTATCCAGAGGCCAACAAAAGATAGCCTCTATAGTCTTACACCTAGTTCAAAGAGAAATAATTAAAAATGATACAGGTATCAGCCCTATACTTTTAATGGATGACATTTCTTCTGAATTAGATAAAGATAATGCTAATTTAATGTTAAAATACCTTATAAATAACAGCATACAAACAATCATGACATCCATTGAAAACAATCATTTTTTTAATACAGATGGGGTTTGTATGTTCCACGTAGAACAAATAGGAGATCTCTCAAATGTCAGATAATACGTACAGTTCAGACAGTATCAAAGTTTTAAAAGGGCTTGAAGCGGTTAAAAAAAGACCAGGCATGTATATTGGTGATACCGATGATGGTACAGGCTTACACCATATGGTTTTTGAGGTACTTGATAACTCAATCGATGAGGGCCTTGCTGGTTACTGTAATCAAATAGATGTTGTTATTGGTAAGGATGGCTCTGTGTCTGTTGCAGATAATGGAAGAGGAATACCAGTCGACAAACACGAGGAAGGCGCATCTGCTGCTGAAGTTATTATGACTGTTCTTCATGCCGGGGGAAAGTTTGATGAAAATAGTTATAAAGTATCAGGGGGTTTACATGGTGTAGGGGTCTCTGTAGTAAATGCCTTAAGTAGCAAGCTTATATTAGAAATTGAAAGACAAGGATCAAAATATAGACAAGAATATGCAGATGGTTTTCCTCAAACCGAGCTAGAAACTGTCGGTAAAAGCGATAAAACTGGTACAAAAGTTACTTTTATTCCATCAAAAGAGATATTTTCTCAAACAACTTTTGATGTAGACATCCTTATAAAGAGGATTAGAGAGCTTTCTTACTTAAACCAAGGAATAGGTATAAGCATTCTAGATGACAGAACTGGTAAAAGTTATGACTTTAAATCTGATGGCGGATTATTAGAGTTTGTAAATTACTTAACAGGCAAAAAAGAAACTGTTGGAACACCATTTTATGCACAAGCCAATATGAAGGGCATAGGTGTAGAGATCGCTGTGCAATGGACCAATACTTACAGAGAAAACGTGCAATGCTTTACAAATAACATTCCCCAAGTAGATGGCGGAACACATTTAGCCGGTTTTAGAGGAGGGCTAACAAGAGTTATTAAAAATTTCATAAAGAAAGAAGATCTAATGAAAAAGAAAGAGGTTGAGATAACTGGAGAAGATGTCAGGGAAGGGATGATAGCGGTGATATCGTTAAAAATGCCTGATCCAAAATTTTCATCACAAACCAAAGACAAGCTTGTATCTTCAGAAGCGCGTCCAGCTGTTGAAGCATTAATTAACGACTATTTTATGGACTTCCTGCTTGCTAACAAAGCTCAAGCAAAAGAAATTCTCGCAAAAGTATTAGAGGCTGCTTATGCGCGTGAGGCTGCAAGGAAGGCAAAAGAAATGACTAGAAGAAAAGGTTTGCTTGATATTGGGGGTTTGCCAGGAAAGTTAGCTGATTGCCAAGAAAAAGACCCAACCATGTCAGAGCTATTTTTAGTTGAGGGAGATTCTGCAGGCGGATCTGCTAAACAAGGCAGAGACAGAGGGTTCCAGGCGATCCTACCACTAAAAGGTAAGATAATTAATGTTCAAAAAGCAAGACTTGATAAGGTTTTATCATCCAACGAAATTGGAACACTGATTACAGCTCTTGGAACAGGGATTGGAGTTGATGAATTTTCACTAGAGAAATTAAGGTATCACAGAATCATAATAATGACTGACGCAGATGTTGACGGATCCCATATTCGAACTCTTTTATTAACATTCTTTTACAACCAAATGTATGACCTACTAGAAAATGGACACATTTATCTTGCTTTACCACCTTTATATAAAATTAAAAAAGGCGGTAAGACACATTATGCAAAAGATGATGAGGAAAAAGATGAAATTTTAAAAGCCATTAGAGAAGATGGTTCTGAAAGCTCAAGAGCCCCAGAAATACAGAGATACAAGGGTCTTGGAGAAATGAACCCAGAACAATTATGGGAAACAACATTTGATCCTAAGCATCGAAGACTCGTTCAAATTACACTAGACGATGCAAGAGAAATGGTTGATGAGATTTTTGAAACCTTAATGGGTGACCAAGTTGCTCCAAGAAGAGAATTTATTGATGACAATGCTCTGAGAGCAAAGAATGTTGATATTTAAAATGTCTCTTTGAAATAATTAACCACTTCATCGACTGACATTCTTTTTTGTTCCATGCTGTCTCTGTCCCGAACAGTTATTGTTTCATTCTCTAAAGACTCAAAATCAACAGTTATACATATAGGCGTGCCAACTTCATCATGTCTTCTGTAATTCTTTCCTATATTTCCACTGTTCTCTAACAATACCCGCCCCATACCAAGCTTTTGTAAGGTATTTTTAATATTTTTAGCCATTGTGACGAGGTTTTCATCGTTCTTCTTAAGAGGTATCACAGCAGCTTTTATGGGTGATAGGTGTGGCTTTAACTTCAACACAACTCTTTCTTTACCATCTATGTCTTCAACAAAATAAGATTCATTTAAGATAGCAAGAAAAGCTCTATCAACCCCTGCTGAAGGCTCAATTACAAATGGGACAAACCATTTATTACCCTCATCTTGTAGTGCTAGTTTTGAATTAGAGTCTTTATTTTCTGCTACTTTGGCTGTTAAGTTTAATTGATCTTGGTCTTTTGAATGTGATCCTAGATCAAAATCTGTTCTGTTCGCTATTCCTTCAAGCTCTTCAAGACCATGTGGAAATTTATACATTATGTCTACTGTTGCTTTTGAGTAATGAGCCAATTCATCTGATGGCACATCATACAGCTCAAGACTATCCTTCGATACTCCTTGTTCTGTCCACCACTCTAATCTATTTTCAACCCAATCTTTGTGGCTTTTTTCATCTTCCCCAGGTTTTACAAAATATTCCAGCTCCATTTGTTCAAACTCTCGAACTCTGAAAATAAAACTTTTCAAAGTTATCTCATTTCTAAAAGCTTTCCCCATCTGGGCAATTCCAAAAGGAACCGTTCGTGATGTTGAGTCAACAACATTTTTAAAATTCGTAAAAATTTGCTGAGCTGTTTCTGGCCTTAAGTAAGCGAATGAAGCTCCATCATCAATAGGCCCCATATTTGTCTTAAACATTAGATTAAATGGTCTTGCTTCTGTAAGGTCGGTAGAACCGCATGAAGGACAAACCCTTTCTTCTAAATGGTCTTCCCTGAATCTTGCTTTACATTTTTTACAATCCACAAGCGGGTCTGTGAATGTTTCTTCGTGTCCTGAGTGCCTTAAAACAACTGGTTTTGTAAGAATTGAAGCATCTAAACCCTCTACATCATCCCTTTCATAAACTATTGACTTCCACCAGGAGTTTTTGATGTTATTTTTAAGCTCCACACCCAAAGGGCCATAATCATACAAGCCCTGGGTTCCGCCATAAATCTCGCTTGATTGAAAAATAAAACCTCGTCTTTTACAGAGAGCTATGAGTTCATCGATATTTTTTGCTGGCAATTGTCGTTCCTATTGTATGCTAATTAGGTATTTTATTATTTTAAGTATGATTCGGATACTTTTTAAGTCAATTTCAATAATTCCGTGGCCAATACTTAGGTTTCTTTCATGGATTTTGGGCCACTTAGCTATATTGTTAAATGTCAGCGCGTACAAAGTCACCAAAAAAAACTTAATCTACTGTGGTTTTGATGATGAAAAACTTATCAAGCAAAGTTTTTTATACACCATGGAGCTTCTGTTTGAATACCCTTATATTTGGGGGAACCCAAACAACTACAAAAAACTTGTAGAAAACCCAGAAGACATAGTTCAGGATGAAAATCCAAAAATTTTTATGACTATGCACATGGGTTGTGTGGATGTAATGTTATTTTTGATATCAGAAAAAAACAAAGGCATAAATATTTTATATACGCCAGCCAAAAACAAGAATATTGAAAAAGCTACTAAAGAAAGCAGATCTGAAAAGGGCGCAAAACTTATTCCTGCTAATATGTCCGGAATTAAATCATTGCTTTCTAAATTTAATCAAAAAGAAGATTTTGTGATTGCTCCAGATTTAGTCCCACACACCAATAAAGAAACTTACAGCTATTTCTTTAACCAAGAGTGCTTAACTGTCGATATTATAGAAAAACTCTCATATAGAGAGTCTCATAATTTGTATTTTATTTACTTTACGAAAGGTGAAAATAAAAAATATAAGCTTAATTGCAAAAAGATCTCGCAAAAGATAAATATGTTAGAAATGAATCAGTTATTTGAGCATGCAATTAAGGAATCAATTCCACTTTATGGCTGGGAGTACAAAAAGTTTAGGAAATTAAGAGGTAAACAAAAAAATATTTATTGATTAGCTGCGCCAGTATGCTGGTACTAGTAAAATTAAAACACCAAATAACTCCAACCTCCCTACAATCATCGCAGAAGCAAGTGTAATTTTTGAGAAATTACTTAATGATGAGTAGTTTTCTGATAGCTCTCCTAACCCAGGACCAAGATTGTTGATTGCAGCTGCAGTTCCTGCGAATGATGAGTAAAAATCAACGTCTTGAAAAATTAACACAAACATAAAAATCAGGAAAAATGTTATGTAAATGGCTATAAATGAAAATACAGCTTCAATTTGAGAAGGCTGTATTTTTTCATTATTCATTTTTGCATGCGCAACTGCATTCGGATGCATTAATTTTGTGATATTTGTAAAACCAACACGCAATAACATTAAAACTCTCCAGGCTTTCATGCCCCCACCAACAGAACCTGAGCATGCTCCAATAAAAGCTATGATAAAAATAAACAATGGAACTACAGTTCCTAAATTATTGAGGGGCTCAAGGGTAAACCCAGTAGTTGTAACAATTGAAACGGTTTGAAAGATTCCAAAACGCAAAGAATCAGAGAAGCTCATACCTTCTTTTGCATTTAAAGTAATTACAGAGACAAGCACAGCAAACAAAACAACCACCAAGAAAAACTTGAACTCATCATTTTGTAAATAATATTTAATTGTTCCCTTTGAAAGCGATAAAAAATGAAGGCCAAAGTTCATTGCAGAGAGCAACATAAATATAGTTGCAAT
>VMBT01001880.1_pt1 | contig 10839 bp, 11 predicted proteins | sample 4404301 | NCBI WGS metagenome assembly VMBT01 (sample SAMN12238535, study PRJNA552566) | marine metagenome | isolation source: Coastal seawater | place: USA: coastal Georgia, Sapelo Island | collected 2008-08/2009-08
ACTTCCTACGAGGCCTGTTATAAAGATCTTTCGAAACATAGTAGTTACTAGAGGTAAAGGACAAGCTTTTGTCCAGGGTGAATTAAACTAGATCTCAGATTATTCCAATCCTTTAACTCACCAACGGAACAGCCCATTTTACGAGCGATGAGTGGCAATGAATCACCACGACGAACCACATAAACCTTCTCCTGTACCTGGGGGATGAGCTCTACGCTCATTTTCTTGATATCATCCTCACATTCGAGATACTGGTAACATTTATCATGTGGCATGTAGATATTGACCTGCTCCTTGTTTGAAGGCAACCTGCCGTTCTTGATCGCAGGATTCCAATCCAGGATATCATCCTTAGGCATGTTCAACACTGTTGCAACTGCATCGATAGAGATATCGTTGGTCAGAGTTACATGAGCAAAGTCGTGTTCCGGTTTTTGTACTTCAGCAGGCAGAATTCCATACTCAGAGGCATAGTTCATCAGGTATGCTACAGCAATGAAACTTGGAATGTAATGTCTGGTTTGCGAAGGCAAATAGGGATAGATCTCCCAGAAGCTGGTTTTCCCTCCCGAGCGGCGCATGGCCTTGCGAATGTTCCCCGGGCCGCAGTTGTAGCTAGCAATGACAACCAACCAGTCATCGAAGCTGTTCGACATGTCCCGGAAATACTTACACGCTGCTTCAGTACTTTTCTCGATGTGCTTTCGCTCATCCATATACCTGTCGATGGACAGATCATATATCTTTCCTGTATAAGGCATGAACTGCCATAAACCTACAGCACCGGCACCGGATGCGGCATGTGGATTGAGCCCTGATTCGATCACGCTGATGTATTTCAACTCAAGTGGCAAGTCATACTTGTCGAGCATTGCCTCATAAGTCGGAAAGTAGAATTCCGAAAGCGTCAGCATCTGGCTCAACTTTGGCTGCCACTCAGTGCCAAAGAAATCTATGAATCTTTTGACCTCAGAATTGAAATCAAGAGGTATCTCAAATTCAAGTGCTTTGGAATGCTGCATGAAGAGCGCAGAGTCTACGGGAACTTTATTGTCTGGAAAAACTCTGATCTGATTCTCATTGTACATCGGGGTCGGGTCATTGTTGGCCACGGAATCAGAGTCCGCAAATGCCAACAGACATGCCATACTCCAAACGAAAATCAACGATATACTCTTCCTCATTTCCTGCATTGAATCGAAAACGCCAAAACTGCTGATTAATTGTCACATTATCAAGTATTCTCCATGCACAAAAGACTCAAGCTGTAGGAAAATTCAAACACAAAGGTCTCAATGGGCAAAAAGGGTGAACAAAGGACCATGGCTTTTTCGTATATTGCTGAACCACAATCGATTCACCATAGACGTCTATGAGCGAACTGTCGAAAAAAACTGTTGAGGATCTTGCAAGAGCGGCATCTTTACAACCTCAGGAGAAACTTCAGAAAGTTAAATCCAAAAGCGGTCGACTGACCATTTCCATACCCCGAGAGACCACATATCAGGAAAAACGCATTCCGTTGAGTCCTCTGTCTGTACAGCTTCTGGTGAACAATGGCCATCAGGTTTTCATCGAAAGCGGAGCGGGTAAGAATGCCAACTTTCATGATATAGAATACAGCAACTCGGGTGCTCAGATCATCTATGATCATGCCACGGCATTTGAAGGAGACCTTATTATTAAAGTGGATCCGCCAACGCCGGTTGAGATCGAATATATGAAACCGGGACAAGTGTTGTTCTCTGCCGTGCAGCTAGCACAGATGTCAGACAAGTGTATTCGCGATCTCATGCGAAAGAAAGTCACGGCAGTGGGCTACGAATTCCTCCGCGATGAAGCTGGAATACTCTCGGTAATCCGGGTCATGAGTGAAATTGCCGGAAGATCAAGTGTACTGATCGCAGCTGAATATCTGAACAATACGCAAGATGGTAAAGGAGAGCTTCTCGGAGGTATTCCTGGAGTGCAACCTACTGATTTTGTGATCATTGGAGCAGGCGCTGTCGGTGAATATGCCACTCGAGCTGCCATCGGTCTGGGAGCTCACGTCACTGTATTCGACAACTCCATCGCCAAGATCAGAAGACTTGAGAACAACCTTGGTCGAAGGATCAATTCAAGTACGTTGCTACCTGAGGTTTTGGAAAAGGCTCTCAGTCGATGCGATGTGGCAATTGGTGCATTGAGAAGTCCATGGGGCCGAACTCCTTGTGTAGTTACAGAGCGAATGGTACAGAACATGCGTCCAAAATCACTGGTCATTGATGTGAGCATCGATCAAGGAGGATGTTTTGAAACTAGCGAGGTGACCAATCATGAGAATCCTGTCTTCGTGAAACACGACGTCATCCATTACTGTGTGCCTAATATCGCTTCAAGAGTGAGCCGAACGGCGAGCTATGCGATAAGCAATGTCCTTACCCCGATACTCATTGAGATCGGTGAAGAAGGCGGATTTGATCCTTTCCTTTGGGCAAGTGATGGATTCCGACAAGGTGTATATATCTACAAAGGGAACCTTACGAATAATGCATTAGCCGACTGGCATGGCATGGTTGCCAAGGAGATAGATTTCCTCATTGCAGGCGCGCACTAAGTCCTGTTCTGAATGGTGCAATTAGACTATTTTTGCCGCCATTTCGATCCATGCTGAATCGCAGACTCATTCGTTCTAAAGTATTCCAGGCCTTGTACGCTTTCACGCGAACCGAGGACCCAAGTATGAAGCAGGCTCTCTCCTATCTCCGGGATTCGTTGGAAGGAGTTGAGAAGAACTTCATGGTATTCCTGCACTTTCCTGTTGAATTCGCCGAATATGTTCGTCGTGAGAAAGACCCGAGCGAGAATAAGTATTTGCTGAAGGATAACGACATGGAGGTTTACGAAGCCCTTAAATTGACCGGCTTGTTTGAGGAGTTGCTGATCCACCCTGTGATCGGCAAATATGCGGAGAAGCCTTATTTGATCTGGCGAGAAGAAGATGTTCTGCTTAAAAATATCTACAAGGATATTCAGGAACAGGAGTTCTTCAAGGCGTACCTGAGTTCAGACAAGAGCAGAGATGAGCAGCTTGAATTCTTGAAATCGTTTTACCGCTACCTCGCATTTGACAATGAATCCTTCGATCAGCGCATGGAAGAATTTGAAATGCACTGGGAGGATGAAAGGCATCCGATAGCCAATGCGGTGAAGAAGATGCTGGAGAATCCGGAAAACAAGGAAGCTTTGAAATTGCCATCGTTGAGCAAGAATCGAAGTGAAGATCTTGAATTCGCTGAAGCTCTTTTTAAGAAAACACTGGAACATCAGACGGAATACGAGGATCTGGTTGATGCAAATACTCCCGGTTGGGATAAAGATCGTATTGCCGTGGCAGATCTTTTATTGATGGTAATGGCTATTACTGAGCTCATCAATTTCCCTCATATCCCGGTGAAGGTCACATTGAACGAGTATCTCGAGTTGGCCAAGATCTACAGCACTCCGCAGAGCAGTCGCTTCCTCAACGGTATCCTCGACAATATCACGGGTATTTTGAGAAAGGACGAGCGCATCGTCAAAAAGGGTCGCGGACTGATCGAGTAAGCGCTAATCCTTACCTTTGTCCTCAAAGAAATGATCATTATGAAACTGAGATTTAGTCTGTTAGTATTTGCAGCGATGAGCATCATGGCTTGCTCTAACTCCGGACAAAATGGTGCGGGTTCAGACACTGATCTGATCAATAACAACAAGACCGCAACTGATCCGGACGCTGACAATCCTGAGCCGAAAATGGAGTTCAAGCACACCATTTGGGATTTCGGAAAGATCACTGAAGGTGAAGTGGTCACTCACACGTTCAAATTCACCAACACCGGAAATGAGACATTGGTGATCACAAAATGCACAGCCAGTTGTGGGTGTACCACACCGAAATGTACGTCAGATCCAGTGCCTCCGGGTGGGGAAGGAGAGATCGTGGTCAAATTTGACAGTCACAACCGACTTAACAGTCAAACAAAGAATATTACCATCTTAGCGAACACTGTGCCTCCTGAGAATGTTATCACGATCAAATCTTACGTGATGCAATCAGAAGGATAAACGGTGACAGCTTACCAAAATTGAACCTATGACACATTCACTTACATACTTTTTGATGGCTCAACCTCAAGGCGCTGAAGGCGGAGGAGGAGGAAATGGCTTCTTCATCATGTTGGGGCTCATGTTCATCGTGATGTACTTCTTCATGATCCGTCCACAGGCAAAACGTGCCAAGAAGCAGCAGCAATTCCGCGAGGAACTCAAGAAAGGCGATCGCATTATAACCACGGGAGGAATCCACGGTAAGATCTCTGAAGTGAGAGACACCGCATTCGTTATTGATACCGAAGGTGGAGGAAAACTGAAGATCGAGAAAAGCTCGGTCAGCATGGAAGCTTCCTCTGCGAACGAGAAATAGTCACCATGGTCGAAGGAAAGCATATCAAAGTTGGAATCACCGGTGGAATTGGAGCCGGGAAATCAACGGTATGCAAGATCTTCGAACAATTGGGCGTTCCGATCTATTACGCCGATGTACGCGCTAAAGAACTCATGCAAGAGAGCAATACGCTGCGTGAGAATATACGGCAAGCATTTGGCTGGGACGCATACGACAAAAAAGGGATTCTAAACCGGCAATTCCTTGCCAAGATCGTTTTCAACGACCCCAAGCAGCTGCAGATCCTCAACCAGATCGTGCATCCTGCCGTATTCGACGATTACCACAGCTGGGTGAGTCAACGGGCGAATCATGGAAACCCATATTCCATTAAAGAAGCGGCTCTCCTCATAGAGAGTGGAAGCTATAAAGAGCTCCATCAGATCATCGTGGTTACTTGCCCGATTGACCTTCGCATTGAGCGTATCATGAAACGGGACCATATACGCAGGGAGGAAGTGCTCAAGCGCATGGAGAATCAACTCAGCGACAAAGAGCGACTTGACAAAGCTGACCATGTGCTTCAAAATGGGACAGACTCATCTTTGATCAAACAAGTGTTGGAGTTGCACCGGGAATTCCTGAAGTTGCATACTCAAACTCAAACGGCAAATCATGAGTAGCTCTGAAGAACGATCCATATTGCTGGAACACGATAGCATTCTGCAAAAGATCAACCGCATGGCTTGGCAGGTGTACGAGACAAACCCTCACGCCAAAAGACTCGTGCTCATTGGTATTGCAAAAAAAGGGACGGTAATAAATACGCTACTTGCCGAACGTCTGAGGTCTATCACCAAAATGGAGATACTCGAGGATGAGATCATCATTGACAAAGGCGATCCGAGCTCAGATAAAACGAGCCTCAAGAACGGCACTGCGATCAAGGATGAGCACGTGATCCTCGTTGACGACGTGTTGAATAGCGGACAAACACTCATGTATGCCGCACTTCCTATCCTGCAACAAAGTCCCCACAAACTGCAGACGTGCGTGCTAGCCAATCGCGACCACAAACGATTCCCGATCAAAGGTGATTTTGTCGGGATCTCATTGAGCACCACTTTGCAGGAACACATCTCCTTTGAAAGATCCAAGGGTGGTAAGATGACGGTTTATTTGAGTTAGCATTTCTAATCAGCGATGAATTCAATTCATCGCTACAAACCAATCGCTATTAACGCCCCTATTAATGAAACCCCTGCGATGGATAAAATCCATCGTAAAAGAATCATTTGCAATACCGCTCCCCGATTTTCTCGGCAACTGAAATCCCATCGATGGCCGCGCTCATGATCCCCCCGGCATATCCCGCACCTTCGCCTACAGGATATAATCCGCGGATCTCCTCATGTTGAAGTGATTCTCGATCTCGAGGGATTCGCACCGGACTGGATGTTCTCGATTCTACACCCACCATCACAGCATTTTCTCCGGCATAACCGCGCATGCGCTTGTCGAAGTGCACTAAAGCACCACGTAGTCGTGATGCAATGTATTCAGGTAAGACTTCCCACAGGTCTGAATTCTTGATCCCGGGGATATAACTGCAGTTAGGGAGCTTTCCGGAGGTCCGCTTCTTAATGAAATCAGATGCGATCTGAGCAGGTGCACTGAGATCACTTCCGCCAGCGTCGAAAGCCGAACGTTCAATGAGCGACTGAAAATGCATGGCGGCAAGTGGACCATGCTCCTTGTCGAAACTTTGCCAATCCTCTGGTTCGACCTGGACAACAAATCCGCTGTTTGCATATTCTCCATTCCTTTTGCTGGGCGACCAGCCATTGACGACGACTTCATTCGAACCGGTCATTGCAGGTGCTATGATCCCACCGGGGCACATGCAAAAGCTGAACACCCCTCGTCGATCTACTTGACGTACGATGGAATAGGCTGCAGGTGGCAATGCTGTGTCTTTGCTCGAACAACGGTATTGGATGCGGTCGATGAGATCCTGCGGATGTTCTATGCGCACACCCAAAGCGAAAGGCTTGGCCTCGATCTTCACGCCATTTCTTTGGAGCATTCGAAAAATGTCCCTTGCGGAATGACCTGTGGCGAGGATCACATCATCGGCCATCCAATCCTTGTCTTCAGTCTGAACACCCTGTATGACATTATTTTCTATGATGAGATCGATCACCTTCGTGTTGAAGTGAACCTCCCCTCCTTTCGACTCTATACTCTCGCGAATATTTTCCACGATACCGGGCAGTTTATTCGTACCGATATGAGGCCGGGCATCGTACATGATCGCAGGGTCTGCTCCGTGCTCCACAAGGGTATTCAATACCGAACGGATATTCCCTCTCTTCTTGCTTCGCGTGTATAGCTTTCCATCGGAGAATGTCCCTGCTCCACCTTCTCCAAAGCAGTAGTTGCTGTCAGGGTCGACTTCCCTGTCCCGGAATATCTTCACCACATCTCGTCGCCGGTCCCGGACACTCGAGCCTCTTTCAAGCACTATCGGGCGAATCCCATGACGGAGCAATTCTAAAGCTGCGAACATCCCGGCCGGTCCAAACCCAATGATGATCACGCTCCTATCACCCGACTTGACATTCTGAAGAGCAGATGGTGGATTCCTCCAATCATTTAACCATGCCTCTTCTGCATTCAAAACCAGGCGCACTCGATAGATCGGTGGTTTCTTTCGTGCATCCAATGACATTCGAAGGATATCAATCCTTTGGATGTTTCGTGGATCGACTTTGAGCTTTCCTGCTACTTTTTTTCTGAGGATTTCATCGTCGTTCAGTGCCTCTGGAACGACAGTTATCTCTACTTCCTGATTCTTCAATTTTGTTATCCAATAACTATCCACAATATAGGCTCGGAACCAAAGAAAGTCGACATTTTTGTGACTTTAACTACTTCCAGTGAAAAGTTTAGAGGAATTAAGTCAGATCGTCCCACAAGTACGTCGGGACATAGTTCGAATGGTTCACGCCGTACAGTCCGGTCACCCAGGTGGCTCATTGGGTTGTACGGAGTTCTTCGTGGCCATGTATTTCAATGTTCTTGATTACCAAGCGAAACCCTTTTCCAAGACGGGTGAGAATGAGGACGTCTTTATCCTGAGTAATGGACACATTTCTCCTGTATACTATTCGACCATGGCAAGAGCCGGGATCTTTGAAGTGAATGAGCTCAATACATTCCGTAAGATCGATTCTCGCCTGCAAGGTCACCCTGCAACGGAAGAAGGTCTTGAAGGTGTTCGGATCGCATCGGGTTCGCTGGGGCAAGGGCTTTCCGTTGCTACCGGTGTGGCTCTTTCCAAGCGCGTGAAGGGTGATGATCACTGGGTTTATTGCCTCTGCGGCGATGGAGAACTTCAGGAAGGTCAGAACTGGGAAGCGATCATGTTCGCCGGCCACAACCGAGTTGACAACTTGATACTGACCGTGGATTTCAACCAACAACAGATCGATGGATCTACCGTGGACATCATGGGCTTTTCTGAACTTGGCTCGAAGTTTGAAGCTTTCGGATGGAAAGTCCTCAGCATGAATGGCAATGATCTATCGGATGTGCTTAGCACGATGCGAGAAGCTCAAGCTGCCGGCAAGCAAGGACAACCGGTTGCGATCATCATGCGAACAGAGATGGGCAATGGTGTAGATTTCATGATGGGATCACACGAGTGGCACGGAATAGCGCCGAATGATGAACAACTGGAAAGCGCCTTGGCGCAAAACCCTGAGACACTCGGGGATTACTGAGACAGACAGTTATATTAAAGCTTGACCACCAAAGGTTATAGACATATCATGTTCAGAGCACTCCTACTGGGATTCGTGCTGCTTTTCAGCAATGTCGTTCAAGCACAGTATTCCAAAACCCAAACTCGTATTCTCTTCCTTCTTGACGCTTCGGGCTCCATGTATGCACGCATGGACAATGATACACGTATCAACGTGGCCAAAAAGATGCTGTCGCGAATGGTCGACAGCCTCAAGCATATTGAAGGACTTGAGATCGGACTCCGCGTTTACGGACACCAGTTCCCTAAGGAGCGCAGGAATTGCCACGACACCAAGCTGGAAGTACCATTCCGACTAGGCAACCACGAAGAGATCAAAGAGGAGATCAAAGACATCCGGCCAAAAGGAACGACACTTATCGCTTATTCCTTGCAGGAAGCGGCATATGACTTCCCGGATGCCTCCACTCGAAATATCATTATCCTCATCACCGATGGAATTGAAGAATGTGAAGGAGACCCTTGTGCGGTTTCAACTGCTCTGCAGCGTCAGGGAGTTATCCTTAAGCCATTCATCATTGGTATTGGATTGGATGAAGAATTCCGTCAGGAATTTGAGTGTGTTGGGAAGTACTTTGAAGCCAATACCGAAGAGGCTTTCCGAAACGTACTCGGTGTTGTCGTTTCACAAGCTCTTAACAATACAACGTGCCAGGTCAACCTGCTTGATAGCTATGGAAAGCCGACCGAGACTGACGTGAATTTGTCATTCTTCGATCACGGAAACGGACGATTCATCAAGAACGTAGTACACACGATCAACGACCGAGGTGTGCCCGACACCATATACCTTGACCCTGCGTATGGTTATGACGTGGTGGCTCATACCATTCCTGCTGTGCGCAAGGACAATGTGAACATCACTCCCGGAAAGCATACCATCATTGCTCTGGATGCTCCGCAAGGTGAACTCTCTTTGACCGTCGACGGACTCATGGGCTACGGCCAATTGCAGGCGCTGATCAAAAGACCGGGGTCAGACAAGATCCTGCATGTTCATGAGTTCAATACGGTAGAACCATATTTAGTAGGCAAATACGACATTGAGATATTGACCCTGCCCAGGATCAAACAGAACGACGTATTGATCAGTCAGTCAAAAACCACCACCCTACAGATCAAACAAGCGGGTAAACTGAACATCGTAGCTCGGTCAAGCATCATCGGGGATATTTACCGGTTAAACCGTGGCGAACTCGAGTGGGTTTGCAATATCGACATCGACGATCGCTCGCACATCATTGCCATGCAACCGGGGAATTATACTCTGGTTATCCGCTCCAAGCGGGAACATAACACTGTAAACACGCGGAGTAAGGATTTTGAGATCTACTCCGGAAAGATCACCAATATCAACTTCTAACTCATCCAACAAACATGATTCAATTCGAAGTAGCCGGACAAAAAGATACACGCTCAGGATTCGGAGACGGATTGCTCGAGGTAGCCAAGCGAAATGATAAAGTAGTCGGACTATGCGCTGACCTCACCGGTTCGCTTAAAATGAACGGCTTCAAGAACGAATTTCCGCAACGTTTCTTTCAAGCAGGAATCGCGGAAGCCAACATGATAGGCATGGCAGCCGGACTGGCCACAGGTGGACTGATCCCGTACACAGGCACATTTGCGAACTTCAGCACAGGTCGCGTGTACGACCAGATCCGACAGTCAGTGGCATATTCTCACAAGAATGTGAAGATCTGTGCTTCTCACGCCGGACTGACACTTGGAGAAGACGGTGCCACGCATCAGATCCTTGAGGATATTGGGTTGATGAAAATGTTGCCAAACATGACCGTGATCAACACGTGCGATTACAACCAGACCAAAGCGGCAACCATTGCTATTGCTGACCACGACGGTCCGGTATATCTTCGTTTTGGCCGTCCAAAATGGCCGATCTTCACAGATGAGAATCAGACATTTGAGATCGGTAAAGCCTGGCATGTGAATGAAGGTTCAGATGTCAGCATCATTGCAACGGGTCATATGGTATGGAAGAGTATTGAAGCAGCTCAGATCCTTGCCGAAAAAGGGATCTCTGTGGATCTGATCAATATCCATACGATCAAACCTTTGGACGATGAGGCCATCCTCAAATCAGCTCTCAAAACACGTTGTGTGGTCACCGCTGAAGAGCACCAGATGAATGGTGGACTTGGCGACAGTGTAGCCCAACTCCTGGGAAGAAAATTGCCTACTCCAATCGAAATGGTAGCCGTGAACGACAGCTTTGGGGAAAGTGGCAAGCCTTTGGAATTGCTCGAGAAATATGGCTTGAGCACCGATAGCATCGTAGAGGCTGCTCAGAAAGCGATCGGGCGTAAGTAAGATCTTGTCCGAAGCTGTGTGCCCGCAGTCACCAGCGCGCTATCCATACCTCAGTTCATTCGTGGCTTTCAATGTAGAGCTGTTGGCATGAAGGCATTTAAAGAAAAAGGGTGGTTCTTTTTAAAGGGAGTTTTCTCAAAGCAGGCAACATACAGTCGCGATCGCGTCACTCATGAAGAATACGATAAAATGATTAAAGAGGAGATCGACCAAAGCAGTGGTCCTGATTGTTTTTGTTGAGCTGCACATTTGCATTCTATTCGCTATATTAGAA